>Ga0187884_10000115_pt1 | contig 80321 bp, 71 predicted proteins | sample June2016WEW_20_4_FD_132983 | JGI IMG/M metagenome (GOLD analysis project Ga0187884, IMG submission 132983) | Peatland microbial communities from SPRUCE experiment site at the Marcell Experimental Forest, Minnesota, USA - June2016WEW_20_40 | ecosystem: Environmental > Terrestrial > Soil >...
CCCGGCCGTGCACCGACGTTTTCAAACGCCTCCTCCTTCTCTGCTCTCATCTCCGGTCTCCTTTCGAAGACCGGACAGAATTTCCGGAATTCTTCCGGTCAGAATTTCCGGAACCGGCACCTGCCTTTGAGAAAATCTTCCAGTAAGGGAAGACGCACACCGAACCGATGATGGCCACTACCATCAATTCTGCCAACAATTCTGCCAATCCAAGGCCGAACACGTGCCACCCCCTCTCGTGATGTTACCTACTACGATTAGGCTTCCGAATGAAATCGGCAACCCCCGCGAGTTCTCGCAGCATAGCACGTACTCGAAACATGGCGGCTATACTGCAAACACGGCTCAGGAATCAACGCTTGGGTAAGGTATCATCAAGCATCGGCTCGGCGCCTTATGCCGCCAGGCTCTGCGGTCTATAACAACGCCCCTCACGCGAAACACGTCTGCGCACCGCGCTCGGCTCGGCTCTGGTGAAATGTTTCGAGGGACCCAGAAAAGCTCGACGATCAGCTCCGGACCGTACGCCGTTCACTGGGCCGTGGGCGTCTGCGGCGGCGCGCTGCGCGTCACGGTCATGTATTCCTGCATGAACGCGAACGGGGCTTCGAGATCGGGGCGGTCGGGCATGGCTGCCTGAACCAGTCGCCAATTCGACAACATGCTCTTCCATGCCTGCGAATCCTGTATCAGCCCAAGCACACCCGGCTGCACGAAAACGACGAGCGGAGTGTTCGCTGTGACAAAATCGAGCGCAAACGAGCGCTGCGTGACGAAATTGTGCGCGAAACCCTCATCGTGGGCGACGAATCGTTGTGCTTCCATGACGGAATTGTCAGCCATTCCAGGCACTTACAAACCCCCTCCGCATCTCCTCAACGACTAGAAAAATTTGCTGCTCGACCAATCAACTCCTCGGGTCGAGGAGTCTTTTTCTCTGGTCGAGGAGTGTTTTTCTTGTCTCGACGAGGAGAATCTCTTGGTCGACCACTAAATTGTCCCCAACGAGACAAAGAATCCGCCGGTCGACGTGGGAATTCTTATCAACGACCGGAGGCTCCGACTCCAGGAGAAGGGAAGATTGTTAAAACAGATGGGCGGGCGAACTCAGTCTCCACCTGCCCCTAGACTCAATGCCAGTCAGTTAAGGGGACTTGCCGCCCCAACGGGGCGCCGCGACACCGCATCGATCAGCATCTCGCCCGCCTTTGAACGAAGCAAAATCCGCTTAGCTCACTGGCATTGCCCCTAGACCCGCCTCGTCAAACAGATGGATACCGTCTGCTTCGACCTCCACCTCGATCACCTGTCCTTTGGCAAACTCGTGCATGCCCGCAAGGCGAACGATCAAACGAATCGCAGCTGCAGCCGGCGCGTCGCCGACGCACACGTGAGCGAGCGTTTCGTGGCCCAGGTACTCGACGTGCTCGATTGTCACCCGGATGGCACCGCAGGCGGCAGACTCGGACGCGAGCCTAAACGCTTCGGGCCGAATGCCGGCTGTCAGCGATGTCTCCGGTTTCAGTCGGGACGAAATCGGTATGTCCTGATCGCCGACGGCGATGCATGTGCGGCCGCGCTGGTCGACGACCACCCGGGTGGAAAACAGGTTCATCGGCGGGTTGCCGATGAAGCCGGCAACGAAGGCGTTGGCAGGACGGTCGTAGAGATCGCGGGGCGACGCCACCTGCTGCAAGCGGCCCTGGTGCAGCACGGCGACGCGCTGCCCAAGCGTCATCGCCTCTACTTGGTCGTGGGTCACGTAAATCATCGTGGTGCCGGTGCGGCGTTGCAGCTCGCTGATCTCGGCGCGCACCTGCACGCGGAGCTTGGCGTCGAGATTCGACAGCGGCTCATCGAGCAGGAAGACGGTGGGCTCTCGGACGAGCGCCCGGCCCATGGCCACGCGCTGGCGTTGCCCACCAGAAAGCTGCCGCGGCAGGCGGTTCAGCAGCTGGCTGATATCGAGCAGTCCGGCGGCCCAGTCGACACGGCGGCGCCGCTCGTCGCGCGGCAGCTTGCGCATCTTCAGTGGGAACTCGAGGTTGCCGCGGACCGTCATGAACGGATACAGGGCGTAATCCTGAAACACCATGGCGACGTTGCGCTCCTGCGGCGCCAGGTCGTTCACCACGCGCCCGCCGATCCGCAGCGTGCCGCTCGTCACCTGCTCGAGCCCGGCAAGCAGGCGCAACAGCGTCGACTTGCCGCAGCCCGACGGGCCGACGAACACCAAGAGCTCACCGTCCGCAATCTGCAGCGTGCAATCGACAACGGCCCGCGTCCCATCGGGAAAGGTCTTGTCAATGTGGTCGAAGTCGACGCTGGCCATCACGTGAGCTTCAGATCAGTAGCGAGAAGAGGGCGATTTCAATCGAAGAAGTCTTCATCGGCGATGATCGGCAGCGCTCTTTGGATGATTGGGTCCGACGCGAAACGCTTCTGGACATTCCCGCCATCCAGGTAATTGGCCAGCGCAATGAACAGCATCGACTGGTCCAACGCCAGATACTTGTAAGCGACTGTTCCGGAACGTGGCTCGACAGCATCGTAGAAACCATACTCCCCGTAAATACCATAGTGGTCCGCGAGCGCACGCAGGTTGGCCATCGCTGTTTCCGGCGTCACGCTCAGCGCCAGTGCCGCGGCATACGGCGCAACCGCCCCAGCCTCATAGCCGCGAGAGCCGAGCACGCGCACGCCATACTCGGAGTAGCCGTCACCGACGGGCGTAGCGCTCGAGGAGATGCCCCAGACCGGATAGCCGAGCACCTCGGCGGCGTAACGCTGTTGCACGAGCGCGTGCGCCCGGTCGTTGACGCCGAGACTTTTCGGCGCGTAGCGCATCTCGTCGAGCAGCAACGGCGGCATCAGCGCTTCGAACATGCTCCCGCCCCACGACGGCACGTAACGCACCCCGCTCCCTTCGAAGTATCCGGCCGACACCTCGTGCGCTCGAACTGTTTTCACCCGCACGCCTTGGGGCGTCTCCGGCTGCCATCGGCACGCGGCGGGGAAGGTCCGCAGCATTTCAAACCAGGCGGCCTCCGGGATGTCACCCTTGCCGATGGCGATCAAGGTACCCAGTCGCGCCTCGGTGTAGAGCATGCCGTAATCGAAGGGCGAGCGCTCCCCCGGCTTGATGTAGTAGCCGTGCGAGATCCGTCGTGTCCACCGGTCGTAAAAGAAGCCGTAATCCGTTTGCGCGATCAGCTTGGTGCACGGCTCATAGAGCTCAGGGAAGCTCGTGCGCACGACCATGAGCCCGGCCGTCAACCACGATGAATCGACAAAGGAGATGAAGTTGCTCGTCCGTTCCAAGGAGGTCGTATCGTAGAAGTTGAAGAAGAACCCGCGGTAAGTTTCCAACTGCTCCAGTGTGCCGAGGATGCGGCGGACCTCGGCGCTCGCCGCATCTCGTGAAATGAAGCCCAAATCGTGCGCGGCCACTATGGAGATCAGGTGCAAGCCAATGTCGCTGCCGCTGGTGTAATCGCCGACGCGCGCGTCGGCGCCCGGGGAAGCGCTGCTGAAGCGGACATTATCCACCGGTAAGCCGTTCTCACTATCTGTGAGTGCGCTCAGTCCGGACCACGTATCTTTGGCGACGCGCCAGGCAAAATCGGCATCGGCACGCGGCAGGGAGCGCTCGGGCACCAGCAGTCGCTCGGGGAGAGCGGCGAGACGCGCACGCACGTACGGCCTGGCTGCCTCTTCGCCGCCGAGGGCGCGCTCCCAGTCCTGCTTCTTGGGTGCACGCACCACCTCGAGCGCGCCCTTTGGCGGCTGCGGATGGCGCAGTGCCTCTTCGCTGATCGTGCAGATGTTTTTGCCCACGCGTCTTGCCACGATCGAACATGACGGTGACGCAAGCACGAGGAGAATGCAAAAGGCTGGGATCGGGGCGCGTAACATGATCACACGCGACAATCGCTGCGCGTACTGCTTTCCAGCACCGTCCACTCCACCCAATCGGCAATACGCGGCCTGCCACCCTGACGCCATGACAGCGCGGGCCGCTGCATCTCTCCGATCGCACAGACCCGGTGCACGCCGCAACCGGCTAGCATAAGTGAGATTTCCTGCACGCGCGCCGCCTGCACGGCAAGCCCCGCGGCCTCGAGCAGCTGTCGGTGCGGAGCCAGCGCAGCTGCCAACTCGGCGAGTTCACGCACAACCTTGAGCCGAATGCTGCGGTTCAAGCACGTGGGGGCAAAGTCAGCGTCCTCCTCGATGCTGATGCTCCAATCGGTGGAGCCGGAACTGGCCAGCACTGTCCGTGCCGGATGCCACTCGGCTTGCTGGCGGAAACGCAAGACCTCGGCTCGCTCCTCAAAACCCAGTTGCCGCGGCGGCAACCTGACGGCATAGTCAGCCAGGGCTCGTGCGAGCGCCGCCGCAAACTCGTGTGCGGTCAGCGCGCCGCCGGATTCAACGTAGCAGAGCTGCGGTGAGAGGCATCCTTGCTGGTCCCACAAACACACATCGTACGCCAGCCGGCGTGCTACATCCTGCGCCGATTCGCCGTCGCGTAGACACTCCTTGCCGACGGCGGCGAAGCTTACCTTGTGTCCATGCCCGATGAACCGTCGCGGCGCACGTGACCCCAGCGCGGCAATCGCTGCGTCAGAGCCGGACGCCACGACGAGATCGGCAGCGCCCAACGCCGCCGTCTCGATCGCCTGGTCGCCGCCACGCCAGTAGGTCACTAGCACGCAGCGCGCCAACTCTGCATCGACCTCATTGATGGACTCGGCCAGCAAAGCCGCGAACGTCGGATCGCCGGACGCGGACTTGACCAGCACGGCCGACTTGAGCACCAGCGATAGCAGTACGGGCAGCGCAACCAGTCCCGGAATATTTCCCGACATCACGTGCAGAATCAGCGGCGCTCCCACAGCATAGTTTCCGGCGCAGAAACCATCGAGCACCCGGTGATCGCCGAGTTCCGCATCCAGCACTGGGCGGATGCTCTCCGCGCGCAACCCTTCCAACAACAGCGGCAGTCCGTGGCGCACCATCTCGGTGGAAAAGCCGGTGATGAGAGGCAGGACCGCCTCCGCCTGCTGGCGCCGCCTCGAATGTGGATGCAGCCAGTTGGCAATCACCCGGTCGACGCTGACTAGCACATCGTCCACATCTCTGTGCCGCAATTGCCGCAGCGCCGTCTCCCGGGCGCGCTCCATCGCCGCGCAGAGCTGCGCGGGTCGCAGGTCAGGCACTTCGACTTCCACCGCCCCGTAGCGCAGAAGATCGTGTTTTGCAGCTTCAATGCCAGGTAAACGGTAACTGCAAACCCGCACGTGCGAGCCCTCCTTTGGCACAGACGTGAGCGCGGTAGCTGAACCCTGCGCTGCAATCAAGAGTCCGGTGGTCCCAATCTGTCCGGGACACGGCACTAAGCGATTGCAATTACGCTCTGGGTACGCTAGCAAACGAATTTGAACCACTGGAACCCAATCCATGAAGACGCCGGACGTGATGTACATGCACCTGCCGTTCAGTGTTGGCGAACGGGACGCCCCGGCGTCTTCGGGGGAGCCCCTTGCCGCGCGCGACCTCGATTGATGCCCTGCGCGCCAACATCGACCGGATTGATGAGAAGCTGCTCGCGCTGCTGAACCGCCGCGCCCGGCTGGCGGTCGCTATCGGCGAACGCAAGCGGCGCACGCAGCACACCGTCTACACGCCGGACCGCGAGAAGCGGATCATACAGCGGCTGCTGACGGTCAACCGCGGCCCGTTGAAAGCCGACAACGTCCGCCCGATCTTCCGCGAGATCATGTCGGCCTGCCTGTCGCTGGAGAAGCCGCTAAGGGTCGCCTGTCTCGGTCCGCTTGGGACCTTTTCGCACCAGGCCGTGCGCGCGCAGTTCGGCTCGGCCAGCACGGTCGCTCCGGTCGATTCCATCGATGCGGTGTTTGATGAGGTCGAGCACCGGCACGCCGATTATGGCGTGGTGCCGGTAGAGAACTCGACCGAAGGCAAGGTGGCGGCAACGCTCGACCGCTTCGTCACGTCGCCCCTGATCATCAAGGCGGAGGTGCTGCTGCGCGTCGAGCAGTGCCTGCTGTCGCGCAGCGGCCGCGCCGCGGACGTGCGCCGGGTCGTCTCGCATCCGCAATCTCTCGCACAGTGCCGCCAATGGCTGGCGCAACAGCTGCCCAGAGCGCCGCAGATCGAGGCGGCCAGCAACGCCCAGGCGGCAGAGGCCGCGCGCCGGGACCCACACGCTGCCGCCATCGCCGGCCGCATCGCGGCGGAGCAGTACGGACTCAAGATCATTGCGGCAAGCATTCAGGACCTGGTGCACAACTGCACCCGCTTTCTGGTCATTTCACCGGACGGTGTCGGAGAACCGAGCGGCGACGACAAGACCTCGCTGCTGCTGTCGCTACGGCATCAGGCGGGCGCTTTACACCGCGTGCTGAAGCCGCTTGCCGATAACGGAGTGAGCATTTCGACCATCGAATCGCGACCGCTGAAGGAACGCGCCTGGGAATACCTCTTCTTCCTTGACCTGGTTGGGCACGTGCAGGAACCACGCGTGGTAAAGGCCTTGGCGGCCGTGCACGAAAGATGTCTGTTGCTGAAGGTGCTGGGATCCTATCCGTCGGCCCCGGGGCCGGTGTGAGCCCTATGACCATCGACATCAAATGTCAGATCCCAGAGTGGATCCGGTCGCTGGCGCCGTATCCGCCCGGCAAGCCCATCGAAGAGTTGGAGCGCGAGTACGGCATCTTAGGCTCGATCAAGCTGGCATCGAACGAGAATCCGCTCGGCCCCTCGCCGAAGGCGCTGGCGGCGATCCGAGAAGCGCTCGGCGATCTGCACCGTTATCCCGACGGCAGTTGTTTTTACCTGAAGCGGGCGGTGGCCAAGAAGCTCGGCATCTCCCCGGATGCACTCATCTTCGGCAACGGATCGAACGAGATCATCGAGCTCGCCGTGCGCACCTTCATGCAGCGCAGCGAGGAAGCGGTGATGGCAGATCAAGCCTTCGTCATCTATCGCCTGGTCGTGCAGGCAGCCGGCGGGATCAGCCGGCTCGTGCCGCTGCGCAACGGCATCCACGATCTCGAAGCCATTGCGGAAGCGATTACACCGGCGACGCGGCTGGTCTTTTTGGCGAACCCGAACAATCCAACCGGAACGATCTTTTTCCGGCGCCAGTGGGAGGAGTTCCTGACCGCGTTGCCGCCGCAGGTGATCGTCGTCATGGACGAGGCCTACTTCGAGTTTGTCGAAGATCCCGAGTACCCGGATTCGTTGTCGGCGCACGGGCCCGACCGCTTGCTGATCACGCTGCGGACCTTCTCCAAGATCTACGGCCTCGCGGGTTTGCGCATCGGTTTCGGGGTAGCCCATCCGGAGCTGGTCGAGGCCATGAATCGCGTCCGCCAGCCGTTCAACGTTGGGAACCTCGCTCAGGTAGCGGCCGTGGCAGCACTCGAGGACGATGAACACGTGCAACGCACCAAGCGCTGCAATCGTGAGGGCATGGCTTTTCTGCGCCAGGAGTGCGATCGCCTGGGGTTAGAGTACGTCCCGAGCTGGGCCAATTTTTTGATGGTCCGCGTTGGCAACGGAAAGCGGGTCTATGAAGCCCTGTTGCGTCAAGGGGTGATCGTACGGCCCATGGGCGTGTACAATTTTCCCGAACACGTGCGTGTCACGGTGGGTACGCCGGCGGAGAACGTGCGCTTCATCTGGGCCCTCGAAGAGATTTTGCGCGCAGGAGCGGTGCGTGCCGCGGCTTTTTGAGCGCGTGACCATCGCCGGCGTGGGGCTGATCGGCGGCTCGCTGGCGCTGGCGGCCCGCGCTGCGGGACTGATCGGCGAAGCCATCGGCTACGGCCGCACTGAAGCCAACCTGCAGGTGGCGCGACGCCGCGGCATCGTGGACCGCTACAGCCAAGACATCGTGGAAGCCGCGCGCGACACGGATCTACTGTTGCTCGCTGTCCCGGTCAACGCCATGGCTGCTCTCGTACGCGCCTGTGCGCCGGTCCTGCGGGCGGGCGCGGTGGTCAGCGACGTCGGCAGCGTAAAAGCGCGCGTCGTCGGAGAGGTCGAAGCCGTGCTGCCAGCGGCAGTGTCGTTCGTCGGCGCGCACCCCATCGCTGGTTCAGAACATTCCGGCGCGGCAGCGGCATTTGCGGAATTGTTCCAGGGCAGCCGGTGCATCATCACCCGCGGGCGCTGCGCCGAACCGTCGGCGGTGGCCAAGATCCGCGCCTTGTGGGAAGGCGTGGGCATGCGGGTCGACGAAATGGACCCGGCGCAACACGATCAGATGTTGGCGTGGGTCAGTCATCTGCCGCACGCCGTGGCTTTCAGCGCCGTGAACGCCGTAGTGGATACGGACCCGGCGATGCAGCAGTTTGCCGGGCCCAGCTTCCGTGACCTTACCCGTGTCGCGGCCAGCTCCGTCGAGATGTGGTCCGACATCTTCCTGGCCAACGCCGCCCAGATGGACACGGCCATCGTGAAGTTCGCTGCCGTCCTCGAAGCACTGCGGCGTGCCATCACCAGCGGCGATGCCACGGAACTGAAGCGGCAGTTGGAACACGCCCGCACGGCGCGGCAGCAGTGGAGCAGGCCAAGCCGATGAGCGAGGCGGTCTACAACATCACCCCTCTGGCGCGGCCACCGGAGTGCGAGGTGCGGGTACCCGGCTCGAAGAGTATCACCAACCGTGCTCTGCTGATCGCAGCGCTGGCCCAGGGCGAGTCCACGCTCGATGGCGTGCTGTTCAGCGACGACACCTATTACATGGCCGAGGCGTGGCGGCAGCTCGGCATCACGGTGCAGGAAGACACCAACGCCGGGCGCTTCATTGTCACCGGCGGCGCCATTCCAGCGCAAGGTGCTGATCTGTACGTCGGGAACGCCGGCACAGCGATGCGGTTCCTCGTTGCGGCGCTGTGTCTCGGGCACGGTCGGTTCCGCATCGACGGCTCCGCCCGGATGCAGCAGCGGCCAATCCAAGAGCTGCTAGATGCGCTGGGAGAGTTGGGGGGACAGGCGCGCAGCGCTGCCGGGAACGGTTTCCCGCCGGTGGTCGTCGAGGCCGAGGGCTTGCTTGGGGGGCATGCCCGCGTCGCTGCCGCCAAGAGCAGTCAGTTTCTATCGGCCCTGCTGATGGTGGCGCCGTACGCGCACCGGCGCACTGAGCTGGAGGTGGTCGGTTCCTTGGTGGCGCCGCCGTACGTCGATATGACGATCGGGGTGATGGGCGGCTTCGGCGTGACCGTCGTACGCGACGACTACCGGCGCTTTACCATCGAGCCGCAGGCATACGCGGCACGTTCGTATCGAATCGAGCCGGATGCTTCGAGCGCGCATTACTTCCTTGCTGCGGCTGCGCTGTGCGGTGGGCGGGTACGCGTCGAGGGGCTCGGCTACGCCTCGCTGCAAGGCGACGTACGCTTCGTCGATGTGCTCGAGCAGATGGGGGCGGTGGTGATGCGCGGCGACCATTTTTTGGAGGTTCGCGGCGGGGCGCAGTTGGACGGTATAGCAGTCGACATGAATGCCATTTCAGATACCGTGCCGACGTTGGCGGCCCTGGCCCCGTTTGCGCGCCGGCCGGTGACGATACGCAACGTGGCACACGTCAGACTGCAGGAGAGTGATCGGTTACACGCCGTGGCGACGGAACTGCAGCGCCTCGGGGTGCCCGTGGACGAGCGCGAAGACGGGCTGCGTATCGAGCCCTCCGCGATTCGGCCGGCAGTGGTGGAGACGTACGACGATCACCGCCTGGCGATGAGCTTCGCGCTGATTGGTTTGCGCGTGCCGGGGATCGGCATCCGTGATCCGGAGTGCGTGCGGAAGACTTTCCCGGACTACTTTGCGCGACTGGAGGCGTTGCGCCGGTGACGTCGATGGTTATTGCGATCGATGGGCCGGCGGGAGCGGGCAAGAGCACCGTCAGCCAGCGCTTGGCGAAAGCGCTTGGATATCGCTACATTGATACGGGCGCGATGTACCGTGTGATCGGCGTGTTAGCCGCCGAACGCGGTATCGACTTGGCCGACAGCGCCAGGCTCGCGACACTGTGTGACGGTAGCCATATCGAGTTCACCGAAGTCGACGGCGGTGTGCGCACGTGCGCCGACGGTTGTGACCTGTCCGCGGCGATCCGCACCCCGGTCGCAGCGCAGTTGGCGTCGGAAGTGTCGGTGGTGCCGGCAGTGCGCGAGCAGCTGGTGGCACAGCAACGCGCAATGGGAGCCGCGGGCGGCGTGGTAATGGAAGGGCGCGACATCGGCACGGTGGTGTTTCCGGACGCGGCGGTCAAGGTATTCCTCAACGCGTCCGCAGGCGAGCGTGCGCGGCGCCGGGCGCGCGAGATGCACAGCACGGCTACGGCGGCGGACATCGCAGAGATGGAGAAGGGAATTGCAGAACGCGATGCACGTGACCGAACCCGCGCGCATTCGCCGCTGCGGCCTGCCGATGACGCGGTGGTGGTGGATACCACGGACAAGAGTATCGAGGAGGTGGTGGCTTTCCTCCGTGCGCTGATCGCGACGCGGTCCGCAGCGCTTGCAAGCCACAAGTAGGGGCGATATGAGAAGCTAGTCCCCAGGGGGTACATTTCGAATGGATCAACAGAGAAACGCAGCCGTAGCCGGCGGCGAAAGCGATTTTGGCGCGCTCTTCGAAGAAAGCATGAGAGCCGTCCGCCCTGGTGAGATCGTTCGCGGTCGCGTCGTGCTCGTCTCGCGTGATTTCGTCACCGTCGATATTGGGTTCAAGTCAGAGGGCCAAATCCCGGTTCAGGAGTTCCTCGACCGGAGCGGCAATGTGGATGTGCGGCCCGGCGACGAGATCGACGTGTACTTCGACGGTACCGACACCGAACACGGTGGCATCCTGCTGTCGCGCGCCAAAGCAGAACAGCTGAAGGTGTGGCGCGAGATCGAAGAGGCCTTCCAACGCGACGGCGCGGTCGAAGGGACCATCACCGGCAAGGTCAAGGGCGGGCTCAAGGTTGATGTCGGCGTGCCGGCGTTCCTGCCGGGCTCACATGCCGGCCTGCGCCCGGTCCGCAATCTCGACCGTTTCATCGGGCAGCGCGGCCGTTTCGCGGTGCTGAAATTCAACCGCGCACGCGGCAACGTCGTCGTGTCCCGACGCGCCGTACTCGAACGCGAACGCGAGCAGCTGAAGGAAGAAACCCTCAAAGTCCTAGAAGAAGGCGTGATCCTCGAAGGCATTGTCAAGAACATCACCGACTACGGGGCATTCGTCGACCTCGGCGGGCTGGACGGGCTGCTGCACGTGACGGATATGTCCTGGGGCCGCCTCTCCCGGCCGTCCGACGTCGTGCAGGCCGGCGAGCGCGTCAAGGTCGTCGTGCTGAAATACGATCCGGAACGCGGGCGGGTGTCGCTGGGCATGAAGCAGATCATGCCCGACCCGTGGGCGACGGTCGCCGAGCGCTTCCCGGTCGGCACACGCGTGCACGGCAAAGTCGTGAGCCTCGCCGACTACGGCGCCTTCGTGGAGCTTGAGCCGGGCATCGAGGGGTTGGTGCACATCTCGGAAATGTCGTGGACCAAACGCGTCACGCATCCCTCTAAAATCGTCGAACCGGGTCAGGAGGTCGATGTCATCGTGCTGGACGTCGATCCGGCCAACCGCCGCGTTTCGTTAGGGCTCAAGCAGGCAGCGCCCAATCCTTGGGAGATGGTCCGCATCAATCATCCGGTTGGCAGCCGTATCAAGGGCACGGTCAAACACATCACCGACTTCGGTCTGTTCGTCGGCGTCGATGAAGGGATCGACGGGTTGGTGCACATCTCCGACCTGCACTGGACCCGCAAGATCAAGCATCCCACCGAGCTGTACAAGAAGGGTGACCCCGTCGAGGCGGTTGTGCTCGGCATCGATGTCGAGAACGAGCGCATCGCCTTGGGGGTCAAGCAGCTGAACGAGGATCCGTGGGCCGTCATTGCTCACCGCTGCCCGGTCGGCAGCCGCGCCAAAGGCAAGGTGACCACGGTCACCGACTTCGGCATCTTCGTCGAGATCGAGGAAGGCATCGAAGGGTTGATCCATGTGTCGCAGCTCAGCAGCGAGCGGGTAGACAAGCCGCAGGCGCTCTTCCAGCCTGGACAAGAGGTCGAAGCCGAAGTCACCCATGTCGACCCGAAAGAACGGCGGATCGGATTGAGCATCAAAGCGTTGCGGCGCACAGAAGAGCGGGAGGAGATGGAATCTTATCTGCAGCGCGAGCGCGAGGGGGCGCGCTTCTCGTTCGAGGACATTCTCAACGAAGAGCTGCGATTGGATCGTGAGGACAACGAAGCGAGCGGGGCAAAACAGGGAGCATCAAAGATCAAGGGGGGCTAAAGCGCGCTCATGACCAAACGCGACCTGATCGAGGAACTCGTTCGGCGGTATCCACGGTACTCCCGTCGTGATAGCGAGGTTATCGTGAACTCCGTGTTCGACAGCATGGCTAGCACCTTGCGAAGCGGTGGCCGCGTCGAGATTCGAGGGTTTGGTAGCTTCATCGTCAAGCAACGGCAGGGCCGCGAGGGCCGCAACCCGCGCACCGGCCGCCTTGTCACCGTGCCGCCCAAGCGGCTCCCCTTCTTCAAAGTCGGCAAAGAACTCCGGCTGCGGGTCGACGGCAAGTTGGCCGCAGACTCGACAGCCGCTGCCAGCTAGCGCGGCAGAGCCTCGGCCCTCGTTTCACGGCGTAGTGGCGCACCGGAACAGCGGGTTCGTATGCAGGTGCTGTGGGCGCCTTGGCGCATGGCCTACATTACCGGGCCGAAGGACTCGGGGTGCATCTTCTGCGCCGCGGTCCAAGCCGGAGATCTTCGCGGGCAGCTGGTGCTGGCGCAGCAACCCGCCGTAGTGATGCTGAACAAATTCCCGTACTCCAACGGCCATCTGCTGGTGGCGCCGCGGCGCCACGTGGCGCACCTGAATGAGCTGTCACGTGGCGAGTTTCAGGTGCTCATGGAGATGCTGCAACGCGCCACCGGCGTGCTCGCCGACGCTTTCCGGCCGGAGGGGATGAACGTCGGCATGAACATCGGTGCCGCCGCCGGTGCCGGCGTTGCCGACCATGCGCACTGGCACATCGTGCCGCGCTGGGTCGGTGACACCAGTTTCATGCCCGTGTTTGCCGAGGTGCGCGTGATCCCGGAACATCTCGAGGCCACGTACGACCGCCTCAAGCCCGTCTTCGATGCCGCCGGTGGCGATTGAGAGCCGGCGTTGGGATTGCGGTTGCCCCACTGACCGCGTGTCCATATAATCGAGTCGACACGCATCACTGGTGCGAGGGACAAAAAGAATGCAGCGGGCAGGCACGCTCGGCGATCTGAAACGCGACGGATACCGCGTCCTGCCGGTGCGCGAAGAGATGCGCCGCAACTTGCTCGCCAAGCTGGAAAGGCGCGAGCGCATCCTCACCGGGATCATCGGTTTCGACGGCACCGTTCTGCCGCAAATCGAAAACGCGGTGCTGGCTGGGCACCACATGGTGTTCCTGGGTGAACGTGGACAAGCAAAATCCCGCATCATCCGCGGATTGACCTCCCTGCTTGATCCTCGAACCCCGATCGTGCGCGGCTGCCCGATCAATGACAACCCGCTGCAGCCGATCTGCAAAGAGTGCCGTCGCCGTCTCGCCGAACTGGGTGATGAGTTGCCGATCAGCTGGATCACGCCCGAGGTACGTTACGGCGAGAAACTGGCGACGCCGGACGTTTCCATCGCCGACCTGATCGGCGAGATCGATCCGATCAAAGTCGCCGAAGGCCGCTACCTTGCTGACGAGGAGACGATCCACTACGGCATCATCCCACGCACCAACCGCGGCATCTTCGCCATCAACGAGTTGCCCGACCTGACCGAGAAGGTACAGGTCGGGCTCTTCAACTTGATGGAGGAGAAGGATGTCCAGATCAAGGGCTACAAGATTCGGTTGCCCTTGGATCTCGTCATCGTGGCGAGCGCCAACCCTGAAGACTACACCAGCCGCGGCCGCATCATCACGCCCTTGAAGGACCGCTTCGACGCGCAGATCCGCACACATTATCCGCGCACGCTCCAGGACGAGATCGCCATCATGGAGCAGGAGCTGCCGGCGCTGGACCGTTTCGAGCGTGTGATCGGGATGCCGGACTTCATGAAAGAGATCGTCGCGCAGTTCACCTTCGAAGCGCGGGCCTGCCCAGAGATCAATCAGACCTCGGGGGTGAGCGTCCGCGTGACCATCAACAACTACGAAAGCCTGCTCAGCAACGCCGAGAAGCGCGCCGTGCGCCTGGGCGAGCGCGAGATCGTGCCGCGCATCAGCGACCTGCACGCGGTGGTGGCGTCCACTGCGGGGAAGATCGAACTGGAGTATGCCGGTGAGGAGAAGAAGAGCGACGAGCTGATCGAGCGCCTGCTCAATCGCGCCGTGCTGAAAGTCTTCGACCGGCTGCTCAAGGTCGAGGATCTCAAGGAGGTCGTCGAGTATTTCGAGAAGGGATGGGGCGTCGAAGTCTCGGACACCATGCGGGCGGAGGAATACCTCGAAGGCGTCCGTGCCATCGGTGGCCTGCACGCCGGCATTCGGGTGCTCGGCGAGATCGAGAGCCCGGGCTTCATCGCCGCCGCCACCGAGTTCATCCTTGAAGGGTTGCATTTACACCAGAAGCTGAACAAAGACTGCGAGGGCGGCCAGTATACGTATCGAGAGTGAAACGAGACGCGTCTGGCGTATACTTGCAACACGTCAATCGAGCTCTTGTCAACTATGGTGCGATAGGCCGTAAGCCAAGAGCCAGACGCCATGATCCGCATCCGCTACACTCAGTGGGATGGCAGCCAGCGCGTGCGGCTGAGCGCCGACCAGGTGTTTGACAAGCTTTCCGAGTACCTCTCGTTCACCGACGACGTGCAGGAGGCCCTCGCGTGGCTCATGCGGCAGGGGGCGGAGTGGGAAGGCATGCGGGTCATGGGCCTCGACGACTTCCTCGAAGAAGTCCGCGAGGAGCTGCGCCGGCGCTATCGTGAGTTCAATCTCAACAACTCCCTTGACGAAATCGGGCGACGGCTCGAGGAACTGCTCGATCTTGAGCGCGACACGCTCGAGGAGCGACGCGTCACGCGGCCAGCACTGAGGGAGAAGCTCGAATTCCTCGACCGACTGCCGTCACGCCTCTCCGCAGCCATCGAGCGGCTGCAGCAGTACGAGTTCGAAGATGAGCAGGCGCGCCAGGAGTTCGAGAATCTGCTCGACGAAATGCAGAATCTGAAGGATCTGGAAGATTTCCGGCGCCGCTACGGCGATCTCTTCCACGGACCCAAGTCGGCGAGCTACGAGGAAGCCTTGAACCTGATGCACGAAGTCGAGCGACTGAAGAGGCTGGAGGAGCAACTGTTGACCGGCGACTGCGAGCGGATCAACGCCGACGAGCTGCGCGCGCTGCTCGGCCACCAAGCGTTACAGGACTTTCGTAATCTGCAGCAAATGATGTTGCTGCTCGTGGAGGCGGGCTACCTGACCCCAAAAGAAGGTCGCGTGCACCTGTCGCCGAAGGGCGTGCGCAAGATTGGGCAATTGGCGTTGCGTGACATCTACCAAGGCTTGTGGCGCGACCGGACCGGCAGCCATCAGTCGGACCATCGCGGCATTCACGAGGTGCGGCCCGATGTCACGAAAGCGTACCGTTATGGCGACCCGTTGAATCTCGATCTGGTCGGCACGCTGAAGAAAACGCTGGCGCGCCGCGCCGGCGCGCCGCTGGACTTGCACCCCGAAGATTTCGAGATCTTCGGCGCCGACTACGCCACCAGCACCTCAACGGTGCTGCTGCTCGACATGAGCTGGTCGATGAGTTGGGAGGGGCGCTTCGCCGCGGCGAAGAAGGTAGCCATGGCGATGGAGAGTTTGATCCGGGCGCGCTTCCCGCGCGACTACTTCTCCATCGTCGGCTTCTTCACTCGCGCCGTCGAGCTGAAGCTGAGGGATCTGCCCGAGGCGACCTGGAACATGGGCGATCCCTTCACCAACTTGCAGGACGGGCTGCGTCTGGCGTCGGATCTCCTCGGCCGCCACCCCAGCAACAATCAGCACATCATCGTCATCACCGACGGGCAACCGACAGCGTACTTCTCGCGCGGCCGGCTCTACTGCGAGTGGCCGCTGTCGTTCGGCGGCGTCAGCATGCGCGCGGCGCAGGAGACCCTGAAAGAGGTTGAGCGCGTGACGCGCAAAGGGATAACCATCAACACCTTTATGCTCGACGACAGCGGCAGCCTGCGCGCATTCGTCGAACGCATGACCCGTATCAACAAGGGCCGCGCGCTGTACACCCGCCCGGATCATCTCGGCGAGTACCTGCTCGTCGACTACATCAGCAAGAAACGCAAGAAGGTGTGAGCCGGTCAGTCAGTAAATGACCTGTTCTTCTTGCAGCTTGCGGATCTCCTCGTGCGACATGGCGAGCAGCTCTGCAAACACCGCCTGACTGTGCTCGCCAAGCAGCGGCGAGCGGGAGTGAATGTCGGCCGGGGTCTCGGACAGCCGCCAAGGCGGCGCGATCACCCAGTCCTTTCCCAACACGGGGTGGCTAACCTGCACGAAGACCTTTCGTTCCTTCAGGTGTGGGTCCTCAAACAGCGCCTTGTTGCTCAGTGACGGAGTCGCCGCAATCCCGGCCTCCTGCAGCCGGTGCATGGCTTCGTAGTCGCCCTGGTCTTTGGTCCACTCGCCAACGAGCTGATCCAGCTCCTCCTGGTTTTTCCAGCGAGCCGCCGCACTGGAAAACCGTTCATCCTGCGCCAGCTCCGGCTTTCCCATGACGCCGCAGAGCGCGCGCCATTCTTGATCGTTGGCCACTGCGATGCTGATCCAGTTGTCCTCGCCACGGCAAGGGTAGCAATTGTGCGGCGCCATCGTGTCGTGCCGGTTCCCCACTCGCGTTCGTACCCTCCGGTTCATCAGGAAGTCAATCAGCGCGTCAGCGTTGAGTACGGCAACGGCTTCCTGCGATGAGAGGTCGATGTATTGACCCTCCCCGGTCCTTTGCCGGTAGAGGAGAGCCGCCAAGATCGCGAAGGCAGCGGTGGTCGCGCTGCGCAGATCGATGGACCCCGCCAAGACACTCGGCGGCCAGTCGGGATAGCCGGTAATGTACGACAGGCCCGCGGCGCCCGCGAAATTCGGGGCGTACCCCACGTTCTCTCGGTCGGCACCCGTCTGACCACAGGCTGATGACGAGAGATAAATGATGTCAGGCTTCACTTCACTCAAGGCCACGTAATCGAGACCCAGCCTCGCGATGACGCCGGGCCGCATGTTCTCGACCACGACGTCGCTCGTGGCGACCAGGCGCTTGGCGATCTCGACCGCCTTGGGTTGACTCAGGTTGAGACAAACGCTGAGCTTGTTCAAGTTCAGATTGTTGAAGACCGGGGACTCGTCTGGCCCCGAGAAGGTTCTCGCCGTAGTGAACGAAGTGAAGCGGGAATGGTCAAGCCGCTTTCGGCTCTCCACCTTGATGATCTCGGCGCCCAAAAAGCCCAGAAGACACGTCGCGTACGGGCCTGCCCACGCCGAAGTGAATTCCGTGACTCTGATGCCACCTAGTGGCCCGTTGTTCATCGCAAAACTTCTCCCAGAGGGCATCGTCGTCTCCTCAAGAATGGCCCTTCAGGTTTTCGTTCAGGCTGCGGAGGCTGTCTCCTCGGGGGCTGTCTCGGAGCCTTGCTTCGAACTCATCGACACTGTCAGATCACGCCGGCCTCTTGCAGCGCTCGCAACTCTTGCCTGCCATACCCGAGCCGCTGCCGGTAGATGATCTCGTTGTGCTCCCCGAGAAGCGGGGCGGCGCGTTCCAACGCGAACGGGGTCTTGGAGAAGTGGCAAGGGCGGGCTGGAAGTTTCAGCTTGCCTGCCACCGGGTGCTCTACTTCGGCGAAGAACCCCCTGTTATTCAGCTGTTCCGATGTCGCCACGTCTTCGGACGAACTCACGGGTGAGATCGGAACACTGAGGGACTGTCCCTTCGTGCAGACCTCCCTTACCGTGTGCTGCCTCATCCAGAGGTCGAGTCTCTGGCGCAGCGCCTCGAAGCCCCCCGTGCCCTTTGTGTCTTCGCCGGATGGTGGCGCTGCGCCGACCCCCTCGGGCAGCTTCGCCAAGCCTTCCTTCTGATGGTCGAGGGGGGTCACAGATACAACGTAGCCGTCCTTGCACTGAAACATCTGGGTGACAATGCGCTCCCCCTCGGGCCCTTTCCTGGTCAGGATCTCTCCACTGTCTGCGAACACCACGTTTTCGATTCGCTGCAACGACAGAACCGCTTCCTGTTGCGACACCTCGATGAACCGTCCCTTGCCCGTGATGCGTTTTGCGTACAGCGCAGCCAGGATAGCCACCGCCGTTGTCTGGCCGGAATCGTAATCGGTGCAGTTGCCGCCGATCCTGACCGGGGGGCGCTCGAGGTGCGGAGAAAGGAGCGGGAGCATGTAGCCTTGGCCCGAGGCGTGGGAGATGTTGAGGCCGTGGGCCTTGTAGCCCTTGTACGGTCCACTGCGCCCGAAAGGGGTGATCGAAGCCATGACGAGCCCGGGGTTGAGTCGTCGCAAATCCTCGTACCCGAGCCCCATCGTTTCCATGTGGCCCGCAGCCCAATCCTCTACCAGCACGTCCGCCACACTCACCAGCCGCCGGAAGATCTCCTTGCCCGCAGGCAGTCGGGGATCGAGAGTGATGCCGAGCTTGTTGGTGTTGAGGAACAGAAACAGACCGCTCTTCTCCTCATTGGGGACATCGCCGGGAAACGGCGGAAGCCTCCTAGTGTCGTCCCCTCTCCCTGGAAACTCGAGGTGAATGACCTCTGCTCCCAGATCGGCCATGAGTTTGGTGCAGAATGGTCCGCTGATTCCCTGGCAGTACTCCAGCACCCTCACGCCTTCCAAAGCTTTGAAACCCACGTGTGAACTCCTACTGCTTGGCCTTCGAGATTGTAGCGCCCCCACCGAGCGTTGCGCGTCACAACCGCGGCGTCCTCCGGCGGCCCCCCTTCGTGGAGGAAGTGCCGGAGTTGAGCCGCGGTTTCGTGGACGGTCTAGCGCTGCGGCGACCTGTGTCGCCTCACGTCAACTGTGCGAAGAAGTCGTTGCCTTTGTCATCAACCAGGATGAACGCGGCGAAGTCCTCGACCTCGATCTTGTAGATCGCCTCCATCCCCAACTCGGGATACTCCACCAGCTCCACCTTTTTGATGTTGTCTTGAGCGAGTATGGCAGCCGCGCCGCCGATGGAGCCGAGATAAAAGCCACCGTGCTTCTTGCAAGCCTCGGTGACTTGGAGGCTGCGGTTCCCCTTGGCGATCATGATGAGGGAACCGCCCTTTGATTGGAACAGGTCGACGTAGGAATCCATCCTCCCGGCAGTGGTCGGGCCGAACGAGCCCGCGGGCATACCTTTCGGCGTCTTGGCCGGTCCCGCGTAATAGACCGGGTGGTCCTTGAAGTACTGCGGCAGATCCTCGCCGCGATCGAGCCGTTCTTTGAGCTTCGCATGGGCGATGTCACGGGCGACGATGATGGTGCCCGTAAGTGAAAGCTGCGTCTTGATGGGATACTTTGTGAGTTCGGCGCGGATCTCCGACATCGGCCGGTTGAGATTGATCTTCACGACGCCGTGCTCATGCTTGCCGCGGTACTTGGTAGGGATGAACCGTCCTGGATTTTGCTCCAACTCCTCGAGCCAGATTCCGTCGCGGTTGATCTTCGCCTTCACGTTGCGGTGTGCTGAGCACGACACGCCCATCCCGATCGGGCAAGACGCTCCGTGCCGTGGCAGGCGAATGACCCGCGCATCGAGGGCGAAATACTTGCCGCCAAACTGGGCGCCGATTCCGCTCTTTCGAGCCCCCTCGTAGAGCCGCGCCTCCAGCTCGAGGTCCCGAAAAGCCTGGCCGTTGTCACTGCCTTGCGTGGGCAGATCGTCGAGGTATCCGGTGCTGGCCAACTTCACCGTCTTGAGACACATCTCGGCGGACGTGCCACCGATGACGAAAGCCATGTGGTATGGCGGGCACGCCGCGGTGCCCAGGGTTTTCATCTTCGCCACGAGGAAGCTCTCGAGACCACCCGGCGTCAGCAGGGCTTTGGTCTCCTGGAATAGGTATGTCTTGTTTGCCGATCCGCCGCCCTTGGCGACGAAGAGAAACGAATACTCCATTCCGTCGGTGGCGTAGATGTCGATCTGCGCCGGCAGGTTGTTGCCGGAGTTTTTCTCGTCGTACATGTTGAGCGCGAGCGTCTGGGAATAGCGCAGGTTCTCTTTCAGGTAGGTGTCGCGGATGCCGCGCGTCAGAAACTCCTCGTCCTGCACGCCGGTCCACACCCGACCGCCTTTCTTGGCGACCACAGTTGCCGTGCCGGTGTCCTGGCACATCGGCAACACCCCTTGGGCGGCCACCTCGGCGTTCTTCAGCAGCGCCAGCACCACGCCACGGTCGTTGCCACTGGCCTCCGGATCGTCGAGAATGGCCGCGAGCTGCTGCAGGTGCTCGGTGCGCAAGAGGAACTCCACGTCCCGCATGGCCTCGCGGGCGAGAACGGTGAGCCCTTCGGGATCGAGCTTGAGCACCTCCTCACCATCGAACCGCGCCGTGGATACGTACGCGTTGGTCAGCAGCCGATAGCGAGTATCATCCTTCGTATGGGGGAACATCTCATGGTAGGCTAACTCTGTCATTCTTCACTCCTCCAGTTATGCTCTCGCGCTGACGTACCGGCCACCGCAACGCGGGCGTCGGCACGCGAAGCGCTCGGTGTAGATTCGCACATCGGCGAGGCAGAATCCATAAACGCGGCGTCGCTCGGTGCGCGTCGCGGCGCCCGCACACTCAGGAGCTGTTCTCCTGGGCTAGGATTCGCGCACCTGTATCAGGTACCTGCTACGGACCGCGTTGAAGAAGGCGACGGCGTCCGCCGCAGCGTAGTCGCGGTAGGAGTACGGATGCGGCTGGAATGAGCGGTGGCTAAAGTGCAGAGTCGCTTCGGCGTAGATGCCATCTCCCAGATAAACGCGGTGTGTCGCCTCTTTAGTGGAGGCCAATACCAACTTCGCAGCGGCGATGTATCCGGGATCGATGTTCACACGACGCCCCGACCCCGTGCGCCACGCGTTCTCCATCTCATTGGTGAGGTGCTTCACCCCGGCCAGCTGTCCTGGAGCGATCAGCTCTTCAAAGCTGATGAACTGCCGGCGGATGAGGTCGCCCATCTCGCTGCGGTAGTAATTGCTGAAGCCCCACGTCGATGGGATCGAGCACGCGTCCACGGGCCCGAAGCGCTGGCCGAGCGCTTCGCGCGCCTCTCCGAGCAACTCGTCCGAGGAGGCGAGCAGCCCGGCAATGAGCTTGACGGGCGCAGGTGTGGTGGGCGTTCCCATCGCTGTGAGGAGAAATCTAGTCGCTCAGCACTCAGGGCCGAGGAGGCGCAGCATGCTCTGCGGCTACGCCGTCGAAGACGGCGCCGCCCGGTCAGACTTTGTCGGAGGTGTGCTGCCGGCTGCGTGCTGCCGCTTGTATGCCAGCACCCGGTCGAGGATGCGGTCGGCCACCGCGTCCTTACTCATCAGCGGCACCGTTTCGCGGTGGCCGGAGCGGTCGATGATGGTGACAGCGTTGGTGTCGACCGCGAAGCCGGTCTTCGCGCCGGCCACGTCGTTCGCGACGATCAGGTCGAGATCTTTTTCCGCCAGTTTGCGTTCGGCATTGGCGACGAGCTGCTCGGTCTCGGCGGCAAAGCCCACCACGATGCGCGACCCCTTGCGCGGCGCCAGATCCGCGAGGATGTCGGTGGTGCGTTCCAGCTCGAGCACCATGGGGCTGCTGCCCTTCTTCAGCTTCACGCTGGCGACCCGGGCCGGCCGGTAATCGGCCACGGCCGCGGCCATCAGGATGATGGTTGCGGATTCGTACTCGGCACCGACGGTTCGGTGCATTTCCTCCGCTGTCACGACGTCGCGGCGTTGCACGCCGTGCGGGGTCGGCAGCGCGCACGAGCCAGCAATCAGGCTCACTTGGGCGCCGCGGCGCCACGCCGCAGCCGCCAAGGCGAAGCCCATCTTGCCGGTAGAGCGATTGGAGATGAACCGGACTGGGTCCAGCGGCTCGCGATTGGGACCGGCGGTAACCAGAATCCGTTCGCCTCGCAGATCCTGCGGGCTGAGAGCGCGCTCGACTTCAGCTTGCAGAACCTCGGTGTCAGGGAGGCGGCCCTTACCCTCGTAGCCGCACGCCAAGAACCCCTCGCTCGGCTCGACGATCCGAAACCCATACGCCCGCAGGCGCGCCAGATTCGCCTGCACGATGGGGTTCTCGTACATGTGCACGTTCATGGCGGGCGCCACCACGATCGGAGCGCGTGTGGCGAGCACGACGGTGGTGATCAAATCATCGGCGATACCGGCAGCAAGCTTTCCTATGATGTTGGCTGTCGCCGGAGCAACCACCAGGACGTCAGCGGAATCCGCCAGCCGGATGTGGCCGATCTCGGATTCCTGGGTCAGATCGAAGGTATTGGTGGCCACTGAATGGCCTGAAAGGGTTTGCAGGGTGAGCGGCGTGATGAACTGCTGCGCGTTCGCGCTCATCATCACCCGGACCTTCGCGCCGTCACGCGTGAGCGCGCGCACCAACTCGGCGACCTTGTAGCAGGCGATGCCGCCGGTCAGGCTTAAAACAACCGTCTTGCCTTCAGACCGCTGTCCCATTGGCTTCCGACACCGCTTCGAGCTGTCGCATGGTCATGCCTTCTCGCGCCAGGGAGTATAGCCCAGCAGCGACGACAGCGGCAAACTGCGTGAGGTGTGACACGATGGAGTAGGCGATGGCATGGCTCTGCGACACGTTGAAGATGGCCAGCGAGAGCGTGCAGCCGAGCTGAAACGAGCCGATGTAGCCTGGCGCCTGAGGCACCGACACCGCGATGGCAACGATGGCGCTGACCGTGATCGACGCGACCAGCAGCTCAGCGATGGCGCTGACGGTGATCGACCCGACCAGCAGCGGTGCGGGGATATCGAACGCCAGAATGCCGAGCAGGTAAATGGCGGCAATAACCAGCCACAGGTATAATGACCAGCCGAGCAACTGTACGAAGGTCAACGGACTCTGCAGCGTCTCCAACGCCTGAACGAAGCCACGGAAGAAGTTATCGACCGGGGCAGCGATCGCCGCCGGCAGCGGCCGCAGCGCCAGCTGCAGCATGCGCAAGGCGAGCGCTTCTTGCCAGCGCACGATGATGACCGCGGCGGCCACGGCTGCCGCTAGCCCGGACAAGTAGTAGCCCCATTGTCGCACCTGATCGGAAACTGCCACAAGCGACGCCGCTACGCCGAAGAGAAACAGGATGGTGAACATGTCGAAGATACGTTCGAGCACCACGGTGGCGAGAATCCCGCTCAAGGGCTCGTTTTCCTTGCGGCTCACCAGCACCGGCCGGATGACCTCGCCCACACGTAGCGGCAAGACCATGTTCGCCATGAAGCCGATGTTAGTTGCCGACACCAACGTACGCATCGCCGGGGTGCCGACAGGACGGAGGAGGATCCGCCAGCGCTGCGCGCGGATGTAGAGGGTCCAGATCGTGACGCCGAACATCGGTAAGACGTACACGTAATGCGCCGCTGCCAGGGCTGCCGCAGCCTCGCCCCAGTCTACCTTGCGGATGGCGAAGCCGAGAAACACCGCCGAGATGGTGACGCTCAGCACGATCCGCAACGTCCGGTTCACAAGTCGCTTTCCGTTGGCCTGGTTGCCGCCGCGGTGGCGTGGTTCTCAGGCTCAGGCCGCGTTACGGTGTCGCGCGCCCAGGCTTCGGCAATTCCCCACACAAACACGATCATCCCGATCAACATGAACACCGTTCCGGCCCACGCCGCCCAGCTGTCCAACACGACGCCGGCACCGACCATCAGGACGAAGGTGCCCACGACGCGCTTGGCCTTGCCGGCGAGATCAACGCTGTGCTCGGCCTCAGGCATGCGACGATTTTCCCAGTGCTTGCCAGACATGCAGCACCCGTTGGAGCACGGTCAGACTGCTGAGCACGGCCAGAACCAAAATCGTCACGGTCACCAACCAGTAACGCGGCGCCGGCAGCCACGTGCCGCCGATATGTTCGAAGAGTGAGCCGAAAATGGTGCCGAATCCCAGGATCACGTAGCGCTCCGGACGCTGCAACAGGCCGACCTTGCACGACGCTCCCAAGCCCTCGGCACGAGCCCGTACATAGCTCACCATCAGGGCGCCAAGCCACGCGAACAGTACGACGCACAATACCCAGGAGTTGCGGTAAAAGATCACTAGCCCAAAGTAGGCCATCGAGTCCGCAAAGCGGTCCACGATGGAATCCAGAAAGGCCCCGCGCAGGCTGCCGCTGTTGGTCCGGCGTGCGACCCGGCCGTCGATGATGTCGAGCGTCCCCGTGCCCAGTAGCAGCCAGCCGGCAGTGAAGAGCAAGCCCCCGGCGTAGCAGGCTGCCACCAGCACGCTGCCGATGAGTTGCGCGCACGAGACGTATGCCGGGCGTATTCCCCAGCGCACGCACAGCTGCTCGATCTGTTGCAGATTCTCGAAGTACCAGCCCCGGATGCCGGGGCGCAACACCGGAGAGCCGCCCACCGAGCTCAGGTCATGCGGGCGGCGCAGATAGCCGCCGATGCTGACGACAGCCGTCGCAATGATATAACCCAGCAGGGTCAGGGCGAATGCCTGGTTGAATGTAGACGTGTGGTAGTCCACCGGGCACGCGAGAGGCGGCGCCAGTTATACCCAACGCTTGCCAGCGCCGCAATCTGGCCCTGCTGGGTAGGTGCGGAGTGCCCGCCTATTTGCGGAATCGCGATGGATAATCGGTGCCGTACTCCTTGTCTGGATGGAGTTTTTTGGCTCGTTCGATCAGTACTGCGTCGGTTTCGGGATTCTTCGGATCCGGAATGCAGCAATCAACCGGACAGACGGTCTTGCACTGCTCCTCATCAGCGAAGCCGACGCACTCGGTGCACTTCTGGGGTGCGATATAATAGAGGGCGTCCGACAACGCCGGGTGGGTCTCCCCATCAAGTTCCCAACTCGCTCCGCCTTCGTAAATGGCCGTATTCGGGCATTCCGGCTCACAAGCGCCGCAGTTGATGCATTCTTCAGTGATCACGGTTGACATGAACTCATAGCCTCCTCAAAAAGAACTCCTTCTTCGCTAGCACACGGCGAAACGAAAGTCGAAGTGGTTCGCGCATTAAAAAACCTTTCCTTGGTAAGGAGAGAAAGTGTCGCCGTGAGGTTCCCCTCCCAGGAGCTTAGTCGTCGAGGATCGTCGGCGGCGCGGTTGCCACGCGCTCCGCCTCGACCGCCTCCAGCACCTTGCCGGCGATGTGCAGGAACAACTGACTCACCGGATGCTCCGGTCGCTCCGCCACGATCGGCTTGCCCGCGTCACCCCCCGCTCGCAGCTCGGCGATGAGCGGGATGCGGCCGAGCAAGGGAACGCCGAACTGGGCGGCGATCTGTGCGCCACCACCGCTGCCGAACAGCTCTTCACGTTTCCCGCACTTCGGGCACTCGTAGTAGCTCATGTTCTCGATGATCCCGAGCACGGTGGTATTGACCTGTTGAAACATAGCAATCCCGCGCTCCACGTCCAGCCTCGCCACCTCTTGAGGGGTGGTGATCACGACACCGCCGGCCACCGGCACCTGCTGCACCAAAGTCAGTTGGGCGTCGCCGTTTCCGGGGGGAAGGTCGACCACCAGGACCTCCAGCTCCCCCCAGTTCACGGCTCTCAAGAATTGGCGAACCAGCCCCGCGACCAACGGGCCGCGCCAGATCACGGGAGAGTTGTCATCGAGGAAGAAGCCCAGGGACATCACCTGAAGACCGTATTTATCTAGCGGGTAGATGCGCTTGTTCTTGGAAACCCGCGGCCGGCCAGAGATCCCGAGCAGCGTCGGAAGACTCGGCCCGTAGACATCGGCGTCCAATAAGCCGACCCGCTGGTTGAGCCGCTGCATCGCCAACGCGAGGTTGACCGCCACTGTCGACTTGCCGACGCCGCCTTTTGTACTGGCCACTGCCACGATGCTGCGTACACCTTCAAGCGGCTCAAACTCGCTCGCCGGAGCTTGCGTGCCGGACTGCGACGCATGGCCTGTGCTAGCGTGGGCGGGCGACAGGATACGGACGTCAACCTGCTTGACGCCTTCCATCGCACCCACCGCGCGCTCGATCTCCGTCACCGTGGCGCCTAGACTGTGAGGCGGCATCGGCGGCGCTTGCAGAAAGATCGTCACAGTGCCGTTTTCGTTCTCGATGTCGCGTACCATCCCGGCCGCGATCACGTCGCGCGAGAACCCCGGTGGACGCACCTCCGTCAGGCGCTCACGGATGTCATCGATTGTCGTCATGCGCTGGTCACGTTGTCGACGCCGCTTTGACAAGATTCGCATGGACATAACCGCCGCAAGGTTGTGTAACTGAAGATGCCGGTGTCGTGCCGGTCAGTCCACCGGATGCTGATGGCGTAGCGGCCGACCACGCCGATCTGCACGGGGTACAGCTCGCCGCTGCCGAGAACCGGCAGCGCATGCGCCGCGCGCTCGCGACAGGTTGCACAGGGACAATAGTCGCGCAAATACCGGTTTGGGTACACGCTCTTGTGGCCGTCGTTCCAGACAATCTCGATGCTCTCTTTTCCGAGCCGTCTTATGGTGGAAGGTGAAAACCGCATCTGCTCCGAAAATAAGACCTAACGGCTCGGCGGCGAAAAAGCAACGTGCCCAGGCTGGCGCTCCGCTACCTTGACTCGACGGGGGTTTTGACATTATCTGACCGCGCGATTCAGGAACACGTGTGATCACCAGAGCACAGATGCGCCCGCGCTCCCATGCTCACCCACCGACGCTCAGTGCGGCTTTGGAAATGGTCGAGTCGCGTCTGGCGGCTCAGCTCAAATCGCGTGAGAATCTCCTGTCGGACATCTCCAATTACCTGATCGGCTCCGGGGGGAAGCGCGTACGCCCCACGGTGACGTTGCTGGTGTTTCTAGCCTGCGGGGGCCGCGAGTTGCGCGACATCGTGGATGCGGCCGCGGCGCTCGAATTGATTCACTCTGCCAGCTTGCTCCATGACGACATCATCGATGGCAGCGATGTCCGACGCAGCAAGGACTCGGCGTATCGCAAGTACGGCCTCGCCAACGCGTTGGTGACCGGCGATTTCATTTTCAGCCGCGCCTTTCAGCTGTGCGCCCGCTTTGAGGAGAAGCTGATCAATTGGGCGGCCGAAGCCTGCATCAGTCTGACCGAAGGTGAGGCCATGCAGAGCCGCTTCCGTCACAACCCCCGGGTCACCTTCCAGGACTACATCGAGATCATCAGCCGCAAGACCGCCAGCATCTTTCAACAGGGAGGGCGCACCGCAGCCTATCTGGCGGAGGCGGCAGAGCCGGTCGTCGAGGCCATGGCTGCATGCGGCTTCAACGTGGGCATGACGTTCCAGATCGTCGACGATTTGCTGGATGTCGAGGGCACTGAGAAACGCCTCGGCAAGCCGGTCGGCATCGATCTGCGTGACGGCAACCCCTCACTGCCGATCGTCCTGGCGATACGCCGCGATGCGGAGGTGGCGCGCGCGTTTGAGAGTCATCAACTCAGCGAGGGCGACATCCAACACGTCCTTGCCCGCATCCGTGCCAGCGGTGTGCTCACCGAAGCCCACGCCCTGGCCGCGCAATACGGAGAGCGAGCGCGCCGCGCACTCGCCATCCTGCCTGCGTCGCCGGAGAAGGACGAAGTCGCCGCCGTCATCGATCAGCTCCTGCATCGAACAGAGTAAAGGCCTGCCGACCGTCGCGCGTCGCATACCGGCAGGACAGCTTGCGGCCGATAAGCGATCAGTCATAGGCGATACGCATTCTCACAGCGATGCTGGATACCGGTCGCGCTCCTCGCGCACCGGAGGGTAGGCGACGACAGCCGGTTCGGTCGAGGCGGCGGGTGCGACAAGGACTATATGGCCGTTTTTCAGGACGCGAAACTCGTTGCCGCTCCAGCGCACCCTGTCGCCCAGGAAGCACCGTCCCCACACGGCGGAGACGAACAGATCTTTCAGAGGAAGCAGCAACGCCGCGGCGCGAGTTATCGGCGCCTCAAGATAGCGGTTACAGATCGCCCTTGCGGTGCCGGCGCGCACCGCATAGACGAGCGCGGCGAGCAGACAGGCGATGGGGCTGAAATGGTTGTACAGCAGGTTCAGCAACGCCCAGAGCGTGCCGTGAGTCATGATACTTGCGAAATATCCTGCCGGGCGGCAGTTGCGGTTCGTACGGGCCCAACGCAGTTGGTGATCGAGCAGGCGTCGCCAGCTGCCGGTGGCCAGCACGGTCTCCACCACCACGTCGGAGAGTACCAGCCGGAAGCCTCGCTCCACGACACGGTGCCCGAGGTGGTAATCGTCCGCCAAGTAGTTCGCCAGCGGCAGGAATCCGCCGATCGCGTCGAGCGTCGAACGCCGCAGCGCCATCGTCGCTCCGAAGGCGTAACTGGGCTTCTCGACCACTCGCGCCACCATCACCATCGGCACGAAATCCGTGTTGATGAGCAGCGTTTCAACCAAGGTGGGCAATCCGCCGGTGTTGACCGCCCGATACAGGCAGGTCACCAGGCCAACTCCGGGGTCCTGCAGCTCGGCAGCAAGGCGACGCAAGTAGTCGCGGCCGACGCGGATGTCACTGTCGGCGATCACGATCAGGTCGTGCTTCGCGTCGCGATACATGTTGTGAAGGTTGCTCACTTTAGAGTTGGTCCCGTAGACGCGGCGATCAATCACCAGGCCGATGTCGAGGCCGGGATAGGCTACTTGGAGTTGCCGCACGACCCGCACCGCGGGATCACCAGCATCCGCGACACCGAAGAGGATCTGGAAAACGGGGTAGTCCTGCTCGCAAAACGTCGACAGGTTGCAGTACAGATCGACGTCCAGCCCCTTCAAGGGCTTCAGCACCGTCATCCCGGACAGCTGCCTTTCGCGGCCATCGCCCCTGCGTGACCCACGCCGGCGGCGAAAGAAGCGCCGCGCCTCGGCGTAGCTGGCCAGGTAGAAGAGCAGGGAAAACAGGATGCCGATAGTCAGCAGCGACTGGAGCGCGAGAGCAATTCCGAAATGTGCGTGCATCGCCTCTTAACCGCCTGGTCAGCGCCGCGGGCAAAAAAAGCCCGCTGGCCCGCGGGCAGTCCGATTCATCACGGTTACGTTTATCTCACCCAACCACGCGAGTCAACGTGAGCTGCGTCCAAAGGGCAAAACGGCTCGATGCACCGCCCTAAATCACTTGTTGAGCAAGACCGAGCGCAGCCGCCGCTCCATGGCTTTCATCCTTCGCGCCGCGGCCGGCGAGCGTTCGTGATCATAGCCAAGCAGATGGAGGACGCCGTGGATCAGCAGCGTGCGCACCTCGTCCGCCACGGAAAGGCCATGTCGCCGGGCCTGACAGGCGGCGCTGTCGAGAGAGATCACCACGTCGCCCAGCACCGCTTCGTCGCCGGCCACGCGCACCCCTTCACGCATAGCGAAAGCGAGTACATCGGTGGGCCGGTCTTTCCCGCGGTAGTCGCGGTTCAGGCGGCGCATCTCAGCATTGTCGACCAAACTGATGGTGAGCTCAGATTCGGTCTCATCGAGCGCGCTGAGTAGACGCCGCGCCGCGGCGACGACGCGCGCCGCGCTCACGCCGGGCCGGTGGCAGCGACGGATGACGCTAACGGACATCGTGAGTCGTGCAGCGCAGTTGGCGCAAGGGAGCCCTCACCCCGCCCCTCGCCCAGAGGGAGACGGAGAAGAAACGCTGGAGGGCGAGGGAGGAAGAGCGCCGGAGAGAGAGGAGTCACGCCGGGCTTCGAAGCGGTCGTAGGCCGTGATGATGTCCTGCACCAGACGATGGCGGACGACATCACGCTCGGTGAAGTAGCAGAAGCGGATGCCATCGATGGCCGATAGGATCACCTGCGCCTCTTTCAAACCGGAGGCGCGCCCGGCGGGGAGGTCGATCTGCGTCACATCACCGGTGATCACCGCTTTCGAGCCGTAGCCCAGGCGCGTCAGGAACATCTTCATCTGCTCGCCGGTGGTGTTCTGCGCTTCGTCCAGGATGACGAACGAATCGTTGAGCGTGCGGCCGCGCATGAACGCCAACGGCGCCACTTCGATGTTGCCACGCTCCAGCATTTTCTGTGCGCGCTCGAAGTCGACCATGTCGTGCAAGGCGTCATAGAGCGGCCGCAGGTACGGGTTCACCTTCTCGGCGAGATCGCCCGGCAGGAATCCCAGCTTCTCGCCGGCCTCGACCGCCGGCCGCGTGAGGATCATGCGGGCGAAGTTGTTCTTCATCAGCTCGGCCACGGCCATCGCCATCGCCAGATACGTCTTACCGGTGCCCGCAGGGCCGATACCGAACACGATGTCGTAGTTGCGGATGGCTTCGATGTATTCCTTCTGCGCGATGCTCTTGGGGGTGATGATGCGCTTGTGCGCCGAGATGTAGATGGTGTCGAGGAAGATCTCGCGTAGGTTGGCGTTGCGGTCGCCGCTCAGAATCCGAATGGCGTAGTCGACGTCGCTGATGTAGACGGGGTAGCCCTTCTCCACAACGGCGTAGAGCTGGGTCAGGACGCGTCCGGCCAACTCGCGCTCGACCGGATCTCCGCTGATCAGCAGCGTCGTGCCGTTGACCCCGACCTGTACGCTGAGCGCTCGTTCAATCGCCCGCAGGTGCTCGTCCTGGTGGCCGAGCAGATTCTCGAAGAGCCTGGGATTCTCGAAGGAGAGTTCGAGGCCCTGCTCGTCCGCCGTGTTGAGGGTCGGCTGTTGCTCAGGACACAATTTGGTAGACGGCCTCCAGGGCTTCGCGCAGTTTGGCTGGATCTTTCCCGCCTGCCTGCGCCAGGTCAGGCTTGCCCCCACCGCCACCGCCGACCAAGGGGGCGATGCGCTTGATGATCTCACCGGCGTGGTAACGCTTCGTGAGGTCGCGGGTGACGGCAGCCAGCAACAATGCCCGCTCGCCGCGGGTCGTCCCGAGCACGATCACGCCGGAGCCGATCTGCTCGCGCAAGCGGTCGGCGAGGTCGCGCAAGCCGCGATCGTCGGCGCCCTCGACCTCTGCGGCGAGCACGGTCACGCCATCAACTTGCCGCGCCTGACGCAATAGGTCATCGCTCTGCGAGCCCGCGAGCTTGCTTTGCAGCTGTTTCAACTGCCTCTCCAGCTCGCGCTGCTGTGCCACCAAGCGACCGACGCGCACCGCCACATCCTCCTCCGAGCCATGCAGCAGCTCGCCGATCGCGCGCAACTGCTGCTCGCGCCCGCGCAACCATCGCAGCGCGCCTTCGCCGCTCAGCGCTTCGACCCGGCGCACGCCGGCGGCCACACCGGTCTCGGCGCGCAGCTTGAACACTCCGATGTCGCCGGTGCGTTCCGCGTGCGTACCGCCGCAGAGCTCGATTGAATACTCCCCGGTGCGCACCACCCGAACGCGGTCGCCGTACTTGTCGCCGAAGAACGCCAGCGCGCCCATCTTGATGGCGTCCGGGTATGCCATCTCCTCGGTGCGCACGAGCGCATTCTCGCGGATGCGGGCGTTCACGTCTTCCTCGATGTCTCGCAGCTCCGGCTCCGCCACCGGGCCGTGGTAGTTAAAATCGAACCGTAGGCGGTCGGGTGCGACGAGCGAGCCGGCCTGGTGCACCTGCGTTCCCAAATGCTCGCGCAGAACGGCATGCAGGATGTGCGTGGCAGAGTGATTCAGCCGCGCTGCATCGCGCCGCGTGCGATCAATACGCAGGCGCACGCGGTCGCCGGTGTGCAGCGCACCACGCACCACGGTGCCGATATGCACGGTGAGATCGGCGCGCGGCTTCTGCGCGTCGACCACCTCGATCAGGTCCCCGGCTTCGCTCTCGATCACGCCGCGGTCTCCGACCTGGCCACCCGACTCCCCGTAGAAAGGGGTCTCCGGGACGATCACCTGCACCTGGTCGCCGGCACGGGCCTCGTCGCGTTCGGTGCCGTCGACGATGAGCGCCGCCACGCGCGTCTCGGACTCGTAGATGCGGTCGCCTACGAAGCGCGACGTGTACGCACCGCCCCCAATCATGAGATCGACTCCCGTTTTGCGCGCTTCTCGCCCGCGTTGGCGCTGCTCCTCCATGCAGGCCTCGAAGCCGGCGATGTCGACAGTCATGCCCTTATCGCGAAGGATATCCTGGGTCATGTCGAGCGGGAAGCCGTAGGTATCGTAAAGCTTGAAGGCCGCCGCGCCGGGCAGCACCGCCCCTGGAATCGCTCGGTGCATAAAGCCTTCGAGAAACCGCTCTCCCGTCACCAGCGTCGCCTCGAATTTCAACATCTCGTCCCAGATGACCTGAGTGATCGTTTCTTTCTCGCGAATGAGTTCCTGGTAAGTGGCTCTCATTACTTGAACGACGCCCTCGCACGCCGTTACGAGCAAGTAGTCGATCATTCCTACACCGAGCCGTCGCGCATGGCGGGCTGCTCGGCGGATGAGCCGTCGCAAGACGTATTCTCGATCGGCGTTTCCGGGACGTAACCCCTCCGCGATCAGGAAGCTAATTGCTCTGGCGTGGTCGGCAATAGCACGATACGAAACGTCGCTGTCTGTTGACTCCCCGTAACGCTTTCGGTTGCCCACGCTAGTGACGATGCCTTCGATCCGCTCGATGATCGTCTGAAACAGATCGGTGTCGTAGTTCGACTTCACACCCTGCAGGACGGCCGCCAGCCGCTCCAGACCGGCGCCCGTATCGACATGGCGCTCGGCGAGCGGCTCCAGGGTGCCGTCAGGCGTGCGGTTGTATTGGATGAAGACCAGGTTCCACAGCTCGATGAAGCGCGCGCAGCCGGCGTTGACAGCACAGACATGCCCCGGCACCTGGCGCATGTCGCAGGCCTCTGACCCGCGGTCGATGTGGATTTCGGAGCAAGGCCCGCACGGACCAACCTCGCCCATCTCCCAGAAATTGTCCTTCTCACCAAAGCGCAAGATGTGCTTGGGGGCGATGTCGGTCTCTGAGCGCCAGCATTCCTCGGCCTCGTCGTCGGTTTCAAACACAGTGGCGTACAGCTTGTCCTTTGGCAGCTTCCATTCCTTGGTGAACAGCTCCCAGGCCCACGCGATCGCCTCGCGCTTGTAGTAGTCGCCGAAAGACCAATTGCCGAGCATCTCGAAGAACGTGTGGTGGTAGGTGTCTCTGCCGACCTCCTCGAGATCGTTGTGCTTGCCGCTCAGGCGCAGGCACTTCTGCGAGTTCACGGCGCGGCGGCTGGCGCGCTTTTCGGTGCCGAGAAAGACGTTCTTGAACTGCACCATCCCAGCGTTGGTGAAGAGCAAGGTGGGATCTTTATCCGGCACCAAAGAGGCGCTCGGCACCACCTCGTGACCGCGGCGGCGGAAGAACTCGACAAAAGCAAAACGGATTTCCGCACCGGTCATCATGCTCAGATCCTTAGCAGGCCTCGTCCAGAATGGCGAACACGACGGCCTCGGGAAAACCCCGGCGCAGCAGGAAGCGCGCGGCTTTGGCGCGTTCCGCCGGCTGTCGCGGCTGCTCCGGAAACTGTCGCGTCAGCGCTCGCCTGGCCAACTCAGCCTCGTCCTCAAAGCTAGCATGGAGAGCCTGCTCGATCACGTGCTCGGCAACCGCTTTGTGTTCCAATTGCGCCCGCACGTACTCGCTGCCGTAGCCGCGGCGCATCGCCTGCTCGGCCACGCCCAGCGCGAAGCGACGGTCGTCGAGATAGCGGAAGTGGCGCAAACGGCGCACGGCGACCGCGATGGTCGTGGCCGACTCCCCGCTGGCGGCGAGCCGGCTGCGGATCTCCTGCTCGCTGCGGTCGTGCACGGCCAGGAGACGGATGGCGCGGTCCCAGGCGCGGCCGGACGCCTCAGAAGCGGTCGATCTCGATCTTGGCTTTCGAGTCTCCAACCGAGTCACGGCGGTCGAAATCGTCCCAGCGGCTGTCGCTGGTGGAGGCGATGCCCCGCAACTTCAACTCGAAATCGGCGGGGTTGCTGGCGTTTGCCAGCGCCTCGGCGCGCGTGATCAAGCCACCTTTGAGCAGGCCCATGAGGGACTGATCGAACGTCTGCATACCGTAAGTCATGTGCCCTTGGGCAATCACCTCGCGCAGGTCGCGCAGCTTCTCCTTGTCGGCGATGTACTCGCGCACCCGAGCCGTCGAGGCCAGCACCTCGACGGCGGGGACCATGCCGTCGCCGCTGGCCTGCGGGATGAGGCGCTGGCTGATCACGCCACGTACCACGCTGGCGAGAATGAGGCGGGCTTGGTCACGCTGATGTTCCGGGAACGCACTGATGGCCCGGGTGATGGTTTCTGGTGCGTCAAGGGTGTGCAACGTGCTCATCACCAGATGCCCGGTCTCGGCCGCCATGATGGCCGTCTCGATGGTCTCGATATCGCGCATCTCACCGACCAGGATCACGTCCGGGTTCTGGCGCAAGGCCGCCTTGAGCGCGCCCGCAAAACTCACCGCGTCGAAGCCGACCTCGCGCTGGTTCACGAAGCTGAGGCGATCGGTGTGCACGTACTCGATCGGATCTTCGATCGTGATGATATGACAGCGGCGGGTCTGGTTGATGTGATCGATCATGGCCGCCAGAGTGGTGCTCTTCCCACTGCCTGTGGTGCCGGTGACCAGGACGAGACCACGACGGTCGTTGGCGATCTGTTCCACCACCGGCGGCAGGTTGAGCTCGCTCACCGAGCGGATGTAGGAAGGGATGACGCGGATGACGGCGCTCAGCTCTCCACGTTGCCGAAAGACGTTGACGCGAAACCGCCCGAGATCCGCCGTGTCGTAGGCGAGGTCGGCTTGCAGCTCGATGGCGAGCCGTTTGCGATGGAAGTCGTCGAGCAGTTCGTCGACCGCACGCTCCAGGCAGTCATGGTTCATTGGAGCAGCGCCGGGCAACGGCACGAGGTCACCGTGTATCCGCACCGCTGGGGGCGCGGCGATCTTGAGCAAAACGTCTGAAGCACCTATGCGAACGGCCGTGCGCAGAATGTCTTGAAGGTCCATCCTCAAGTTACCGCCTCACCACCGCTCAGCGTGATTCGTGCCAGCGCTCGCTCGCTGAATCGGCGAAGGACATTGCGGGGAATCAGCCCCCGTTCTGAATCGGGCGACTTACTTTTTTGTCGAGAGCGCTCTTCACGCCACGCCTTCAGGAGGCCGCAGGAGTGCGGCTTCGGTGTGAACGCCGGGGCGCAACCCTCACGTCGCTCTGGGCCCCTTCCTTGCGTCGGACTTGGGCGATTCGGGGCGGGCCGTTTGCGCTTCAGGTGTGGGCTTGCTGTCTTCGGTTCCACCGTTGCGGGCGATGCCGAAGTGGGTGCGGATCTTGCGTTCGATCGCCTGCGCGATTTCGGCGTGCTCTCGCAAGAAGTCCTTGGTGTTTTCGCGGCCCTGGCCGATGCGGTCGTTCTCGAAGGCGTACCAAGCACCGCTCTTTTCGAGGATGCCGCACTCGGCACCCAGGTCGACTAGCTCCCCCTCATGTGAGATGCCCGAGCCGTAGAGGAGATCGAACTCGGTGTCTTTGAACGGTGGCGCGACCTTGTTTTTCACCACCCGGACCCTGGTGCGGCTGCCGATGACATTATCGCCCTGTTTGATGGCGCCGACGCGACGGATGTCGAGGCGGACAGACGAGTAGAACTTCAGCGCGTTGCCGCCCGTCGTGGTCTCAGGGTTGCCGAACATGACGCCGATCTTCATCCGGATCTGGTTGATGAAGATGAGGATAGTGTGCGAGCGCGAGATGGTGGCCGTAAGCTTGCGTAGCGCTTGCGACATCAGGCGTGCTTGTAATCCCATCTGCGGCTCGCCCATCTCGCCTTCGAGTTCCGCTCGGGGCACCAGGGCCGCGACGGAATCGATCACCAGAGTATCAACGGCGCCGCTGCGCACCAAAGTCTCAGCGATTTCCAGGGCTTGCTCGCCATTGTCCGGCTGCGAGATGAGCAGCTCTTCGGTTTTGACGCCGAGGCGGCGGGCGTAGCTGACATCGAGGGCGTGCTCGGCATCGATGAAGGCGCCGATGCCGCCGGCTTTCTGCGCCTGCGCGACCACCTGCAAAGCCAGCGTCGTCTTGCCCGAGGCCTCGGGACCGTAGATCTCGACCACGCGGCCGCGCGGGAGCCCGCCCACGCCCAAAGCCAGGTCGAGTCCAAGTGATCCGGTGGAGATCACGGCGATGTCGCGCATGTGCGCCTGCTCGCCGAGCTTCATGATGGCACCCTTGCCGAACTGCTTCTCGATCTGGCTGACGGCCAGATCAAGCGCCCGCACGCGGTTGGGATCCATTGTCGTCATCGCGTCCCCCTTTATTCCGGCTGAGCGGAATTGTCCACAGCGGCGTGTACACTGCGCCCTCAGGTCGCAGCGTGCTGCGGTAAATTGTCACTGCATCGACGATACATTCTCCGAAGTCATCCGACAGATGAGTCTTGAACAATCCCTCCACGCCTGACCACCCGCGCATGCCGTTCACACGGCCCAGGGTCGCGTGGGGAGTGAAGGCGCGCTTCTCCGGCTCGAATCCCACATGGTTCACCGCCTCCTCGACATGCGCTGCCAACTCCGCAAGTCCCTCGCTCTCGAGGCCGACCCACAGCACACGCGGCCGACGCAGGCTGGGGAAGGCGCCCAGACCGTGTACCCGCATGGGCAATGCCGGCTGATTGTCGACGGCGGCAGCAAGCGCAGTATGAACCCGCTCCAAGCGCGCCGGATCGACCCAACCCAGGAACTTGAGAGTCACGTGCATGCCTTCCGCTCGCACCCACCGGACATCGCATTTCAGCCGCCGGAACTGTTCCAACAAGCGGCCCAGTGCGGCACGCACCGGTGGGCTGAGATCGACGGCGATGAAGCTGCGGACCTTTCCTTCTTCGGCTGCAGGCATATACGTGGTCGGTAACGTAGTACACAGCGCCCTAGGAATCCACCGGCCGCGGCACTTCCTCTTCTCCTCTACCCCCCGGAGATCTTCTCCAGAGGCCGCCCTTCGAGACGCCGCCAGAAGAAGGCGGCTCCTCAGGGCGAGCGGAAGATTGTCCTTCTGATGCAATGACAACACCGCTCGGGCTGAGGAGGTCCCGTCTTTCCGGGGGCCGTCTCGAAGCCCGCCCGCTTAGCTCATCAGCACTCTGTCTCGGAGAGCGCCACGGCTACCGCTTCGAGATGCCCGACTCGCTTGGGTCCAGGCCCAGCAAGTGGCGCCGCACCCAATCGAGCGCGATCTGGGACGAAAGTAGCTTCACCCAATCGCGCGTGCCCCACAGTTGATAGCGGCGGCGATATACTGTCGTCGCCATCGCCAGGGCGAAGCACACCGTCCCGACGGGCTTGTCGGGCGTGCCGCCCTCGGGGCCGGCGATGCCGGTGATGGCGAGGCCGAGGTCGGCACCAAGGACGCGGCGCACACCCGCGGCCATCTCCATCGCTGTCTCTTCGCTCACCGCTCCGTGCTGCGCGAGGGTCTCAGCGCGCACGCCAAGGCTCTGCTGTTTTACCTCGTTCGAGTAGGCGACGATGCCGCCTTTGAAGTAGTTCGAGCTGCCCGGAACGTTGGTCATGCGGTGGCCGACGAGCCCGCCGGTGCACGACTCGGCCAACGCGATCGTCATCTGGCGATCCGTCAGCATGCTGCCCACCACCGCCTCCATGGTCGTATCGCCCTCGCCATAGGCACAGCCACCGATGCGCTGGCGCAGTCGCGCGCTCAGCTCTTCGAGACGCTGCGGCACCAGCGCCGGTGGGCCATGCACCGTCAGCCGAACGGAGATCTGTGGAAAGGCGGCTCGGAAAGCGATGCGGCCCTCCTGCGGCGCAACGCAGCCGGCGACCAGCTCGTCCAGCGCCGACTCGCTAAGACCGAAGGTTTGGAACACTTGGCTGAGGTAGATCTCGTTACCCCCACGTGCCTCTTGTAGCCAGGGGAGCACCTGCTCCTCGATCATTGGCTTCATTTCCCGCGGCACACCCGGCAGCACGATCAGATGGCGCGGCCCGTACTCGCTGGCCAGATCGAGACGAAATCCGGGCGCCGTGCCGAGCGCGTTCGGGATGATCACCGCTCCCTCGGGGAACTGTGCCTGCTTGAGGTTGTTCTCCGGCATCACGCGGCCCATGGCCTCGAACATGCGTCGGATGCGGTCGGCCACTTCTTGGTCGACCAAGAGCTGCCGCCCGGTCACCTGCGCCACGGTCTCGGTGGTCAGGTCGTCCGCCGTCGGCCCGAGACCGCCGGTGGAGATGACGACATCAGCCAGCCGGATGGCCTCTCGCCAGGCCCAGGCGAGGCGCTCGGCGTAGTCGCCAACGACAACGATGGCGACCACGTCGAGCCCCGCGGCGACCAGCTTGTCGGCGATGAAGTTGGCGTTGGTGTCGAGTGTCCGCCCGGTGGTGATCTCGTCACCGGTGCTGAGAATGGCGGCTTTCTCGATCATAGCGGCAAGCCTACCGCGAGGAGCACGCGTAACGCCAGATTGCTGTAGATGCCGGAGACCACGTCGTCCAGCACGACCCCGGCGCCGCCTGGTGCGTGCTTGTCGATGTACCCTGCCGGATACGGTTTGATCACATCGAGCGCGCGAAAGATCACGAACGCCGCCAGCGCATGCCGCCAGGTCGGCGTGAAGAACAGCGTCGCCGCGAGGTAGCCGACAACCTCGTCAATCACGATTTTGTGGCTGTCGTGCTCCTGCAAATAGATCTCGGCCAGCCCCGCAATCCAGCAGGCCGCGGCAACCGACCCCAGGTAGGTGAGCACGTATAGCGGCACCGACGTCGCCCGCAGGGCGTCGAACCCCCAAAACATCGGGATGGCAACCAGCGAGCCGAACGTACCGGATGCGACCGGGATGTAGCCGACGTAACCGGCGGAGGCGAGGAAGAGGATGAGAGCGCGCATGGAGGTGCGTACGGCCTCAGACTCGGAACCTGAACGGGTAACCGTACCAATCCAGCAGCGGCGGCGCGAGGGCCTGCATGGCGGCGATGAGTCGCACCCCTCCAGGTACGTACACGCGTCGCCGATGCCAAATGACGGCTGCCAGGGTTTTGCGTACGACGACCGCCGGCTGGATCGGGCACCCTTGCTTCAAAGTCGCATTCGCCATGCGCGAGACATACCACAATCCACAATGACTGTCCGGCCTACAGGTTATTTCATCGCCGCCGCAAGCCCTGGCCAGTTGCCGGTCCTTTTCCGCTGCTCTCATCGTGTGTAGTGTACGGTGTGCGGCCATGAGAGACGTTCTTCCGGAGCTGGACCGCTGGGCAGCGGACCGCGAAGAGATGGCGCTCGCAACCCTCGTGCGCGTACGCGGGTCCGCGCCGCGGCTGCCCGGCGCTCGCTTGTGGGTGACGCGCAGCGGGCGCATGGTGGGCTCGGTCAGCGGCGGCTGCGTTGAGAGCGACGTGTTCGAGCGCGCCATGCAGGTGCTGGACAGCGGCCAGCCCATGGTGGCGAGCTACGGCATCGCAGACGAGGTGGCTTTCGAAGTCGGCCTGAGCTGCGGCGGTACGATCGATGTGCTGATCGAGCCGTTTGTTGCCAATGAGACCTGGCTGGCGCTGAGGCAAGCCGTGGAGCGCCAATGCCCCGCGGTGTTGGCGATCGGCCTGAGCCCGCCCGCCTTCCTGGGCCGCAAGTTGGTGTTGTGGGACGACGACACGGCGGTGGGCTCGATCGATGCGAAACTCGATGCTCCACTAATGATCGAAGCGCGGTGTGCGCTGCGGGAAGTCTGGACGCGGATCGTGACCTTCCCGTGGCAAGGCGAAGAGGCCAGCATCTTTCTTGAAGCGTTCACACCACAGCCCCGGCTGTTCATTGTCGGCGCGACACACATCGCCATGGTGTTGTGCCGCATGGCGAAGGAGTTGGGCTTTCGCAGCACCATCATCGATGCCCGCGGTCTGTTCGCCACCCGCGAGCGCTTCCTCGACGCCGACGAGATATTCCCGGCCGGTCCCGCAGAGGTACTGGACCGCGTCCGTCTCGACGCGTACTCGTACGTGGTCATTCTCACGCATGATCCCAAGTTCGACATCCCGGCGTTGGCGCGGGCGTTGCGTTCCGAGGCGCGCTACATCGGCGTAATGGGCAATCGCACTACGCACGGGCGGCGGAAGGTGGTGCTGCAAGAGGAGGGCTTCACTGCGGGTGATCTCGACCGCATTCGCGCGCCGATCGGGCTGGATCTTGGCGCCCGCACCCCCGAGGAGATCGCCCTTGCCATCCTCGCCGAAATGGTCGCGGTTCGAAACGGGACGGACGGCAGGCCACTGTGCGAGAGAAGGGGCACCATCCATGGGAGCGATTGAGGCCCGCCCGTTTCTCTCCGGCATCATCCTGGCCGCCGGAGCATCCACACGCATGGGCCGCCCGAAGCAGTTGTTGCCGCTCGGCGGTCGGTGCTTGCTCCAACGCGTGATCGATGCGGCAGTGGATTCCTGCCTCGATGAGATCGTCGTTGTCCTCGGGCACCACGCCGAGGAAATCCGAGAGGCGCTTCAGCTTCCGGCGGGGCGCGCGGTCCGCATCGTTGTGGCCCCCGACTGCGCGCTCGGGCAGAGTGAATCCCTGCGCGCGGGGTTGCGTGCGGCCAACTCCCAAGCGAGTGCGGCAGCGATCCTCCTCGGTGATCAGCCAGGGATCACAGGTGAGCTCATCGACCGACTGGCGACCGACTGCTCGGCAGGCAGCGCCCCCATAGTCCGGCCGGTGTACGACAGCGGTGGAGCCCACGTGCCCGGTCACCCGGTCTTCCTCGCCCGCCGGATCTGGCCTGCGGTGGAGAAATTGCAAGGCGATCAGGGCGCGCGCGTCTTGATCCGCGCACACCCTGAGTGGGTGACAGAGATTCCGATCGCCGGTGAACCGCCGCACGACATCAACACCGACGAGGACTACCGGCACGCATTCGCGATCCGATTTGCGCCATGACAGCCGACGAGAAACTGAAGGAGTACCGCAAGAAGCGGCGCTTCTCGGTCACCCCCGAGCCCGGTGGTGAACGGCCGCCACGCGGGCGACCGGCCAAACGCCTGTCGTTCGTGGTTCACAAGCACCGCGCCTCACATCTGCACTATGATCTGCGCTTGGAGTGGAACGGCGTCCTGCTCTCCTGGGCGGTACCGAAAGGCCCATCGCTGGATCCGTCGGTCAAGCGCCTGGCGATGGCGGTAGAGGACCACCCGATCGATTACGCTCGTTTCGAGGGCGTCATCCCCGAGGGCGAGTACGGCGGCGGTACGGTCATGATCTGGGACAAAGGTACCTATGTCCCCGAAGAGCCGGACGTTGGCAAGAGCGTCGAAAGAGGACAGCTGAAGTTCACGTTCTACGGCAAGAAGCTGAAGGGCAGCTGGGTCCTGGTGCGCACCGGCAGCCGGTACGCCGCGGATCGCGGCAACCGTAGCTGGCTGCTGATCAAGCATCGCGACGCCTTCGCCTCGACGCGCGACGTCACCGCAGAGGAACCGCGTTCAGTGAAGTCGCACCGCTTGCTCGCCGAGATCGCGCTCGACGAAGGCGGTGACGTCATCAAGGCCGCCGAAGGGGATCCGCCTGAAGCGCCGCGCGTCCTACTCGACAAGAACCCGAAGCTGGTATCCTGCCGCCGTGGCCGCAAGGCAGCGCTGTGGTCGTCGAAGGGAGGATCGTAGGCCCCTCCATGCGGACTGGGGTCGAGGAGTTGACCGTCCACGGGTAGTTTCCTTGCGCTGGCGGGTCACGTTGACTCGTGAGAGCTGTGCCAGGTATGATCAAGGCTGTGGGCGCGGTTTGGGAGGTTGAGGTGGGTGCATGTCTGATCGCGATAGCCTTCCCACCAACGGTCGCATCGCGAGCTAGAGCATTGTCATGTCCGTAACGAACGGCAGCGGCCTGCTCCGCGTGATCCCATTGGGCGGGGCGGGCGAGATCGGCCTGAACTGCCTGCTGCTCGAGTACGGGGACGCGGCCATCGCGATCGACTGCGGCCTGATGTTTCCCGAGCTGCACATGCTCGGCATCGATCTGGTGATTCCCGACTTGGGCTACCTGCAACGCCTGGGCGACCGCTTTCTCGGGTTCGTCATCACCCACGGCCACGAAGACCACATCGGCGCGTTGCCCTACGTGCTGCGCGATCTGCGCGCGCCGGTGTACGCCCCGCCGATGGCCGCCGGCCTGATCGCGGAAAAGCTGCGTGAACACAACCTGACCGACGCGGTTCAGCTCGAGACCTTTCAGCCACGCCGGGCGTGGTCCATGGGACCGTTTGCGATCGAGCCCATCCATATGACGCACTCGATCGTGGACGCGGTCGCCCTGGCCATCACCTCACCACTTGGGACCATCATTCACAGCGGCGATTTCAAGCTCGATCAGACGCCGATCGACGGCACGCCGTCCGACCTGCAATGCCTGGCCGAGTACGCGGCGCGTGGGGTGCTGCTGCTACTCTCGGACTCGACCAACGCCGAACGTGAGGGCTTCACCCCCTCCGAGCGATCGGTGTACAGGGATCTCGATCGGATCTTCAGTAGCAGCCCGGGCAAGATATTCTTTTCGACCTTCTCGTCGCACGTGCACCGCTTGGCGCAGGTGTTCGAGCTGTCGCAGCACCATGGCCGCCGCGTGGCGATCGTTGGTCGGAGCCTGAACACCAGCATCAAGATCGCCTCTCAGCTCGGCTATCTGCGCTTCCCCCTTTCGTTGTTCGCCAACCCCGATGAGGTGGATCGACTGCAGCCGCACCAAGTCACGCTGCTGACCGCCGGCAGCCAAGGTGAGCCGCTTTCCGCGCTGATCCGCATCGCTGTTGGCGACCACTCGCAGGTGCACATGAATCCGGACGATGTGGTGATCCTCTCGTCTCGCATCATCCCAGGCAACGAACGATCCATCAGCAGCATGATCAACCACATGTACCGGCGCGGCGCCAACGTGTTTCACGCCGGGAGCGATGCGGTGCACGTCTCCGGCCACGCCAGCCAAGAGGAACTCAAGCTGCTGTTGCGCCTGGTGCGGCCGCGGTACTTCGTGCCGCTACACGGCGAGTACCGCCATCTCGTCCGGCATCGCGCTTTGGCGCACTCCGTTGGCATGACAGCAGAGAACACATTTCTGTTGGAAGACGGCCAGGTGCTCGATATCGACCCGAGCGGCGCGCGTCGGAGCGCACCCATCCAGGCCGGGCGCGTGTTCGTCGACGGCAAGAGCATCGGCGATGTGGAGGACGTCGTCCTGCGCGATCGGCGCCACCTCTCTGCCGATGGTCTGGTCGTGGCTATTCTCGGCATTGACCAGCAAGACGGGCACGTCATCGCCGGGCCTGACCTGGTGTCGCGCGGTTTCATGCTCGAACAGCAAGGGCAGGCGTATCTGGAGCAGGCCAAGGGCGTGGTCATGGAAACGCTCGAGCAGATCACGGCGGAGTCACGGACCGATTCACTGGAAGTGAAGGAAGAGGTGCGGAAGGCGCTCAAGCGGTTTTTCGCGCGGACGTTGGAGCGCCGCCCGGTCATTGTGCCTTTTGTGATGGAGATGTGAGGAGGAGCGTAGTCGAGCGGTGGCCAAAGCAACGGACGAGCAGGAGACCAGCCAAATCCTGAACGAAGTCGCGGGCGTGCTGACGCTGGCCACGGCGTTGTTCGCCCTGGTCAGCTTCATGTCGTTTCAGCATGGGGAGCCGAAGGTGGACCTCGGCGGCCCGGTAGGATACGGCCTGTCCAGCGTTCTCATGCAGGCATTGGGCTTGGCGGCCTACCTGCTGCCTCTGTTGCTCGGCATCGCCGGCGTTCGCTTGCTGCGCTCGCGATTAGCTGAGCTTTCAGGGGCGCGCGCCGGCGCCGCTCTGAGCTTGCTGCTCAGCGTGGCGGTGATGCTCGCCCTGTGCTTGCGCGAGCGCGCCGTGGTCCACGCCGGCGGGTGGTGTGGCGGCTTTCTCGCCAGCCTGCTGCGCGAAGCGTGCGGCACGCTGGGCGCGTACGTCGTCACCACCGTGGCGCTGTTACTCTCTGTCATGTTCACCACCCGTTCATCGCTGCGCGGCGGCACCAACGCCGTCGCGACCGGCGCCCGTGCGCGCTGGAGCCGCTGGCGAGCACGCCGCCGGCAGAGCGCTGCGGCACAGCAGCCCGTGAACCGCAAACGCCCGCCGGCAGCGGCGCAGGACGGGCCGGTGATCGTGTTGGGTGAAGAGGTGGCGCTGGCGGTAGACAAGCCGGCGGCGCTCCGCGCAACCCAGCAACTGCTCCCATTTGCCGATGCCGGGTATCAGACCCCGTCGCTGAGTCTCTTGGATACGCCGCGCCATCATGTCGTGCGCGTCGACGAAGACAGTTTGCGCAAGAGCTCGGAGATCTTGGAAGCCAAACTGGCCAACTTCGACATTGAAGGCAAGGTGGTGGCGGTGCGGCCGGGGCCGGTGATAACCACGTTCGAAATCGAGCCCGCCCCCGGCGTGAAGGTCAACCGGATCGTCACCTTGCAGGACGACCTGGCCATGGCGTTGCGCGCCGTGGGCGTCCGCATCCTTGCCCCGGTCCCGGGCAAAGCGGTGGTCGGGATCGAGGTGGCCAATGCCAAGCGCGAGAGTGTCTACCTCAGGGAAATTCTCGAAAGCGAGCCGTTTCTGCAGGCGCAGTCGACGCTGACGCTGGCGCTCGGCAAGGACAGCGTCGGCAATCCGGTGGTCGCGGATCTGGCGCGCATGCCCCATTTGTTGCTGGCTGGGGCCACCGGCACCGGCAAGTCGGTTTCCATCAACGCCATGATCATGAGCATTCTCTTCAAATCGTCCCCGCGCGACGTACGCTTCGTCATGATCGATCTGAAAATGCTCGAATTGTCACTATATGAGGATCTTCCTCACCTTTTAGTTCCGGTCGTCACTGACGCAAAGAAAACCGTCCTCGTCCTCAAGCACCTGGTGAATGAGATGGACGAACGCTACCAGCTGCTCAAGGACATGGGCGTGCGCCACATCGACGGCTACAACCGATTGGTGGAGCGCGACGAAGACGACCGTCAGGCCGGTGTCATCGAGCTCACGGACCCCGTTGGCGAGGCGGCGCCGTTCGAGCCGCTGCGGCGGGCGCATGCGCGTTTGCCGAAGATCATCATCATCATCGACGAGCTGGCGGACCTGATGATGACGTTGGGCCGCGACGTGGAGGAATCCATCACGCGCCTGGCACAGAAGGCCCGCGCCGCCGGCATTCACCTCATCCTCGCCACCCAACGACCGTCGGTGGACGTGGTGACCGGTCTCATCAAGGCTAATTTCCCGGCCCGCATCTCTTTCCAGATGACGGCGCGGGTGGACTCGCGCACCATCCTTGACTGCATCGGCGCCGAGCGCTTGCTGGGCGGCGGCGACATGCTGTTCCTGCCGCCGGGCACGGCGCGGGTGCAGCGGCTGCACGGCGCCTTCGTTTCCGAAGCCGAGATCCGCCGCGTCTGCGAGTTCGCCAAGCAGCAGGCGCAGCCGCAGTACGCGCTCGATCTGCTCGAAGAGGATGAGGAGGATGAGGCCGCAGCCGAGGATGACGGCTATGAGGATGTGATGTACGATCAAGCCGTGCGCCTAGTGACCGAAACTCGTCAAGCATCGATCTCGTGGGTGCAGCGGCGCTTGCGCGTCGGGTATAACCGCGCCGCCAGGATGATCGAGCGCATGGAACGCGAAGGCGTCGTGAGCACCAGTGAAAACGGACGCCCACGAGAGGTTCTGGCGCAACGAATCGAGGAGTGATGACAGCACGAGCTCTCCGGGTTTGCCTCCTTGCCGGCATGCTCGTCGCGGCTGAGCGCCGTGGCGTGGAGGTTCAGAAGATCGTTCAAAAAGTGCAGGAGCGCTACGACAGCACGCGCGACTTTACCGCCCAGGTGACGCAGGAAATGACGATCGCCAGCCTCGGCAAGACGACCGCAGCGCAAGGGACGGTCGCCTTCAAGAAGCCCGGCAAGATGCGCTGGGAACTGGATCACGACACGCCCCAGGTGATCGTCGCCGACGGCAGTACCCTCTGGCTCTATCAGCCCAAGGAACACCAGGTGATCAAAGCGCCGTTCGACGACGCCTTTCGGTCCACCACCCCGATCTCGTTCCTCACCGGTGTCGGCAACATCGCCCAGGATTTTAACGTGAGTCTAGAGGGCGCCAGCGCCGATGGCGGGCTGGTCTACCTGATGCTGGTGCCGCGCCGCGACAGTGCTACCCTCGGCAAGCTCCGCCTGACGGTAGCAAGCGACAGCGGTGAAATCCGTGGCGCGGAGATTTTCGATCCGCTCGGCAACGTCAGCCGGCTGCGGTTCTCGGACATCCGGCGCAATCAGAACCTGCCGGACAAAGATTTCGTCTTCGAGGTGCCGCCGGGCGTCGATGTGATCACTCCACCCATCGCCCGGTGAGAGCGCATCCATGCCGTCATTCGACGTCGTCTCGCAGGTGGACCGCCAGGAGGTCGACAACGCCGTCAATCAGACGCGCAAAGAGATCGGCCAGCGCTATGACTTCAAAGGCACCAAGACGGAGATTGCCTTGGAGGATGACAGCATCCAGATCGTCTCGGATGACGATTTCAAAGTGAAAGCTACAGTTGACATCCTGCAATCAAAGCTCGTACGCCGCGGCATCTCCTTGAAGGCGCTGGTGTACGGCAAGATCGAGCCGGCGGCGGGCGGCCGGGCGAAACAGACGATCACCGTGCAACAAGGTATCGCCATCGAGAAAGCGCGGCAGATCGTAAAGCTCGTCAAGGACAAGAAACTGAAAGTGCAGAGCCAGATCCAGGGCGACCAGGTGCGTGTGAGCGGCAAGAAACGCGACGATTTGCAGGCGGCGATTCAACTGCTCAAGGCGCAGGACCTCGACCTGCCATTGCAGTTCATCAACTATCGCGAATGAGCGCGCTGCGCCTACCGCGTCGGCAGCGGCGCTGGGGAGCTCAGGCGACCTCGGCTTCCTGAGGGCGGCCAGGCTGCGCGGAGAAGACGCTCCATCGGTTGCGGTACACCGCGTAGCGCCCGCGGTACGGTTTGCCGGCGCCGTGTAAGCTGAAGGTCGGCCCGCTGACGGCGGATGCCGGAATGACGAAGATCTCATCGGCGGCGCGCCGGTTCTTGGCGATGCAGACGAAGACGTCGCAGTAACGGCGTTCCCACCGGCCGTGACGATGGAAGTTGAAGTTCCAGCTGCTGTAGTCGTAGGCGTAGCGTCTCCCGTTGACCGTCACGGTGTGGGCATAGCGCCCCGGAAACGCCACGCGCAACGCGACGCGCTGGTGGCCGTTGACGAGCAGGTCGTATTTCCCATCACGAGCGGGCTCGCGCACGTGGAAGCCCATCCGGCGCAGACGGCCGGCGATGGCGGCTCTAGCCGTTTGATGTTTATGGTGACGATTCATGTAAAGCAATGCCCTGAACAGATGCGACGGCGGCCGGCAGCCTTCCCTTCACATCGTTCCCCAAGATTTCTTGCAACCTCACAACCGGGATCAGGAGCTAGAAGCACGATAGCTTCGGCCCCGTGGTATCGCAAGAAAAAATTGGGCCGCGCCCAGCCTCACTCCGGCGGGCTGCTTCCGTTGGTCGGCAGTTCGGTTTCCGGCAAGCGGGCAGCGACGAATATCGTCCCATTGCTGTCGTAGGGACCTTGCCAGCCGCTGCGGTGACAGGGCGGGATCGGTTCGTCCACAAAGAATTCGTGCTCGGCCGCCGTGAGGGCGCGGTAGCGGGGCTGCCACGGTCCGTCCACGGCCTCGACCTCCGTGCCGACGTCGGTGATCCACGGACCTTCGACTTGCCATTGGCGCGAATGCGCATGAAAGGCCCACGGCCGCGCATCATACGTCGCTTGTCGCTGCAGCCCGTCGGCAGTCCGCACCGTACGTTTATGCCGGAGCCTGACTTCACGGACGCGGTAAGACCAACAATATGTGCTACTGTAGTCACCGTGAGGCTCGTTCTCCGGAGCCAAGGCGGCGCTATTCCAAGCAAATTCCTGCTTCCTGAGCTCCAATTCGGCTGGTGGCAAGGGCAGCTGCTCCAGTTCCGTTCGCACCGCCTCGGCCTGGTGTGGGTCGGTGGTCAGGGCCCGCCGCAGCTCCGTGACCGCAAGGTTCAGGCGTCCGGCCTTGGCCGCGAGCTGGGCGAGGTGGAGGTGGCGCTCGGCTTCAGCGGCCGAAGAGCGTGCGCCTTCGGGCGCTTCCTCGGACGCATGGTCGATCAGCCAACGCTCCTCCGCGATTGCCAGAGAATAGTGCGCCTCGGCCTCATCTTTGGCGAGGCTGGACTCATGGCGCTCCCAGGCCGACGGTGCACAGGCAGCCGCCGCGAGCAAGGGTAACAACCACCACCGACGCATCGCTCGCCGCAGTATGCAGCATTGGGCGCGCAGTCGGCAAGTCATCGATATCTGCCTAGCCACGTCTCCTCCCATGTTCGCTTGATCTGCGGCAGGCTCACGCCGAAATGGATTGCCATTGATCTGACTTCCGTCTGAATTTCTGCCGGCGCCTGAGTATGAGTGGGAGCCGGCGATAGTCAAGGCGCGCAGTCATCGCCGGCGCATCCTCGCAAAGCGCCGGCCGGAACGCTGGTTGAAGACTGCGCTTTCAGCTGGTGCGCGCTGAGTGAGATCGCCCGCCTCGGAGCCGAAGGTGTCCGCCATGCTATCCAACGGCACGTTGCATTGGACGTTGCCTTAAGGGATACCTTAGCATAGCATTTAGTCATGAAAGCTATAGGGGCCATTGTCGTCAGCGTGACCGTCTCCACATTGGTTGCCACGGCTGCCCGTGCTGACATTCTCGAATGGCAGGATGCGGAAGGTGTCCTGCACTACACGAATCTGAAGGACGAGGTGCCGCCGGAGCAGCAGTCACGGGTCGTCGTTGACGAGCGCGCAAGGCAGCCGCAGGCCCCAGCTGCGGAAGAGAAGCCGCAGGCGTCAGCTGGAGAGCAAGCCGAGTCACGCCGCGACACGGCGGAGGCAGACGACCGTGCACAGGCGGCGCACGCATATATCGAGGGTTTGGAAAACGGGCTGGAACTGGCGCGCAGCGTCAACACCGGCGGCAGCGCATACGTCAGCGGGCCGTTGGTGGTTACGATCTCCGGTTCGACGCCCTCCGAGGTGTATTCGCCGCCATGGTATTCGGGGTATTACCCGTTCCTCCCCGGGTACTACTCCTCATTGTGGGGATACTCCCCGTTCGTATCGGGATATTATCCATTGGTAACGACGGCCGTCGGACGGCACCGATTCCATCGACACGACAAGGAGATCGCGCAGGTGGAGCGGCCAGTATTTCCGTTTACTCCTCCAGCAGGCCCCCCGCCGTTGGGGCTACCCGTGGGACCGGTTCTGCGTGGGGTTTCAGGAGGCACGTGGCGGTGAAGCGCGCCGCCAAAGCCGGCCGGACGTGCCGCGCAGCAGTTATGTGAGATTCACCTGCTGTGATTTGTGAGTGGCCGCGCCCGCGGGACCGTAACGATCACGCCGCCTGTGCTTGCAGGTAAGCTTCGATGAAGCGGTCGATGTCGCCGTCGAGCACCGCGTCGGCGTTGCCGATCTCGACCCCGGTGCGATGGTCTTTGACCATGCGGTAGGGGTGCAGGACGTACGAGCGGATCTGGCTCCCCCACGCGATGTCCTTCTTGGTCTTGTTCAGCTCCGCCATCTTCTCGCGCTGTTTCTCTTTCTCCAGCTCGTAGACGCGAGCGCGCAAGATCTTCATTGCCATCGACTTGTTCTTGTGCTGCGAGCGTTCGTTCTGGCAGGCGACGACGATGCCGGTGGGGAGGTGCGTCAGGCGGACCGCCGAATCCGTCTTGTTCACGTGCTGGCCGCCCGCGCCGCTCGACCGATAGGTGTCGACGCGCAAATCAGCCTCATTGATCTCCACCTCCACATCTTCCTCGATCTCGGGATAGACGAACGCCGAGGCGAATGAGGTGTGGCGGCGGGCGTTGGCGTCGAACGGCGAGATGCGCACCAAACGATGGATCCCGGCTTCAGCGTGGAGATAGCCGTAGGCGTAAGGTCCCTCCACCGTGATGGTGGCGCTTTTGATGCCGGCGCCCTCACCGGGCTGGACATCGATCAGGGCGGTCTTGAAGCCGTGGCGCTCGGCCCAGCGCAGGTACATGCGCAGCAGCATTTCGGCCCAATCCTGTGCCTCGGTGCCGCCGGCGCCGGGGTGCAGGGTCACGATCGCGTTGCCGGCGTCGTGCTCGCCGCCGAGCTTGCGATGCAGCTCTAGCCGATCGAGTGCTTCCTCCACCTCGTTCAGCTTGGCCCGGGCCTCCGCTTCTGCGTCGGGGTCGCCCTCGGCCGCCAGCTCGGCGAATACCTTGATGTCTTCGAGGCCTTCGAGCTGCTTGCGCCACGCCGCAACGGGCTCCGAGAGCCCTGAGCGCTGCTTCAGAATGCTTTGGGCTTTCTCGGCGTCGTTCCAGAAGTCCGGGGCGGCGGCGCGCTCGTCGAGATCGGCTATGCGGGCTTCGCGCTCGGCAACGTCAAAGATGCCTCCCGAAACGGTCGAGGCGTTCCTCAAGGGAGGCGATGCGGTCTTTCAAAAGGAGGTCTTCCATGTGGTCTCCCACTTAAACTTAACGGCGCCCGCAAGAAACGCAAGCTACGGAAGGGTACGCTCGCTCCCGTGGAATCTCACAGTGCTGACACTGGCGGGATTGATTCCCGGTGGTGGCGCCGGTATCAAGAAGTTCTTGGGTATCATGGCACAAGGGTTGAGTTCGCCTCGTGTCGCTTGCCTCGTAAATCGGGTCGGCGCCGTTCTTTTGGTCACGGCCTTGTTGTTCCTTGATTGCGTGGTTACGAGCGGCTGCAGTTGGGCCCGCGTGAGGGCCGAGACGGGGGCGGGGCAGACCGCCACCACACAACCATCACAGCTCACGCTCGATGTCCAAGAGTCGCTGGGGCTGGCGCGGAGTCAATGGCCGATCACGGCGGGCGTGCCGTTCCCACAGGGGCTGGTGACGGACCCAGCGCGCCTCGTCGTTACGGACGACAGCGGCCGCGCCACGCCGGTGCAAGCGCGCGTACTCAGCCGCTGGCAGGATGGCAGCGTACGCTGGGCGCTACTGGACTGGCAGACGGACCTGGAAGCGCGGCAGACACGGCGCTTTCGCGTTGCGCCGGGAGCGCCGGTCGCGACGACTCGCACCGTGAAGGTGCGCGAGCGCGACGACCGTATCGACGTGGACACCGGGCCACTGCAGTTCAGCGTGCCCAAGAACCGTTTTGCCTGGCTGCAGCAGGCGCGTTTGAACGGCGTCGATATGCTCAGTGGCCCCGTGGTGTCGTTCTTCAACAACATCGACGGAGGGCGGGTCGACGGGCAGATCCCGAGCGCCGTGACCGTCACGGAGGCGGGCCCCCTCCGCGTGCGCTTGGAGATCCACGGCCACTACGGCGCGCGCTTTGATTACGTCATCCGCATAGATGCGTTCGCGAACCAACCGTTTCTGCGGGTGCTCCACAGTTTTGAGCAGCACAGCCCCGAAGCGTACACCATGGTCCGCCAGATTGGCGTAACGGTGCCGCTCACCCTGCGCAACTTGCCATGGTACCGCGCCGGCCAGGAGGACGCACCGCAACTCTCTGGAAAGCTGGCGGCGGGAGGGTTCAGCCTGCTCCAGGAAGACAATGACCGTCTCGTGGTCGCTGGGGCGCGCCGCGCGGGCCATGCGGCCGGCTGGATTGATGCCGGCGACGAGAAGCACGGCGTCGCGATCGCAGCGCGGTCTTTCTGGCAGCAGTATCCGCAAAGCTTCCAGGCGCAAACGAGCGGCATCACGTACAATCTTTGGGCCCCGGAGGCACCGCCCGCGAAGGTCGGCATGGGCGTGGCCAAGACGCATGAGGTGCTGCTCTACTTCCACGACAGCAAGCCCCCGCCGCAGGTGACGCTCACGGCACTCGTCGAACCGGTGCTGGCGTGGGTCGATCCGAACTGGACCGTCGCGAGCGGTGCGTTGCGTAACAGCATCGCGCCTTCGCCAACCACCAAAGGCTTTCTGCAGGATATCGACGCAGCCTACCGTCGCTACCTGAATCGCGCCGATAAGGAGCTGTGGGACGACAGCGGCGAGGTGCGCTGCCCCGATCCGATGCACGAGCGCCCGCGCCACGGCTTCTATGGCATGCTCAACTGGGGCGACTGGAACTATCCCGGTTACCACGACACCACGAAAGGTTGCGATGCTTGGGGCAATCTCGAGTACGACATGACCCAGGTCCTCGCTTTGGCATACGCCGCGACCGGTACGCGCGCGTATTACGAGGGTATGGTCGCCGCGGCGCGCCATTTCATGGATGTGGATCGCATTCACTACCAGCACGAGCACCCGAACTGGATCGGCATGAATCACCCGAAGGCCCCTCTGCACTTCGCCTTCGAGCTGGGTGGAGTCGATCTGGGGCACACGTGGGTCGAGGGCCTGTTGTCTTACTACTACTTGACCGGCGACGAGCGCGCTCTGGAGGCGGCGCGCGGCATCGCCGATTACCTGGTCAACCGGCTCCACGCCGGCATCGGCCGGGGTAACCCGCGACAATGGGGCTGGCCGCAAATCGCGTTGGTGGCCGCGTTTGAGGCAACGGGTGACGTCAAGTACAGAAGCGGAGCGCAGGACTACGCGCGCAAAGGTATGGCGGCCCACGCTTCCGGCAAGACCAAAGATTGGAAGTTGGGGATTCTCGCAGAGGGCTTAGCGTACACCCACTCACTCACTCACGATGGCGCCATTCGGGATTGGTTGTCGCGCTACGCGGCGGCGAACTCGCGCCGCACGGCGATTGATCCCCGTTTCCTGCCGGCGGTGGCGTACGTCGCCCGCATCCAGAACCGCTCGGAATACGCACGCAGCGCGAGCGCTGGCCTGGCCGGCCTGAAGTTCGGCAACTGGGGCAAACCGTTCACCATCGCGGGCCGTATCGGGTTCAGCTTGCTGTCGCTGGCGCCGCAGGCGGCTGCAGCGCCAGCAGCTCCGTAACATTGGTCGAGGCCTTACTAGCGCTGCGGCGCGTGCGCATGTACATGGGAAGCTGTAATGAAGACGGAAGCTCTCTGCGGCTGGCTTCTAACAATCGCTGCCGCCACTGTGTTGCTGGGTCATGTGTCCGCTGCACCGGCGCGGGTTACTCCAGCTGATCAAGCACCGCCATCATCCCACAGCACGCACGATGCCACTACTCATCATTCTTTCGAAGACGTCGAGCACTGGGTGTCCCTCTTCGACGACCCGGCACGCGATGCGTGGCAGAAGCCGGCGAACGTGGTGGAAGCGTTGCAGCTTCGTGCCGGCATGTGCGTGGCTGATCTCGGTGCTGGCACCGGCTACTTCAGCCGTTACCTGGCGGCTGCCGTTGGCGAGGCCGGTACCGTGTTCGCAGTCGACACCGAGCCGGGCCTGGTCACGCACCTACGCGAGCGTGCCGAGCACGAGCACACGCCGAACGTCATCCCCATCCTGGCTTCGGCCGACAACCCACGCCTGCCGGTTGGCGCCGTCGATGTCGTGCTGATCGTCGACACCGTTCATCACATCGACGACCGCATCAACTACCTACGACGGCTGCGCCATGTTCTGAAGCCCGGCGGCCGGGTCGTGGTCATCGATTTCAAGAAGCAGGATATCCCGGTCGGTCCGCCGCCTGAGCACAAGCTGGCACGCGAGCAGATCGTCGACGAGCTCAGCGCCGCCGGTTATCAGCTGGTCAGTGAGCCTGGCATTCTGCCGTATCAGTACTTCCTGATCTTTCAGCCGTCGTGAGCCGTGTCTTGACCAGGGCGGCGCCCCGATGCGGAGCGCGGCCCTGGCACCGACCAAGCATCCGTCAGAAAGTCACGGGTAAGGTGTGGATCGCGTGCAGCCCAGAACCTTCTTTCCATTCTTGCTTAGGCTCAAAAGTACACGTTCCACGACACCCCGGTTTCTATCCAGCTGTGATTGAAGTCGCGTAGGCCGGTAATGCCAGCTCTGATCGCCTGCTGCGGCGTGAGGGTGAGGCGGCCTTCGAGGCCGATGCGCGTTTCGGTGCTGACGTCGCCGAGGGAGAAGCGCGTGATGGCGGCGAAGACGTGCGTCTGGCGCGGCGCATCGCTAAGGCATGCGGTCTTGCACTATTAGGGTGTATCGTCCCGATCCGAACTTGTGGCAAGATTACCGCATCCGGAGGCAGAGGAAATGAAGACGTGCTACTTCTGCAAGGGCCGGCTTCCGCAGGTGCTGCATTTGCAGTGCTCACGTAGAGCATCAGCGTGGTGAACTCCAACCAGTTCAGTACCGGCCGCTCCAACCTGATATCCGACTAAAGTGATCAAGATAGCATCAAGCCCGAGCCGCATTCCCTACGGCACTCTTCTCAGCCGCCAGGATGACGATCCCGGCAACCATGACCACACCGCCGGTCCGGAAGCGTCGTGGCCTTCTGAGGTCCGTTGGTGCCATTTGCCAGCTCAATGGCTGATCACCACCATTGACACCGTCGGGCCTGGGGCGTAGCGGGAGAGTTACGATTCTATGGACTCGACCGCGCTCGCAACGAGACGCGCGGTGTTGCTAGGCGTCGCCTGCCTGGGTGTATCCGCGTTTGTCACACAGATGGTGACGGTACGCGAGTTCCTGAGCCTGTTCTCCGGGAACGAGCTGATGCTCGGCCTTACGCTCGGCAACTGGTTATTGCTGACCGGTCTTGGCGGCGTGCTCGGCCGCTCCGCCGGCCGCATTCGCGACCCGATCCGCGCCCTGCTCCTCGCGCAGGTCGGTATCGCGCTACTGCCGGCGGCCCAGATCGCCGGGATCAGGATGACGAAACAGCTGCTTCCCGTGGGTCTGATGGTCGGGATCGGCGAGGCCTTCTGCGCCTCATTCGTCGTGCTGGTACCGTACTGCCTGCTCTCCGGATTCCTGCTGGCCGTGTTCTCCGGCCTGGCATCGGCGCGCCGTGACTGGCGGCAGATCGGCGACGTCTACGCGCTCGACGCACTCGGCGGGATCGTCGGCGGCCTCCTGTTTTCGCTGTGTCTCGTCCGTTTCTTCGCGCCGTTTGAGATCGCAACGTTTCTCCTGGCTCTGAACCTGCTCGCGGCGGCCTGGCTGGCTCACGCCACGGGCCGCCGGGTGATGCGCGCATCGGTCGTCGCCGTACTGTTGATCACGCTCGTGTTTCTCGGGCGCACCGACCTCGAACGCCGAACCGGCCAGGCCATGTTCCCGGGCCTGGACGTCGTACACGAGGAGTCGACACCGTATGGAAACGTTGCGGTCACACGTCAGGGCACACAATTCACCGTCTATGAGAACGGCATCCCGGTCGGTGCGACGGAAGATGCCGCGGCTGCCGAGGAGGTCGTTCACTACGCATTAGTCCAGCATCCGGAGCCGCGAGAAGTTCTGCTCGTTGGCGGCGGTCTGGTCGGCGCCGAGCACGAGGTGGAGAAGTATCCAGTCGTGCGCATCGACTACGTTGAATTGGACCCGGCCGTCTTGCGCATCGCAGAGGCGCTCGCCGGAATGGGGAGCGATTCGCGCGTGCACGCGATCGCCGCCGATGCGCGCCGCTACGTGCAGACCATGCACGGCGCGTACGACGCGATCCTCATGGCTGTGCCGGATCCCTCGTCGGCGCAGCTCAACCGCTTTTACACCGTCGAGTTCTTCGCTGCGGTGCGCCGCGCGTTGCGTGCGGGCGGCGTGTTCAGCCTCGGCCTGAGCGGCGCCGAGAACTATGCCAACCCGGAGATCCGGCTCCTGGCCGCCGCGGTGTATCGCTCGCTGGTCTCGGTGTTTCCCAACGTGCTCGTCATCCCGGGCGCCCGGCAGTACTTCGTCGCCTCCGAGCGACCCCTCGGGTACGACATCGCCGCACGGCTGGAGGCAAGACATATCGCGACACGATATGTACGCCGCGAATACCTGACCGCGAAGCTGACCGCGGACCGTCTGGCCGCGGCGCGCACGATGGTGACGTATCGCACGGAGGAGAATCATGACTTCCGTCCGCTCAGCTACTACGTCTACCTGCGGTATTGGCTGAGCCAGTTCGGCGGCGGGCTGCTGCTGCCGATATGCCTGGTTGCGGCGTTGCTGGCGCTCATCGGCGGCCTGCTCGTTGGCTCGGTCACGCGCGCGGCGCCGGCGGCTATTTGCGCCAGCGGCTTTGCCGGCATGGGGCTAGAAATCGTTCTGCTCATCGCCTTTCAGGCCATCTACGGCTACGTCTACCAGCAGATCGGCCTCATCGTCACGGGCTTTATGGCTGGTGCGGCTGCGGGCGCGGCGTGGTCCGGCCGGAGGCGTATAGGTGCTGCATCACTGCTGTTCCGTTTAGACGCGCTGTTGAGCACGGCCGGGTTCCTGTTGATACCGCTGCTGCGGTCATTGGGTGCGACGGACAACGCCATCGTGCAAGCGGTGGCCCCACCGGTGATCTTCCCGCTGCTCAACGGCGTGATTGGGTTTCTGGTCGGCGCGCAGTTCCCTCCGGCGGCGCGTGTCATGTTCCGTACGGTCGAGGAGACCGCCGGCAACCTGTACGCGTTTGACCTGCTCGGTGCATGCCTTGGGGCGCTCATCGTCAGCACGTTTTGCGTCCCACTGATGGGAATCAGCGCGACATGCGCGCTGCTCGGCGGTGTAAAGCTCCTCAGTGCCGCGATGTTACGCCGGAGCACTGTGGCGATCGACGTTCCGTTTCCTCGGCCCCTTCCCGCCCGCGGCGCGGCGTTCGCCTTCGCCTTTCCTCTGCTCATTCTCGCCGGCATCGGCACGGTGATTGTCGCTGAGGAAACCAGCGGCGGAGTGTACGCCGTGTCGTTCGCACCGGCTTACTACTGGGCGCTGGTGGCCCTGCTCGCGCTGGGCATCGTCCGCGCCGTTGGGCTGCAGGGCGAGCCCTTGGGCGGGCTCCGCGGGTGGCCCTCGACGCTGGGCAGAATCCGCTCGGCGGTCCAGCGCTTCGGCCGGACCATCTATGAATCCACCAAGGTCAGCGTCTTGCGGTGGGTGTACTTCCTGAGCTTCTCCCTCGCCGTCAGCTACCCGGTCTTCCGCTGCTACTTCAGCGTGCCGTATCTCTTCTGCCATGTCTGCCCGCGCAAGTGCATCTTCGGTTTTCTGCGGCCGTACCTAGTGCCGGCGGTCTTGATCATGAACCTCAAGAGGCGATTCTGGTGCTACCAGGCCTGTCCGATCGGCACTCTCAGTGACTGTCAGGCGCGCGTGTGTAAGGCCTCGCGGCGCGTGCCGGCGCGCTTGCGGGCCGTGTCTTTCGCCGTGCTGGGTTTCACGGCGGTTGCCTACTTCAAGATCATGTGGGATCTCGATCACCAACCGGCCGTCGCGCTCGACTGGTACACGTTCTTCTACAACAACCTGTTTGCGGTGAGCGCCGGAGTCATCGGCGTCGCGGTCGCACTGATCATGCTCGGCTACCGCCTGCGCCGCAGCTTCTGCGAGATTCTGTGCCCAGTGGGGGCCTTTTCCGATCTGCTGCTGCGAGGCGAACGCGCCTTACCAGGTACGGCTGCACCGGCCCCTGCCGAGGCGGCGGAGCGAGGCCGATGAGCGAGCCACAGCTCGACCGGCGGTTGTTCCTCAAGCGAGCCATCATGGCGGGGGCCGGACTGGCTTGGGGTGCCTACACCGTTCCCAGTTTGCTGCGCCAGAGCCCGAGCGCGGGGTTGCGCGTGGGATTCCCGAACGACGCGCCGGCGAAACTCTGGCGGTGGTCGCGCGAGGCGGAGTGGTACGAAGCCCAGCGCGGGTTGGTGAGATGCGTGCTCTGCCCGCACGAGTGCATCCTGGGCGAGAACGACCGTGGGTTCTGCCGCACGCGCGTCGTTAAGAACGGCACGCTTTATACCGTCGCCTACGGCAACCCATGCACCCTCCACATCGATCCGGTGGAGAAGAAGCCCCTGTATCATTTCCTGCCCGGGACGCCGATTTTTTCGGTCGCCACTGCGGGCTGCAACCTGCGCTGCCTCAACTGCCAGAACTGGGAGATCTCACAGGTTAAGCCGGAGAAGACGGACAACGCTGATCTGTTGCCGGAACGCCTGGTGCAGGCCGTCGCCCAGCGGAACCTCCACCTGATCGCCTACACGTACTCCGAGCCGATCGTTTTCTACGAATATGTCCGTGACACCGCGGCGCTGGCGCGTGCGCGCGGCATCCGCAACGTCCTCGTCACCGCCGGTTATATTTCAGAAAAGCCGTTGCGCGAGCTGTGCCGGGTCATCGACGCCGCCACGCTCGATGTGAAGGGGTTTGACGACGGTTTGTACAAGAAAGTCACTGGAGCGAAGCGCGACCCCATCCTGCGGGGGCTCGAGGTGATGCGTGAGGAAGGTCTGTGGCTCGAGGTCAGTCGGCTCGTTGTGCCGACGTATTCAGATGATCGGGACGATATCCGCGACCTCTGCCGCTGGGTGGTGCGCGCGCTCGGTCCTGGAACCCCGCTGCACTTCTTGCGGTTCCAACCCGCCTACCGGCTGAACGGGCTGCCGCCGACCCCCGTGCAGGTACTGGACGATGCGCGCCAGATCGCTCTGGACGCCGGTCTGCAGTTTGTCTTCGTCGGCAACGTTCCCGGGCATGCTGGCGAGAATACCGTCTGTCCGCGTTGCGGGCGCACGGTCATCGAGCGCCGCGGGTTCAGCGTTACGATCAACCAGCTCGACAACGGCTGCTGTCCGTGCGGCGAAAGGATTCCTGGAGTGTGGGCATGAGTGAACATCGCAGCGGCACGAGTGAGGGGGCGCGTCGGCGACTCTCTCGCCTCCTCATCGAATTGGCGGTAATGATTGTTCTCTGCGCCTCGGTGGCCCTTCTGATCTGGCGCGGCAAAGGAGGTGACGCGGCGCTCGTCGGGAAACCTGCCGCGCCGCTGGAGGTGCTCGCCGGCCCGCCGCGGGTGCGCACGCCGGCGGTCGCGGGGCAGTTCTATCCGTCCGATCCGGGAGAGCTGTTCAATGAGGTGACGCGCCTTCTCGCGTCGTCGCCGGCAATCGGCCTCGGGAGAGTGCACGCTATCCTCGTTCCGCACGCCGGCTATGCCTTCAGCGCGACGGTTGCCGCGGCGTCCTTCCGCGAGCTGGATCGGAACTTCCGGCGTGTCTTTATTCTGGCGTCCAACCACAATGGCGCCGTGAACTTCGCGGGGGTCTCGCTTCCCGATGAGACGCGCTACGCCATTCCGGGCGCCGAGATCCCGCTCTCTGCAGTGCTCAACGATCTGCGTGACCCGACGCTCTTCGTTCACGAGCCCCTGGCGCACGTGATGCACATGGTCGAGGTGGAGCTGCCGTTTCTGCACCAATTGCGCGGGCGGCCGAAAGCGGCGGATTACGCGATCGTGCCGATGATTCTCGGCCGCATGGACACCAACGCAATAGACCGCCTGGCCGCCATCCTTGACGGCTACGCCGACCCCACCACGGTCTTCGTCTTCAGTGTCGACCTGTCCCATTACTATCCTGACCAGACGGCGCGCCAACTGGACCAGTACACCGTCGATGCCCTGATGGCCCGTGATCGCTCGGCGATCAGAAGGGCCATTACCGACGGCGACCAAGTTCTCGACACGATGCTGGCCCTGGTCCAGCGGCGGGGGTGGCAGCCGACATTTTTGATGGCGCGCAACTCGGGGGACGCCACCGGTGAAAAAGACCACGTCGTCGGCTACGCTGCCATCGCCTTCCACGAACCGTTTTCCCTGAGCGAGGCGGAGAAGCGCGATTTGCTGGCCTTCGCGCGCACGCGAGTGGAGGAGCAGGTACGGCACGGACGCGTGCCGGAGCCGGACGGCGCGTGGCTCGATCAGCATCCGATCTTTCGCATTCCCCGCGGCGTCTTCGTTACGCTCGAGAAGAAAGGGCATCTCCGTGGGTGTGTCGGAGACCTTATGCCCTCCAAACCCCTGTACCTCGGCGTCCAGGAGTCAGCGGTCAACGCTGCGGTGAATGACCATCGGTTCCAGCCGGTGACCGAAGATGAGCTGCGCGACCTTTCCATCTCGCTCTCTGTCTTGGATTATCCCGCGCGCGTGTATGTGAGCCGGCCGGAGGAATACCTAGAAGTCCTCAAGCCGGGGAAAGACGGCGTGATCCTCGACTACAACGGCAGGCGATCGACGTTTCTGCCGCAGGTCTGGCGCGACCTACCCAAGCCGGAGGATTTCCTGTCGAGCCTTGCCCTCAAGCAGGGTTCGCCCGCCGACGCCTGGCGGTCTCCGTCCGCCATCCTTTACAGGTACGAGGCCTACGCCTTCGGGGAGGACTCGATCGTGCATGCGACGGGGCAGCCGAACTCAGCCTTGAAGTGACAAAAACTACGCCGCGTTCAGCCGCGTTCAGTAGCCGATCGAGACGGTTGGCCGCATAGCGCATCGTCGGCACGCTGGCCAACCGCAGTCGAACACGAAACGACCATCCCTCCGGCGCGCGCCGGCACCGCACGTAGATCGGCAGGACGGTTGGGTGTAAGCTGACAAGATGTTTTGCCCGAAGTGCGGCGCAAGAGGTAGCGACGAGGTTCTCTCCTGTGCCGAGTGCGGAGCTGCGCTCGGTCCGGCGTGCCTCGCCTGCGCCGCTCAGAACCTGCCGGGGTCGCGGTTCTGTCGGATGTGTGGACGGCCGCTGAGCGAGCCGTCGCCCGATCGGCCGAGCCGCTCTCCCGCTTCGTACACTCCACGCCATCTCACAGAGAAGATCCTCACCTCCCGAGCCGCGCTCGAAGGGGAGCGAAAGCAAGTGACGGTCCTCTTCGCCGACGTGAAGGGGTCGCAGGAGATCGCGCAGCGCGTCGGCCCTGAGGCCTGGCACGGGATTCTCGATCGTTTCTTCGAGATCCTGTCCGCCGGAGTGCATCGGTTCGAAGGGGCCATCAACCAGTACACCGGCGACGGGATCATGGCGCTCTTCGGTGCGCCGATCGCCCACGAGGATCACGCGCAGCGGGCCTGCTTCGCAGCACTGCACCTGAAGGAGGAGCTGGCCTCATTCAGCGCCGAGCTGCGCCGCACGCGAAGCCTCGACTTCTCGGTCCGCATGGGCCTCAACTCCGGCGAGGTCGTCGTGGGTCGCATTGGGGACGATCTACGGATGGACTATACGGCCCAAGGACACACCGTCGGCCTCGCCAGCCGCATGGAGTCGCTCGCCGAGCCGGGCACGATATACCTCACTCGGGTGACGGCAGCGCTGGTGTCGGGATTCTTCCGGCTGAAGGACCTCGGGAAGTTCTCCGTCAAGGGCGAGCGACGGAGCCTTCGAGTCTACGAGCTTGAGGGAGTTGGCTCGGTGCGGACGCGCTTCGACCAATCGGCCTCTCGGGGCCTGTCGCCGTTCGTCGGGCGAGAGGCTGAGATGGCGCGGCTCGAAAAGAGCCTTGAGGCCGCCGTCTCCGGAAGCGGCCATGCGGTTGGGGTGGTCTCGGAGGCCGGCTTTGGAAAGAGCCGACTCTTCTGGGAGTTCGCCGCGCAGTGTCGCTCTCGGGGAATCCTCGTCCTTCAGGCTCGCGGAGTACTTCACGGGCGGGCGATTCCGCTCTTGCCGGTCGTCGAACTGCTACGCGCGTACTTCGACGTTGGAGAAAACGACGCCGCCGCCTCGGTGCGCGAGAAGGTCGCCGGCCGGCTTGCCCTCCTCGGGGAGCCGTTCCGCGAAGCGCTGCCGTTCGTCTTCGATCTCCTACGGGTGCCCGAGACCGACCATCCCGCGCCGCGGATCGATCCGGAGGCTCGGCGCCGCCAGGTCCTCCGCCTGCTAAGGGATCTCTTGCGAGCCCGCAGCGATCAAGAACCGATCGTCATCGTCGGCGAGAATCTTCAATGGTTCGACCGGGGAAGCGAGGCGGTTCTGGATCAACTCATCTCGGCACTTGCCGGAACCCGAACTCTCGTCGTCGTGAGCTACCGTCCCGATTACAAGCCCCCCTGGCGCGAACGCACAGGATTTCAAGAAATGTCCCTCGATCCGCTCGCGGCGGAGGCGACCTTGAGGCTGGCGGGCGAGCTCCTTGGCGACCATCGCTCGGTCCGCAGCCTCACCCTGCGCATGGCCGAGCGGAGTGGCGGCAATCCGTTCTTCGTCGAGGAAGCGATCCGTTCGCTCAGGGCCAGTCACGAGATCACTGGGCGCACGGGGCGCTATCGAGCCGTGCGACGCGTCGAGGAGATCGAGATCCCGGCAACAGTCCAGGCGGTTCTCGACGCGCGGATCGACGCCCTCAAGGAGCGGGAGAAGGTCGTGCTCCAGACGGCGGCGGTCATCGGAAGGGAGTTCCCGTTGGCGGTGCTCCAGAGGATGGTCCCCTATTCGAAAGCGGAGCTGCGCGCCGCCCTCAAGGTACTCAGCGACACGCAGCTGCTGTCGCCGCCGCGATACGGTGGCGAGCCGCTGTACGCCTTTCGCCACTCCCCGACGCAGGAGGCGGCCTATCGATCTCAGCTCGTGCCACGCCGCCAGCAGCTCCACGCTGAGGTCGCCCGCATCATCGAAGAGCTTCATCCGGGAGCCGACGAGCACGCGGCGCTGATCGCGCACCACCGCGAGAGCGCCGGCGACGAGCGCGCGGCGGCGGACTGGTACACCCGCGCCGCGCGCTGGGTGGGATCCGATGACCCTGCCGAAGCATACCGCCACTGGCAGAAGGTACGCGCGCTCCTCGCCCGCGACGACGGCGCTGCCGACGCGCTTCCGTTGCGCGTGTTGGCGCTGATTCAGATGCTGAACCTGAGCTGGCGTCTCGGCGTCGCCGAAGAAGAGGTGCGAGCGCTCTTCGAGGAAGTCCGGGATCTCGCCAAGCGGAGCGAGAGCAAGGACGCCCTGGCCAGAGCGTACTTAGCCTACGCCGTCGTTCGCGGAATGGCCGGTCACCTCGAGGAGTCGTTGAAGAACGTCCGCGAGGCGACGCAGCTCGCGGAGGACTCGGAGAACGCGGATCTCAATCTCGGTCTGAAGATGGCCTTCGCCTACTTCGGGGCGGCAGCCGGGCGGTTGCGGGAATCCTTGGCGACCACGGAGGCCGCGCTCTCCGGGAATGGCAGATATCCGACTCGGAGCGCCGAGCTGGCAGGGATCGACCCGGCCGTCTTCTTGACCGCATTTCGCGGCCACTTGCTCGGCCAGTTGGGGAAGCTCACCGAAGCTCGGGAGGCACTCGACGCCGCGCTGGAACTCGCGGCCGAGCACGTCGATTCGGAGGTTCGCGGATGGATCCACGGGTGGATCGTCGTGCTCGCCCGCGCCACCGGCGAGACGGCGGACGTGCTCGAACATGCCAACCGCGGACTCGAGATCGCAGAAAGGACAGGGAGTTTCTTCTCGCAGGTCGTCGCGTTTGCGCATCTTGGACGCGCCCTCGCCCTCCGCGGGGAGTGGCAAGAGGCGATCGGCGCCTTCGAGAAATCGCTTGAGATTGCCCGCGCGAAGAGGATTGGATGCGAGATCGAAGCGGGAATTGTGGCCGATCTCGCCGAAGTCAACTCCTCGATCGGCAATCACCAGGCGGCGCTGGCGCTCGCCTGGGAAGCGATCGAAATGGCGCACCGGCGCGGTGTGAAGGTAGAGGAATGCCGAGCGCACCTCGTCAACGCGCGCGTGCTCCTCCGGGCCGAGGGCGCGCCCAAGCAACGCGCCGTCCGCAAGGCGCTGGAAACGGCGGCGGAGCTCGCGCGCGCGACCGAGGCGCGCGTCTACGAGCCCTTCATCCACCTCGAACTCGCGGAGGTGGCGAGGCTGGCAGGAGACGAGGCGGCTCGCGCCAGCGCGCTGCGAACCAGCTCGGAGCTGTTCGCGGAGATGGGCGCCACCGGCCATCAGGCGACGGCTGCCGGCGACTCGGATCTCGGATAGATGAAGAGTGGAGCCGGCGACCGGCTGCGACTCCACCCAGATGCGGTCGCCGTGGAACTCGACCATCTTCCTGCAGATGGCCAACCCGATCCGGGAGCCGGGACAGTCGGCGGAGCGCCGCCCTCCACACGGCGGAGCATTTTCTGGGCAGTCTCCACCTGAAGAGGCTCGCGGTGAGGCTGGCCCGCAGGCGTGCCGGTCAGGCAGCCTTGCGAGACTTCGGACGCGACGGGGCGGCGAAACGGCCGCGCCAGGTTGCCTGCCACTGGCGACCTGGTCCTCCCGGCACTTCTACTTCTTCGGGGTGTTCGAACTGATAGATTCGCTTCAACAGGGCTTTTGGATCCGTCCACCGGCCGAGCGCCCGCAGAGGCCGGTCCTTTGCTTCCCAAGCCACTACGAGCTTCCCACCAATCTCAATCTGGACTCGCCGGAGGGCATCAATCTTCTTCATACCGCCTACATTATGGACATTCTGAGTCCGTTATTCAACCCCGCCCGAGCCCACGCTTGTCTAGTCCCGCACTTCGCTCCCGACTTGTGGGAAACGCTTGCAGCCGTTTTCGGCCAAGAACCCGCCCCGTTAGAAATCTGACACCGCTCTGCGGGCCCATCCGTAACCATGAGCCCGACCGGAAGCGGCCCGGGTTTGTCCACTTCAGGCCGGAAGCGCACGGTGCCTTCCGGCACGGTGCCGCGTCGACCCGCGCCCAGCTGTCCGAGCTGGTGAGCGCGGTCAGCAGCACCTTGATGCGTTTGTTGCCCTCGTCCGGGATGGGCGTGACGGTGCGTGCCAGCGCAAACACGGCGGCGATGTCGAGGCTCTTGCGGAACGTGCCTTCGTCGAAGACCGGCGCGCGCGGCATGAAACTATCCGCGCCGTAGAAGCGATTGCGCTCATCGGCTATCAGATCGTTGCCGGCACGCACGTCATGGTGCGCCAAGAACTGGACCACGGATTCCGGGGCGTCGGGATCGATCATCAAGAGCACCCGGCCGCCGCTGTCGAGATAGCGAGAGAGCAGGTCGGCTTCGCCGGGCAGGAAGTTGCGCGTCGGTCCCGGCAGGATGACCACCGTGCATTCGGCGGGGACTCCGTCAGCGGGGAGCGTCGACAGGGTGGGGATCTCGAAGTTCTCCTTCTCCAGCGCCTTGGCGACCTCGCTGTAACCGGTGCGTTCGCCGGAGTCCTGCGGGCTGTGCTCGCCGTGGCCGGCCACGAAGCACAGCGTGCGGTGCTGCTGGCGCATCGGCGATCACGTCGTAGCCAGCGACGATGGCCTGCCCGCTGGTCAGCGGAAAGACGCCGCCGAGAATGCTCATCGTGGTAGTCTTGCCCGCGCCGTTGGGCCCGAGAAAGCCGACGATCTCGCCGCGCTCGACCTCGAATGAGACGTCGGAGATAGCGGTCAGCGACCCAAAACACTTGGTCAAACGTTGCGCGCGGATCATGAAATCGTAGCCTTCCTATAGTCGACCGTGGCCGCGGGGCTCAATGCTGGCGGCTGGCCACGTTTATGCTCGATCGACGAGGCGCGAAGTATAGGGTTCGGGGCCGACTCTACCGAAGCAGGTGAGGGAGAGTATGCCAGGACGAATGGAGGCTGAGGTCGCCGTTATCACCGGCGGTGCCAACGGGATCGGCCGCGCCACCGTGCTGCGATTCCTTCGCTTCAGCCTCCGCCCAGTGAGCGGATATCCGGCTCGCGGACGTATACCTGTATGTTGCGCGAGCCCCACAAGACGTGCCTTCCGCTGCGTGCCGAGTCCGCCTCGCTCAACACCGGATAGTTCCTTAGTAGCGCATAGCCGCCGAGCGTCCCGGCTGCCAACTCACGCCGGAACGCTTCGCTGAATACCTCCATCGAGACCACAAGCTGCGGAGACAAGTCCCGCACGGCTTGCGGCGGAATTGCGCCGATGCTGCCGCTGGACCGCTCCTCCGGCACTTTCATGGGATGATACTTAAGGCACTCTGGCGAAATCAGACCGGCGGCGTCGATGACGCGCCCACGGAAGGTCCAGCCCAATGCGCCGACCTCTGGCGTCATCAGCACCGCATCGGGGAACAAGGCGGAGAGATCGGTCCCGATATGCAGATACTGCCGTGTCCTTGCCCCTTCCGCGTAACTAGGATGCTGCGAGGGGTCGCGCACCAGCAGCCCGTACGCTTCCCTCATGGCCGACGCAGGAAAACGGTGAATGGCCGCGAGGAGCAGCAGGATCGCATACGTCTTCTTGTCTCGAAGGAGGGCACACATGGCCACAGCCAGCGGCAAGAGGATCAACGGGACATACCACTGGAACAGGAACGTGCGGGTTACAGCATAGAGGCCAAGCAGCAAGAGAGGGAAAAACGCCGCGCCCTTCGCCCATGCTGGTGTGTCGGGCCTCGTCGCTTCGTAAAGCAAGACCGCGCTCGCCACGGCGAATGGAACCACCGCCCAGGGCTCCATCTCGGCTAGGCTCAAGAACTCCTTGAAATTGAGCTGGTACAACTTGGCCTTGGCGAAGACGGTGTTCGGGATGACGGTGCTGAAGAAATAGTAATCCGACACCAGCAAGAATAGCAGTGGAAACGCGCCGCCGATCACATACCGCCTTCGCGAGGCCGCACCAGGCGCCAGTAGGAACCCGATCAGCAACCAGGCTGCGAACTCGTACCGCACGAGCAGGGCCAACGCCGAAAACAGCCCAAAGGCCACAAATCGGTTCCGCTGGAGGCATAGCAGCGACGCGAGGAAGAACGACAACGCCGCAGGCGTTTCCATCAGCTGAGCAGCAACGCCCAGCAGGAAGACGGTCACAATCACGAACGCCAGGGCAGCTGAGGCAAGCATCGAAAACCGGCGGGAGAAGAGGACTGCGCACAGGGCGAATGCCACCAGGGTGAAGGCCAGGTCTGCATAGGGCACGTTCTCCGGGTGCACTCCCGCCACAGCAAACATCGCGCTGATCAACAGCGTCCACAGAAACGAACTGCTGCCCGACACCGGTTGACCAATGTTGTAATACGGCTGTCCGTGCTCCACGAAATTTCGCGCAATGCGGAAATGAATGTAAGCGTCGTCCGAAGGGTACTGCGAATAGAGCGCGATGTATGAATGGAAGTACACAGCGGTGGCGAGCACAAAGACGGCGGCAAGCACATATTGCCGCGTCTTGAGACTGGAGCGCCACATGCCGGGGCCAGCAAGGGAAGGAGAGCGCTGGGGTGAGGTGATGAGATATTCGGCGAACATCTGAGACAGGACAGTAGGTACTCTTTGAGGATGGCGAACTGATTTACCGAAAGTCTCTGAGCCGGACGAGTCCCCCACTCCTCGTGCTGGGGCCGCCGCCACGTGGCGGCTATGGCGCTGCCTGCGAGGAGGCGTCGGCTGCGGACGCTTCCGCGGGGTCAGCCTGCGAGGCGGTGGCGCGCTCGAGGAGGCGCCGTGCCGCCGGTGAGAGGTAGACGTCTTCGAGTGGGCGGCCGGCCAGCTCATCCACCAGGATGTCGATCTGGGCGCTGGGGGACAGGCCGCGGTCGAGCAAAATGACATGCTTCTCCCGCACCCGACAGCTGCCGCTGCGGACGCGGTAGCCCACCTCGCGCAGCAGCTTCTCCTCGCGCACCTCGAAGCCGAGGCGGGTTGCAGCCCCCTTCAGTTCTTCCAACAAGGCCAGCAGTTCACTGGCGCTGCGCGCTTGCTTCTCCGTCGGCCGTGCCACCGGGCTCTCCTCACGCAGCAAGTTTGTACTGGAGCACAGCGGCGTTGTAAACCCCGCACGGGTGGGCGCACCTTCCGGGTATTCCCGCTTGCGAACGCGCCAACCACGGAACGCTGCCGGGCGGCGGTATTTTTCGGACCACCCGTTGTGCTAAAGGGCCAATAGATTCGGTAAGGTTGGGCGGTGTTAGACGTCCAAATTCGGCGGGATGACGTTCAGGAATTGAGCAACCGCGATCAGGTCGCTGCGCTCTTTGCGGCGCTCGGCTATCAGATCGACTCGCGCCTTACCCATTCGTCGGCCAATCTCGGAATCACGAGCGAGCCCCTGGTTCGCCAGGTCACACACCTGGAGCGGCTGGCCGATCAGGAAGGGCTGCGATCGACGCGGTGTTGTTCCGTTGTTACGGCTTGTTCGACGATGGTGCTCGGTGCGTCCGCAGAAGGCTGGAAGACGTGCTATGAACGGAACCCGGCAGTTGGAAATTGATCTGCAACACCTCGTCTTCGACCTCTACGGCTTGACACCCGAGGAAGTGCAGCTCCTTCCGCACCACCGCCCCGCCGCGCGACCCGCTGGCGTTGGTGGAGGCGCAGACATTGCCGTGAGTTGAAGCGTCAAGGGAGCCAGGCCATACTGAACAAAATGAATCCGCGCGCCTTCTCGCCGAGGCCCGGGACCTAGCGAGGTCGTGCGTGGAGTTGATTGGCCTCGGCTCAATACCGGTGACGTTGCTGGCGAGCTTGACGACAGCGACAGTCTCCCCATCGCAATGCCAACACCTCCCCGCAGCGACAGCCCGTGAGAGCCAGCAGCTTGATTCGGGGCCCGTCTCTCGAACTACGGCAGCCCGGCGGTTCTCCGAAGCACGTCAATATCGAAAGTGCCGATCGGGACTTTCTCAGCTCGGTAGGACCAGTTTCCCGGGCTCATGAATACCATGTCTAGCAGGTCGTGACCAGCAGCGTCGACCTCGGGTACCGGGTGAATTCACCCAGTCGGGCCGCTGGGTGATTTTGGCTCCGGCGTAGGCAACAGCTCGCGCTCACTGTACTATCCGAAGACGGACAACCACCGACCCAAACCCGGACAATGGCCTATCGAGTCTTTGGGGCGAACTCTATGATCTGAGCTGAGGGTTGGATTTGAGGGGTTACGGGGGAAGGGATCGGCACAGCAGCAATTTCTTGAAGCGTTCGAGGATACCAGTGCAACGCGTGCGCGAGGTCGGCCGGCAGCATATTGTAATCCTTACGGACCTGTTCAAAAGCCAGCGAGATTAGTTCTGGATTTTGGGCATCAAACTCACCAAGCTCGTGTTTTCTGCCCCAACGCGCGCTGATGTACTTGAACGCCCTTTGATACTGGAGCGAGTCTATGAGCCGTAGCTCGTGAGCGCGGAATACCATCGCTTGCACGCTTGTCCGCCAGCGTTGCTTCAGCCTCAGCAGTACGTCCCATCTTAGCCAGCCACGGGAATCGCAGGCGCCGCTTGCCCGAAACTCCCGTGCGAAGCCGGTTCGGGGAAGCAAAAACGCGCCGCCAAAATGATCCGCTTCACGTTCCGTCTCGGGCGTACCAGTCGGTTTTCCCTTGTGCAAGACAAGGTGCCCGCATTCGTGCGCGAGATCCATTTCGGATCTCGAAACAGATTTCTCGTTCAGAATCACCGCGCTCCGAGTTCCGGGCCTGGAGAACGCATCTAGGTTTTGGGGAAGATCTCGGAATTTAGCAACGACCACACCGGCCAATTCCAAGACCCTGGTCATGCCAGCAATAGGAACGTCCAATCCCAAGCCCCACTGCATACGACAGTGCTCCGCCGCTCGTTCGATATCTTCGGCGTTCTCGGCGCGAATGATTGGCAGGTTGGTTTCCGGAAGAGATACTGCCGAATCTAGGTATGAGATGAGCATGCCCAAGAGCGTGCCGTGAGCCAACGCTCGTTGGCGAATCCAGAGCGGCGTGGACGCGCGCTTTCGAAACGCGCACTCCTCGTCCTGAAACGCCTCGGTAAGTGGTTCCTGGAAGAACTGGACTTCGAATCCAAGCAACTCGCCCAGCGCAGCGAGGAGCAGGCCACTAGGTTTCTTACGCCCGCTTTCCAAGAATGCAATGAACTGCGGGTAGATGTCGTTGAGTTCCTTGCCAACCTGAGAGAGAGTCAGGCCCCGAAATGTGCGTGCGAGCCTAAGTTTTTCGCCGAAGAATATCTGACTATTCTTTGCTCTCATCGCCACTTCGTTTTTTGGTTTGTTTGGAACCAACATGTGGCCGGGGAAGCTTGCGGGCTGGCTTGTTGATAGGGGTGACCGGGGCGGGAGGCTCCTCAGCGGCGTCGTCGATGACCCACTCGTTGAAGATTTCGCCCTTGAGATTGGCCTGTTCGATCACAACGCGAATGCCGCGATGATCATCATCCGTTTCAACAGCCATGAGCCAGAAACGTTTTTCCTCGTCGGGAAGCTCTGCTGGCAGAAAACTGTTTTCCAGCTCCGCAAAGTCACGTTGGTGTTTCTTCAGTTCACGGAGACCGGACCTAAGGTACCGTCCCCTTGGCCTGAGATGATCGCCGCGGAAGATTCTAAGCGGCGTGCCTTCAATGAGCAGTACGTAATAGAGGGGATTCTCACGCTGCACGGTTAGCCAGGGAATTTCGCCTTTGCGACATTTCTCCCAGAGTTGGTTGCCCGTTCGTTCATAGACACGAGACCCGAGACCAAATGGCCCGTCACCTTTTTGCGGCTGCTGCTCATCGACAGCATCGCTTCTAATTTCGAGCACGAGTTTCTTAAGAAATAACAGGCGTTCTTTCGTAAGATGGGGATCAATTCCCCAAGGCTTGGCCATTCGCAGCAAACCTCCTCCTCAGTTCTTCCGTGATCCTAATGCCTGAGGTGGGCGGAAAAGTCAAGCCCTTTTTCTACCAATTGGCCAGTTCTCTACCAATTGCGGGCTCTTCTATCGGCCGACGGATTTTCTACTCACGATCGACTTTTCTACCAAATGGCGCTTTCCTAACCCGTACTCTACCACCTAGTGGCGTGGCGGCGAAATCTTTCCACCCCGGATCACCCGCAGCTTGAACGGTCGTCGTCCCGCGAGCAAGCCCGTATGCGGATCACGCGGAAGCGTCGGTGGTGTTGCCGGTGCCATCGGTCCCGGGGGTTGAGCAGGCGCATCAATCGCCTTCTGAATCAGCTCACCGATGGTCCAGATATGCTTTGTGACGCCGATCGCCATTGCCGGCGTCATCCGTAGCGTCTCATGAACGCGGCAGAAATTGTAGAAGCCAACGTGCAAGCTCATCGCCGCAGCGTGGTTCCGAAACTTCTTGCTGTAGGCGTTGGTCAGCCGCGTCATGCGGCGGATACCCATTCTCAGGGTGAGATTCTGTCTCTCGACGTAAGACGTGGAAATCTTCTCTTCGTCCGGGTTTCCCATGACGACTCGCTTCTCAACGCCGATGATTGCTCCCGGTGAATACCGGTGTGCGGCGTCATTTCCAGGGACGGAAGCATACTCTTTTTGAAGCATGGCGTAGTCGCAATCCGCACCGAACGCCTCTTCAATGGCGTTGATGTAGGCGACTAGGCCATCCGAGGTTATCTGTGGTCGGTTGAGAATGCGGGTGCGAAGATCGGCAGCCAGGGCGTTGGCGTTTTCGCTGTCGCGCTTGCCCACGCGGTACGAGATGACCGCTTTGTTGATGGCGTCGAGCGCAATCCAGATGTAGCAATCGCCCCAAGTATCCGGGTCAGTGACCTGCACAAACCGCTGATGCTTGGCGATGTAAGCCCACGCCTCATCAAGCTCCAAAAGGCTGACGTTGAGGTTCCGCATGCGTGCGTCGTGTAAACGCGCGCACCCTTCGCCAACGCGCACCTGGAGGGACATGACGGTATGCTTGTCCACGTCCACCATACGAGCGGTGGCGTTGATGCCACAGCCTTCGCTCAGGGCGGCGACGATCCGGACCTGCTTCTCAAAGGGCAGTACGTTCATGGGGTTCTCCCTCTTCGCCCACGAACGTGCTACGGTTGAGCCGCCCGACGGCCTTGCGCGATGTACGTCGCGTGGGGTTCGCGCCCTGCCCGGTGTTAGCGCACCGGGTGGGGCGGGGTTTTTCGGTTCCTTCCATGCTGCAATTGTAATGACAGTTGCAGCACAAGTCAAGAGCGAAAATGAAGATTGACTTGTCCGGCGTTCGTCATTACAATGGCAGGCATGAAGCACAAGAAGCCCAAAGCGGAAAGAAAGGCGGACGTGATCCAACTTCGGGTCACGAGCCAACAAAAGCAAGCGCTATCCGAAAAGGCAAAGCGCCGCGGACTCAGCCTCTCATCCTGGTTGCTGACCCTGGGGATGACCGCGTCAGAACAACCGACCTTCCAAGAGGCGCATTAGATCCGCCGCGCCGCGGTCGAGCGTTTGCCTCACGCTGGATCGGCATGGTAGACTTAGATCAGTTTGGGGAATGGGCATCCCGTGATTCTCCTCGCTGGCACGAAGAGAATCGCTGCCCGATGACCGTCATGACTTCAATATCGCAAGTGATGCACTTGCGCAAGGGAGGAGTGTGGTCCCGATGGTCGATACCCCCTCAAATCCCAATTTATTGCGCGGTCCCGCGCCGAAGACACGCCACGGATTGACGGAGATGCCTCCCGGCACACCCGTTCTCTTTGTTAAACCGGAGCTAATGCGCTGGGCGCGTGCAACCGCTGGCATCACGCGCGATGAAGTCATTGCGGCGTTTGACATCACGGATGCCGAGCTTTCGGAGTGGGAATCCCAGGGTGCGCGTATCAACGCCCGAAACTTGGAACGGCTAGCGAGTTTTTACAAACGGTCGACAGCCGTGTTTTTCATGCCTAGCGCACCGGAAGAGCCTCCAGCACTTGCTGATTTTCGCTTGGTTCCGAGCGGTGCAACATTTTCCACGAAGCTACTACTTAGCCTGCGCAGGGCGCGACGTGCGCAGCGTATTTACACCGATCTGATGGCGGATGTGGACGGCGCGATAGAGGTCACCGTTCCGCCAATGACGTTGGGTGACGATATTGAAACTGCGGCGGCAAGATTACGCGGCGCCTTAGACGTACCCTTTGAAACACAGACGCAGTCTGCCACACCCGGAAAAGCATTGATGATCTGGCGTCGGGCCGTGGAGCGCCTCGGGGTGTTGGTGTTCCAGTTTCCGATGGCCTTCAGCCACGCATCTGGATTTTCGTTGCCGGGCGCAGCGGCGCCGACGATTGTCTTGAACGGAGCGGATGCGCCGAGCCGTCGTCAGTTTACTCTGTTTCACGAACTTGCTCACCTATCGCTTAACGCACCTGGTATCTGTGATGTGCACGCCGCATCGCCCATCCTTCAGAAAGCGCGAGTAGAAGCCTTCTGTAATAACTTTGCGGGCTCCCTGCTGGTTCCCAAGCCAGACTTGCGGACACAGCCAGCTACCGTCGCTTACCGTCGCCGAGAAATACCACTTATGACGGCTCTCAATAGATTGCAGAAGGTTTTCTTTGTCAGCCGTGACGTAATCCTTCGATGTCTCAACACGCTGGGGTTCGTTCCTGCATCGGAATATACGGAAGTTGCGTCCTTGCTCGCTAGATTGCACCCGACCGGTGGCGGCAAGTCAGAACCGGCCATGCGTCCGATCAATCAGTTAGGTGGAACATTCGTTCGCTCAGTCGTAGCTGCTCACAAACGCGGACTTATCACCGCAAATGAAGTGTGCGATTATCTCTCGACAAGATGGAAGTACATTGAGAAGGTAGACCTACTTGCTCCCGCAGCCTAACCCGCCAACCCACCGGGTAATCTACGTCCTGGACAGTAGCGTTCTAATCGATATCAAGAATGGCTACCCGATCAACAATCCTCTCTTTTCAGGGATCTGGCAAAGCATGGCCGAGATGGCTACCGATGGGCGTCTGATCTCGCCACACGAGGCGTTCCGCGAACTTCGAAAAGGCATGGATGAGGCTGCGGAGTGGGCTGCCGTACACAAGCATATGTTCGTGGAAATGGATCAGGAGCAAGCTAGCATCGTGACGGAGATTTGGACAAAGTGCCCTGAAATCGACAAAGATATTGCACGTCCACATGCCGATCCCTGGTGCGTTGCCTTAGCCATCCGACACCAGAGGAGTACCGGGTCCGCCGCTTATGTGGTGAGCAACGAAAACAAGAAGAGCCCCCGCAAGATCCCCGTCATTTGCGACAAATTCGCCGTTCAATGTATCAAGATGCTTGAGTTTTTCATGCACCTGAGCCGGCATTGAAACGAGACCAAATTCACCCACCGCCGCCCAAAGTCACCCGGTACCCGACCTCGGTGAACACAAGGTTGGCGGGACCGGTGTACCAGCCCCAGCCGATCAGGTTGGTACCGTCCGCGTAGCGGCGGAAGCTGCCCAGGAGGGCGCTGCTGGCGGCGCCCTGATACTGCCACACGACAGAGGCGCTGCCGGCGCCGAGGTCGAGCGCGTACTCGACGCCCCGGGCCGCTCCAGTACCACCGGCCGCTGCCGAGTGGTCATCGAAGAGCGAGATGTCCCCGTTTGGCTGAAAGCGCGCGTCGTGCTGCAGGTAGAACGCCACTTCTGGATCGCCTTGGATCGTGAGAATCTGCGCGCCATCCTTGTTGTACGCCGTCCCGCCCAACTTCCACACGACATTCCCGGTAGTCTTCGAGACGAGGAGCACTGCATTCATGTACGCGGAGGAGATGAGCACGTCGCCGTTGGCGTTCACATCGATCGAGTTGCAGTGGTACACATCGGCCGGGCTCGCGTCGGTGCCCGCGCCTGCCTGTACGACAGACTCCTTGGCCGGATCGGTGTGATTGCTGGCCCGCCAGTCCCATACGAGGTTGCCCTGAGGATCAACCTCCTGCACGGCGCAATCGAGGATCGTGGAGTTGGCACCGTAGCCATTCAGACCGGTGAGATCCACCCCCGTAAGGTTCGGGTACGATATGAGCATGAAGTCGCCGTTAGGCAGCAAAAGTAACTCGTGGTTGTTCAAGGGGATGCCGACGGTGCTGATGGCCTGGGTCGTCCATGTGTTGAGAAAGTAGAGCGTGCCGATGGAAGGGACGGACGTGGTCGTTATCCCCACCGTCGAGTCAGGAAGCGGCGTGACGACGGTGGGATTCGCCTCACCCGACGGAATACGGTGATACCAGATGGGAGTTCCGTTCGCGTCGACGATCATGGCATAGGGTCCAGATCCCGCGGCGACGAAAAGGTTGCCGATCAGATACCAGCCAGGAGTTGGGCTGCCGACTGCGGGGTACGTGCTCGGGACCACGAGCGGAAAGTCGGGGGGGGGAGGCAGCGGATCCAGTACTGCTGAGTGAAGCCGGTGGCGTCTTGGGCCAGCACCACAGCAGCCTGGTTCTGGATGAGCGACACGGGTACCGAGGCGGATGATACCCATGCGGTGGTGACCGGGGCGCTCAGCGAGACGCCTCCCCCGGGAGTCGCGGTCATGCCGAGCGTTAGGGTGTTCGTCCCGCTGCTGCAGACGACCGCGTAGTCGTAGATCGACGGCGAGAACGCCGGGCGCAACATCAGCGGGGACACGGTCAGCGAGGCCAGCGGCGGCTGCGTACAATTCCCTCCTACACAGATGGTCCCCCCGTTGGTGCACGCAGTACCGTCGGGGACGGGCAGGTAGGAACAGGTGCCGTCACCGTTGCACGTGCCAGCCTGCTGGCACTGAGCCGGCGGGGTGCAGCTGCAAGGCGTTGCTGTCGCAAGACTCGTCGGCGTATCGGTTGGTGTGGCTGTCGCCGTGCCCGCTGGAGGAATCGTTGGCGAGATCATCGCTGTCGCCACCACCGTGACGGTGGGTGGCGACGTCGGCCCGGGCGTTGTTCGGTGCACTCCGCAGCCATCCAAGGCGTTGTTCACCGCTGTCAGAATCTCATCCACGGTGACCTGGCCGTCGCCGTTCACGTCGCCCGCGAGGCACGTCGATACGTCCGCGTTCCCGAGGGCGATGTTCACCATCGTGAGGATCTCATCGACGGTCACGGTGCCGTCGTCGTTGCAGTCGCCGGCACACGGCTTCGGGGTGATGGTGGCAGCAGGCGCCACGGTGGGTGTGTTGGTCGGCGTGGGCGTGCTGGTGGCAGTGTTGGTTGGGGTGGGCGTCTGAGTCGGCGCACTGGCCGCGGTGGCCGTCGGTGTCAAGGTCGGCGTATCTGTCGGCGTGCTCGTCGCGGTGACGGTGGCGGTCGGTATCTGAGTCGGCGTGACTGTGGGTGTGCTCGTCGGCGTCGCCGTGGCCGTGGCGGTCGGTGTGGGTCTTGGCGTTTCAATCGCCGTCATCGTTGGGGTGACCGTAGCTGTGGGATTCGGCGTTGGTGTCAAACTCGGTGCGCTCGTCGGCGTCGGAGTAGGCGTTGTCGTTGGGGTGTTGATCGCTGTGGGTGTCGGCGTGATGCAGTACCCACCGGCGCAAGACGCTCCAAACACGATGGCGCATCCGCCGCACGTCCCAACAATTGGAGCCGCACAGAAGTCGGCACACTGACAGCAGTCGTTCGGCCCAGGCGTATTGGTTGGGATCGGCGTGACGGTCGGGGTCGCGGTCGGAGTCGCGGTCGGAGTATTCAGCACGCAGAGGTCCCCGTCCACGCAGCTGGCGCCGACGACCACCGAGCAGTTTCCGCACGAACCGTTTGTAGGCGCTGCACAGCTTGTCGGACACTGGCAGCATCCTGGAGGTCCAGGTGAGTCGTACTCGTACGCGCCGATGGAGCAGCTTGTGGCGCCATCACCAGGCCGGACGTAGCCGCGCTGGTCGAGGTTGTTCACCGGCGGTGCCGCGCAGACGGACTCATCGCCAGCGTTGACCGCCGGGCTCCCGAGCTCGAGCGCGACGGTTTGGGTCGGTCCGCCGTTATTCTGGAGCCCGGTCGGGTCAATAACAGGGTCCGTGCTACAGAACGAGGTGCCGGTCGTGGTGGTACAGCCGGTACCCGTGAAACCACACGTCGTGCCGTCGTCGATGTTGTGGCCGCCATCCGTAACGCTGCCGGCGCAATTGCCGCCCGAGATGCTATTGGCGACGATAGTGTTGGTGACGGTGACGGTAGCCGTGCCCACGTAGTTGAAGATGGCGCCGCCGCGGCCGTTCGCGCTGTTGCCGGAGAAGGTGCTGTTGGTCACCGTCAGCGTGCCGTTGTTGACGATGGCGCCGCCGACCAAGCCGCTCGCGCTATTATCGTAGAAGGTGCTGTTGGTGACCGTCAGCGTGCCGTAGCTGACGATGCCGCCGCCGCTAGTGAGGGCGCTATTGCCGGAGAAGCTGCTGTTGCTAACGGTCAGCGTGCCGTAGCTGACGATGCCGCCGCCGTAGAGCGCGCTATTGCCGTTGGCGATGGTCAGATTCTGGACCGTGAAGTTGACGCCATCGTCCACGGAGAAGACGCCCACGCTGTTCCCGCCGCTGATCGTGATCACACTCCCGCCGTCAACCGTCGTGTCGGCGGTAATGGTCTGGGTGCTGGTGACGGTAATCGTGGCGGCGCCACCGCAGTCGAAGGTCACGGTGCCGTCGAAACTCCCGCCCCCTGGGAGGCAGGCAGTCAGCGCTGCCTCGGTGCAGCTCGCACCCGTGCCGGTGCCCACGACGCACGCCAGGGCGCGCGATGGCAGAGTGAGACATGGCAGGAGCAGAGCCAGCCCTAAGCCGCTACATCGCAATGCCCTCTTCCTCATTGTCGCCTGATACGCTCTCTTGCCGCCTCGGAGGAGGATGGATATCGTGCACGACACCGATCGAGCATCCCGTTCAGACAGGCGAGTCATGGTGCTCCCGCTTTCTCAGCACCCGTTCAACGCGTTGTTCACGGCGGTGAGGATCTCGTCAACGGTGATCTCCCCGTCCTTGTTGGCATCGCCGGCGCTGCAGTCTGACAGCCGTGCGTTACCGAGGGCGATGTTCACCATGGTGAGGATGTCATCGACGGTGACGTCGTGGCTGTCGGAGTAATACAGACTGAAAAGTGGCGACGCCCATATTTGCCCCAGGAGTCACGATCGTCGGCCGAGCCACCTTCACCTACCCGCATCAAATGCCTTCTGGTCGCATTCTTTCGTGCTTGAAGGGTTTCTCCGACAGGCTCCTAGGCACGCGTTCAGCAACGGGCGAAATGTTTATCGCCTCAAAATGCATCGGGGCAACTTCACGTCGCCTCGACGCGATACCTGTGCACACGAACACACCTGCGTCCAGAAAACTGCACGCAGGTGTGTTTCCGCGCCAATCTACTCGGTACCCTTATTACACCCGTGACCGGGATGCCCCTGATGGCGATGCCCGTGACCCTTGGCGAGAAAAGCCTGACAAGTTGCCGACACCTTTTGATTATTTCTAACCGCTTGGCGCAGGCACTGGATTTGGCCCCGCGGGCCGGTGGTCACATTCGAGCAGAACTGCGACACGTCGTTAGTGCACGCGGTGTTGAACGCGGCTTGCCACGCGGCAATCTTGGCTTGCATCTTGGTTAGCTGCGCCTGGCAGTTCGGGAAATTGGAAATCGCAGACTGCTTGAGAAGACAGCTCGCAAACCCACCTGGACCTGGCGTGGCCTCCGTGCCGCAGAGCGCCTTCAGACAGCTGCCGTAACCACCGGGACCGGGACCGGGTGTTACGCTGGGGCAAAGCTGCTGTAGCAGCGGACGACAGGCGCCTCCACCACCCGGCCCGTGTGCCAAAGCCGGTGCCCCAGCAAGCGCTAGGGCGAGCGCCGCGACGAACACGGCGAATCTTGACGTTTTCATAGAACCTCCTTGGTTGAAAATCTCGGCCGTTAAGCAACGGCCAGCCTGACGCAACGCGTCCTTACCCCAGGTGACGAATCCGCAACCGTTAGGGTTGACCACACGGGCACATTTCACGAAAGAGCGGTGGGCATGATGTTTTCGTGCGCCGTTTTTCGGACGTGCCCGGTTCCCGGAAATCGTCGAAAAACGCTGCTGGCCTCAGCGCTTTTCGTCAAAAAGGGTGGCCGCGCACACCGGGCCTTAGCGCGAAGAAATCCGCCGCGACCGTGCGCCGGTGGCCCGCCGCCCACCCGACCGCTGCCACGCGGCGTACGGCCTATTTCCGGAGTGTGTCAAAACAGGTCGCAGATTCGATGGCCTTCGAGGGCGAACCCGTCGATCTGGAGATGCTAGAGGACCACCTGAAGGTCCTGTTGTGCCACGAACCGACTCCACCCGATACATCGACACGCTAGCCGGCCCGCGCCGCTACACCGAGCTGGCTCCCGACCTGGCGCGAGTGGTCGAGGACGTATGTGTGCGCTATCTCGCCTCGCTGGCCGCTGCCGATCACCCCGACTATCTTGAGCTCAAGGCCATTTGGGCCGAGCGGCTTCGGACATGAAGATTCCCTACGTCATTGACAACCAGACTCATCGCTTGGTGGACGCGCTCAGCGACATCCTAGCGGCACACGCGGGCAAGTCGCTCGACATCGCCACCGCGATCTCGTTGATCGGCGGATATTTCGCGGACCGGACCGCGATTATCTGTTCAAGAACACCGGGCAGCTGCTGTTGCGTAGGACGTACTCCGTGGTGCTGCCGAGGACCATCTCGATGATCCGGCTGTGGCCGTAGGCGCCGATGAACAGCAGATCGAATCCCTGCTGCTTCAGGCAGGCGACGATTTGTTCCGGGGCATGTCCGGTCTGCACCACGCAGTTCGACTCGATGCTGTAGGAAGCAAGGTACTTGCGCGCGTCGCCGATGACCCGCTCTCCGCTGTCGGGGTCCTTGGCGACGGTGAGGACGGTCAGCGGCAACGACAGCGAAGCGCAAAACTCGGCGGCGGCATGCATGGCCGCCGCGGCTCGCTGGCTGCCGTCATAGGCCAGCACCGGGCGAGTGATGGGGCAGAACTTGATCGGAGAGATGAACACCGGGCGGGGACACTTGCGCGTGACGCTCTCGGCGGTGCTGCCGAGCAGTCCGGTGGAGAACTTCTCGTTGACGCCACGGTGCCCGATCACCACCAGGTCGGCGGTGCGTGCCTGCTCCGCGACCTCGTTGGCAACGATGCCCATGACGAGGATGGTGTCGCTGCGCACGCTGCTCTTGCTGGCCTGGTCGCTAAACTCTTGCAGCAGGCCTTTGCCGCGTTCGTGCAGCGCCTCCCGCATCTTGGAAGAGAAATCGAGGTAGGGCTCGAATCCGAGCGAGCCGGACACGTCGTGGAAAAACGAGCCCTCGATGGAAACGATGTCGATGACATGCAGGCCGACGACTGTGGCGCCCAAACGCTCACCCAGCCACAGCGCGTAGCCCATCGCCGTACGCGAGTGTTCGGAACCGTCCAGCCCAACAAGGATGGTCTTGATCATCGGCTCTGAGTTCACCCCTTATCACTTTACGGCGCACGGCTTCAAGACGTGGCCCGAGTCCCTGATCCGATGCTAGGCCGAAAAGTCGTAGGGGCGGAAAGAAGTTTCAAAAACCCGGCAGGTGGGTCCTGAGGGCCTTGACAATTAGGTTAGGACAAGCTAGTAGGCTTGCCCATGACA
>Ga0187884_10000117_pt1 | contig 79254 bp, 74 predicted proteins | sample June2016WEW_20_4_FD_132983 | JGI IMG/M metagenome (GOLD analysis project Ga0187884, IMG submission 132983) | Peatland microbial communities from SPRUCE experiment site at the Marcell Experimental Forest, Minnesota, USA - June2016WEW_20_40 | ecosystem: Environmental > Terrestrial > Soil >...
CCGAGCAGCCGCCCGCTGAAACCACACGGCGTCAGCAGGAATCGCGCGAGGATGTTACTGTCGAGAACAGCCCGCAGACCGCTTTTTCGCGTGCTCACGCTGTGCATCCCGGCGGGCAGCGCTCACGGCGCGGGCAATCAGGCGAGGGTCGCGGTCCCCTGTTCGCTTCCACAGGCGCTCCACCGCCAGACGCAGCCGCAACTGCGGCGTCAACACTTTGCGCAGCAGACGGAGCTGATCCGTAGGCCGTAACGCTTTGAATCGGGCGCTCAGTTCCCGCACGGCATTCGCCTCTGTGGCCATCGGCGCTTCACCAGTCACGAAGGTAGGACGATCCCCTGGCCGCCGTCAAGCCGTGCGGTTGCCCGCCAGGCAGAAGGGAGACACCCAGCGCCTGGCCGCCGCGTAACACACTCCGCAATCAGAAATCATCCGCCCCGGCACCTGACCCGCGACACCCGTCACCTGCCTCACCCGCATCCCTCCAGCGCGTTGTTCACCGCGGTGAGGATCTCATCAACGGTGATCTGGCCGTCGTGGTTCCCATCGGCGGCTTCGCAGTCGAGCAGCGATGCGTTGCCAAGAGCGATGCTAACCATGGTGAGGATCTCATTGCCGGCGACGGGACTAGCATGCCGCGTAACCAGGTACGTTCCTCAATACTACGGCTGCTCTCCCGACAATCGGAGGGCATGCTCCACAATCCCGTCGCTCAACCACATGCCCTTTTGGCGCAGCGCAGCGACCACGGCGCCGACGGATGACAAATAACCCGCCTGTCTGGCTCTTACCAGGAGGCCGAGCGTACCCGTATATTGCAGCCCGTGCAGATCCGCGATGCGTCGGGCCAGCTGATCATCAAGGACCAGCAGGCTGCCGCCCGTCTCCAAGCCCAAGGCGATGACCTCAGCCTCGCCCCGTCCCAAATCTACGAGCACTGGCACCAGCGCCGCTGAGGCAACAGGTTGGATTACGATCCAGGGAAGGTTGCCCACGTCAGGCACATCGACGCCTTGCTTCCTTCCGGTTTCGAGTTCTTCCCGCACGGCAGGAGGAACGACCACCGTGCCGTACAATTGCTGCAAGACGTCCAAGCAATCAACTTGGTGAAGGTACAGAAGCGGCGAGGTGTTGGCGATGACGCGCGTATCAGGCATTGCTGACGTCGCGTTCCAGCTGCCCGGGCGTTAGTGCGAACGGCGACACCTGGTAACGACCGAGCGCCGAGAGAAACTCGACGCGGGACATGCCGGCCAACTGCGCCGCGCGCCCGGACGAGAGCTTGCCGATCTCAAACAGTTTGACGGCCGCGAGAATGCGCAGTTCGCGGGGTAGCGTGTCAGGCGTTTCCTTCAGGCTGATCAGAACTTCGTCTGGGACGTCGACTTGGATCGTGCTCATAGGCATCAGCTCCCGGCCACAGTTCCCATCATGATCTATCTCGCTCCCAGTTTCCACCGTCATAGGGACGCGCCCAGATATTGGTGCGCCCCGGCATGTCTTGTAAGGACCGGGTGCCGGCCTCGCGCCCGAACAGCTTCGGCCGGAGGAGTTCGTAGCGAACCCCTGACGCCTCACTCCTCACGGGCTCTGCACGCATCCGTTCAGCGCGTTGTTCACCGCTGTGAGGATCTCATCGACGGTGATCTGGTTGTCGTGGTTCGCGTCGCCGGATGCCGCCGCCGTCGCTCGCGTTATTGCCGGAGAAGGTGCTGTTGGTGACAAGTAGAACCGGTCAGTGCGGATACCCCCATTGCGGAGCGGGTAAGCCGATGACCGGGCTATGCAACCACCCACAGATGGTGGCTGCCCCCGAGAGAGTAACGTGTGCAAGACCAACAGCCGCTACCCGCGCCATCGCGTGCAACCGCATTATTAGGACCTGGCCTGCATCAGGATCACGATATTGGTAAGCTTCCAAGCAAGACCGTCCCGGGTAAGCACAAATCTTATTTCTTGACCTTGTTCGCCCGGCACCCGTATGGAGAACTTGCTGGCCGAATCAAAGGAGTAGCTGGCGCCTTTGAACAGCTCTGCATGTTCCCGGGATGGTTGCTGTACGGGCTGAACAACCTCGACCGTCACGCCGTACTCCGCGGCCAGCGCGGCAGCCATCTCCTCCGTGGCAGCACGGATACCTCCTGCATAGTCGCCTTGGCCGAGGCGGGGCCGGATGAGGCGGTCGCGGATCTCTCCGACGCGGGCGTCCGGCAGCGCCCGCACGGCCCCGCTTCCGGTAAGGATGTACATTTGGCGATCCTTCACCGCCACGAGAAAGACCACGCCGTTATCTTTGCCTTTGGCGCCGGGCTTCCAGCTCTCGGCGATCTTCATGGCGTAGTCGAAGGCGGACAGTGGCGCCGTGCTGTCGACGGTGACGACAGCTATCTCCGCGCCGGTCTTCTGTTGCAACTGTCCAATCAGCCGTGTGAGTGCATCCACCGTCCCGCGGTCGAGCACGTGCGCAAAGTCGTTTACAAAACCGTGTGGGGCAGGAACCGTCGCCTCATGCGGGCCCGGCAGGTCAGTTGGTTCAGTACCTCTGATTCCTGTCATGTCCCCTGGCTTCTTTCCCTCCATAAGCATCGCTAGCGCAGCCGGTGTGACGAACGAGTCCACAAGTCCGTCGACGAGGTTCGAAGCCAACGCGGCGCCAAGAACGCCAAAAGGGTTATTCTGGAGTTCGGCTGCCGATTTCTTCATCATCTGCGCGCTAAACTGTTCCTTGAGGTTCTGGCGCAGCGCCGGGAAATCAATGTTTTCGGAGAGGAGTTCAGGGTCATCTCGTTCGATGCCTTGCTTGATCTGATGCATCGTCCAAAACGGCCCTACGATGACAAACCCGACAAGGGCAAGGAGCACTACGGCCAGCAGCAGAACGAGTTTCTTCATGGCGCCCCCATTTATGAACTCACGGACGGCACGTGACCAACCGGTCCTACCCGGCTTGGTCGTCTGATCCGACGACAACAGTGTTCTCGTTGACGAAGCGAGCTGGCGTCTTCATCGTATGTAAGGGCGATTCCCATCTCAGTGCTCCAGAACGCAGCGCGTAGACGTAGAGGGCATTGCCGTTCAGGCCGGTGTTGACCCAGCTCCAGCTGCCGCCGCTGCTGGAGATGCCGCCGCCGCCTTCGCCCGCGCTATTGCCGTTGGCGATGGTCAGGTTCTGGACCGTGAACGTGACGGCAGTCTTGAGGCCCTCCACGTTGAAGGCCGTCACGCTGTTCCCGCCGCTGATCGTGATTAGACTCCCGCCGTCAATGGTGGTGTCGGCGCTAATGGTCTTGGTGTTGGTGACGGCAATCGTGGCGGCGCCACCGCAGCTGAAGGTCACAGTGCCGGTGAAACTCTCGCCGCCCGGGAGACAGGCATCCAACGCTGACTCGGTGCAGGTGCCCAAGACGCACGCCAGGGCGCGCGAGGGAAGAGCGAGACATTGCAGAAGCAGAGCCAGTCCTAAGCTGCTGCACCGCAATGCTCTCTTCCTCATTGTCTCCTGACCCCCTCTCTTGCCGCCTCAGCCCATAACACGAGTCGGCCGTCAACTTCAAACAGGGTTGAACAGGTCCACACAAATGGCGTTGATGCACGTCCCGATATGGAGCTGAGAGCCTTCAAAAACTGCCTCCAGGGCTAGTCAACCTCGCAGCTGCCATATCTCTTTTTCCCTTGGCAACGCAATGGTCGCCGCGCAAGTGCTACGCTTCCGTCCACAACTGCCACGTGGCTGAAGCGCCAAGGCGCCAGTGATGCTGTTGCGGCCCGTCATCAGCATCGACAGGGTCAAGCGACTGAGGGAAGCGTTTAGATGAGCCTTCCAGTCTGACCCGTGGAGGTTCTGAACGAGGGGCAACGAAGGTACAGGCTCGATCAAATCGCAACCAGTTCTTGTACGGTGATCAGGACATCGAGTTGGACGAATTGCCGTTTGAGGCGCAACTTCAAGCGCTCAAGATACTGAATCACCGGCCCTGAGGGTACCGCCCGGAAGTCCATGACGCCGAAGACCACAACGCGATCCTGGTACACCCGGCCAGCCGCTTGCCACAGGCCCTGCAAAGGGAACTGTCGCTGGGTCGAGGTCACACCGCCGAACTGTCTCAGCAGCTCCGCCTGGAGCCGAACGTATTTCGACTCGGCGATGGGTCGGCCGCCGTTGTCCTCCAGCGGCAAGTATATCTCGATGCTTCTAACCGGCCGCGGCACGGCGCTTCCCCTGCGTCGCCACTGCAGCCGGCCGGACAATCTCGTAGGTGAACCCACGCCGGCTGAGCAGTTCGAGGTGCGCTGGCAGTACTTCGTAAATCGGATCGTCGGCAACCAGACGCACCGGAGCGAGCTCGACCATCGCGCGCCAGGCTTTTCCCCACTGGGCTTTCGGAATGCGAATGGCAATCATGACATGGTCTCCTCGGGCGACTCTGCTCTCACGGATAGCGCCATTCCTGCCGGGGGCGCAAGTGCGGGCTCGAGTGAAGGCGAGAAGAAGGTGAGTCGGAAAAATACGCACATGGTTTGTGGCTTATGGCTCGTGGTCGGAGGACGGCGCAGCGTGCTGCGCCGCTACGGGAGGCGTCGGTGTGCGCGTGTGCGGATTCATGCTCGAAGCATACTCGCGAGGGCTAGCCGCTGGCAACACGGCGGGCACTGCGTGTCAAGAGAAGACCTTTTGCAGCCGCCACGTTTGAAGCTCATGGTCTCTCTTCATCTCTGTTCTTTTCACTGATCGAGAGCGACGACCGTCTTGGCCCATCGATCCCCGAAGCGTTGGCGCTTGGCGGTCGAAGCAGGATGGTGCTAAAGAAAGTCTATGACCCTCGCCGAGATCCGCGACTGCTACAATGGGAAGTGGGTGCTGATCGAATGCCGGGAACTCGACCGCAATCTCGATGTAGTTGACGGCGACGTCGTCGCTGTCGCGGACAGCAAGGAAGAGATCTACGCCAAGCAGCTGACGATTGAGGGCAAGAACCTGGCCATCGAGTACTGTGGCGAGTGGCCCACTGACCTCGCGGTGATGTTTTGGCTGCCAGCTACACGCTGAAGCGACACGGCAGGCTTCTGTTGTGCAAGGCCGCAATTGCTGGTGCACGCGGGGCACGAGAAGCGTCGCTACTGATCGACACGGGGTCGAACTACACCGTCGTCCCCAACGAGCTGCTGGAAGCGTCAGGTGTGGGCGCGCTGCGCCGAACCTTCACCTTGTAACCGCGGACGGTCTGCTCCTCGCTTACTTCGGCAGCCGTGAACTCGTCCAGGTAGGCAACGAACTCCGCAAAAGGCCGCCGCTGACACGCGGCAGCCCTTTTTCGTTGTAGCGGACGGCGGCCTGCCGTGCCCATCCCTGAGCAATCGGTGTTACCGTCAAGCCTCAGGGATTGCGGACGGCGCCATCACCGGGGTCAGAGCCCAGACCAGGTTCCAGACCGGAGTCCCACCCGACACCGGCGCCTCCCGCGCAAGACACACGATACCGCCCATGGGGAACTGCACGAGCGGCCGGTCGGGATCGCCTACGAGCAAGAGACTGGTCAACCGTGAGAGAAACGGCAGGTGCCCAACCAGCATCACGGATTGTGAGGTGGCGGCGAGTGCCACAGCGACCGGCCACACGTCATCGTTCGGTGCCAGACCCCTTGCCGCTACGACGGCGTCACGCAACCCGAGCGCTTCGGCGAAGATCTCCGCGGTCTGGGCGGCTCGGCGTTTGCCGCTGTGCCGGATCTCGATCGGCCGCAGCCCCAAGCGCGCCGCGGCCGCACCGACGCGGCGCACCTCCTCGCGGCCGCGCGCGGTCAGCGGTCGCTGCGGGTCTTCGGCTTCGCTCGTCGGCTCACCATGCCGAACCAGGCACACCTCCATCGCCGACTAGGAGAACCACTCCTCGTCAAAATCGAGCGCCGTCCTTTCGCCGCTCTTGAGGATCTGGGCGGTGGCGTGCAGGTGGGGCAGCTCGTTGTTGAGGTAGAACCGCGCGGTGGCAAGTTTGCCCTTATAGTAACTCTGGTCGGTGGCGCCGGCATCGAGCGCCTTCTGGGCCACGACCGATTGCCAGAGGAACAGCCAGGAGATGATCAGGCGGGAGAACATGCTCAAATACGGCGTTGCAGAGCTTATGAAACACTCGATGTCGCCTGACATTGCGACTCCGCCCAGCTGCATGGTGGTCTCGGCGACCTCGTCCATCGCCGCAGAGACTTTTCCCGCCATCTCTTTCAGGGGATCGAGCTGCGACGCCTGCTCCAGGGTCTTGGACATTTCGGCCAGGACCGCCCTGAACGCGGCGCCGCCCTTCATCACGACCTTACGGCCAAGCAGGTCCATCGCTTGAACGCCGTTGGTCCCCTCGTAGATCGGGAACACCTTGCAATCACGCAACATCTGCGCGATCGGGAATTCCTCGCTGAAGCCGTAACCGCCGTAACATTGAATCGCGAGCACGATCGAGTCGTACGATGCCTCCGAGCCGTAGGCCTTACAGACCGGCGTCAAAACTTCCAAGACCGCCTCCGCATCCATTCTCTCCGTCTCGTCCGGGCTGAAGTGGCCCTTGTCGCCGAGGAACGCCGCGTAGGCAAGCAGTGCGAACATCCCTTCGCTAATGGCCTTCTGGGCGAGCAGCATCCTCCGGACATCGGCATGCTTGATGATCGGAGCCTGCGGTGTGGTGGGATCTTTTTCTGTGACCCTGCGGCTTTGCAAGCGCTCCCGCGAGTATTGCAGCGCATGTTGATAGGCATTCGAGGCGAGACTGGTCGCCTGCAATCCGGTGGCGATGCGCGCATGGTTCATCAGTTGGAACATGTAGGCGAGGCCCCGGTTCGGTTCTCCAAGCAGCCAGCCCCGGCAATTGCCGTTGTCGCCGAAGCTCAGCGTGGCGGTCGCGTTGCCCCTGATTCCCAGCTTGTGCTCGAGTCCGGCGGTCACCACGTCGTTGAACTCGCCGACCGATCCGTCGTCGTTGACGCGGTATTTGGGAACGATGAAGAGGCTGAGGCCCTTCACCCCCGGCGGGGCATCGGGGAGCCTGGCAAGCACCGGGTGGATGATGTTCTCCGTGATGTCCTGGTCACCGTTGGAGATGAAGCACTTGGTGCCGGTCAACAGATAGTAATCGCTGTCCTTGGCTTTCACGGCGATGGTCTTGACGTCGCTCAGAGAGGTGCCGGCTTGCGGTTCGGTAAGGCACATGGTGCCGCCCCACTCACCGGTACACAGCTTCTCCACGTAGGTCTTCTTCAGCTGGTCATCGCCGAACGAAATGATCAGACCAGCGGCGCCGTAAGCGCCGGCGATGTACATGTTCGCGGCGGTGTTGGCGGCGTTGAACATGAACGCAGTCGCGACATTTACTGTGCCCGGGAACTGCTGGCCGCCGAACTCGGCTGGGGCTACCTGTCCATGCCAGCCGCCTTCCTTGAACGCCTGCCAGATCCTGTGCATGGGTTCCGGAACGCGGGTCTTGTTGCTCTTGTTATCGTACGTGACGCCGATGCGGTCCATTTCCACGTACGCCGGCCAGCAGACTTCGCGCGCGAGTTGGTATGCGGCGTCCATCGCGACATCGAACGTCTCTCTGGAATGGTCCTGAAAGTACTCGTACTCGGTCAACGTCTCGACGCCGAGCATCTCATACAGGACAAACCGGATGTCCCGCAGGTTCACTAGTGTGTCGCTCATGTTACTCTCCTTTTTGTTTCGGGTGATTCGAGAACTTGCTCGCGGCCTTGTTCAGACACCTTGAAACGCCTTTCCTGGCTCGCCGAGGCGGCCAAAGAGGCGCGACGCTCCAGCCGTTGCTTTCTTACTCCGACTTGCCCTGGTTTAGGGCAACTCTTCTCTAAGAGACTGTGCAAGTTCTAAGCCAGTTCCCGATTCTTGCACAGCCGGGATGGCGGGCTTTCGTCTTCCTACAGGTGAGAACTACTGCCTGCAAGGTCTCGCCACCTCTCATAACCCGGATCTCGCCTAAGCGCCGGGGAAGGTGTAAGGGTACAGTGTGAAGTCAGAGGAAGGGTGAGTGGCCGAATTGGGGCAGCGAAGTCTGTGGGGATTAGCGCTGGCAGTGCTGGCGATGAACTTGCCCTTCGGCTTCTGGCGGGCCGGAGCGAAAAGATTCACGCGGCCCTGGTTCGTTGCCGTGCACGCACCCGTCCCATTGGTCATTTTCCTGCGGGTCGTTTCGGGGCTCGGTTGGCACCTGGTTTCGTTTCCAATTCTCATCGGCGCATTCTTCACCGGGCAGTTGCTCGGCGGCGCGATGCGGCGACGTTGATACCGTGAATCGTGCTCGGCCGGACGCTCGCGGCGCCGCCCGGCCCAGTAGCACTCCGGTTTGTGATCACGGTAACCCACCCAAAAGGTCGCCTCTACTGGCTTCGTTTGCCCTTACGAGCACGATTCACGAGCGCGGTTCACGTTTCTCAAAGGGTAGCGACAATTTGTCCGGAATATGGCAATAGTCATTCTCTGATGGACGCACAACACTTGGACCGGCTCAGCATTGCGGACGCGGCATTCCTCTGGGAGGAGGACCGTGGCACGCATGCGCCGATCGGCTGGGTGATGATCGCCGACGGGCCACCACCGGCGTATGCCGATCTCCTCAAGCATGTGAAGGCGCGCCTGCACCTGGTGCCGCGCTACCGGCAGAAGCTGGCGTTCCCGCCGTTGCAGCTGGCGCTGCCGCTGTGGATCGACGACCCACGCTTCAACCTCGAGTACCACGTCCGGCACGCCGCGCTGCCCGCGCCCGGCTCGTGGGATCAGTTGCGCGCGCTCGTGGGCCGGATCTTCTCACAAGGGCTTGACCGCTCAAAACCCCTGTGGGAGCTGTGGCTGGTGCAAGGTCTGCGCGACCGTCGCTTTGCCATCATCAACAAAGCGCACCGCGCCGTCGTCGACGGTATTGCCGGTGTCGACGTCAGCACCGTCTTCTTCGACACCAGTCCGCATCCTGCGCCGGTGCCGGCAGAGCAGCGACCGTGGCTGCCGCGCCCGGAGCCGTCGCCGGCCGAGCTGGTCACCGCCGGTATCCGAGACCTGGTGGCTGGGCCCGTCGATGCGGTGCGGCAGGCCTGGCGGAAGTTGGACGATGCCGAGGCGACTATTGCCACCGTGCGCGAGGTGGTGCAGGGTCTCCGGGAGCTGGGCGCCGCCTACATGCGGCCGCCCTCGCGGACGCCACTCAACGTGCCGCTCGGCCCGCATCGGCGTGTGTACTGGACGCGCTGCCGGGCCGCCGACTTCAAACAGATCAGGGACAGCTTCGGCGGCACCATCAACGACGTGTACCTCGCGGTCGTGAGCGGTGCGCTTGCCGCGTGGCTAGGGCGCCGCGGCATCCGCCTGCGCCGGCTGCAGGTGCGCGCCGAGCTCCGCATCTCATTGCGTAACCCGAGCGCGGGCGGCTCGCGTATCGTAAGTTATCTCGTCCCACTGCCGGTCGGCGCGTCGGAACCGCTGCAGCGCTTGCAGCTGGTGCGGCGCCTGCTCGACGAGGTGAAGCGCCCGAGGCAGACGCGCGGCGCAGGCGCCATTGCCGCACTGCAGGAGTTCACGCCGCCCGCGCTGCTCGCGCGGCTGTCGCCCCTGATATTCTCCAGTCGCCTGTTCAACCTGATTGCCGCCTACGTCCCCGGGCCCCACTTCCCGCTCTACCTGCTCGGCCACAAGGTGACGCAAGTCGGGCCAATCGGTTTCCTCGTGGAGCGCTGTGCGCTGATGGTCACGTTGGTGAGTTACAACCGCATGCTGGAGTTCGGCCTGCTGGCCGATGCCGACGCGGTGCCTGACCTAGACGACCTCGGCCGCGACGTCGACGACGCGATAGCCGAACTAATCGCGGCCGCCCGCAAGGAGAAGCACCAAAAGCTCACCCGCAAGTCGCCGCGTAGAGGAGCGCACGCATGAGGGCACGCCACTTCCAGCGGCTGACCGCTACCGATGCCTCGTTCGTGGTCCAAGAGCGGGGCCCGTCGCACATGCACATCGGCGGGGTGATGATCTTCGAGGGGCCGCCGCCACCGTACGCGGCGCTGCTGCGGCACATCGAGGCCCGACTCGCTCTCGTCCCTCGCTATCGTCAACGGCTCCTCTTGCCGCGGTTCGAAATGGGCCGGCCGCTGTGGATCGACGACACTCACTTCACGCTGACGTACCACGTGCGCCATACGGCGCTGCCGCCGCCGGGCTCGATCGCGCAGCTGCAACGCCTGACCGCACGCGTCTTCTCCCAACGACTTGATCGTTCGAAGTCGCTCTGGGAGATGTATCTGGTGGAAGGGCTTGAAAACGGACGCTTCGCACTGGTCAACAAGACCCACCACGCGATGGTCGACGGCATTTCCGGCGTCGACATTGCCACGCTGATTTTGGATATGTCAGGCGATGACCAACAAAACGCACCACCAGCCAGAAAGTGGAAGCCGCACCCCGAGCCGTCGCAGGTGGAGGTCGCGGCCAAGTTGGTGCGTGACTCGGCCGATGTCGTTTTCGGCCTGGCGAAATCGGTCGCCGGTGCACTTACCGACCCGCGGCAAGCGGCCGAGGCGTTGCGGGCGACCGCTGAAGGGCTCGGTGAGGTGGTGTGGGCGGGACTGACTCACGCACCGGCGTCGCCGATGAATGTCCCGATTGGACCTCACCGGCGCGTGTCCTGGGTGCGCACCGGCCTGGCCGACTTCAAGCTGATCAAGAACAGCCTGGGTGGCACGGTAAACGACGTGGTGCTTGCCACCGTTGGCGGCGCGCTCGCCCGCTGGTTGCGCGGCCGCGGCGTGCGCACCGAAGGCTTGGAGCTGCGTGCGAGTGTACCGGTCTCCGTGCGCGCCGAGCAGGAACACAAGCAGTTTGGCAACCGCATCCTCCTGATGATCGCCCCGGTACCCGTCTACTGCGACGATCCGGTCGAGCGGCTGCGCATCGTGCGCGCTGGGATGCACGGCCTCAAGGAGTCGAAGCAGGCGCTCGGTGCGCAGGTGATCATTGCGCTGGAGCGGTTTGCGCCGCCGACGCTGCTGGCGCAAGCCTCCCGACTGCACTTTTCTCCACGCTTCGCCAACTTGATAGTCACCAACGTCCCGGGCCCGCAGTTTCCGCTGTACCTCATGAGTCGTGAGCTGGTGGAGATGGTGCCCGTCGGCTTCGTTGTCGAGGGCTTCGCGCTGATCGTGGCGATCGTGAGCTACAATGGCAGCTTGACCTTCGGGCTGCTCGGCGACTACGACGCCATGCCCGACCTCGAAGCGATCGGCACGTACATCAAGGAGGCGCTGGCGGAGTTGGTGGCGGCGGCGCAGCAGCAGCAGTGATCTGCGGGGCGGGCTGCCGCTTATGGCAGCCGCGGGAAGGGTGGCCGCGGGGGCGTACGGATCGGCTGCACGGCAATAGCAACTCTCGTGAGCGGCAACTCAGGCGAGCAACACCACTTCCGCTGGCGTCGCTATTCCAGTAATCATGGGAGGATGAGCGATCGCGACTTTCGTCTTTCCAAAGATGTCATGCCAATTCGGTATGACCTGCGCATCGAGGCCGATCTCGCGGAGTGGCGCTTCAGTGCCGCGGAACGCATCGAGGTCGTAGTCCACCGCCCCACCAACGAGATCGCAGTACATGCCGTGGGCTTCACGATCCATTCGGCGCGCGCGGTGATCGAGGATGGCGCGCGCGTCGCCACGGTCGAATTCAACGCGGAGGCCGAGAGCGCCACTCTGCGGTTTGCGGAACCCGTGCCGGCCGGGCCGGCCACCCTGGAGTTCGAATTCGGCGGGGAGATAGTCGAGCGGCTGCGAGGCTTCTACCGATCGCAGAAGGACGGCGACCGTTACGCGGCTACGCAGTTCGAAGCCGCCGACGCGCGTCGCGCGTTCCCGTGCTTTGACGAACCGGAATTCAAGGCGCGCTTCGCGCTGACGTTGGTCATCCCGCCGGGCACCGTAGCTATCAGCAACGGCCCGCAGCAGGAAAGCCGTACCCTGCCGGACGGACGGACGGAAATCCGCTTTGCCGAAACGCCGCCGATTTCCTCGTACCTGGTGGCGTACTGTATCGGGCCGTTTGAATCGACGCCGCCGACTCCCACCCCCAGCGGCATCGAGGTGCGCGTATGGCTGCCGCGCGGTCTCGCCGACAAGGGGCTGTACGCGCGCGACGCGCACGCCCGCTCGCTGGCGTACCTCGAAGACTACACCGGTATTGCGTACGCTTACGCCAAGGCGGACGCGATCGGGGTACCGGACTTCGAAGCCGGCGCCATGGAGAATCCCGGCGCCATCACGTACCGTCTGACTGCCATCGCCGCCGATCCCGAGCACTCATCGACACACGCGTTGAAGGGCATCTTCTACACCGCGGCACACGAGCTTACGCACATGTGGTGGGGGGACCTGGTAACGATGGTGTGGTGGAACGACCTGTGGCTCAACGAGTCGTTTGCAACCTTCGTCGGCTACAAGGTCACCGCCGACCTCATGCCGGAATGGGGCATGTGGCGCGATTTTGTGGCGACTCTAACGCGCCCCTTCACGCTCGACGCGTTGGTGTCGACGCATCCGATCTCCTTCGAGGTGAAGAACGCAAAGCAGGCCACCGAGCGCTTTGACGTGATCACCTACTGGAAAGGCGCCGGCGTGGTGCGCATGATCGAAGGGTTCTTAGGTGCGGATGCGTTCCGCGCCGGCGTCCACAGCTATCTGCAGCGCTACCGCGAGGCCAACGCCACTGCCGACGACTTCTGGCGTGAGCTGAGTGCCGCGTCGGGACGGGACGTCGCCACCATCGCCAACGCCTGGATCAAGGAGCCGGGGCATCCGGTGGTGCACGTGACCGGGCGACGAGAAGGCAATGCCCTGCGCTTGTCCCTGCGTCAGGCACGGTTTTACGCCGATCCCAGCGCTGCCGACAGACAGCGAGAACGAACTCAGGTGTGGCCGGTGCCGCTCGTGATCAGGTATGGGGGCACAGGCGGCGCCGCCGAGCACCGCGACTTGCTGGCGACGGAGCAGAGCGAAGTCACATTAGCCGACGCCCGCTGGTTCTTCCCCAACGGCGGCGCCAGCGGTTTCTATCGCTTTACGATAGACGACACTTCTTTGCAGGCGCTGGTGGGCGAGCTGCAAGAAGCCCTGAGCCCACACGAGCGCTTGCTCCTGCTCGACAACCAGTGGGCGCTGCTGAAGGCGGGGATGGCTTCCATCGACCAGTACTTGGCGGTGCTGGACGGTTACCGCAGTGAATCGGACCGAGCCGTCGTTTCCATGGCTGCGGAGCAACTGAACGCCTTGAGCGTCCACGGGGTGCTCGATGAGATCCGGCCTCGGTTCGAGCGGTTCGTCGCCGAGTACTATGCACCACAGTTCGAGTTGCTCGGGTGGGAGCCACGCTCCGGTGAGGCCGTGGACGAGCGGCTGAAACGCGCGGCTGTGATCGGCGCCCTCGGCGGGGTGGCGCGGTCCGGCACGGTGCGAGCGGAAGCCCGTCGGCGGCTGGAGCGCTATCTGGCCGATCGCTCATCGCTGGATCCCAACCTTGCTTCAATGGTGGCCGGGCTCGCCGCCCGCGACGGCGACGTGGATCTGTACGAGTGCTACCTCGAACGCAAGCGCAGCGCCAAAACTGACCCGGAAGAGGAGCAACGCTTTTTGCTCGCGCTCACCGCGTTCGAGCTGCCGGAGCTGATTCAGCGCACGCTCGACCTAGCGCTAAGCGTGGAAGTGCGAGCTCAGGACCGGACGTCTTTGCTCGCCGGCCTGATCGGGCGCCGCGCCTCGAGGCTCATGGCGTGGGCGTTCGTGCGCCAGCAGTGGGAGCGGCTGGTTGCGTTGATGGATCCCATGTTGCTGCAGGGCCTCATCCGCGCTCTGGGTCAACTCACGCCTGAACCCGTTGCCACCGAGGTGCGCGAGTTCCTCGCCCCGCGCGCCCGCGAGGAGACGCGCGAGACCGTCGCACAAGTGACCGAGCAATTGGCGATCGACGCCGCGGCCTACGCCCGGCTGCAGCCGGCCCTCGCCACGGCACTGCGTCGGCGAAAGTAGCCGGGTGAATTAATGGCAGCCCGCATCGAGTTCAGTCGATCGAACCTCGTCTAGGCGGAGGTGCTCCATGCAGGTAAAACAGGACGCAAGCCACCGCCGGGGTCAGTGACGCAAGCGCGAACATCGGCCGGTAACCAAGCTGTTGGGCTACGGCGCCGAAGATGAAGGCGCTGCTCGCCACCCCGAAGTTGAACGAGCCGTTGAAGAGCGCTTGGGCGCGGCCTAAGTGGGCCTCGGCCGTCATGTCGACCAGGAACGCGTGCAGCGTCGGGTAGCTTATGCCCTGCGCCGCTCCAAACAACGCGCCGGCACACACCAGCAGCAGGATGCCGCGCACGAACGCCATGGTCAGCATGGACCCGGCGAGGACCAACAGGGTCGGGATGATCACCGCGCGGCGACCGAAGGAGTCCGAGAGGCCGGCGCCCACTACACGCGTCAGGATGGCGGTGGTGGTGTACGCCGCGAAGAAAATCCCAACCCGGCCCAGCCCTTCGCCATGGATGAACGTCGGCGTGAAGGTAATCATGGTCCCAAACCCCATGCCCGAGAGCACCATGGTCGCCGCCACGATCCACTGCACACGATCGAAGTGCCACGGCGCAGGCTGCGCACCGGCTGGTCGCGCCACCACCCCCGACGGCAGTCGCGCTGCGACCAGCAACACTACCAGTGTCCATGCGGCTGTGACGGTGAACAGCGCGTAGAACCCCAGGCGCCGGATGATCTCCTCACCGGCGGCCGGTGCGATCGCGTGCGTGAGCAGGACGGAGAGGCCGAAGATCCCGAGGGCCTGCGCGCGCCGGTCCTGCGGTGCAAAGGTGGCCGCGAAGGCCGTGGTCGCGGTGAACGCGGCGGCGAAGCTCGCGCCCTGCAGCGCACGGAGGGCGAAGAGCGCGGGCCCGATCGTGTCGACCCGGAGATAGCAGATCGACGCCGTCGTCATGCCAAGGGCGCCGAGGATCAGGAACCGCCGCCGCCCCAGCCGATCAATCAGGACCGCAACGATGGGCAGTGTCAAGAACGTCGCCGCCCCTCCGGTTCCCATCACCAGGCCGACGGTAGACTCGCTGCCGCCGAGCATTTTGACATACAGCGGCAGCAGGAAGAACGAGGCGAAGTTCAGAAAGAAGAAAAAGTTGGCGACGGTGACGCGCGCAAATGGCCCCGAGAACAGCGACGCGCTGCGGGCGGCTGCCCTCCTTCGAGACCGGGCGGGCACGTCGGTTAGCGGCCCGACGGCCCCTCGAAGATGTGGATGCTGAGAGCTGCCTCACCCGTGCCGATAAAGCCGCCGCCGTTCTCGGTGAGACCGAGACGTGCGCCTTCGACTTGGCGTGCGCCCGCATCACTACGGAGTTGGTAGACGATTTCGGCGATCTGCGCGAGCCCGGTGGCGCCGATCGGATGGCCGCGACATTCCAGCCCCCCGCTCGGATTGATCGGCTTGGCACCGCCGAGCTTGGTGGCGCCCGACTCGGCGTACGGCCCACCCTCACCCTCCTTGCAAAAGCCAAGGCTCTCGGTCTGCGCCAGCTCACCGAATGCGGTGGCATCGTGCACCTCGGCGGTGTCGATGTCGTACGGGCCGACCCCGGCCATGTCGTACGCTCTCCGCACGGCGGCTTTCGCGTGACTGCTGGGTTTGGTGCTCCCGGAGGCGAGAACGGAAGCACGCACCTTCACCGGACGGGCGTCTCTCAGCTGCTTGAGGTACTCCGCCGAGACCAGGATGGCGGCCGCAGCGCCATCGCCCATGGGCGCACACATGGCGCGCGTGAGCGGGTACGAAACCAGCCGGTCGTTGAGTACTTCCTCCACCGTCATCTTCATCCGGTACTGGGCGTCGGGATTGAGCGAGCCGTGAAGATGGTTCTTCGCGGCGATCATGGCGAGCTGGCGTTGGGTGGTCCCGTAGCGCTCCATGTGGGCGCGGCTGGCCATGGAGTAGATGTCCATGAACGGGCTGCGCGCACCGCCGCCTTCTCCCTTCTTCAGCTCGCCCCGCCGCTCCATTTCCCGGCGTTTCTCCTCTGCCTGCACCTGCATCATCTCGATCAGCTTGGTAGTGACCTCGACGTCGGTGCCGGCAAGGAAGTTGTTGAAGGCTTTCTTGCGGGTCTCCGGATCGGCGTCGGGAGGAACGAAGGTCTTCTCGGCGCCGAGCGCGAGCGCCACGTCGTAGGCACCGGCGGCCACGCCGAGCCACGCGCCGTGAAATGCCGACGATCCGCCGGCGCAGGCGTTCTCCACATTCATGATGGGAATCTCGCCGATCCCCAGTGGGGCCAACGCGACCTGGCCGCGAATACAGTGCTGGCCGGCAGACATGCCCCAACCGGCATTGCCCATCCAGGCCGCTTCGATCTGGTCCTGCTGCACCGGGCTATGGTCGAAGAGATTCTTCATTACCATTGCCGTCAGATCCTTTATTCCTTTATCAAGATATTTCCCGAATTGGATCATTCCGACGGCGACAACGTAAACGTCTTGCATACTGTCATTCCTTACCAAGCGCCGCGCGCCCACGGATCGTCCGGCGCGCAATCGACACCGGTCATATAGACCACCCATCTCAAAGACGCTACCACCTCCCGAGATGCCTTGGCAGGCGCTTGGGCGCCGCCTGTCGGGGAGAAACGCGGCCGCGTATGCGCCTCGACCCGACGCCTCAATACGCCGGCTACTACCAATGAACCGGCCGTTTTGAGGTGGTCATGCCCGCAATCTCCAAGTGAGCATCCAGTAGGGGTGGGGAGTGTGTTGGGCTCAGAAAGACCGCACCGCACCGCCCTCAGCGATGGCGCCGGCGCGGCGCAACTGGTAGACGATGGCCGCAAGGAGAGCTCATCGACATCCAGAGGAAGATCAACTGACGTCGAACGCCCGCCGAAGTCCATCTCAAGTCCAAAGTTGTTGCACGCCATGGCTGTGGACCTCCACGACGAATCGAAGCCCACGTTGGAGCCGCTGTTGACGCCGCGTTTTTGGCTCGCCTGCAGCGTGCATTTCTGTGGCGCCATGGCGATGTCACTGTACATCTTGTTCCCGCTGTTCGTTCGGCACCTCGGCGGTAGCGAGTTCACCATCGGGCTGTACGCCGGCATGACCGGCGCTGCGGCCGTGTTGGCGCGCTTGCCGGTCGGGCGTTGGCTCGACACCATCGGCCGCCGGCGCGTGTTGACGTTTGCCGGGCTGCTGCATGTCGCCTCCTGGCTCGGGTTTCTCTCGGTCGGCGGGCTCGGCGCGCGCGCCGCAGCTCTGGTGGTGGCGTACGGCCTGGCGAGCGGGTCACTGTTCGCCTCATTCTTTACCTATGCTAGTGACATCGCGCCACTGAGCCGGCGCTCGGAGGGGATCGCCCTGTTCGCCATCTGGGGGATGTTGCCACAGGGGCTCGGCCCTTTGCTGGCGGAGTTCTTGATCAACCAGATCGGATTTCACGTCTACTTTCTGGCCGGTGTGGGCTTCGCCTTGGCGTCGCTGGGCCTCAGCCAGTTTTTGCCCGAAACCGCTCGGCCGCGAGACAGCGCCGTCGAGTACGTTCCTGCGGCGGCGCGCGCCCGGACCCGTGCGCTGTTGTTCGTACTGGCTACCACGTTTGTCTTCGGAGCTGCGGTCAACGGCATCTTCACGTTTCTCGCGCCCTTTGTGCAAAGCCGCGGCGGCCAGGCGGTGGGCAGCTTCTTCATGAGCTACGCGCTCACCGCGGTCGCGGTGCGAGTGTTGACCGGGCGCTTGCCCGATCGACTCGGACAAATTCGCGTCTTGATCCCGGCGATGGTGCTCTTCGCCGCCGGCGTCTTGCTCGTGCCGCACGTCGTCAGTGTGCCATCAGTCATCGCCGTGGGCGCCATGTGCGGCGCGGGACACGGCTATGCATTTCCCATCTTCAACGTGCTTGCCTTGGAACAGGTGTCGCCCAGTTCGCGGGGCCGCACCATCAGTTGGCTCACGGCGATGTTCGATCTCGGCAACACTCTGGGAAATCCGATTCTCGGTGTGATCGCAGAATTCGCCGGGTTTCGCGTGATGTTCACCGTAGCCGGTTTCGGCGTGCTCGTCGCCGCCGCAGCCGTCTGGGCTCGCGGCCCCTCACTTTCCGGGGCGCGGTCCTCACGGGCAGATCAGGCGGCCGCAAGATAGGCGGATACCGCGCCCAGCAGCGGATAGACCACAAACGCGCCGACCGACACGAGTCCCGCGCGCCGGCGTGAAATTCCGTACATCGCCTCTGTGCGATTCGGTGGCGCTTCCCGGCCCTCAGCCCTTCGGGTATACGGACTCAAATCGGAAGAAAACCACAAGGAGGGCAAATGGCGGCAGTGGACTGGGGCCAGTGGCGTGTGGAGTTCCCGATCACCGGGCATGTTACCCATTTCAATCACGCCGGCGTCTCGCCGGTATCGCGCCGAGTGGTCGCCGCCGTAAGCGCGTTCATCAATGAGGCGACCGTGATCGACGCCGCCGTGCAGCGCGGCTGGGAAGCCCGGACCGAAGCGGTCCGCGCCGGCTTCGCACGTCTGGTCGGCGCCCGGCCGGAGGAAATCGCGTTCGTGAAAAACACCTCCGAGGGCTTGTCGTTGGTGGCCGCGGGCTTGGACTGGCGCGCGGGGGACAACGTGATCGCCGTGGAGGGCGAGTACCCGTCAAACGTCTATCCCTGGTTCGGACTGCGGCGCTGGGGTGTGGAAACGCGTATGGTGCAGCCGGTGCACGGGCGCGTTCGGGTGGAGGACGTGCAAGCGTTGGTGGACGAGCGGACGCGGCTGGTCGCGGCCAGCTTCGTGGATTGGAATACCGGCGCACGCACCGAGCTGCGCCCGATCGGGGAATTCTGCCGCCGCCGCGGCATCGTGTTTTGCGTCGACGGCATCCAGGGGGTCGGGGCTATTCCTCTCGACGTCGAGCGCGAGTACATCGACTGCCTGGCCGTGGGCGGACACAAATGGTTGCTGGCGCCGGAGGGCTGCGGGTGCCTGTTCATTTCACAGCGGGTGATTGATCGCATTCAGTCCGTGCTCCACGGATGGAAGAGCGTGCGCGACGCCGAGGTCTATCTGCCGTATCACTTCGAGCCGCGCCCGGATGCGGCCAAGTTCGAGCCTGGCAGTCCTTCGGTTTTGGGCATCTACGCGCTCGGGGCGGCCATCGACCTGCTCTTGGAAATCGGTGCTGATCAGATCCAGCGCCGGCTCTGCCAACTGACCGATAGACTCGCGGCAGGTCTGCGGCGGCGGGGTGCCGAGATCGTCAGCCCGTGGGGCAAGGGTGAGCGCTCGGGCATTGTGGTGTTTCGGCTCGGGGGCGACCCGCACCGCCTCTGGACTGAGCTGACGCGGCGCGGGTTCGTGGTACGCGTGCGCAGCGGCGGCATCCGGGTGGCCCCTCATTTCTACAACGATGAGGCGGATATCGACCGCCTGTTGGCGGCGCTGGACGAGTTGCGGGCGGGCTCGCGGTAGTTAACCGGGTCAAGCGAGGTGCCGCTATCGCGGCGGCGCGTGCACCTGTGCTATGAGTTGACAAACCGCAATGAACGCCCCCGCCCCGCAACCGCCTGCGCCGGTCTATCCCGGCCCGATGCAACGCTTGGGTTTTCTGCCCGCGCTGCTGTGCCGCAAGATGTTCTCGCAGGTACGGATCGATCCACAGGCCGTCGACCGCATCCGCGCGCTCGCCGCCCGCGGCAGCGTTGTCTACGTGATGCGCTACCGCTCGCTGATCGATTACCTGCTGGTGGCCTTCATCCTCCTGCGTGAGGGCTTGCCGCTGCCGGCGTTCGTCTCGGACGTCCACGCACTGGTACTGCGGCCGTTGCGCGATATCATCAGCACCCTCGGCCGCAAGCTGCGCCGCGCCCGCGTGGTTGGCAAGGGACTGCGGCACTTCGAGGATCGCGACCGCTGCCAGCAGCTGGTCAGCCAAGGGCGGCCGGTCCTCATTTTCATGCGCACCCGGGCGCAGGGCGTCCACTTGCTGGAGGGGCGCGGCGCCACCTTGAGCCGGGTGCGGACGGGCACCGATTACCTGAGTGAGATCGTGCATGCGGCTTGGACGAAGGAACAGGAAGTGTTTCTGGTCCCGCTCGCGGTGCTCCGCGGCCGCGACTTTCAGCGCCGCGAGTCACGCCTGGCGACCTTGGTGTACAGCGTGCAGGAGGCGCCGGGCGAGGTGAAGCGGCTGCTGTCGTTGCTATGGAACGCGCGCAGCAGCAGCATCATCGTCGGCAACGAAGTGCACCTGGCGCAGTTCATGGAGCGCTACCGGCAAGAAGGCGAGGAGCGCATCGTGCGCCGGTTGGCGCGGGCGCTGCAGATCTTCTTGCACCGCGAGGAACGGGTGGTCCTCGGCCCCACGCTGCTGCCCAAGCGTACCGTCCGCCAGATGGTGGTGCAGGGTGAGGACCTCGCCGCCCTGATCCGCCGCCTGGCGCGCGAACGCAACCAGCCGGAGTCGCAACTGTGGCGCACCGCCGAGCGCTACTTCGACGAGATCGCGGCTAACTTCCACGGCGCCTACTTTGCCGTCCTGGAGTTCCTGTTCAACCGTATCTGGCCGCGCGTGTTCCACGGCTTCGAGTACACCGGGCTCGAGAAGGTGGTCGACTGCGTCAAGCAACACCCGGTCGTGCTGGTGCCGTGCCATCGCAGCCACTTCGATTACCTCATCCTGTCGTACCTGTTTCACGCCAACTATCTCAGCCCGCCGCATATCGCGGCCGGCATCAATCTTTCGTTCTGGCCGATGGGCCCGCTTTTCCGTGGCGCCGGCGCCTACTTCATTCGCCGCAGCTTCGAGGGCAACGACCTCTACAAGATGGTCTTTCGCAACTACCTCACGTACCTCATCCGTGAAGGGTATACGCAGGAATTTTTCATCGAGGGTGGGCGCAGCCGGACGGGAAAAATCCTCACCCCGAAACTCGGTATGCTCTCGGCGATCGTCAACGCGTTCATCTCCGGCGTGCGACGCGATCTCTACCTCGTGCCGATATCCATTCACTACGGCCGCATCGTTGAGGAGGAAGCGTACAAGCGCGAGTTGGTCGGCGCCGAGAAGGGGAAGGAATCGTTTGGGGCATTGCTGAAGGCGCGTACCGTTTTGCGGCAGAAGTACGGCACCGTTAACGTCGCCTTCGCCGATCCGATCTCGCTGAACGAGGCGCTCGGCGAGCGTAAGGAGCGCTTGCGCGCCAACCACGATCCGGAGATCGAGGAGGAAAAGCGCCGGTTCATTCAGAAGCTCGGGTTCCGCATCCTGCGCGAGGTCAATGCGGTGACCGTGGTGGGCGCGACCTCGGTGTCCTCGACGGTGCTGCTGAGCTCGCCGCACGCGGCGTGGCGCTACGCGCAGTTCTTGGCGGCGGCGCAGACCCTGGCGCGTTTACTGCGCCGCCAGCACATCCACGTCACCGCCTCATTCGAACGCAACATGGAGGACTTCAAAGAGAACCTCGCTTTTCTTGAATCCGGCGGCCTGATTCAGCGGCTGCCCGGCGAAGGCGGCGTGATTCACGTGCCGCCCGAGAAGCGCGTCATCCTCGACTTCTACAAGAACAACAGCATTCATTTCTTCTTGTTGCCGGCGCTGCTGGCGCGGGCGCTGCTGACCGGGCTGCAAGGTGCCGCGCTCAAGGATGAGGTCAGCTGGTGGCTCGACCTGTACCGTTGGGAGTTCGCCCTGCCCGAGCGCGAAGCGGTCGCCGCAGAGCTCGGGCAACTGCTGGACTACTTCCGCAGCGAAGGCGCGATCAGCGCCCGCAACGGCGACACCATCAACCCCGAGCACCCGTTGGTGCACAGCACGGCCGGCATTCTCGACAACTTCTGCGAGGCGTACTGGATGACAGCGGCCACCCTGGCGCAGTTGAAGGAGGCCGGCATGGCGCACAAAGCCTTGGTGGATGCGGTCCGCCGGCGCTACGCCACCGGTTTGCTCCTCGGCGAAGTGCGCAAACCGGAGGGCAACTCGATCGTCACCATCGGCAACGCCCTGAGCCGCTATATAGAGGTCGGCGTCATCGCTCTCACCACGGGCCCGAAAGGGCGCGAGCGTGTCGTACGCCCAGGGCCGCGGTTCGAAGAGCTGAACGGTTTGCAACACCGGCTGGCCGCGAACCTGCAACAGGGCGGCTCGTGATCTGGCGCCTGGCCGTATCCGCGTAATAGCCGCTCTTGCGAGCGGCGAGCGCCCTGCCGTAGCTGTGGTCCGAAGCCTGACCTCGCGGGGTGATTGAATTGGCCCATGGCAGGCCGTACATTCGAGTGCAATGCCACATGAGGACATTGCGATGACGCAGTCGACTCGAAGCCATAGCTTTCAACCGTGGGCGCTAGTGTTCCTGAGCGCCTTCACCCTGGCGGCATGCCGGACACCGGAGAAGAGCGAGATCGAGATGGAGGTCCGCAGCGTAGGCTTCGACGACGCCTCCAACGCGCCGGTGGTGGTCTTGCAGGATCACGACCGCAAGTTGGCTCTGTCGATTTGGATAGGGCCCGCCGAGGCGCAGGCCATTGCGATGCAGATGCAGGGCGTCAACCCACCGCGGCCGATGACGCACGATCTGATCAAGGAGATTCTCGACGGCGCTGGGGTCGAGTTCCGAAAGGTGCTGATTCAGGATCTCAAGGACACCACTTACTACGCCCGCATCTTCCTTCATGCCGGCCGACATGATCTGCAGATCGACAGCCGGCCGAGCGATGCGATTGCGCTGGCGGTACGTTTTCACCGGCCCATCTTCGTCGCCAGCGCCCTCCTGAAGGGTGATAACGCGGTCAGCTTGCAGCACCAGCTGCAGACGACAGGTACGATAAGGTTTTCTGGGATCACAGTGCAAAACTTGACTGACGAGCTTGCAGAGTACTTCAGCGTGCCGCCGGGGTCCGGCGCCCTGGTCGCCGACGTCGCCAGCGATGCTCCCGAGGGCCTGCAGCGCGGTGACGTGATTCTGGAGATCGACGGCACCGCGGTGACCGGCATCGGCGATTTGGCCGCACGCCTGCAGGCTCTCAAAGGTACGCCGGCACACCTCTCCGTGCAGCGCGGATCGAAGCGGATTCCGGTGCAGTTCACGGTATCCCTTTTGGACACGCCTTGATCCTGTTGGTCTTTTGCCCTTGAGTACCGCCCGCGGCCAACAGGTAACGGCATGATTCCACAACCAGAAGCGCTCCAGATCGACTTGTTCCGAGTCCAGCGGCGGGTGCTCGACTTCATCGCGCTCGCCAAGCCGCGGGTCGTCACCATGGTGTTGGTGACCACGGGCGTCGGTTTTTATTTGGGAAGCGCCGGCGACACAGACTATCTACTCCTCTTGCGCACTCTGATCGGTACCGGGTTGGCAGCAGCTGGTACGCTCGCACTGAACCAGTTCATCGAGCGCGACGTTGATGCCAAGATGGAGCGCACGCGGCTGCGGCCGCTGCCAGATGGCAGATTGGAACCGCGGGAAGCGCTTCTGTTCGGGCTGCTGCTCACCCTCGCTGGCGTTTCCTATTTCGCAGTCACCGTGAACATCCTCAGCGGTATCGTCACCGCACTCATTCCCGTCATCTATCTGGGTTTGTACACGCCGTTGAAGCGCGTCACACCGCTCTGCAGCGTCGTCGGTGCCGTGCCCGGCGCGCTGCCCCCGGTAACCGGCTGGGTAGCGGCGCACGGCGGCTTCGGAGTGCCGGGGTGGGTTCTTTTTGCCATCCTGTTTCTCTGGCAACTGCCCCACTCGCTGGCCATCGCCCGCTTGTACCGCGAGGATTACGCGCGGGCCGGCATCCGATTGCTACCGATCGTGGAACCCGACGGCAGGAGCGCTGGGCGGCAGATCATCACCAATTGTCTCGCCTTGCTGCCCGTGGGCTTGTTGCCGACGCTGGTGGGTCTCGCGGGGCCGACGTACTTCCTCGCCGCACTCGTGTTCGGGATGGCATTCCTGGGCTGTGGAATTTGGTTCGCGGTGTGGCGCGACGCGGCGGCGGCGCGCCATCTGCTGCTGGCGTCCCTATTGTACCTACCTGCGGTGCTGATCGTCTTGGCGCTCGACAGGGTGCCGTTCTAGTGCTTGCCACAGGCTGGACGATTGGCCCGCGATCCGCTCGGTCGTGTTTCTCAATGGCTGCCCGCTCTCCTGCCTGCGGTGTCACGGCTAAAAGGCACTGATGAAAACTGAAGAGCTGGCAAAACGTGTTTTTGGAGAGCGCGCTGTGCTGTACACCACGGGAGAGACACACACAGACCCGCGCGTCCTGCAGCGGGTGGTCGAGTTGTCTGGAGCGCAGGCACACTGGTCGGCCTTGGACATCGCCACCGGCACCGGGCACACGGCGCTGGCACTGGGACCACATGTCGCCTCGGTCATCGGCATCGATCTCACACCGCAGATGTTGGCCGAGGCCGAACGGCTCCGTGTCGAGCGCGACGCGACGAACGTGACGTTCCGAACCGGCGACGTGCACCACCTGCCTTTTGCTGACACCAGCTTCGATCTGATCACCTGCCGGCTTGCGGCGCATCATTTCTCGAATATCAGACGGGCGCTGGCAGAGGTGCGGCGCGTACTGCGGCACGGAGGTAGACTGGTGATCGACGACCGCAGCGTGGCGGAGGACGATTTCGTCGACGGTTGCATGAATGAGCTCGACCGCCTGCACGATGAATCGCACGTGCGGGAGTACCGCCCAAATGAATGGCGCAGCATGCTGGCGGAAGCCGGGTTTGCCGTGCACGCGGTCGAGCCGTACGTGCGGCACCGCCCGCTAACGGCACTGACGGAGGGCGTCACGCCCGAAAACGTCGCCCGCATCCAGGCCGTACTTACCTCTCTCGACGATGCCCAGCGCGCCGCGCTGAACCTGGCAGAGATCGCCGGCCAGCTGTATCTCAATCACTGGTACGTCTTGATTGCCGCGACCCGGGGCGGCTGAGCCGCCCGCCGGCGGTCCACCAGAGCGCTCGCCTATGGCTGGCCGCGGGTAAGTATCGAAACTAGCCCGGGCTGGCCGATCGCGCCGTCGACATAGATCTCCACCGGCAGAAAACGTCGCACGACATCGCAATTCGTGATCAGGTGCTGCGTTACGCACGAGGGGTGGAGCTGCGAGACGCCGGCGGCCAACGCCAGCGGTAGGATCAGCTGGTCCGCAAGGTACTGGTCAATCGCGCCGTCAGTGGCAAGGAACTGCTCTAGTGCATCCACGGCTTCGTCGGCCACGCGCTCCGCTGGCTTGCCACGTGCGCCGAGGGCGAAGTAGCACGCCTGCGATCTTTCGAATTCCGCAAGCAGCAACAGCATCGTGCCTGGGGAGCGTCCACGGAGATTGACTACCTCGATGCTCACTTGCTCCCCGCGGAGTCGTGTGAGCGCCTGTCGGCATTGCCTCTCGGCGATGCCAGTGTGGAGATTGGTGACGGCGGAGAGGCCGTGGATCGCCTTGGGCGCTCCCCGACCGGTAGCCTGGAGTGGACGCCATGCTGCGCTGGGATCAATTGTCACGTGGATGCAGCCGCCGCCGCGTGGGTAGAAGCCCGCCAGTTCGATATACGCTTCGGCACGCACGCCGATCTGGCGTAGGTACGGCAACCACTGAAGCTGCAAGTAGTCGAAACACGGGCTCCACGGCACGTGCGTGCCGCCGGTGATGGTAAGATGTGATGCGCCGCCGGCGCGGGCCAGCGGCAAGAGCACCGTTTGCAGAACGAGCGAGGTCGAGCCGGCAGTGCCGATGTCGAAGCGGAACTCACCGCAGGAGAGGCGGCGCGGCGCAAACTCCAGCAGCGTGGACCCTAGCGCAGCTCCTTCGACGTGCGCATCGCCGATAGCCGCCGCCGCTTCGACTGCCTTCAGGTGTTGCGCCATCAGCCCAGGCTTCGGCCGCCGCGCGCGAACGTTGCTGAGGCGAACGGCCGTTTGCGTGAGCAGCGACAGCGCGAGCGCGGTGCGCAAAACCTGCCCGCCGCCTTCGCCCAGAGAGCCGTCAATCTCTAACATGCGCAAGCCCATAAACCCGGATTATTTCATGAGCGCTCGTAGCAGATCGATTCATGAATAACCCGGATTGAAGGCTCGGCCTCCTCAGCCTGGAGCGGGGGCGAGCAGCTCGAATCGACGGAAGCTGACCCCCGCAGGCTTGTGGCACACTCTGTGGTGTCGCGGGTGATCCGCAAGGCCCCCGCCGGGTGGTGGCCAGGAGCTATTCCAACAGTTCGGTGTTCCAGTAGGAAACGTCGACGGCGGAAAGGAACGGGGTCCATTCCTTGTAGCGGCGCAAGCTGAACGTCTCCAACATGAACGGCGTCCATTCGGGGCGCCGTGGCGGTCGCAGCAGCCGCATGCCCGCTTGCTCCGGGGTCTGTCCACCCTTGCGGCGGTTGCAAACATGACAAGAACACACGACGTTTTCCCACCGTGACAGCCCGCCCTGGGACCGCGGTACCACGTGGTCGAGGTTAAGTTCGCTGCGCGCAAACTTCTTGCCGCAGTACTGACATATGCTGCGGTCGCGGCCGTAAATATTGAACCGGCTGAAACGCACTTGGCGGTGCGGCAGCCGATCATACGCGACCAGGAGGATCACCCGCGGCACCCGTACGACCCGGTTCACCAAACCGATGCTGTCATCGTGGACCGAAACCGACAAATCCGCCCAGCTCTCGAAGTCGAAGGTGCGGTACTGTTCGTTAACGGCGCACGCAATGCCTTGATACAAAAGGGAAAACGCTCGCCTGACCGAGGTGATATGGACGGGGAGAAAGGAACGGTTGAGAACTAGGACCTTGGTATTAAGAACTGATGCTGCTGCAGACATTCTCTGACTACGTCAACCACCGGAATATTGCTGGCACGTCTAGCTGTAAGGGCCGGCGAAGTCAACAATACGACACCAGCCAGCCCAGACCGCGTGCTTGCCCTTTGGTACGGCTACCCCTATGATGCCGCGGCAGGCGGCCCTTCCCACAATGGATTGCACACCGAAAACATTCCGGCCCTTGGTCGTGCCAGAGTCCAGTGGCGCGTGAGATCATCATCAACGCGGCCCCGTACGAGACGCGGGTCGCACTCCTCGAGCAACGGCGGCTGACCGAGGTTTTCATCGAGCGGGCCCGCGACAAGGGCATTGCCGGGAACATCTACAAGGGCCGGGTCACACGCGTGCTCCCGGGCATGCAAGCCGCGTTTGTAGACATCGGTCTGGAAAAGGCCGCGTTCCTGCACGGATCGGATTTCTACGCCGAACTGGGAGACGAGTTCCTGATCGAAGAGGGTCCCACACCGATCGAGATCTCGACGGAGTCAACCGCTGCCGAGCCCAAGGCGGTCCCACGCCGGGTGCCCATCGAGGAGCGTCTCAAGAAAGGCCAGGAGATTCTCGTTCAAGTGGCCAAACAGCCGATCGGCAGTAAAGGTGCACGCGTGACGTCTCTGATTTCCTTGCCCGGCCGGCACCTCGTGTTCACGCCGTCAAGCAACCACGTCGGCGTGTCGCGTCGCATCGAGGACGAGAACGAGCGGGCACGGCTGAAAGAGATAGTCGAGTCGGAACGCCCTCCGGAAGGCGGATTCATCATCCGTACGGCCTGCGAGGGACTGTCGAAGCGTGAAATCCAAGGCGACATCCGCTTTCTGTTGAAACTGTGGAGCCGGATCCTGCACAAAAGCGAGCGCGTCGGCGCCCCGGCTTTGCTGCATTACGATATGGATTTGATCCTGCGCACGGCGCGCGATCTGTTCACCACGGACACACAACGCCTGGTGGTCGACAACCCGCGCGATTATCAACGTATCCTCGATTTCCTCGACACGGTGATGCCACGCCTGAAATCGAAGGTGGAGTTGTACGAGGAACCGGAGCCGATCGGCGACCATTTCGGCATCGAATCGCAAATCGCCAAAGCATTGGAGCGCAAGGTGTGGCTCAAATCGGGCGGGTATATCGTCATAGATCATACCGAGGCGCTCACTGTCGTCGACGTCAACACCGGGCGCTTCGTCGGCAAGAAGACGCAGGAGGAAACCGTCCTGCAGACGAACTTGGAGGCCGCCAAGGTCATCGTCGAACAGTTGCGGCTGCGCAACATCGGCGGGCTCATCGTCGTCGACTTCATCGACATGGAAGACCGCGACAGCCAGCGCGAGGTGTTCGAAGCGCTCGGCGACGCCCTCAAGAAGGACAAGGCGCGCTCCAAACTGCTGCGCATTTCGGAGTTGGGCCTCATCGAAATGACGCGCAAGCGCACGCGGGAAAGCCTGCACCAGTTGCTGTGTGCTTCCTGTCCGGCGTGCGGTGGCCGCGGCGAGGTGAAGTCGACGGAGACCGTCGCCTATGAGGTGCTGCGGCGCATTCAGCGTGAGGCCGCGCTTAACCCCAGCGTGGCACAGATCGCCGTGCAAGTACATCCCAGCGTAGCGCAATTCCTAGATGGCGAAGAGGACCGGACCTTGCGCGCCATGGAAGTCAAGCTGAACAAGAAGATCATCGTCAAAGCCGTTCCCGATCTGCAGGAAACCCGCTACGAGGTCATCGGCGTCGAAGCCGCCGCCTGAACGTGAATCGAAGCTCTCACATTGCCCTTGCGCCTGGACAGTCTCGTAAGAGATTGGGTTATTGGGCCATTGACTCAATGACTGAACCAATGATTTACTGATGTTCAATGGCACGTTGGATCGCTGCGATTGTGGCTGTTGTCATTGCCGCTGGAATCGGCCTGTTGGCCGGCTATATCCGCTGGGAAGCGCAGGTGGCGCAAGTGGAACGGCTGCAGCAACGCTTGCAGGCGACCGACGCCGAGGCGGCCGCTCTTCGGGACCAGAAACAACAGCTCGAAGAGAAGGTTGAACAGGTCACGAAGGAGCAGGAGCGCCTGGCGCAAGAGAATGAGACCCTGCGCAAGGAGTACACCACCCAACAACTGCTGACGGGCCAGGGCGGCGAGCTGCCTGCCCGACCTCCGAAGTAGCGCCGCGAGCCGGGGGAGTGCCTTTCCGCACCAGGCGGAGCGCGTCAGGGGACGCGGATGATGATGCTCGAGGCCGCGCTGCGGTTGCCGGCAAGGTCACGAACGCGCGCCGTCACCCGAGTGTCTCCGACCGGGAATGCGATCGGTGGGGTGATCAACCCACAGAATTGGATGGTGCTCGTCGAGTTGACGAAGTGATACGGCGGCCAGTCATCTGGGAACTGCGTACACGCATCGCTGCTCGCGCGGCCATTGTATGCGCCGGCACCATCCTTGAAACGGCAAGCAAAATCGTTGATCACGTTCGCCACGGCTTGCGTCACTGAGAAGTCCGGAGGATCGGTTGCGGGGACGCCACCGAGATTGCCCGGAGAGTCATCGCACACTGCCGTGGTTGGATTCGGCCCCAACGGCTCCGAGGCTTCGATCAGAAGATACGGCAAGACCGACGGATCGGATGGGTTCCAATTGAACGTACTCGTTCCGATCGGCGACATAGTGCCTCCCGGGCGGCCTTCTATCACCAGCGAAAAATTGTATGCGGGCCGCTCGTAAATCGAGGTCCCGTCTTGGGCGGTGCCCACCGGCGACACCAAAGTATCGTCGCCGTTGGTCACGCCGAAGAAGGTAATCACCGGCTCCGGCGGGATGGTCGCCGTCGGTGTTTTGGTCACCGTCGGCGTGGGCGTGACCGTCGAGGTCAAAGTGATCGTGGGCGTCCGGGTGAACGTCGCAGTCTGTGTCGGGGTGCGTGTATCCGTCGCCGTGCGTGTCACCGTCGCCGATGGACTCGGTGTGGGAGTACGCGTCGGGACGGGGCTGTTGGTTACCGTGGGTGATGCCGTGGGCGACGCCGTGGCGCTGGGTGTCCACGTCGGGGTGACGGTGCGGGTCGGCGTCGGCGATCGCGTAGGAGTGCGGGTCAGCGTCGCCGTCGGGGGCGGGCTCGTCCAGGTCGGCGACGCACTGAACGTGGGCGCCGGCGTTGGCGAGAAGCTCGGCGTTGCCGTCGTCGACGGGCTCGGCGTCCCCGTCGCGGTGAACATACGCGTGTTTGTCACGGTCGGACTAGGCGTCGCCGTGACCGTACGTGTCAGTGTCGGCGAGAAGCTCGGCGTTGCCGTCGTCGACGGGCTCGGCGTCCGTGTTGCGGTGAACATACGCGTGTTCGTCATGGTCGGACTAGGCGTCGCAGAAGCGCTGGCCGTGCGCGTGCTGGTTGGTGTCGTCGTCGGCGTCGAAGTTCGTGTGCTGGATGGCGTCGAGGATGCTGGAATCCCCGTCACGGTGGGTGGTGCAGGAGTGGTAGTCACCGTTGGTGATGTAGCAACTGTAGAAGTGACGCTGGCGTGGAAGGTGGCTGTCGGTAGAACGCTCGGCGTCGCCGTGGGCGTTAGGCTGCGAGTAGTGGTTGCCGTCGCGGTCGCCGTGGGAGTGTACGTTATCGGGGCCGGCGTCATGGAAATCCGGGCCGTTGCCGAGGCCGTTGGCGTAGCGCTAGACGTAGGCGAAGCGGTACATGTGCACGTTGGTGAAGGGGTTGCCGGGTGGGGCCCCGTTGGTGTCGGACTCCGTGTTGCGCTCTGAGTAGGGGTGGGCGTCGGCGTCCGGCTGGCCTGCGAGGGAGGTTGGCTCGGTGTTGTTGACGCACTAGGGTACGGGGTTGCCGTCTGGGGTGCGGTTGGCGTGTGCGTGGCAGTCGGCTGTGCCGTCCACGTCTGGCTCGATGTAACGGTAGCCGTCTGGCTCGATGTAACGGTAGCCGTCTGGCTCGGTGTAATGGTAGCCGATAGACTGGAGGTCGCAGTCGCGCTCGGGGTTATGCCCAGCGTTGGGTGTAGAGTTGCGGTCGAAGTTGGGCTCAACGTGGAGGTCGGCGTCACTGTCTTGGTGGGCGTTGCCGTCCGTGTGGGCGTTTTGGAATTGGTCGGCGTCAGGCTCGGCGTGGCTGTATCCGTCGCCACCGGCTGGTTGCCGATGCGCACGACTATCTGGAACGGGGCGCCCAGGTTGCCGCTGACATCGCGCACGCGCCCCGTCAGGATGGTGTCTCCGGGCGGAAAGGTTCTGTCCGCATTGATGACCGCGCAGAATTGCACCAGGTGCGCCGCAGAAGAGACGAAGGCCGGCGAGTCGAACGCGTCGACGGTGCAGGCGCGGTTGGGGTTGGTATTGGCCTGGAAGGTGCAGCTGAAGTCGTTCAACGCGTTCGCCACGGGTTGTGTCATGGTGAAATCCGGCGGGTCGAAACCGGGAATGCCACCCGCCGTGCACACGCCGGTGGGATCACCGTCTCCGAGCGGCCGTGAGGCTTCGATTTGCAGGTCGGGACGGGCGGTCGGGTCTTTGGAGTTCCAGTTGAACAGCACCGTGCCGACCGCAGCGCCGTCGCTGCCCGGAACGGCTTCCAGGACAAGCTGAAAGCCCGAGCCAGCGGCCCTCTGAAACACCTGCATGCCACTGGCCGCACCGTCCGCAGTGAATACCGTCCCATCCGCTCCGGCGAGGGTAAAGGTCACAATTAACGGCCCGACGGACGCTGTTGGCGTGGGGGTTGGCACTGTCGGCATCAGGAGGAGCAATCCGGTGAGGTCAGCGGCGCTGATCGACCCATCTCCATTGGCGTCAGAAGGACAATCATCGCCTTCAATCGTGCCGTCCTGGCCATCATCGAAAAGCTGACTTTCAAGGGCGGCGAGTTGTTGGCCGCTTGCACTACATTGCCCCGCCGCTCGCAAGGGGGCACTGGCCACGACACTAAGGCTCAATACGACCGCCAGCCCAATCAGGCCCTTTGGAAAACGCGCGCTCCTCATACTGCGTACAGGCGAGTCGTGCTACTATGCCGATACACCCGCCGAGGGTCAACGGGAATCAACTGCAGCGGGGGCCTCGGGCGGGTATTGCCAGCAAGGTCGACGAGTAGTAAAGAACGACTCGCATAAGGAGGCCTGTACATGCCGAAGGGACGAGCGGTACGCAGCAAACCACAAACAAGTCGGGTGCTGTCACGGTTGCAGGACAACATGAAGCGGCTGCAGCGCGACGCCGAGGCCCTCCTGTCTCGCACCCGCAAACAAGCTACGAGTCTGATCTCGCGTGATCAGAAGCGCGCCTTGGATCGGCTCTTTAGCCAGGCGCAGCGACTCCGTACGGACCTCGAAAAGCGGGCCCAACGCGCATCCAAGGATGTCGAATCGCGGGCAGAGCGCTTTCTTTCGACTCTGGAAAAAGAAGCGGCGAAACGCCTGGGGCCGCTCCTGCGGCGCCTGGATGTACCGTCGCGGCAAGAGGTGCAGGGGTTGTCGCGGCGCATTGGCCAGCTGGAACGACGGGTGCGGCCGGGCCGCAAGTCGGTGGCAGAAGCACCCATGACGCCACGCGCGTCGGCTTCTGTGGCAGAAACTCCGCCCACCTCCGCGGAATAGCGGTCGAGCGGCGCAAGCCAGGGCAGCCCTTGGCTGCCCGCTATTCAGCGATCGCCTGCGGCAACCACGCCGACATCGGCCAGGAGCAGGCGGTTATGAGGGGCTCAGCTGGCGCTGGCGGCTCGCGATCGAGCAGTTCCAGCCGGACGCGGGCTACACCGCGGCGGACGATACCTAGCTGGCGTGCCGCCGCATAGGACAGGTCGATGTCCCGTCCGGGCAAAAACGGACCGCGGTCGGTGATTCGCACCACCACCGAGCGTCCGGTGCGCAGCTCGGTCACTTTCACCGTGCTGCCCAGATGAATCGTGCGGTGGGCCGCCGTGAGCCGGTGCGGGTTGAATATGCCGCCACCAGCCGTCAGTTTTCCCTGAAACGTCTTCCCATACCACGACGCCCGGGTGATTCTGGGCGCCGTCGTATTGCTCCGCCGGGCATCACGCGCATGCGCTGGCGCTGCGACCACAACCGCCGACAACACAGCCGCGACCAGCAGTGAGATCTCCCGAAGGCCTTTGAGACGAGTAACTCCGATTCGAGCCATGTACCCCTCCGTTCTGACGTCCCTGGAGAGGCACACCCCGCGGCGCACGCCGCACTTGGCGCCACGGTCTTCGACCGTGGCTCCTCTCCTTGAAGGCCGGCGAAGTTAGCTGACGGGTTTGGGCTCAAAGAGTTGCCCATCTCAACCACTTGGCGCGGTCGAGATTCACCCCAAGAAAAATTTGGTTCCTCCGCTTCTCTCTCGAGAATTAGGCCTGGACACCAGTGCTTCTTGGCAGATTCGCTCAGGGAAATCAAGCGGAAAAAACCGCCGCGCAATTTTTCTCACATCTCGCGTCACAAATTTGACACATCGGGTTGCCACGGTTGCGTTTTGAAGTGACATTGAATCCTCGGGACCGTGGCACGTGCCGTGCTGTCCGACGTTGATCAATCCTAGACTCCATGCAAAGGGGAAATCATGCTAGGCAACAGACAAGATTTTGGCTCCCCCATCGGCGCACTGCGGCGTCGGCTCAAGATGACGCAGGAAGAGTTCGCCCACGCGATTGGGGTTACGGTGTCGACTGTGAATCGATGGGAGAACGGCCATATTGAACCGAGCCGTCTAGCGCGCAAGGCAATGGAAGCCCTCTTATCTGAGTTCCCTGGTTCGTCGGAGTTCTCACCGGAATCCCTGCCGCTCAGCGCGAAAGAGTCCTGAGGCGAGCGCGGCTTCTCAGACAAGCTGAGTGAATACACAGCCAGCGCACGCCTCTCTAATTTTGCGGCTCACAGGCGTTGCCAGAGGCGTGCGAGGTAGCGTAGCGTGTGCCCATGCAGATGCCGCTCCGTTGCCGCTCTGTGTTGGTGCCGTTGTTGCTCAGCACGGGCGCACTCGTAGCGGCGAGCACGCCCGTATCGACACCGTTTGCTGCCGCCGTTTCACGCGCAGAGGTGCGGCGCGGAGCGGCGGAGATCGCAGCAATCCGCGGCAAGAATTATCCCAACGGCACCGCCTACCGGCTCATGCGTGCCTGTTTGGAGAAGAACGTGCAGGAACGGCGGGCCTCGGACGCCTTCCTGGTCGGCGCCCATCTGACGATTGCGCTCTGGGTTGCGGATCTGCCCCACGATATCAGCTGGCGTGAGAAAGCGTTCGCGCGCCACCGAGACCTGGCCGAATGGTTACTTCCCCGCCTCGGTCTGCCGCCAAAAGAGGTTGCGCATCTGGTGGTTCACGCCGCCGGGCTGCCCGCGGCAGCAGAACGGCGACTCATCGAGGCCGTCGGACGATAGTAGCCGCGGTCAATAAATCAGAGCTGCCGCACGCATGGGAGCGCCGGCATCGTCCGCGATCCCCAAGGGGAACCCGACGAACACTACATTGCTCTTCCCCAGCAAATGACCGAGGTTGGTCAGCCCTTCCACGACCGGAATATTGAGTTGCATGAAGGCTAGACGCTCAGCCCACACCTCCTCGGGCAGACGGCCTTTCTCCATCAACTCCGCGTACCGGCTGAAGCTGCCAATGCTCGGCATGTCGGTAGCCAGGGCGCTAATCTTCTTTGCGGCCAGCCACTGTGCGGCCTGTACAGAGAGCGAAGAGTAGGTGGGCCAGTCCTCATCTTGCGGTTGGGTGTAGCCCACGAACAGAATGAGAATCTCGTTGGGCACGATCGTGTAATTCTCCAAGTCTGTGATCTGTAGGGGCGAGTGCCGATCCTTCCAGCGCAGGTCAATGACGCGTGCGCGACCGTACAGCCGTTTTAGCGGCATCTGATCGGGTCGATCTCCTCCCTTCAGCAGCCGCGCCGGAGCGTCCAGGTGCGCACCGAGATTGCTCGGCAACTCGAAGTAGCTCAGCCCGAAAGAATAATTTTCTTTCGCCGGGACCACAGGCGTGAAAGTCAGGCGCTCTTTGATCCCGAGGAATTCGACCGCGCGGTGTCCAAACTCCCGTACCGGCAGGTCTTTGGTGATGACCGGGGACAGATCGATGATCTCTTTGGGCATCGGAATCGTTTCCGAGCTGCGGCCGTGACAACCAAGCAGAGCCATAATAAACACCAGCCCGCAGAACTGGAGGCTCCATACAGCCACCCGCTTGTACGTCTCCCTCATGTGTCGTTCCCTGTCTGCGCGCAACCAGATACGCGGCGCGGTTTAAACAGTACTGCACTTCTTATCGTTACACAAAAGCATTTTCACTGCCCAACGTCATTTCGGCCGCCCAGCGGCCCGGCACCTACCCGATAAGCTGTCCCTGGCGCCCCGTACACAAGCCTGGGGAAATCATTAGCCTGCGGCGCGTCGGGACACAAGCTGAGACGCGGGGCTGAGACGCGGGGCGGCGTCTAGCTCCTTCTAGCCCGAGCAAGTCCCTGAGTGTCGGTCGGCGCGCGCCCAAAGCGTGATCTTCAGTGGGCCCTTCATCGACGGCGTCGAGACGTGCGCGGGGCACGGCTGGCGAGCACCTCTACGCTCGCACCGTGTTGCAAACTCCGCCGCACGTGGTAGGCACATCCCGTGGGCGTCTGCGACCGGTTCATCGCCGTCAACGGCCTCCGCCTGCACTGCCGCGAGTGGGGCCAACCCTCAGCGCGCCCTGTGGTGCTGCTCCACGGCGGCTCCGCCCACACGCACTGGTGGGACCTGTTTGCCGACAGCATTGCTGACCGCTATCACGTGTACGCGCTCGATCTGCGCGGCCACGGCGACAGCCAGCATGCATCGCCCCCGGCCTATCGGATCGACGACTACGCGCGTGACCTGTCTACGTTCATGGAGCTGTTGGGGCTGCCGAGCGCGACGTTGGTCGGACATTCGCTCGGGGCCATGATCGCAACCGCATACGCCGGCACGACACCGGGACGAGTCCAAGGCCTTGTTGTCGTCGACAGTGCGCTCAAGCTCACACCCGCCGGCGTCCGGTACGTGGCGCGGTTGCAACGGTTCCCACAGCCCATGTATCGCAGTCGCGATGACGCCCTACGCCGCCTCCGCTTGCTGCCGATGCACACGACAGCCGACGCCAGCGTCCTGCGGCACGTTGCAGCATACGGCCTGCGTCAACTGGCCGATGGACGTTGGACGCTCAAGTTCGATCGCGAGGCGATGGCGCAGGACGGCACGGTGGATCTCACGCCTCATCTTCGGCGGCTGCGCTGTCCAATCTTGTTCGTCCGCGGCGCCCACAGCACGCTGCTGACTGAAGCCGGCCTCGCGGCGTTGCTACGTGTGGCCCGGCATGCCCAAGCGGTCGAGATCCCTGATGCACATCATCATGTGATGCTCGACAACCCCACCGCGTTCGAGCGCGCCATTCGGAAGTTCTTGGAAAGCTGCTTCGCAAACTCGGGCTATGAATAGCGCGCCGGATGCTCAGCGCGGTGTCGTTCCATACTTCGTATATGCTGGCAAGTGCGGCCGCAGCAGCACTACCGCGGCATCTACAATCCCTTCCGGTGTGAGGACGAACTACGGCTAAGTGACCAGCGCAGCAGCGGCGGTGTGACGAGCGTTGTAACCATCACCATGATGACCACCGCCGAGAAGGCGTCGCGGCCGATCACCGCGTGTCCGCCGAGCACCAGCGTTGCACCGATGCTGGCGAAGATGAGGCCTACCTCGCCGCGTGGGATCATCCCCAAGCCAATCGACAGCCGGTCGAGGCCACGCTCCAACACGCCTAACGCACACACCTGTTTGCCAAGGATCGCCGCCCCAGTAAGGGCGGCCGCGAACCCAAGCACTGCTGTCCGGCTCAGGGTCCGCAGATCGACAAGCAACCCCATACGGACGAAAAACAGCGGTACCAGGAAGGTGACCAGCGGGTTGAGCAGCGCGTGCATAGTTGGTTCGCCACGCCGACGGAAGATCTCGTAGTGGCGCTCCTTGAGAATCAGGCCGGCCGCAAAAGCTCCGACGATCGGTGCCAGGCCGACCCATTGAGCGAGGTAGGATAACAGGAAGCACATCAGGAGTGCCGTGGTCAGCAACATGCCCCGCACCCGAAAGCGCGCCGCGACACGCAGCAAGTGAGGCGAGGCGAAATAGCCGATGGTGACCGCGCCGAGGACGAACCCAAACGCTTTGGCAACGATGCTCGCCAACACACCGATTGATACGCCCGGCCCATCGCCGGCTGCCGATCTGATCGCCCCCGTCACCGCGGTCAGCACCATGAGTCCCAAGACGTCGTCGATGACTGCAGCCCCGAGCACGATGCGCGCCTCACGGGTCTTGATGCGGCCAAGGTCTTGCAGAACGCGGGCGGTGATGCCGACGCTAGTGGCACACAAGGTGGCGCCCACGAACAGGTGCAGGTACATGGATTCGCTCGGATGAAACCACCAACTGGTCACCATCCCCAGAATCATCGGAGCGATCACGCCGAGGACAGCTACAACTGCGGAGGATGGTCCGACCGAGAGCATGTCCCCCACGTCGGATTCCAACCCTACTTGGAACAGCAACAGAATTACGCCGAGGTCAGCGAACAGTTCCAGCGCCCGGTCGTGTTGAAGATACTCCAGCTCTCGAAACCCGAGGAGATGGAGATTTCCCAGCGCCACACCGAACAGGAGCTCGCCCAGCACCGGGGGCTGGCCGAGGCGCTCGAAAATGTCGCCGCCCAGCTTAGCCGCGAGCAAGAGCACGATGAGCGTAACGAGTAGGGGAGCGACTGGATCGACATGCTCGGCGGCGGTAGTGGCCAGTGCGGTGACACTGGACAGCGCCAACCCGAGGCTCGCGCCAAGCCCAATGCGAGCGACGCTAGAGCAAGCCATGCACGCAACCTACCCGAGGCAGCTCAAGGAGAAAAGCGCGCTGTGAAGGCTGCGGGTTTCTTTCCGCCTGCTAACGGTTGCCTTGACCAGAATCAGTGCTTCTCACGGCCGCATCGCGTTGCGTAACCATGGACCCGTGATCGTGATCCGCACAGCGTCGATCGTGGAGCCGTCTGGGGCCACCTGACCGAGGCCTTCCACGCGATCGCCGGCTTGGATATCGGCGCACGTCAAGGGTTGGCCGTTACCCCCGATGATCGCCGTCGCCGCTGAGAGCTGCACGTCGATCGTGGTCCCGTCGTCCTGGAGTTGCAGTGCCCCAGTCGCGCAATCGGTCGTGGTGACGAACCCTCTGACGCGTAGCGACTGCCCCGTGGGCGGACTGATCACGACGAGCTGGGTTGCCACGATGACTCCCGGCATGGCCAGCTCGATTTGCCCCTGGCCGCTGACGGGATCACCGAGCTGCAGATCTTGACACGTGAGCGCGCCTGTCGCGCCCGTGAGCCGTGTCTCTGCCGTCAGCTGCACTGTAGTTCGCTCAGCAGGCACTGTGGTTTGCTCAACAGAATTATCCACGACGACGAACCCGGCCGTGCAATCCAGCGCGACAAGGGCTCCGGAGAATTGCGTCTCAAGCTGTTGCCCTGGTGGGGCCGGCGCCTGCGTCGTGATCGTCACGACAGCCGCCGTGATTGTCCAGTTCGTCGAGTTCGCGATCGAGCCTTCCGAGTTCGCGATCGAGCCTTCGACAATGACGGTAGTTCCCACGCTGATAGCCGTGCAGCTCTGGGCTGCCCCGGCCGCATCGACGTAACTGGTCTGGTCATTCAGGTGCACCAGGAACTGCATACCGTTGGACCGCTGGTCGCGGACCAGGAGCGTGCCATCGGTGCAGTCGACCGGTGGATCGACGGTGCCGAAGAAGTTGAGCTGGCGAGCGGCTTGAGCGACGATGCCGCTCGGTTGGAGATCGATATCCTGTAAGATGACGGCGGAGCCGGCGGGCACGTCAAGCTGCTGAGTGACTTGAAACTGCGGCACCGTGAAGCGCAATGTAAGCGTGGCGGGAAAGTTGCCGCTCAACATGAAGTTGCCCCCACTATCAGCCATGGTGGTTGCTGTGGGGAGACCGTCGATCGACACCACTATCGGAGGCAGCGTTCCCGAAGTGCCGTCGCTCGCGGCGCCAGCGGTGACGTCCTGGACGGCGACGACGTTGCCGCTGATCGCGGACGTGGAGGAGATGCCGGTGCCACTCGGCCCGCCGCCAGACGCGCAACTCAGGCAGACGACGCACAGCAACGAAATCGGGGAGCGCAGCCACTTCATCGGGACCTCCGAATGCGGCCGGGGAGACGCGTGCGTTTGTCCGGCCGCGATGGCGTCGGCGGTGCAGCTTTGGCTTCCGCCACTTCCTCTTCAAAATAGTAGGTTCCGAGAACCACGCGCGTCCGCCGCCCTCCGGCAGCATGCAAATTCTGATCGCGATCGTGCGCCGCCAGGAGCGCGTTGGCGTGGCGGACGAACTCTTCACCAGTGCGCCGCGCTGCGGCATGGATCTCCGGAAGTGCATCGCCGCCGATGTTGTCGTATCCCACCTTCCGCTGCAGGCGTGGCGCATCCGGGTGCTCGATGTTGTGCATGATCGTGCAGAACAGCTCCGCGGGATCTGTGCCCAGCACGGTCAACTTGGCCGCCGCGTCCTCAGGAATATGGGCTTCCCGTTGGAGTTCGACTTCCCCTTGCGGCAACCGCAACGTGACCACCTTTCCTCGCAACAGCTCGTCGAGTACGGAGCGCACCGGGATGTCAACGCTCAGGTCACGGACCAAGCGCGCAAAGCTGGCTGCGTCCGGGTTATCGCTCTCGTACGGCAGCCGATACGGGGTGCCATCGGCCGCCGCGTACGGGGGGCCGGCCATCCACCGACCGATCACGTGAGTGACCAGATTGTCTTCGACTGCGACGGTCGGCCTGGATGGCCTTCGCAAACGCCGCAGCCGGGAGATATCCTTCCGGTTCAACCCGGTGATGAGGGCAAGCCGGCTGTCCGTCTGTCGCTTGTCGGGCAGGGCGAACTCTGCCTCCGCGACATCCACGTAGATCTCTTTTAGCATCTGCGTGAGCGCGGGGTGGCTGACGCCCTGCGCGATCAAGTGCCGCACCACCGGGCGAAGCATTCGGTCGATGGCGGTGGCGAACTGTTCCTTGAGCGCACGCTGCAGCATAGCGGATCCCGCACCGTTGGGGTGCTGGCTTCCCATGACACGCCGGGAGCCGGGCGGCAACTGGACCGGTAAAGGGGGGAGCCGGTCGGGCTGCCGCCCGGGCTCGGGCGTTCGCGAACGATCGAGCGCTCAGCCGGAGTGTACGGCCTGACTCAGTGCTGGCTCGCGTTCACGCATGCCGTGCTCACGCCCCGCGCTTACGTGCCCGACGACGAGGACGTCGGGGTCGGCGTTGGGGTCGCAGCGGTCGGGCAGGCCGCAATGCAGCTCAGCGCAGCTTGCTGACACGACTGCTCCGCACTCTGCTGCGTTTGCTGGCATTCCTGCCAACACGCCTGCGCGGTCTGCAGCGCCGTCGTGCACCCACTCCCACCAGGATCGGTCCCACACGCCTGCTCCGCCGCGGTCACGAGTGAGTTGCAGTTTGCGAAGCAACTCAGCGCTGTAGTACCGGCCGTCAAGGTACAGGTCTGTGACGTGGTACGACAGGCGGCGACGCACTGCGGATTAGGCTGGCTTGACGGACAGGTGGCAGGACACGTTTCCTTGGCGCTGAGGCAGGTCTGGACCGCCGTCTGGAATGCAGTGCGACATGGCGCTAGACACGTTTGCAAGGCGCTGTGCGCGCTCTGGCAGGCGGCCGAGGTGCGATCGGTCGTACAGGCGGTTTGGACCGCCCCCTGTTCACTGCTACAGGTCGACTGCGCGCACGTCTGCTCGTCAACTTGGGCGCTGTCGAGGCAGAGGCGGTTGGCCTGTCGGCAGTTCTGCAGACACTGGGGATTGGGTTGCGCGCTCGGCGTACTCTGGGGGGTCGGTTGCTCATTCGGCGCGCCGCGGTTGCCCCGCCCCCATGGCCCACCTTGATCACCCTGGCCAAAAGGTCTGGCACTCACTGGGGCACTGAGGACGAGGGCAGCTCCCGCAGCGACTGTGAAGACCGCGAGCAGCTTCCGTACATGCATCATCATGCTCTCTCCTTTCTCTCGGGGCCCTGGCTTATTGGGGCCTCTTCGATGTCGTTAGCATTTGTACAACAGGAAAAATGGGAATGCAAGCCAAAAATACGACTAAATGGGTAAATCTGCCAATAATGTGGCGGGCAGCCTGATGGGGACGGTTCCAGCCGGCCGGCGGCTTCCCCCAGCTTTGGTGGGGCCCCATTCTTGGAAGACAGAGTGACGAGACGTTACGGTCAGCCGCCAGCTGATCGGCTGGGTGCACCTACCGCAACCACCAGGGGCGGCGACGCGTTGCGCCGCCTAGATTTGACTTGCGACGCCGGCCTGCTCAGGCGCGCGGAAGCGCTCCATATCCATGTGGGTCCGCATGATCGTATCTTCGCGGTGATGCAGCGCGATGCCGCGCCGGCTCAGTTTCAGGCTGTAGACTGAATCCTCTTTCAGGGCCCGCCCGACCATGGCGGCCAGCGTCGCTACGATCATCACCGGCAAGGTGATCATGTAGTCATTGGTGACCTCAAATCACGGGCAATTTCGCCATGCCGTCGTTCAGCCCGGTGGTTCTCGCCTCGGTGCTGTCCACGGTGGTGTCGCGCGCCTACTTCGGCAATCATCCGCCTTCATCGTTCAGCCGCACCGCACACGAGTGTGGCGCGTTTGCCAGTTCTGCCACCTCAATGTTAAGTGTCAGCTATGAGCAGCCTCGACCAGCTTGAACTCGCCGCCGAGAAGCTGCCGAAGGAGCGACAGGAGGAACCATGAGCGAGGACGTTTATCTGAGACTCCGGGCATTCATGGACACGTTGCCGGCTGGGTATCCGGCTACGCCGACCGGGGTTGAAATCAAGATATTGAAGAAATTGTTCACGCCCGAGCAGGCGGAGTTGGCGGCGAGATTACGGCACCAACCGGAGGAGGTTCGGACCATCGCCGCTCGCGTCGGCATGAACGAAACCGAATTGGCCCCGATGCTCGAAGAGATGGCTCAGAAGGGCTGTATCTTTCGCGTCCGGGACGGAGACAAGCGGCTTTATCAGGCGTACCACTTCGTTGTCGGTCTCTATGAGTTCCAACTCAAGAACCTCGACCGGGAATTCTGCGAGCTGTTCGAGGAGTACTTGCCCTATCTCGGCGCCTCGATCATGTCCGCCAAGACCAGACAGATGCGCGTGATCCCGGTGGAATCGGCACTGAGCGTGGCACCCGTGGTGGCGAGCTACAACCAGGTGCGGGATCTCGTCAGGCAGCAGGAGGTCATCTCCGTATCGCAGTGCATCTGTCGAAAGGAGCAGGGGTTGTTGGGCAACCCGTGCCACCGGCCGCAAGAGGTCTGCCTCGGCTTCGGGAACTTTGGCCGATTCTACCTCGACAACAAGCTGGGGAGGCAAATAGGCACGGACGAGGCGTTGAAGATCCTCGACTTGGCGGAGGAATCAGCGCTGGTGCTCATGCCCACCAACTCCGAAAAGATAGAAGCCATCTGCTGCTGCTGTCCGTGCTGTTGTCCGACTCTGAAGTACGCCAAGATATCACCCCGGCCTGCGGATTTCATCCAGTCCTATTACCAGGCCAAGATCGATCCGGAGCTGTGTACGGGTTGCGGGCTATGTCCTGAGCGGTGCCAGGTTGATGCGATCGCGGAGCTCGACGGTATCTGGAGCATCGTCGATGGCAGGTGCATCGGCTGCGGGCTGTGCATCTCGAGCTGTCCGGTGGAGGCCATGTCGATGGTGTCAAAGCCAGGCATGGAGGCGCCCCCCAAGGAGTTTCGGGAGACCCTCAACCGCATTGGAACCGAGCGAGGTGTGCTGTAGCGATTAGTGTTGAGGTAGGAGAGCACCCCAGAAAATCTAGTTTCCAGGCTTGACCCTGATCGCATTCAAGTCCCGCCAGTCAGTCTAGAGGGCGCGCTGCACGATCTCGAGTAACTCGTCGCGAGTCAGCGCGATCGGGTTGCCCTTCATGCTGCTGGCCGCTGCGGCCTTGTCGACGAGCGTGTCGAAGTGGGCCTCGACCAGCCCGTGGGCGCCGAGGTGTGGCACTGCCAGCTCATCACATATCCCCATCACCCACGCTATCCCATCCTCGGCCGAGGCATCGGGGCGGCCAGTCAGAATCCGGGCGACCTCGTCGAAGCGTGGCAACACAGGACTGTTGGGGCTACGCGCGCGCAGGGCAGCGACGTTCCTCTCCATCACAAAGGGCAGCAACCGGGCGCAGAGGGCGCCGTGCGGTGCGCTGAACATACCGCCGGCTGGAGCCGCCAAACCATGCACGGCCCCGAGCGCGGCATTGGCGAGCGCCAGCCCGCCAAACAAGCTCGCCAGCGCCATGTCGCGCCGCGCCTCGGCGTCGTCGCCGCGCTGGTAGGCGAGGCGCAGGGAGCGCGCCGCCCGGCCCATCCCCTCCCGGCAGATGCCGTCGGTGAGTGGATTGCTCTTGCTGGAGACGAATGGCTCGATCACCTGGGTGAGCGCATCGAGGCCCGTGCTCGCGGTGACCGCCGGTGGCATGGTGTGGGTCAGCACCGGATCGACGAGCGCGACCCGCGGCAACATGAGCGGACTGCGCAGGCTGACCTTGACACGGTGCCCCTCGGCCGCCAGCACAGCGTTGCGCGTGACCTCGGATCCCGTCCCCGCCGTGGTGGGCACGGCAACGAACGGGATCGAGGGCTTGGTGATCTCTTTGCCGGCTCCGATGACCTCGAGGTAGTCGAGCGGGTCACCGCCGTTGCCGATGAGCGCGGCGATGGCCTTACCTGCATCGACGACGCTCCCGCCGCCGATCGCCACGATCACGTCGCAACCTCCCTCGCGGGCGCGGGTCACGCCCTCGCGAGCGGTGTCAACAGTGGGCTCACCCCGAGTGGCAAAGGTGGTCACCTCGATGCCGCGGCTCCGCAGGACGGCAACGGAGCTCGCGAACCGCGACGGATTGGCGCCGGTAACGACCAGGCAGCGTGTGCCGAGGGGAGCGACGAGATCCGGCAACTTCGAGACGACGCCGTCACCGAAAACAATCCGGGTCGCGGTGGCGAATTCGAACTGCATCGCTCACGCCGGCGTCTCCCAGCCCGGCTCGCCCGGAAACAGGTTCTGGTACTTCACACTGGCGCGCGGCTCGGCCATCATCTCCACCACTGCGTCCCGCCACTTTTGGTAATGGGCGGTCTCCTTATGTCGCGCGGCGTCCTCGGGCGTCCGGTAGACCTCGACGAGCACGAAGCGCTCTGGCCTTTCGAGTTCTCGAATGACGTCGAAACGGGCCACGCCCGGCTCCTTCAAGCTCTCCCGGGCGTTTGCCAGAGAAGCCTCGTGAAAGGCGTCGACGAACTCCGACTTCACGCTGACGTGGACGTGGACGATGAACATCTTTCCCTTTCAGTCAGGCACCCGTTGCCCCGAATCCCTTCTTGCCTTCCTTTCACCAACCGCGGAACCATCAGACGCGCCGCCACCGGGTCTGCCCACCAGCAGCCGAGCGTAGCGTTCGCGCCAAGTCCAAGACGCAGAATAAACGAAAGGTACGAGCACGCAAGCGTCGCCTCCACACTCGTTACAAGAATTCGGTGTCACCAGTGGTGACCGCCGTCAGGCGCATCTCGCCGTTCCGGTCATGTTCCCGCAAGCTCGGGGTAGCACCCGTATTTACGCGCAGCCTCCACCATTACCAGGTAGTTCTCAGGTTTGCATCCCGGATGGATGGAGTTCGATGAGGAAATGACATATCCGCCTCCGGGCGCGGCCTTGGCGTATCTCTAGATTTCGCCCGAAAAAGGCCGCCTGACGTCGCGGCAACAGGGCGTTGGCTATCCGTCCGGGCGCATGCCGCGGTAGAGCTGGTCCGTGAGCTCGTCCGACAGGGCCACCGGATCCGCGCTGGAGAAGCCCTTGTTGGCAAGCTGGCGATCGACCGCCAGGGCGGCGAGCCCGTGGACCAGCGACCAAGCGCCGAGAGCGAGGTCGCGGGTGTCGTGGTCGCGGATCTCGCCCGCCTCCTGCGCGCTGCGCACGGCGTCGAGCAGTAGCGCATAGGCTGATTCCGCCGCTTGCTGAAGCGAGGGTTGACCCGATCGATCGGCCACCTCTGGGTGGAACATGGCGCGGAAATGGCCGGGGTTGCGGGCGGCGAAGTCGACGTACGCCATACCGATGAGCTTGAAGGCCCGCAGCGGGCCGGCAGCCGGCTCGGCCTCGCAGGCGCGGGCCATGTGATCGCGCAGCTTTCGGTAGCCCTCCTCGGCGATGGCGCGGTGGAGCCCGCGCAGGTCGCCGAAGTGGTGCTTCGGCGCTGCGTGGCTGACGCCCACGCGGCGCGCCACGTCCCGCAGGGTGAGTCGGGAGACGCCCTGCTTCTCGATGATCTCGAGGGACGCATCGAGAAGCGCCCGGCGGAGGTCTCCATGGTGATAGGAGCGCCTGCGGCGCGGCGTGCGCCGCGCTGTCTTTTCCCTTGCCGCCATGGTCGGCCGCAGGATGCCTGGTTGTGTTGACATCGTCAAGATGGATCTTTACAGTGTAAACATTCTCGCAGCGCCCTCGGAGGGATCTCTCATGCGAAGCCTGGAGCCGGAATGGGACGTCATCGTGATCGGGGCCGGCCTCGGCGGCCTGTCCGCCGCCGCGACGCTGGCGCACCGCGGCCTGCGCTTGCTGGTCCTCGAGCAACACGTCTACGCGGGTGGCTACGCCCATCACTTCCTGCGCCGCGTACGCGGAACCCGCACGGTCTACGACTTCGACGTCGCCCTCCACCAGACCGGCGACCTCGCACCGGGCCGCCGCATGCACGCGGCGCTCGCCGAGATCGGCGTGCTCGACCGGATCGAGCTGATCCGCTTCCCCGTCGTCTACCGCACGCGCGGGCCGGCCCACGACCTCGTCGTGCCCGCCGACCCGGACGCGTACCAGGCTCGGCTCTGCGAGCTCTTCCCCGACCAGCGCGCCGGCGTTGGTGAGCTGTTCGCCGCGCTCCGTCGGGCCGACGGCGGTCGCATTGACCAGCAGGGGCTGCCGCACGAAGCCTTCGCGTGGATGGGACGCAGCTGGCGCGAGATCGTGCGCGAGCACGTCCGCGACGAGCGCTTCGAGGCGATCTTCTCGCAGCTCTGGGGCTACCTCGGCGCGGTCCCGGAGCGGCTCTGCGCCTTCACCTTCGCCCAGATGTGGAGCAGCTACCACCTGGGCGGCTGCTTCTACGTGGCAGGCGGCGGACAGGCGCTCTCCGATGCCTTCGTTGCGGTGATCCGCGAGCACCGCGGCGACGTCCGGCTGCGCACGCCCGTCACCCGGATCCTGACCGCGGGCGGACGCGTCACGGGCGTCGAGACGTCACGGGCGCGTTTCCACGCACCGGTGGTGGTGAGCAACGCCGCGGCACCGCTCACCTTCCACAAGCTTCTGGATCGGCCCGACCTCGCCGAGGCCGACCGCGCGGTCTCCGACGCGCTCCCCCTCTCGCCGTCGATCCTCGAGACCTACATCGGGATACGCGGCGACGCCGGCGCGCTTGGGCTCCAGGACCGCGTTCTCTTCGTCGAGCCCAGCTACGACCTCGACGCGCAGTGGGAGGCGCTCGAGCGTGGGGACTACAAAGCTCAGGGACTCATCCTCGGCAACCACAACCTCTCGGACCCCGGCCACGTGCCGCCGGGACGTTCGGTGCTGAACGTCGCCACGCTCGCCGACGGTCGCCACTGGCTCGACCTCGAGGAGCGCGAGTACCGCGAGCGCAAACGTGAGCTCGAAGCGTACTTCATCGACCGCCTGGCGTCCGAGCTCCCGGATCTGCGCGAACGCATCGAGATCTGTGAGACCGGAACGCCGCACACCATGCGACGCTACTCGTGGAACCCCGGCGGCGCGATCTACGGCTACGCGATCACACCGAAGAGCCACACCGTCCTGCGACCCCAGCCGCGCACCTCGGTGCCGGGGCTGTATCTCGCCGGCGCGTGGACCTTTCCGGCCGCGGGCTTCCAGGGCGCCATGACCTCGGGGCGGCACACGGCGGACCTCGTGTCTCAGGACCTCGAGGTAGGTGTCCCGGCGGAGGCTTTGGCGCCGTGATCTCTCACGCGGCCTTGCCGCTCTGGGTCCCGACCGATGTCGTCGTGACCGACGTTGACGACGATGGCCGGGCCGATGTCCTGACGCTCGCCATGTTGTCGACGAGCATGTCCCACCGCGAAGGGCGTCTCGTGGTCTATCGCCAGACGAGTCCGTCCGCCTCTGCGCCTCGCATCGGTACTCGGCTCACGGCCGCCTCCCATGCGAATCGGGTAAGCGGATGAGATCCACTCCTTCGGCGCGTGCGACCGCCGCGAGGTCAGGGTCGGCGGTCGCCAAAGCGAGGCCGCGATGCTTGGCCAGGGCGAGAGCAAAACAGTCACCTTGGCTGACTTCGCAGTGGCGCCTGCGGTAATGCTTTGCGCGCAACGCGCCGGCGTCCAGCGCCACCCCCGATTCCAGCGCGGCGATCTCAAGCCCGCCACTGAGGAGCCAGCCCACTCGCTCGCGCACGACGCGCTCCTCGTTGGCATGCACGCGCACGCACACGTCCACCACCTCGGCGAGGTTGGGGGCGCAGACGACTCCATTCTTCAGCAGCGGCTCGACCTCGGCACGCGCCCGCTCCCCGATCAGGGCCGCGATCACGGCATAGGCGTCGAGGACGACTTTCATCGCGATCTGCGCCGACGCTGCCGAGCGGTTTCGGCGACGCGCTCGCGGGCGCGAATCGCCTCCGACGACACCCCGCGTCGCCGCAGAGAGCCGCACGCGGCCGCGATCGGATCGTCCGGCAGCGGGCGGACCACGACGCGATCCCCTTCGTCTTCGATGACAACCTGCGCAGTACCCCACCGCTTCCGAACCGGCGCAGGCAACGACACCTGCCCGCTTGTGGTCACCTTAGCGATTATCGTACGTTCCATTAGCCTTCCATACGATGGTGCATTTCATAATATCCCAGGGAGAAGATCATGTCCATCCAGAAACAAACCCGCGGACGGGCCGAGTCGAAGCGGCCGATGTAGCCTACGAGCGGGCGATCGGTCTGGAAGCCGATCCCGCCGTCCGCCGCTTCCTGCGGCGGCGGTGGTGGAGCGCGGCATCCGTCCGGTGAGGGTGAGCCGGTACCTGGGGGTCAGCCGGGCCGCGATTACACCGCAGCTACGAGCGCATGATACTTAACAATTTAACTACGTCCCGAATACGTCCGAGCGCCGAAGAACTCGCCAACGCTTTGGCCGGCCTTCCTATGACGCGGTGTTCATCGAGGCGATTGCGACGCCAACGCCTGCGGCGGCAGCAACCGGCGACGCCAACGAGAGCGGTGCGCAACGGCCACGGGCGCTGGCAGCGTAGCGGAAGGATCGGCGACGGGCGGGCAACCGTGTTGCGCAGCTGAGGGCTCGCTCATTGCAACCTTTCCGCCGCCACCAGGGCCGCGACCCGCGAGCGGATCTCATCCCGGATCTGACGCACGCGCTGGAGCGGCAACCCCTTCGGGTCCGTGAGCGGCCAGTCATCACGCCGAAGCCCGGGAACCACCGGGCATTCATCACCACATCCCATGGTGACCAGCAGATCGGCATCTCTCGCCAACTCGGGCGTCAGCAACTGCGGCTTGGCGCCGCCCAGATCGATCCCGACTTCCAACATCGCCGCGACGACTTCCGGATGCACATGGGCGCCCGGGCGCGTTCCTGCCGAGACTGCCCGTGCCTTCGACGGGTCGGCGAGCGCGTTGAAGAAGGCGCAAGCCATTTGCGAGCGGCCCGCGTTGCGCACGCAGGCGAAGATCACGGTCTTCATATTGCGGGCACCATGTCCGCGAACCATTTGTTCTGGAACCATAGCGCCACGTTGACCAGACCGATCATGGCCGGCACTTCGACCAGGGGGCCGATCACCGCGGCGAACGCGGCGCCATTGCCGATCCCGAAGGTCGCAATGGCCACGGCGATGGCCAGCTCGAAGTTGTTCGACGCCGCCGTAAACGACAGGGTCGCCGACTGCCCATAGGTTGCGCCCGCCTTCGCGCTCATGAAGAACGAGAGGAAGAACATCACCACGAAGTAGATGAGCAGCGGGATGGCGATGCGCACGACGTCGAACGGCAGCTCGACGATGTACTCGCCCTTAAGTGAGAACATCACGATGATGGTGAAGAGCAGCGCGACCAGGGTGATGGGGCTGATCTTCGGGATGAACTTCTCATGGTACCAGCGCTTGCCCTTCGCCGTGATGAGCGTGAAGCGGGTGATGACCCCGGCGAGGAACGGGATGCCGAGGTAGATGAAGACGCTCTTCGCGATCTCACCAATGGTGATGTTGACCGCCACGCCCTTGAGGCCGAACCAGGTCGGCACCACGGTGATGAACACGTAGGCGTACACCGAGTAGAAGAGGACCTGGAAGATCGAGTTGAAGGCGACCAGGCCGGCGCAGTACTCGGTGTCGCCCTTGGCCAGGTCGTTCCACACGATGACCATGGCGATGCAGCGCGCCAGGCCGATCATGATGAGCCCGACCATGTACTCGGGCTTGTCGTGCAAGCAGAGCACGGCCAGCCCGAACATCAGGATCGGGCCGACGATCCAGTTCTGGACGAGCGAGAGCCCGAGCACCTTGAAGTTGCGGAAGACCGGTCCCATCTCCTCGTAGCGGACCTTCGCCAACGGCGGGTACATCATGAGGATGAGCCCGATGGCGATGGGGATCGAGGTCGTACCGACGCTGAAGCCGTCGAGGAAGGGCACGATGCCGGGGAGCAGATAGCCGCTTCCGACACCCACCGCCATGGCGAGGAAGATCCAGAGTGTGAGCAAGCGATCGAGGAACGAGAGCTTGCCGGCAACGCCAGTGTGCTCTTGGGTCATCGGCGCGCCTCCACGGCGGCACGCGCCCGGGTCTTGGGAGTGGCCTTGCAGGTAGGGACGGTCCCACCCTTCCGCTTCAGCCAGCGGTTGAGGCGTTGCTCAAGCGCGCCCAAGTCACGGCCTTCGAAGAGCCGCGTGAGCGCCGAGACCAGTGCCTTACGCTCGGCATCCAGGTTGGGCGCGATGCGGTAGTAAACCCAGAGGCCGGCCCGCCGATCCTCAAGCAGCCCCACGGTCCAGAGGTGGCGCAGATGCCGCGACGCCTTGGACTGCGTGATCCCGAGGGTCTCGACAAAGTCGCAGACACACAACTCGCCCCGGCGCAGCAGTAGCGCGAGCATCTGCAGCCGCGTGGGGTCGGCGAGCGCCGTGAAGCGAGTGGCGAGGTCTCTCATGTTCTTGCATATAACCGGATAACCGCGTGTATGCAAGAGCAGGATCTGAGGTGCCGCGTCGTGACGGGGGCAAAGAACAGGAAGCCGGTCTCAGTTTCGCGCGCGATCCTGCCGGTCGTCGACGTGTCGGTGATGCTGACCTTGTCGGCTTCTCCGCTAGAACCTCAACATGGCGTCCAGCTGCGTGCGCAGCAGCGTCGGGTTGCCGGTGAGCGCGGCATTCGAGATTCTTCGATCCAGCACGTTCTCGACGTACGCCTTCGCGGTTAGCTGCAGGTTGGGCAGCACCAAGTAGTCGAGGCGCAGAATGTGCGCCATTAGATTTGTCGACCCGTTTTGTGTCGGGCGCGAGCTGGCCCCCTTGGCCGGCGCCGTGGAGAACTGGTCTATGTCGCTGAAGCTGAAGATGGAGAGCACCGCGTCCTTCTCCACCCGCGCATAGGTGTACGAGAGCCCCCAGTCACCCTGGTTCGTGAGCACGTTGTGGTACCAATCCCTGCCGGCGTTGCCGATCCCAGCGCCGACGTAGCAGCCAACGTTGCGGCCGTCGGCCTGACTGTTGTACGCGACGTCGCCAAAAAGCCCCGCCGGCACCCCCAGCCCGAGCGGATCGGGCGAGTTCAGCTCGCCGGTCCAGTTGAGGATGTTGTAGCCGGACGCGTAGCGGAGGATCTTCTGATGGCCGTTGGCATCTTTAGCCGACAACACGACATCGTTGCTGTTCACCAAGGAGGTGTTCTGGCTGCTGTTAGCCGTGAAGGGAGCACTGCCCGTATAGGGACTGAGAAACGTGCGCGCCACCTCGTTCAAGTTCTGATAATTGTAGTCGGCGAAGCCTACGGTGGCGGTAGCGAGGGTCCCGAAGGCCGCGTCGCTCACCACCTGTCCCCCACCCATCCACGGATCCGCCCCGTTCGACACCTCGTTCACCGTCCACTGGAAGGCATTGACCCTCAACCCGCGCAGCACACCGGCGCGCTGGTCCACCAGGTTTAGGGTCTCGGTGGCACCTTCGGGCGACACGTCATCATCCCACACCAGTTCGGAGGTGCGATAGTTGGTGAGGCCGAACTTACCGGCCGTGACGGTGACCCAGCCGGGTTCGAGGCCGAAGGTCTTGCCCGGCTTGAGCGTGAGGTAGGCCCAGTCCAGGTTGATCGATTTGCGGGTGAAGGTGTTCTGGAACGACTGGTTGGTGGAGATCGGGTCGTTCGGGTCACCGGTCGCCAGCCGGACCGTGCCACTGATCTCGTCGCTGGCGTTCACCGTCAGGCCGATGCGGGCACGGAAGCGGCCGCGGTTGCGCGCCACTGCCCCCTCCTGGTAGAAGCCTTCGTCGCGCAGGCGGATATCGCCAAACGGGGTGATGTAGCTCAGCCACTTCGGCAGCTTGGCAAGAAGGCTTGCCTGCGACTCCGCTGCTGCGGCCTTCTCCGCTGCTGACGCCGCGACCGGCACCGGGGGTGCGGCCGATTCCAACTTCGCGGCCTCGTCCTTCGTCAAGATGCCTTTGTCGCGCAATACGTCGATCAGCGCCGACCGCTGCGCAGGGGTCAGCTCCGAGCTCTTGAGACGTTCGTAGTCTTGCTGTGTCAGCACCTGCTTTTGCCGCAAAACGTCCAACAGAGATTTGTCCGATTTGTCCTCAGCGTAAGCCGGCGCCAGCCACGCAAGAATCGCCGCGATCAGAATCACTCCACACCATGCTTTGCCCGTGACTTGGATCATAAACGTACACCCCTCCCGCCGCTGCGTTTTGAAAGCCGCGTGCTAGGTTTCGTCGCGTTTATCTCGCTTATCCCTTGCCCTCCCGCGGCCGGCTTGCCGTCTATTAAATTTCGCAGCTGAGGTCAAGCGACATGAACGCGATCGCGCAGAATTTTTGCGCCGGCCATAGACAAGATCCAAAGTCAGTATTCGCTGCCTCTAATGCAACCTACCCTTGGCTTACGGCGCCGAGGCGGCGCAATCATCGGCGGCGTTGACGAGGTTCGAGCCGGGGCAGTGCAATCAGTGATGTGGCTCAGGCAAGCAGCGCGCCTTCGTGGCGCAACAACCAGATCTTCATGCGCAAGCCGCCGCCATAACCCGTGAGTGAGCTGTCGGCACCGATGACGCGGTGGCAGGGAATGATGATGGGAATGGGGTTGGCGCCCACCGCGGCACCAACGGCGCGCGGGGAGCTGCCGAGCTGCTCGGCAATGCTGCCGTACGAAATGGTTTGGCCGTAGGGAATTGCGGCCACCAAGTGCCAGACGCACTTTTGAAACGCGGTGCCTGAAGGATACACCGGCAAATCGAAGTCGCAGCGCTTGCCGGCGAAGTATGCGCGCAGCTGCGTCAGCGCCGCACTCAGCGCCGGCGTCTCGTCCCTGCCGATCAGCCAGCTCTCGAACGGCGATTCGGCGCCGCCGCGCCGCGGCAGCTCCAGGTACAATACCGCATCGTCCGACGCGGCCACCAGCAACACCCCCACCGGCGTTCTCAGCTTGCGCGCTGAGATTCGGACGGCTTTGGGGCCGCTCTCGGCGACGGCACCAGGCTGCTGCGGCTCCATGCATCACTTCAACCACAGTGACGTGCCGAAGCCAAGCACCGGTTCTTCGTCGGCGACGAGGCCCGCGCCGGTCGGTGCCGTCGGGACTCCAAGCCGCCCCTCAACCCCGGCACGACCCAGATTGCCCGAGTACGGTCGCTTCCTTTACAATGCGGTGTCATACGACGGAGGAGGAGGCATGGCGGACTTCGTTCGGGTGGCATCGGTTTGGGAGATTCCTGCGGGGCAGGGAAAAACGGTGGAGGTGGACGGCAAGACCATCGCCGTGTTCAACTGCGGCGGGACCTTCTACGCCATCGACAACACGTGCAAGCATGAAGGTGGGCCGCTCGGGGAAGGGGAACTCGACGGCACGGTCGTGACCTGCCCGTGGCACGGTTGGACGTACGACGTCACCACCGGTGTCTCGCCCGACGATCCGGCGTGCGCCGTAGAGAACTATGAGGTCAAAGTGGAAGGCGACGACGTGCTGGTGAAGCCGTAGTTGGTGAGAAGTGAACACGAGTCACGAACCACGATCCACGGCTGACGACCTACGACGGCGGATCGGCAGCCTGTTGACGGTCGGCATTCCCGGCCCGGTGCTCGAGGCGGACACGCGGGAAACGTTGCAACGACTCCACGTCGGCGGCGTGATTCTGTTCCGGCGCAACGCGAGCGATCCGGCGCAAATCGCCGCCCTGACGCGCGCCCTGCACGCGCTGCCGTCCGCGCCGTTGGTCGCCATCGATCACGAGGGTGGACGCGTCGTGCGCCTCGATGAGCCATTCACCTGGTTCCCCGCCGCCGCCGTGGTGGGCCGTAGCGGCGATGCTGCGCTCGCCTTCCAGATCGGCCAGGCCATGGGCGAAGAACTGGCCGGCGTTGGCATCGATCTCAACTTTGCGCCGGTGCTGGACGTCCATTCCAACCCGGCGAACCCGATCATCGGCGATCGCGCCTTCGGCTCCGACCCCGCCCTGGTGAGTGTGATGGGGATCGCGCTGATGCGCGGCTTGCTGGCGGGCGGCGTCATCCCGTGCGGCAAGCATTTTCCCGGCCACGGTGACACCGCCCAGGACTCGCATCTCGAGCTGCCGATCGTTCGACGTTCGCGTGCCGAAATCGAGCGCACCGAGTTGGCGCCGTTCCGCGCCGCCATCGCCGCCGGGATCCCGATGCTGATGACCGCACACGTTCTCTATCCGGCGCTCGATGCGCAACGGCCGGCGACCGTGTCACGTGCGATCCTCACCGACCTGCTGCGCACCGAGTTGGGTTTCAAGGGCGTCGTCGTCAGCGACGATTTGGAGATGCGAGCCATCTCCGATCACAGCGACATTGGCGCGGCCGCCGTCGCCAGCGTCGAGGCGGGTGTGGATGCGCTGCTCGTCTGTCAGGATCTAGCCAAGGCGGAGCGTGCCGCGGAGGCGCTTGAGGGCGCCGTCGGGGAAGGCGTGCTGGACCGCGACCGCATCAGCGCCGCGGTTGATCGGGTGCAACGGCTGCGCGACTTGCGGCCGAGCCGTCCTAGCGCGGCTTGCAAGCTGCCCAATGCCCACCATCAAGCCCTAGTAGAAGGGATCACGTAGCGTTCTTTTCTATATCCACAACGGTGCGGCTGCGCGGTTCGCGTCGTTGTCCCAGCACCAGGCGGCGCAAGCTGGTCTTGTAAGGCGCCCGCGCTACGCCGCGCTCGGTTACGATGGCGCTCACCAGCAGGTGCGGCGTGACGTCGAACGCCGGGTTGGCCACGACGATGCCCGCTGGCGCAATCTGGCGGTCGCCGATGTGTGTCACTTCCCTCGGATCGCGGTCCTCGATGGGGATGCGCTCGCCGGTCGGGCAATCCAGGTCCACGGTGGAGGTCGGGGCAGCGACATAGAATGGAATGTGGTGTCGGTGGGCCAGCACAGCCAGGCTGTAGGTCCCGATCTTGTTGGCGACGTCGCCGTTAGCCGCTACGCGGTCGGCGCCGACGATCACGCACGAGATCTTGCCGGTACGCATGAAATGCCCCGCCATACTGTCGGTGATCAGTGTGGCCGGGATGCGATCCGTCTTGAGCTCCCACGCCGTGAGCCGCGCGCCTTGAAGAAACGGGCGCGTCTCCGTTGCCACGACGGAGATCTGCTTGCCCGCGTCGTGCGCCGCGCGCACGATGCCGAGCGCCGTGCCATAGCCGGCGGTGGCCAATGCCCCGGCGTTGCAGTGCGTCAGCACCTGGGCGCCGCGCGGCACCAGGGCGGCGCCGTACTTACCCAGAGCGCGATTGGCCGCGATGTCCTCGGCGTGAATGGCGCGCGCCTCGCGCAGGAGCGCGGCGCGGATCTCGTCCGCGGTGCGGGTGTGCACCCGTGCGAAGGTGCGCCGCATGCGATCGATCGCCCAGAAGAGATTGACGGCGGTGGGCCGTGTGACGGCGAACGCCCGGCAAATGCGCTCGAACGCGCGCGGCAAGTCGCGGCGCGCCTGCCGCATTCCGAGCACGATGCCGAAGGCAGCCGCGACCCCAATCGCTGGCGCGCCGCGGATGACCATGTCCTTGATCGCAGCCGCTACTTCCCGATAGTCGCGGCAGACACGATACACCTGCTGCGTTGGAAGCAGCCGCTGGTCGATCATCACTACTGCACCCTTGCGCCACTCGACGGTTCGCACCATTGCCCGGTCACTCGCTGGCGTTGTAGATACCGGTCGGCTGTACATGACGCAAGGTCGCCTGTCGTGCGGCGCGACTGTACGGGCCGAGAAGAAAGCTGGCGTCGCCAGTTGGTGTGAGCCGCCAGAACTGATAGGGAGGTTCGCGCAGTCAGGAGGAGGGCGAGGCGAATGGGTCGAGAGCTGACGGTCATGCCGGTGCGTAGCGCGCGGGATATGCGTGAGTTCATCAGGTTTCCTTGGCGCGTGTATGCAGGCGATTCGCACTGGGTGCCGCCCTTGCTCTTCGAGCGCAAACGGTTCTTCGATCCGCGCCACAATCCCTTCTTCAAGCATGCTCAAGTCGCTTACTTCATCGCGCGCCGAGACAGCGAACCCTGCGGGACCATCGCAGCGGGGATCGATCACAACTACGTGCAGTTCCAGAAAGAAGAGGCGGGGCTGTTCGGCTTCTTCGAGGTGCTGCGGGACGAGGAGGCGGCGGCGCGGCTGTTCGACACCGCGCGGGATTGGGTGTGGCAGCGGGGCATGCGGATCCTCCGCGGGCCGTTCAATTTTTCCACCAACCAGGAAATCGGATTGCTGATCGACAATTTCGACGACGACCCAGTCGTGCTGACGACCTACAACCCGCCGTACTACCAGGAACTCGTCGAGGGCTACGGGTTCGTCAAAGCCAAAGACCTATGCGCCTACTGGCTCGATGCCGGTCCGCTCCCCGAGGGCATACGACAAGCCGCCGAACGCGTGCGGCAGCGCGCAACCGTGCGCATCCGTCGCATGGACCTGCGCGATTTCCAAACGGAAGCCATGCGCGTGCGAGAGATTTACAACCAGGCCTGGAGCCACAACTGGGGCTTTGTTCCCCTGACTGAAGAGGAGATCCAGGAAATCGCGCGGGGTCTGAAGCTGATCGTCGATCCAGACCTGTGTCTGTTTGCCGAGCTTGATGGCAAACTCGTCGGCTTCACCGTCTGCATCCCGGACATCAACCGCGCCATCAAACGGCTCAACGGGCGCCTGTTGCCGTTCGGCTGGCTGAAGTTCCTCCTAGCCAGGCGCAAGCTGAACTTCGTGCGCATTTTCGCCCTCGGTGTGTTGCCCGAGAATCATCCGGTCGGCGTCGGGGCCTTGCTGTACCAGCATGTCTGGGAGACCGGCGTGCGCAAGGGATACGTGGCGGGCGAGATGAGCTTGATCCTGGAAGACAACGGCCCGATGAACGCCGCCATGCAGATGATGGGGGGCCACATCTACAAGACCTGGCGCATCTACGACCTGCCGCTGAGCTGACCTTGGTGTGGGAAGGCCTGGCCGGATTTGGTCCCGCTCCTTACCAAGGAGAGGCAAGAAGGTCGCACCTTCCGACCTCATTCCCACGACGCTGCTTGGGCGGCGGCAGCGTGCTAAGAATGACTTCGCATGCGCTGTCCAAAGTGTCAGGCCGATAACCTCCCGGATGCGGTGTATTGTGAAGCGTGTGGCGGTGCCTTGGAGCGGCCGTGCCCCTCATGCGGCACCGCCAACCGCGCGACCGCGAGGTTTTGCCGCCGCTGTCGGGCACCTTTCACACAGAGCGAAGAACCACCGCAACCGGCGCCGGCAGCCTACACGCCGCGGCACCTGGCCGAACGCATTCTGAGCTCGCGTAGCGCGCTTGAGGGCGAACGCAAGCAGGTCACGGTGTTGTTCGCCGACGTCAAGGGCTCGATGGACTTGGCCGAACAGGTCGATCCCGAGGTCTGGCATCGCATCCTGGATCGCTTCTTCGCAATCCTCACTGAAGGCGTGCATCGCTTTGAAGGGACCATCAATCAGTACACCGGTGACGGTGTCATGGCCCTGTTCGGCGCGCCCTTGGCGCACGAGGATCACGCTCAGCGAGCCGCCTATGCGGCCTTGTACCTGCGCGACGCTATCCGCGCCTATGCCGACGAGCTGCGCCTGCGCGAGGGGCTCAATTTCGCCGTGCGTATGGGCATGAACTCGGGCGAGGTTGTGGTTGGGAAAATCGGCGACGATCTGCGCATGGACTACACGGCGCAGGGACATACGGTAGGATTGGCGGCGCGCATGGAGCAGTTGGCCCAGCCTGGCACCGTCCTGCTGACCGAGCACACCGCCGCACTGATCGCCAGCTATTTCGTGCTGCGTGACCTCGGCACCGCCACCGTCAAAGGCGGCCGCCAACCCCTGCGTCTCTATCAGCTCGAAGGTCCCGGCACGCTGCGCAGCCGCTTCGACATCAGCCGCAGCCGTGGACTGTCGCGTTTCGTCGGCCGGGCGCACGAGATCGAGATCCTCGAGGCCGCGTTGGCGCGGGCCATGGCCGGCACCGGCGAGATCGTCGGCATCGTTGGCGAGGCCGGCGCCGGCAAGAGCCGGCTGTGCTATGAGTTCGCAGAAGGCTGCCGCCACCGCGGGGTCGAGGTGATTGCCACGGCGGCGCTGCCGCACGGCAAGAACATCCCATTCGTGCAGGTGCTGCAGGTGTTCCGCATTCTGTGCGGCATCACTGCCGATGACTCAGCCGAGGAAGCCCGGCGCAAGATCGCCGGCACGCTGCTGCTACGTGACGAGCGCTTCGCGCGCGACTTGCCGTTGCTGTTCGACTTTCTCGGCGTGCGCGATCCGCAGCGGCCGCCGCCGCGCCTGGATCCCGATGCGCAGCAGCGCCAGCTGTTCGGCGCCGTCCGCCGCTTGATTGGAACACGGACCCACGGCAGGCCGGCGGTACTGATCTTCGAGGATCTTCATTGGATAGACGCGGCGAGCGCCGCGGCGCTCGACAGCTTGATCGAGTCCGTGTCGCACACACCGACACTGCTCGTGGTCAACTTCCGCCCCGAATACCAGCCGACGTGGACGCGTGAGGCACCGTACCAGGAGATCGCGCTGCAACCGCTGGGTCCCGAAGCGGTCGCCGACCTGATTCGCGAGCTGCTCGGCGACGAACCGGCGTTGCACCCGCTGATGGCGCGCATCGCGGACCGGACCGCCGGCAATCCGTTCTTCGTCGAGGAAATGGTGCGCGCGCTGGTCGATGCCGGCGTGCTCGCGGGCCACAAGGGTGCGTATCGGCTGATGCGCGACGCCACCGAGCCGGTGTTGCCCGCCAGCGTGCAATCCGTCCTGGCTGCACGCATCGATCGGCTGCCCGAGCATGCCAAGCGCGTGCTGCAGGTGGGGTCGGTGATCGGGAAAGAGTTCCGTGAGCGGCTGTTGCTGAGCGTCCTGGATCAGCCTGCCCCGGCGGTCGCCGGCGCACTCGATGTGCTCTTGAGCGCCGATTTCCTGCATCCGGTCACCCTCTATCCGGAAGCGGTGTACGCGTTCAAGCATCCGCTGACGCACGAGGTGGCGTATAGGTCGCAGCTGGCGGAGCATCGCGCGCGTCTCCATGCCGCGGTGGCACGCGCGATTGAGGCAATCGAGCCCGACCGCCTCGACGAGCACGCCACTTGGCTGGCGGAGCATTGGGAGGCCGCGGGCGAGGCCGTGACGGCGGCACAATGGCACCAACGCGCGGCGGCGTGGGTCGGCTCACGCGACCGCGCCGCGATGATGCACCACTGGCAACGGGTGCGAACGCTGCTCGCCGACGTAGCGCAAACGGCCGACACGCTCCGCCTGCGTCTGCTGGCCTGTATTCAGACCCTGCACAATGGTCTGTTTGTCGGCCGCAGCGAAGGGGAAGCGGCGGCGCTGTTTCGCGAAGGCACCGAACTGATCGATCGGCTCGGGGACGACGAGTCGCGCGTGTGGTTGCTGTGCGATTACGCCATGGTTCAGTTGCTAGATGGGCGCCCCGACCTGGGCTTGCGCTATGCCGAACAAGGTACCGCGCTGGCCGATCGGCTCGGCGATCGCAGGTTGCGAATGTTGAGCCGGGTCTCGTTGACGTGGCTCCTCGTGCACTCGAGCCAGTTACACGAAGCGGTGGCGGCGACCGAGGAAGCGGACCAGCTGTGTGAGGGTGATGTTGCGGTTGGGGCTGATCTCCTCGGGTTCAGCCCTCTCGGCACGCTGTTAGTCTTGCGCGGTGCTGCGCTGGCCTTCCTTGGACGCTTCGAGGACTCGGCGGCGGCACTTGAGCGCGCCATCGCCATTGGGCAACAGCGAGCCGACATGGAGGTGCTGAACTGGGCGCACTTGTGGTACGTGTTGCGCCACGAGCTTGCCGGGGACGCGGCAGCGGCACTCGCCCATGCGCGGCAGGCGGTCGAATACGGGGAGGTCGCCGGGAGTGCCGCGCTCCGCGCCACCGCGCTGGGGGCGCTCGGCCTCGCCTTGCTCGCCACCGGCGCGCCGCGCCAAGCGGTGGACGCCACCAGCGAGGCGTTGGCGATGACACGGGATCTGGCAGTGGGCAGTTTCACCGAAGCGTTGGATTTGTCCGTTCTGGCGCGCGCCCACCTCGCTTTGGGGGATGCGCAGCGCGCCCGCGATGCTGCCGTCCGAGCCCTCGCCTTGGCCCATGCGCCGACAGTGCATCGCATCGAAGCGTTGCTCGCTGGCGCCCAGGTGCAGCTTGCGGCCGGCGACACAGCCACCGTCCAGCCCTTGCTCGCCGAGGTAGACGAACTGATTGCGCGCAGCGATGCACGCGCGTTCTCCTCCCGTGTCGACGCACTCCAGCGCGCGCTCCGCGACGCCGCTGCGAGTTCGTAGCGGGAGGCGGGTCGCAATTCGAACAGTGCCCGGGCCTGATGCTGTCTTGACTCGCGCGCCAATCCGTGAAAACCGATCGAGCCTTGGACGCGGCGATAGGCCGCCGAGGGGAGTCGAGGTGTGGGACTCGCGATCCCAAAGGAACAGTTCCGAATCCTACTGGCCGATGCCGGCCGGCGCATGGGTTTGAGGTCGAGCGCCATCGACCAGCTCGTGCGCAGTGCGCAGCTCGGCCACTGGAGCAAGGGACAGGACATTTTCACTCCCGACGACAGCGCCGATTTCGTGAACTTTCTGGTGTCCGGTGTGGTCAAGGTCAGCTGTCCGTCGGGCGCCGGCACCGTGTGTGTTCAACTTATTCACCCCGGGCAATTTTTCGGATTGAATTGGTATGCCGGCCAGGGACAACCGCGGCTCTTCTCGGCAAGCGCCTTCACCGATGTCACGGTCGCGATCATCACCAACGAGATGATGGCCGACCTGGTCGCCCACTCGCCGACGCCGGGAGTCCTGCAGATCGTGTCGTTCAGCTGGCGCGCCTTGAGCCGGCTATTGTATGACAAATGCTCGTTGCTCGGCCTGCGTTTGGAAGAGCGTCTCATCCACGAGTTGGCGGTCCTGGCACGCGACTTCGGCCGCGACAGGCGCGACGGCGTGCTCATTGACCTGCCCCTGACGCACGCCGATTTGGCCGAGTTCGCCCTTGCCTCGCGCGCCAATGTCGCGCGCGTGATGAAACGTCTCGAGCGCGAAGGTCTAGTCGACAAGGACGCCCGCAAGATCGTCCTCACGTCGCGCTTCTTCGACGCCCGTTACAACCACCAAGCTAAGCAAATCCTGCGTGGCGATCTGTTGCGCCTGCTGCCGCACCATCGCGTAAGACGCGTCGAGTATCACACGGCACAATAATTCTGCATTGAGTGTGTCGGACGGCACATTCGGGTCTTTCCGCCCCTCACTCCCATCCCTAGAGAGTATCGATAAATGCGGACCGTCCCTCGATACGGCCGCTGAGAAGACGCGGCCTACTCGGGACGAACGGAGAAAAGGTTGAAGATCAAGCATCCAATCCGTTCACCCCGAGTAGCCGCCATCCTTGGGCGGCGTATCGAGGGGCGTGGCGCGAGAAAATCGACAGTCTCCCTAGCGTGGGATTACTGATGGAAAAAATGGGACGGGAGGAATATCTTATGGACACTGAAGTCGACGAATACCTGTGGCCGCTGAACGGAGACACGTATTCTATACACTGGGAGGACATCACCGACGAGCTCCACATCCGGCGGCGTTTAGCCGAGATCCTGGCGCACGTGCGCGAGGCGTATATTCAACCGCGTCTGCGCCGTTTGGGCGCTAGTGCCAATTCTGCAACCAACCGAAGCATCCCCGAATCGATCATCGCAGGACCGGGGGACGGCCCGCCGTGGGCCCAGACGCTGAATGAGCCGGTGCCGCGTGAGCTGCGTGAGGAGTGGAACGAACTGGCGCGGCGCCTGCAGGAGTTGGACGGTGTGCAGAGGCAACGCCTGCGCACGGAAGCGTAGCACAAGGCCGGCAACGCACCGATCCTCGAAGGGCGTCCGCTCACGGTAAACCAAGTAACGGCGAATGGCGCTGCCCACTGGGCGCTATTCGCCGTCACATTGGTGTCCGTCGGCGAGATCGCCGGCGCCGATGTCGACGCCGACAAAAAGGGAACGACCGTCGCGGCTGCGCCGCGGAACGATTTGCGCCGACGGGTAACAGCGGCGAAGGATCTCGATCGCCGGATTGTCCTCCTCCAACACCAGGAAGGTGGCGGCGTGGGTGGTTTGTATGCCCGCTCTGATCTGCTCGGCAGTCACCGGCTTGTGTTGCGGGCAGAAGAGGTCGAGCGCTCCGGGCTCGTAGCTCACCCAGCCGCTCGGATTCAGCCAGCGCCCAACGAAGAAGAACTCACGTCCGTCGCAGTGCGCGGCCAGCAGCCTCCGTGCCTTCGAGTCGGAATTCTCGCGCCCGGCGCCGTTGGCGTAGCGGACGAAAAAGCGGTCGCAATTCACGGCGAGCACCCACAGCGCGAACCCAGCAAGCACTACCGGACGCACGGCGCGCCCATAACGCCGCGGCGCCCAATCCACCAACGCCAGCACACGTTCGACTCCATACCCTGCCAAGATGAATAGCGCCGGCATCGCGGCCGCCATGCGGTAGGCCGCGCGAGGTGCGCTCGTTAACGCCACTCCGAGGACAAGGGTGAGAGCGGCCCAGGCAACCAACAAGAGCGCGTCGGCCTTACGGCCCACCAGCGCCGCGAGCACGCCGACTACCAAAGCGCCGAGCGTGCCCGCATCCAACAATCCGGCGGGCGTCTTATGCCACACGCATGGGTTTGCCCACGCGGTGAACATCGCTGCGGTTTCGCGGAGGTTGCGCAGGAAGACGGCCGGCAGACCGACAACGCCATAACGGCGCTCAAGTTCATCCAACACTACAGGATTCGTGATGAGGACTTGTTGTGAGTGTCCAACTATGACGTTCCAACGCACGTTGAACAGCAATGGTGTCAACACCAGCAAGGTGCCCGTCACAAACGTGGCGGCATCCGCCAGGGTCGTGCGCGCTTGCTGCCGCGGCACAGCGGGCAGCCAGAAGAGCGGGCACACCAGCAGAAGGATGCGCACCGGGAAGTAACATTCCAGGGCGAAGCCCAGCGCAATCCCGGCAAGTGCGAGCGTTGCCCGACTACGGTCCTGCCGCGCCCGCACCACAAGGTACATTACGAGCGCGGCGCAAAAGGAGGATTGAATATACGAAAAAGCTGTCCGGCTGTCGTGCATGTGCCAGAACGAGGCCGCCACTAAGAAGCTGGCGATCAACGCGACCCGATCTTCCAACAGTCGGCGCGCCAGCAAGTACAACGCCACTATCCCCGCCACCCCCATGACCGCGGACGTGAGCCGTGCGGCGCGCAGCAGATCATGGCTGCCTATCTCCATTGCCAACGCTGGAAACGCGAACGCTAAGTTCGGCGTGGTGAACCATCCGACGCTGGAAAACACGTTCGGCGCTTTCCCCTGCACGATGTGCAGCGCCTCGATACCGGGAAGAATCTCATCGATGTGGATCTCGGCGGGGAATCGTTTGATAAAAACCAGGCGCAGCCCCGCAGCCAGAATCAGAATGCCGACCAGAGTCACTTGAACCATTCGAGGCGGCGACGCTGACGTCCGCCGGGTTCGCTCAAAGCTGAGGGCGTAGGCCACCACAGCGCACACCCAGAGCCAGAACGCTACACCGTATCCAGAATTCCTCGGCGGCCACAGCTTCATCGCCAACATCAGCGCTGCCACCGCACCGACCCGTAGCGCAAAGCGCCACGAACGCCCGCTGGATGTCGGCGGTGCTTGCCCCGCCTCCGGCTGCGGCTGTAGCCGTGCCATAGATCGTCAATGCTTCCGTCGGCCGCCAGGACGGCGAGCGACATGTCCCTGCATGATCACCCGATACCCGACGACGGAGAGAGTCGTCAAGAACAACGGCAGCCCTGCTCTGACCCGATTCCGCCGCGTGCGGTGCGCCCGGGCTCGCAGTTTTGCCCTGGGCAACCGGGCAGCTATAGTGAGGACCCTGATGGCATCCAGATATCGCGCAACACGGTCGCGTCGAGGGGTTGGAGCGACATGAGGTCGATCACCGGCATTACCCCCGGCACCACGGTGTGTGCGCTCATCGGAAACCCGGTGGCCCACTCGCTGTCGCCCGCCATGCACAACCGGGCTTTCGCCGAGCTGGACCTGGATTATGTCTACGTGGCGTTTCGCGTCGAGGACGTGGCCGGGGCAGTGGCGGGTATGCGCGCCTTCGACAACTTTCGCGGGATGAGCGTCACCATTCCGCACAAGGTGTCGATCATCGAGCACCTCGACGAGGTCGCCGAAGTCGACCGGCGGATCGGTTCGGTGAACACCGTGGTCAAAGACGGCGGCCGGCTCAAAGGGTTTGGCAGCGACGGTCCAGGCGCGCGCCAAGCCCTAATCGATGCCGGCGTCGAGCTAGCTGGAAAGAATGTGACCATCCTGGGATCCGGCGGGGCGGCCCGCGCCATCGCCTTTACGCTCGCCGAGGCCAAACCCGCGGCGCTCTTCCTGCTGGGGATCATCGAGCCTGAGTTGCAGACCCTCACCCACGACCTCATCGCGAAAACGGGCATCCAGGCAACCGGCGCGCTGCTCGACCCAAAGATCCTGGAGGCACGGCTGGCCGAAAGCCAGGTGCTCATCCACTGCACGCCCGTCGGCATGCATCCCGACACCGAGGCCAGCGTCGTTCCCCAGTCGCTGTTGCATCGCGACCTGGTGGTTATGGACATCGTTTACAACCCCCTCAAAACCCGGCTGCTGGCGGAAGCCGAAGAGCGCGGACTCAAGACGATCTCCGGGGTGGAGATGTTCGTCAACCAGGCCGTGATGCAGTTCGAGCTGTGGACGGGCAAGAGTGCTCCCCGCCAGGTCATGCGAGAGGTAGCGCTCACGCATCTTGGTGCCGAGTCCAACAAGCGATGAATGTGGTACTCATCGGTTACCGCGGCACCGGCAAGTCCACCGTCGCCGGTCTGCTTGCCACGAGGCTGGGCATGGAGGTGGTGAGCTTGGACCAAGAAATCGTGCTTCGGGCCGGGCGTTCGATCCCCGAAATTGTGGCTGCAAATGGATGGCCTTATTTCCGCGATCTGGAGGCAGAAGTGACGCGACAGGCTGCCGAGCGCGACAACGTCGTCATCGATGCTGGTGGTGGAGTCGTCCTCCGCCGCGAAAACGTCGAGTGTTTGCGGCGCGGCGGCAAGCTGTTTTGGTTGCGGGCCTCGGTGGCGGTGATTCTGGCGCGCATTCAAGGCGCTGCCGACCGTCCGGCACTCACCCCCGGCAGATCGTTCACGGAGGAAGTCGAAGAGGTACTGCGGGAACGCGCCCCCCTCTACGAAGCCGCCGCCGATCATCAAATCGACACCGACGTGCTCACCCCGGAGCAGGTCGCAGCCGCAGTTGCCCGCCTCTGCCGTCGCTAGCCGCCGTAGTCTTGTTGGGCAGGCGGCCTGTGGGTCAGCATCGTAGGAGTAGGAGGCGAGCGGGCCCTCCGGGGCGCAGATCCCCTTTCCAGGCGATGGTGCTGGACTAAGGACAATCCCTTATTCGTGTAGCCCCCTAAGTAGGGCAATTCCTAAGTAGATCCGCGCCCTTACGTTGCGGTATAAGTTTTGCGCCAAGGGTAAATTTGGCAGCCGATCCGCAAACACCCCGAGCGGCAAGGGGGGCGAGCCCATCTCGCCACGAGACGCAAATAATCCGAATGAGTTACACAGAGTTGGTTAGTCGATTCATCACCGTGTGTGCCGCCTAGAATGACGGAGTGACAAATGCAAAATGGTCGAAATCACTGGCCCACCCGGATGAGTGCCACGGATGCCCTGTTCTGGACGATGGACAAGGTGCCAGACCTGCGCTCGACGATCGGGGCGCTCCTGATTCTCGAGCGGCCGCCGTCGCATGAGCGGTTGCGAGAGGAGTTCGCGCGCCTGAGCGTGGAGTTCGCGCGCTTGCGCCAGCGCGTCGTGGAGGTGCCGTGGACGCTGGCACCCCCCGAGTGGGTGGACGACGATCAGTTCGACCTCGACTACCATCTGCGCTATCTGGCGGTGCCCCCGCCCGGCACCCTGGAGGATCTGCTGGCGGCGTTGAGCCCGCTTTACGCGACCTCCTTTGATCACGCTCGGCCACTGTGGGAAGCCTACATTGCCGAAAGCCTCCCCGACGGGCACGGCGCAGTGTTGATAAAGATGCATCACTGCATGGTGGACGGAGTGGGCGGCTCACGGCTGTTTCAGACCTTGTTGAGCGAGCAGCCGGGGCGCAACGGCGCTGTGCCTCCTGCAAGCGAGCCCAGGTCGACCAGCACGGCGGCGCTGCTCTGGCGCGCGATGCTGTACAACGTGCGACAAGGAGTGCAGACCGGCGCGCAGGTGATGAGCGCGGTTGCGAGCGCGGCAATGGAACCGACGCCACTCGGGTCGAGGGTCGAGCGCGGGCTACGAATGGTTGCGGGCATTGGTCGCCAGGTGTTCGCGACGCGAGCCGGCGGCCCGCTGCACCGTCCGCGCAGCCTTTCGCGTCAGCTCTCCACTTTCGAGATGTCGCTGCACGAGATCGATGCCGTGCGCGCGCCACTGGAAGCGACCGTCAATGATATCGTCCTTACAGTCGTGAGCGGCGCCATGCGCCGCTGGCATGCGGGCCATGGTGCGGACGTGAACGAGTTGCGCGCTCTTGTACCCGTGAACCTACGGGCTGAGGACGAATCGGAAGAGGGCAATCGGATTGCCATGCTGGCGGTCTCCTTGCCCGTTGGGGAGCTGGATCCACGGCAACGCCTACGGCTCGTCCAGCGACGCGTGGGCGAAGTGAAGACGGATCGGCGCGCGAAACTGTACCCGTTGGTTGCCGAGGCGGTTTTCCGTTTTCCACTGCCCCTGGCGGAAGCGATCGCACGCCAGCAGACGACCAGTGCGAATTTCCTGTGCACCAACGTGCCCGGGCCGCGGAATACTCGATGTCTGGCGGGCGTGCCCATCGAGAAGGTCTACCCCTACGTGCCGCTGGTGGGAGATCATCCGTTGTCCATCGGGCTGTTCAGCTATCGTGACATGCTCTACGTCGGGCTGGACATCGATCCACTGGGAATGGACGACTTGCCGCGGTTCCGCGCCGCGCTGCAAGAAGCATACAGGGAAGTCATCGGGATGGTGTGCCGGACCCCGCGGCCGGCGCGCCGGGCGGCAGCGCCACGCCGCCCGCCGCAGCCTAGCCGCAAGCGGAGCAGCCTGCCGCGCCCGAATGCTGGCGATGGTACGCGTTGTGGCGCAGCCACAGAGGCGTGAGAGCGATACGATCACCGAGGCTTGTGGGCTAGCAGCAAGGTCTTCGTGAACTCCGGGGGCTCAGCCCGGCAGCAACCTCACGGACCTGCGCGAGCCAGCGTTACGCCCGTGCGCGCAGCGCGTCACAGGGGGATGACCTTCGCGTTCACATCTTCCTCGGCCGCGGTGGCGAGCTCCTGTAGGTTCATCAGCAGACTGCCGTCGCCGCCTCAGGATCGTGTCGGCGGAGGGATCTGCGCCACGGAAGATCGACCGCCTGAAGGTGCGGCCGAAAACCCTCATCGGCGATCCGCAACGGCTTGTGCACATGGGCTGGTCGAAGGAGTGGAAGCTTGCGGCGGGTCCAGTTCGCGCTGCGTTCGATTGCGCGGCGGCTTACGAGATCCAGCTTGCGGCCAAGAATCGCCGATAGCTCGTCTTCCATCGCCAGCCAGCTCGGCGGGCTTGACATGTGTTATCACGCCGCACTACTCTGATAACAGATGATCCGGACACAGATATCCCTGGAAGAGGACGCGTACCGCCAAGCAAAGGCGGAGGCGGAACGGCAGGGCATCTCGCTCGCGGAGTTTTTGCGCCGCGCGGTGGCCGTGGCGTTGGGGCAACGGAAAAGAAGCGCTCGCCCTTGGATGCGGTACGCGGGTTCGGTGTCCTCCGGCGACTCACACGCAAGCCGTAGCGTGAACGACGTGGTCTATGGGCGCGCACGGCCATGAGGGCCGGGCCGGTCTTCTTGGACACTGGCATATTCATCGCCTTTCTCGACCGATCCGATCAGTATCACCAGGCGGCGACGCGTCTCTTCTCCGACCCGCCGCGACGGTGGTTTTCGTCACTGGCGATCGTGTCGGAGACCTACGGCTGGTTTCTCCACCGCCTGGGGGAGGAAGCCGCGCGGACGTTCCGCCTGGCGCTCGCCGACCTGCCGCATCTTGAGCTGCTCTCGCTCGACGCCGAGCACCATGCGCTGGTGATCCGCAAGCTCGAGCGTCTCCGTGGCCACAAGCTCACCTATGTGGACGCATCAAGCCTGGTGTTCCTCGATCGTTTTCGAATCGGGGAAGTCTGGGGAACGGACCGCGACCTCGCCATTGAAGGTGCCCGAGTGATCCCCGTCGGCATCGATTAGCCGCCAACCCCGTAGCGCTTGCGCAGATTGGTGATCGTCAGCACAAGATCGGCATGTAGCTGCGACAGCGGACAGGTACAAACATGCCCGCGGCGCGCCGGAGGATCTCAGGGCCGGCATGTTCACTCAGTACTCCAGCAGCACCTCGGCCGGGAACTCTCTGATGGTGACACTCTTGTCGGTGAAGAACTCGGTGGCCTTGCCGTTCACCATTACCGCCAGCAGCGGTTGGGGTAACGGCGGCTCGATCGCGACGCCGCCGGGCGGCAGCGCCAGATCGCCGGAGATCTGCAATAGCAGCGCATTCGAGCCTTCGCGCCGCAGCGTGTAGCTGAGCACGCCATAGCGCGTCGGCAAACGCTTCACCGCCACCCCGGGATCGGTCGTGACCCAGGCGCTCGGCAGTCCCGCTGCGATCACCAAGGCGCTATCGGCTTCGCGCTCGTAAGCGAACATGGTGCGCACGGAGCTCAGGAAGGTCGAGCCCACCCAGATGTGCGGCATGTCGCCGATGAAGTTCGGTGCCGTCGGATCGTGCCAGACCACTTCGGCCCATTCGTTCCAGCCCGGCGGCCGCTGGTCGGCGATGATGTAGTCGAGGAGTTCCAGCGCGCGTTCGCGCTCACCAAGACGGACGAAGACGGCAACGTTGCGCACCTCGTATGGAGAGTAAGCTTCGGAGGATTCGGCCGAGTGGGTGCGCCGCTGAGTGAAGTCGGCATAGTAGCGCTCGAAGGTGCGCGTCAGCGCCGGTTGCGGCAGGGTCGTAGTCTCGTCGCCAGGTGAGAGCGCGATGGCCGTCGAGGTCGGATCGAAGTCGCCGAGCTCGACCGAGCCGGGGATGTAGTCGATGTTGTGATTGGCCATGGTTCGATAAATCGAGGCGCGCAGGTCGTGCCGGAATTCATCTCGAACCGCCGCCAGGGTGGCGGCGCGATCCGCGTTGCCGACGACGTCGGCCAGCAGGGCCGCATCCTTGAACCCGCGCAGGGCAAAGAAGTCATCCCAATAGGAGTGCACCGGTTGCGAAGAGTAGCCTTCGTGGCTGATGGACTCCGGCAGCAGACCGTAAGACGCCAGCTTGTCCGGGTCGCGATAGGACGCGGCCTGACGTTTGCGCCGCAGCTCCAGGAGGTAATCGACGGCGCCTTCAACGTGCGGCCACATATCGTAGACGAAGCCAATGTCGTGGGTGAAGCGATAGTACTCCGCAGTCGCGTAGATGAACTCGCCCGGGCTGTCGTGCTCCGAAGCTGGGTCGGGGCCGCGCCGATCGACACAACACGGCACCTTGCCGTCGGCGAACTGGTAGCCGGCGTACCAGCGGATGAACTCTTCGACCTGCTGCGTGCAGCCCATCTGGAGCAGCGCCGTGGCGGTCAAGGCGCCGTCGCGTATCCATGATCGCGCGTAGTCACGCGTGCCGGGCTGGATCGCCGCTCCATCGCGGCTGATCAAGGCATACGCCAGCGTGGTCTTTACCGTTTTGATGATTTTCTCCGCCTGCGCCGGCACCTGGAAATCGACTCGGTTCAAAAGCCTTTGCCAGTAGCGGCGTATTTCCTCGTGCTGTTTGTCGATGAAGGAGCGGCCGCTCGCGGCGTCGAAGCCCACGGCTGCGGCAACGTACGGTTCGTGGAAGGGCACGGCGAGGTCCACCTCGGCGTATTTTCCGCGGCCGAGAACGAACCGGTATTGCAGTGCGCCGGAAGCGAGACCGGACGAGTCGGACACCTCCCAGCGCCCCGGCACCTCGCCCCGCTGCAAGAAGTCGGTGATGGCCCCGTTGGCGAACTCGACTGCGCCGAAGCGGTCGGGAACCGGCAGCGGGATGATCGCCTTGTCGCGGTTCACCCATATAGCACGGCCGTCGAAGCGGATCTCGTGAATCGGCGACGTGCCGCCGTTCATGTTCAGGGACTGCCACGGTGGGTTCACCTGAAAAGGCCGAATAGCCAGCAACAACCGTACGTCCTCGTCCTCCTCGCCGTGATTCTCGACGCGGTAGGTGGCGTAGAGGGTCGAGGCACCGGGCTTTCCACTGGCGAAGGCCGTGAGCTTGAGGGTCAGCGGTTCGTACTGCCAAACCACCGAGGGGATCGGCAGGTAGCCGTCCTCGAGTTCCTGGGTGGTGTGCACCGTGCTCCAGGTGATGAGCTTGCCGTCCACGAACAGGAACGGCTCGATGGAGAAAGCGCCCTTGTCGACCTCGAGCAGTCCTTCTTCATTCAACAACGCTGACTTGCCATCACCGTCTACGCCGACGATGGTCCAGTACGTCTGTCGCCCGTAGAGGTACTTGGGATAGGTGCCGACGGGCTGCTGTTCCGCCACCGCGGTGAAGAATCGGTTGGGCGAGCTGGAGAACGCCATCGGCTGCAGTGCCACCGTCGCGATGGCGTATCCCCGCCCCCGGCTGCTACGTAGTAAATCAAGCTTGATGTAGCGTGACTCGGCATCCGGCATGTAGACGTAGTCGCGCCCACCGTTCCTTGCGGCGGCGGCGTAAGCCCGTGTCCAATGCGTTCCGTCGTTGGATGTCTGCACCTCGTAGGCCGTGGCGTAGTCGTTCGGATCCCAGTCGATTATCAGACCGCCGTATTCCCAGTTCTGGTGAAAATCGATGAGCACCCACTGCGAATCCGGGAGCGGCTGACTTTTCCAGCTGGTGTTCTCGTCGTTGTCCAGCAGGAGCGGGGGCTCGTGCCCCGGCACAGATGTCGAGGCGCTGACGGTCGGTGCACTGGGGCCTTCGCGGCTCAGAAGTTCGCGTTCCTCGAAATCGAGGTCTTGGATCCAGATCGAGCCCTTGCCGCCGACGCCCGCAGAGAGCGCGAACTCGATGGCGCCGATTTTCTTGAACTCGCGGCCGGAAGGGCCCCACGCAAAATCGATGCGCGACTTGCGGATCACCGTGTGTTGCCACTCGGTGGAAAAGCTGAAATCGCGTTGCCTGCGCCACCAGACGTTCTTGCCCGACGGGTCGACAAGCTTGAACTCGAAATTGTTCGGCTTGGCGTCGCCGCGCAGGTTGAACGTGAAAGCATAGTTCGCCGGCAGCGCCAGCGAGAACTCCTTGCGCACGATGATGTAGCCGCCGCCGGGATTGAGATCGAAACCGATGCGCATGGCGTTCCCCGTCGGTCCGGGCTCCTGCGCCAGCGACGCACTGCTGCCCTCGGAGGCGGTGACCTTCCAACCCGAGATGTCTCGAAAATCATCGAGCCGCACCTGATCTGAAGCGAAGCAAGTCCCCACACCCAGCAGTGCCCAAACAACTACAATCAGCCGCGCTTGTTGTGCGCCCACACGCATACCCACCGCTGCCCTAGCAAAAACCGCCCCGCCGGGACCAGTCCTATTTGTTCACACGTTCCGAGGGGTTGATGCCTAGGCGCGGACTATTTCGTATACTGCGCCACCATCTCCGGGGTAAGCTGGTGCGCACGTGCGATCTCGCCGAAGAAGTAGGCGCTGGGTCGCGGCGCCCGCGTCAGGGTGGTGCGGTCGACGGCGATGAGCCCGAACTTGGGGCCGTAGCCGAAGTTCCATTCGAAGTTGTCCATGGTGGACCAGTAGAAGTAGCCGCGCACATCGGCGCCGGCACGGCGCACCTGATCGACGACCGCAAGGTGGTCAGCGATGTAGCGCACGCGAATGCGGTCGTCGTCGCACGCCATCCCGTTTTCGGTAACGTAGACCGGTAAGCCGGTCGCGGCGGCGCGCTGCAGCAACGGGCCGAACCCTTCCGGATACACCTCCCACGCCATCTGGGTCAGCTGGCGGTTGGTGTCCGGCATGGCCGGGCCGCCGCTTTCGGCGTCGTAACGCACGCGTGAGTAGTACTGGACGCCGACGAAATCGGAGGCAGCTTTCAGTCCCGGAATTTCCACGGGAGCGCGGCCGGGATAGCTGAACACTCCGCTCCGTAGCGCATCGAAGGACACGCCGTTGGTCTCGGCGTCGCGTCGCACCGCCAACTCGCGGTCGGCAGGTGAATCCGGCCGATAGGGTTCGACCGCCTGCACCGCCAAGGTGATGCCGATGAACGGCGCCAAACGCGCATGCTGCCGCAGGGCTTCGGCCACCGCCGCGTGGGCGCGAAAGAGATTGCACAACACATCGGCGGCCACCGCCGCGTCGCTTAGCCGCGGCGGAAAATATCCGAACCGGTGGCCCAGCTCAGCAACCACCGTCGGTTCGTTGATGGTGCACCAGCGCTGCACCAAGTCGCCGTACTCTTTGGCAACACGCTCGACGAAGCGCCGGAACGCCTCAATGTTCTCGGCGCGCGCGAAGCCGCCTCGCCGAGCGAACCAGACTGGCGAGGTGAAATGATGCAGCGTCACCCACGGCTCGATGTCCAGGCCGCGCAGGGCGTCCAACACTGCGTAATAATGGTCGATCTCGCCGCGCTGAATCTGGCCTTCCTCTGGTTCGATGCGGCTCCACTCGATCGACAGCCGATGCGCGCGCTGCCCAAGGGCGTGGAGCAGTCGGAAGTCGTCGGTGAAGCGGTGGTAATGGTCGCAGGCGATGCCGGAAGGCTCGATCGCATTGGTGTCCGGCGCGTGCTCGTGCGCCCACCAGTCGTTGTGCACGTTGTTGCCTTCCACCTGGTGCGCGGCGGTGGCGCTGCCGAAGACGAAATCGACGGGGAACTGGATCGTCGACGTGAACATTTCTCCTCGCCCTTATCAGTGCTGAGTGCTGGGTCCTGAGTGCGGAGTCATCTCGACTTCATCTCGTCCTGCAAGTCGAAGAACGCGTCGATGCTGGTGGCGAGCTGTTTCTTGATCTGTACGAGCGATCCCTCCATGATGTGGAAGGTGATCCGGCTTCTGCGGCCATCGGCCATCAAGACCTCACCGCGGTTCACCTTCGCCAGCATGCCCGGCTCGAACAGCCGCATGCCATAAACCAGCACCCGCTTACGCCCCTTGCCTTCGATCAGCCTGAGTCTCGCCATCACCCCTCCTCGTAAGTGCTGAGTGCTGAGCTTCTATACCGTGCTTCGCTTGCTTGCAAAGCTTGCGGACGAGAAGAAGGCCGGGCCTGACCTGCAGTAGGTTGCATAGCTGGCGTCCCGCCGTGTCAGGTAGCGCTCCTCGATGCTACCTAGGAACCACAGCCCCCGGGAACCAACGTGGCCGGCGTGGGCTCCCACACGGGCGTTGCGACCCGCGCATCGTTGCGTCCGGCCTGGTGCCGACGGTCTCGTGAAGGTCGGCGAGGAGTGAACATTCTCAGTCGGCATGAGGACTCGCTGGGTCACGCCGCGGCGCTCGCGGTTCTCCATCGCAACCTGCTTTACATATGTTTCTGATCTGAGATGTTTAAGTCGTGCGGCCGGCCATTTTCCACCCTGTAGCGCGGGAGGATTGCGCTGACCCATATTTATGGGTATACGGGTTTCCGTATGAAAACAACCGTTGATCTACCTGACGATCTCGTGATCGAGGCGAAGAAGCGAGCGGCCGAGCAGCGGCGTTCGCTGAGGAGTCTCTTGACCGACGGCCTGCGTGCAGAGCTGGAGAAGGGGCGTGCGCAACGGCGGGGCAAGAGGAAGGTGCGGTGGGTCACGTCGCGGGGCGGTCTGCCTCCCGTAGACATCTCCGATCGGGCCAAGATGCACGAGTGGCTGCTGGCGCAGCGATGATCGCGATCGACACGAACCTGCTCATCTATGCCCATCGCGCCGGGGTCCGCGAGCACCGAGCGGCGCAGCGAGCGATTGAGACGGCGGCGAACGATCCGCGCGGGTGGGGCATCAGCCTGGCAAGCGTGAGCGAATTCTGGAGTATCGTTACCCATCCGGCGGCGCGGGGCGCGCCGGCCAGGCCCAGTCAAGCGATGTCGTTCATGACGTCGCTGATCGAGAGCGGCGGAATGCGGGTGTGGTTGCCCCGGGCCGGGTTTGCCGCGCGGCTCATGCAGCTGGCTTCCGACTTGCGAGTCGCGGGAGTGCGAATCTTCGATCTGCAGATCGGCTTGACCGCGTTTGACAACGGCGCGACCGAGATGTGGTCGCACGATGCCGCATTCGTACGCATACCAGGCCTGGCCGTCGTTGATCCGCTCGCTTGAAGCCCCGCGACCGCCTTGCGGTGCGAAGCTCCAGTATGATAATTCATCATACCGGAGGTGCGTGCATGCCAGCAGCAAAGGTAGCCATTTCTCTGGATGCGGATGTTCTCGCCCGGGTCGATCGGCTGGTGAGGCAGCAGGTGTTTCCGAACCGCAGCAAGGCGATCGAAGAAGCCGTGAAGGAGAAGCTAGAACGCCTCGACCGGTCCCGCCTTGCGCGCGAGTGCGCCAAGCTCGACCCTGTGTCCGAGAAAGCTTTGGCGGATGAAGGGTTGTCGGGGGAGCTGGCGGAATGGCCAGAGTACTGAGAGGTTATGTGGTGTGGGCTGACCTCAACCCGAGCCGAGGGCACGAACAAGCGGGGATGCGGCCAGTCGTGGTGCTCAGCCATGATATCTTCAACGAGCGGTCAGGCACGGTCATTGCCATGGCGGTGACAAGCCAACCGCAGCGCGCCGGCTTCCCGCTTACGATCGAACTCAAGGAGGTGCGGCTGCCGAAGCGCTCGTGGGTCAAGATCAGCCAGATCCGTACGTTGTCGGTGGAACGGCTTGGCACGAAGTTGGGCCGAGTAACGCCGGAGGAGCTGGACCGGCTCGTCGACGGACTGAATGAGATCATCGGGAGCTAACAGGAGTATCACCCGCGCGCTCGGGTCAGCAAGCGGACCGCGCACTGGGGCACTGTCCGGGTTATTAGGACAGTACCTGCACTGGGGGCGCGAGCGTCCGGTCCGTGCAGAGCGGGAAGGCAAACAAGCTCCAGGGCCGCGCTCGAATCAGTTCGACGAGGTGAAGGCGCAGCTTGCGTAACGCCGGAGCCCAGCCCACGCGGCTCACGCCGCAAGCCTTGCAGGTGGGGGCTCGGCACCTGCGCCGCGTCGATCTCCGCCTGGCGCGGATCATCGACCAGGTCGGGCCGTGCACGTTGCAGCCGCGCGGTCGGATCTATCACTCACTGTTTCGTGCCGTACTCTATCAACAGCTCGCCGGGAACGCCGCCGCCGCCATCGAGCGGCGCGTTTGCAGGGCGTTCGGCGGCCGCCTGCCTTCGCCGGCAGATTTCCTGCGCGCCGCCGATGCGCCGTTGCTCCAGGCCGGCCTCTCACGCCAGAAGCTGTCGTACCTGCGTGACCTGGCGTCCGCGTTTGCTGCCGGACGGTTACGGCCGCAGGCGTTGGCGCGGCTCAGCGACGAAGAGCTGGTCCGGGCGGTGACCACGGTGCGTGGCGTCGGCGAGTGGACCGCCCACATGCTGTTGATCTTCTCGCTGGGCCGGCCCGATGTGTTGCCAGTCGGCGACTACGGCGTGCGCAAGGGGATGCAGCGACTTTACCGCCTGCGCAGCCTGCCGAAGCCGCATACGATGGAACGCATCACCGCCCCGTGGCGTCCTTACCGCACGATCGGCTCGTGGTACATCTGGCGCAGCATCGACGAAGTGACGCTCTGACTCGTCCGCGACCGCTTATGGCAGATGGCGTGTGACTGATGGTTCGGGCGATATGCCGCCATACGCGCGAGGCGCGCCTCGCTAGTCGTTGAGGAAGCCGCGCACCGCTTGGAGAAACACCTCGAGCTGGTCGTGGTGCACCCAGTGCCCCGCCTTCTCGATGTTCACCACCTTGTAGTTGCGGAAGGCCGTGGCGCGGCCGTCCTCCTCCGGATCGGACGCCCAGGACTCGGTGCCGCGCACCAACAGGACGGGGCAGGTGATGTGCTGCCAAATCTCACGCGCCTCCTGCATGTTGAAGAGATAGGGCGAAACGGCGCGGACGTAGTTGTCGAACTTCCACAGATGGGTCCCGTCCTCATCGCGATATGAGCCGTGCACGGTTAGGTGTCGGGCCTGCTCGGGGGTGAGGTGCGGGTTGGCCTCGCGCATGCGCATGACCGCCTCGTCCAGGGACTTGTACCGGTGCGGGTGGCGCTGCGCCAGCGTCTGCATCTCCATGATCCACTCGGCCATGCGTTGATCCGCCGGCCGCTCGCGGATCATGCCCGGCGGCGGTCCCAACCCCTCGATGGCGACGACTTTCCGGACACGGTCCGGATAGACCCCGCTGTATTGCAGCGCGATCGCACCGCCGAGGGAATGGCCAATGATGGTGATCGGGAAGAGCTGCAGCGCGTTCAGCAATTGAGCGACGTCCAGGACGTAGTCAACCATGGAGTAGGAGCCGCCGATGGCCCACTGCGAGTCGCCATGCCCGCGCAGGTCGGGGGCGATGATGTGGTAGTCGCTGCGCAAATCCTGCGCGACCCAATCCCAGTTGCGGGCGTGATCGCGCCCGCCGTGGATCAGCAGCAGCGCCGGCTTGTCGGCGCTGCCCCAGTCGACATATTGCAGCTTGAGGCGTTGCGAGTAGAAGTAGTGCGCCGTGGGACCGAGAATCAGCTCTCGCGCCATCGTCTCATACAACCTGGTCGATGGCCTTGACGAGCTGCGCTTTGGGCACCGCGCCGACGATCTGGTCGCGCACTTGGCCGCCCTTGAAGAGGACCAGATTCGGGATGCTGCGCACGCCATAGCGTGACGGCGCCTGCGGATGGTCGTCGACGTTAACCTTCACGACCTTCAGTTGCCCGGCATATTCCTTCGCCAACTCCGCTACCACCGGGCCGATCACCCTGCACGGGGCGCACCACGGCGCCCAAAAGTCCACCAGAACGGGAAGAGGAGACTGCAACACCTCCGCTTCGAACCCACTATCGCCGACTTCCTGAACGTCCGCCATGCTCTGCTCCTGTTCCCTTGTGGGTCTGCACCCGATCGTCGCATGACCATAACCTCCGGTTGGAGTTGATTCAAGCCGTACCAAAGCGACCGCATATGAGGTCCAGGCGTGCGGGTGCATCGCGCCGCGACAGCTTGTCTGGTATAGTGTCACTTCATTAGACTTCGCCGTAGCGCGGCAGTTCCGTTGGCTGGAGGGTTTTGGCGAATATGATTCATCGATTGAGCGGCAAGGTTCTCGCCTTCATCCGCAGCCAACGGGTTGCCCGTGTGGCTACGGTCGGCCCCGACGGCACGCCGCACAACGTGCCGGTGTGTGTTGTATTCTTCAGCGGCCGGCTCTACTTCGCCAGCGAGAAGGAGGCACGCAAGGTGCGCAACATCCGCACACACCCCACGGTGGCCTTGTCCTTCGATGAATACAGCGAAAATTGGAAGCACATCGCGGGTGTGTTGGTCGTGGGCAAAGGTGCCGTTGTCGATCAGGGTGCCGCATTCCGGCGTGTGCGCCAGGCGCTCTATCGCAAGTACAAGCAGTACGCCCGCATGGCGCCTATCGAGGAAGGCCAATCCGTCATCGTGGGGGTGACTCCTACCGCAACCTTCTCCTGGGGCTTGTGAGGCGTGCCGCGCTCGAGACTGTTGTGCTCTGAGTCATTGCGCTGTAAACGAAGCGCGAGAGGGTCGGGTATGGTGCGGAAACGGGCGCGTGGGTTTCGGAGTGTGTTGCTACTGGCGGCTTTGGCTTTGTACACTGCGGCGGCGAGCGGCCGCGCAAGGGCACAAGGCTGGTTTCTGGAAAATCCGGGGCCCGCCAGTGACGACTTGTACGCCGTGAAGTTCGCCGACGCACAATCCGGGTGGGCGGTGGGCGAGTTTGGCGAGATCTGGCACACGACCGATGGCGGGACCACTTGGGAATTCCAGACTTTTCCCTCGTGTGTCGGCGATTGCAACGGCGACGGCATCGTGTCCGTGGACGAAATCCTCACTGGCGTGAACATCGCCCTGGGGAATCTCCCGGTGACGAGTTGTACAAGCTTCGATGCCGACGCAAACGGACTGGTCACGGTGGATGAGATCCTGACCGGGGTCAACAACGCGCTGAACGGGTGCCCAGTTCCCCCTGACCTTTACGGCGTAGCCTCCACCGATGCGCTGACCGCCTGGGCCGTGGGCGACAATGGTAAGATTCTCCACACCACTGACGGCGGCAGCACTTGGCTTCCGCAAGATAGCTCGGTGCAGTCATTTTTGAATGGAGTAAGCTTCGTTGGCGCAGCCAACGGCTGGGTCGTTGGTGACACCGGACTCATCCTGCACACCAGCGATGGCGGTGCGAACTGGACGGCGCAATCCAGTGGCACGCAGAGCGACATCTATGCCGTCGGGTTCGTTGATGCCATGCATGGCTGGGCGGTCGGTGACAATGGCTTGATCCTAGCCACCACGAACGGGGGCGACACCTGGACGCAGCAAAGCAGTCCGGGGGTGACCAGCGCGCTGCTCGCGATCAGCGTCGTCAGCACGCAGCAAGCATTTGCGGCCGGTGACGGCGGCACGCTGGTGTATACCGTCAACGGCGGCAGCGACTGGCCATCTGCAACACTCAACATCGATGTCGTTTGGGCCATGGATTTCACCGATCCGCTGAACGGCTGGGTGGTCGGCGAGATCGATCTTTCCACCGGGACTGTGGGTGCCATCCTGCACACGGGCGATGGCGGCGGAACCTGGGTGCCGCAGGATAGTAGGAACAGCAACCCTCTGTACGGCGTGAGTTTCATCGATGCGCACACCGGCTGGATCGTCGGCGGCGGTGGCACACTGCTCGACACGGCTGATGGCAACACCTGGCAGTTGCTGAATTCAGCGACGACCAACACCCTTTTCGGCGTCAGCTTCGCGAGCGCCACGGAGGGGTGGGCCGTCGGCGCCTTTGGCGCCATCGCGCACACGATGGACGGCGTGACCTGGACCGACCAGCCCACCCCGACTGAGGCCACGCTGTACGCGGTCACCTCAGTTAGCCCGCAGGCTGCCTGGGCCGCTGGCGATCAAGGGACTGTCCTGTCCACCACGGACGGCGGGGCGACGTGGCTTCAGCAGGTCACCAACGTCAGCGTGGGGCTGTTCGGAATCAAATTCGTGGACGCCTCGAACGGTTGGGTCGTCGGTGACGGCGGCACGATCCTCTACACGAACGACGGTGGCGGTAGCTGGAATGTGCAAACGAGCAATGTCGCGCAGGCTTTGTACGCGGTGGCCTTCGTCGATGCCAACACCGGCTGGGCGGTTGGCGATCAAGGCACGATCCTGCACACGACAGACGGTGCAACCTGGAATGTGCA
>Ga0187884_10000123_pt1 | contig 77131 bp, 62 predicted proteins | sample June2016WEW_20_4_FD_132983 | JGI IMG/M metagenome (GOLD analysis project Ga0187884, IMG submission 132983) | Peatland microbial communities from SPRUCE experiment site at the Marcell Experimental Forest, Minnesota, USA - June2016WEW_20_40 | ecosystem: Environmental > Terrestrial > Soil >...
AGCCCTATCCTCCGCCCGGCTCGGCTTCATCTTAACGAACGAGCCAATCGTTGGGAAGCCCAAACCGATGTCGCAGATGTCCTGATAACGTTTGTCGCAGATGTCTTGATCACGTACAGGCAAAAGACCGCCGGCGCTACGGCACCACTCGCAAAATACGGAAGCTCCGGCGACCGGGCATGCCGGCCCCAACGGTCGTCGCAAGCGAAGAAAGGTCGGCACGAATGCCGACCCAGCACGCAAGAATGCGTGCGCCACGGGCGAAACGCGGTTAGAAGTTCGGCTCGTCCGCCGATGGGCCGTACATGGCCGGCACGGGGATGTCGTTGAGGCGCAGATACACCGATAGCTGGCCGCGGTGGTGCACGCTGTGGTTGAACACGAAGCTGCGCAGCACGACCACTTTCGGCATGGTAAAGAACACCTTCTCGCCGGACTTGAGCGACCAGGGCTGCATGAGCTGATCGTTCTCTGCTTTGGCGAGAGCGGCGCGGGCGGTGGCGACCGACTTATCGAACATCGTCAACAGTTCGGCGCGCGAAGCGGCGATCTTGCGCGCGGATGGGTCAAAGGCGGCCAGGTCGATAGAATCTTTGCCGATGGTGTCCGGCACCCAGTTCACCAGTTCGGTTAGATGAGTGGCCAGCGAGGCCATGTCCATGGATTTCGGGTGGGGCTTGAAGCTGAACTTGTCGTCTGGGATCCGCTCGAGCAGGCGGCGAGTGGTGGCCATTTCCTGATCGAATTCCGGTAGTAGCGCGTCACGAATCAACATAGCGGTTGAGCTCCGCTGGGCTATATTCGCTTTTTATTCGCCCTCAGTCAAGTAAATTCTGTATGAGTTTATCCGCGGGCGACAGCGCGGGCAATCTCGAGCGGATTGCCCCCTGGTAATCGATCCGCCGGCCGGCGTATAATCGGGGCAGTTGGCGCGTGCTCCGCGTGCCGATGCTACCTTCCTGAAAGCCGCTCGCGTGCCCGGCATGATAGAAGTCGAGCGCCACTCTGCCGTCAGCAGGATATTGAAAATGCCCGAAAACCGTCCGCCGAAGAGTTGTAAAAGAATGCAGCCGCAGGTGGGGATTGGCAAGCTAAAGCATGCCCCACCAAGTTCCGCCGAAGAAGGGGCATTATCGGATGCGCTACCCTGGGGATGGGGTTGCCATCCATCGAACCACAATATAAAGGGGTAAGAGTGCTTTACTTTGGCCGGCACAGGGGTTTAGTATGGTTACAATCGCCCGATGGCAAGCGAGGTTAAAGCTTTGCTGAAACTAAAACGCGTTGAACTACAGGGTTTCAAGTCCTTTTGCGAGCGCACCGAGCTCCGCTTTAACGGCTCGGGCATTGCCGGCGTGGTCGGGCCGAACGGGTGCGGGAAATCGAATATTTCCGACGCCATCAGTTGGGTGCTGGGCGAGCAGTCGGCCAAGAGCCTCCGCGGCACGCGGATGGAAGACGTGATTTTCGCCGGCACGCGCGAGCGCAAACCGGTAGGGATGGCCTACGTGACGATGACCCTGGTGGACCCGGAGCATTATCACGGCCACGACGCGCACAAGATTCAGGCGGTGGAAGAAGGCGGGGAAAAGAAGCGCGGCGAGATCACCATCACGCGGCGGCTGTACAGGAGCGGGGAAAGCGAATACCTGATCGACGGGCGGCTGGCGCGGCTGCGCGACATCCAGGACCTTTTTATGGGCACCGGGCTGGGCCCGGAGAGCTACGCGATTATCGAGCAGGGACGCATCGGGCAGATCCTCAGCTCGAAACCGCAGGACCGGCGGTCGGTGATCGAAGAAGCTGCCGGCATTACCCGGTTCAAAACGCGCAAGCGGCTGGCGGAGGCGAAGCTGGAAGGCGCCAAGCAGAACCTGGCGCGCGTGTACGACATTCTGGAAGAAGTGACGCGGTAGGCGAATTCGCTCAAGCGACAGGCGCAGAAGGCGCGCCGCTATGGCGAGCTGAAGGCCGAGATGGAGAGCCGGCTGAAAGTGGTGCTTTCCGGCAAGTACCGGCTGCTGGAGCGCGATGCGGCCAAGACCGCCATCGATTTGAACCTGGCGGCGGCGGAATTCAAGGGCCTGGGCGGGCAGGTGGAGGAACGGGAACAGGCGCACGAGCGGGCGCAGGCCGGATGTTATGCGCTCGAAGAGCGGCTAACTGAGGCGCGCCTGGAACTTTCCGAAGCCAACATGGAAGCCGAGCGGACGCGCGGCCGGCTGGCGGCCCAGGTGAAAGAGATCGGCGCCACCGAGGAACGAATCGCGCAGGCGGAAAAAGAATCCGAGCAATTGGGGGCCCGGCTGGAGCAACTGGATGGCGAGATCGCGGTGCACCAGCGGAGCGTGACGGCGCTGGAGGAGCAGATCGCGGAGGCGCGTGCGCGGCTGCTCGGCATCAACCAGCAGCGGGAGGCTTTGCAGACCAGGCTGCGGGAGCGCGAAGGGGCCATCGAAACCGGCCGGCAGGCGATTCTGCGGCTGCTGAGCGAGGCGTCGCAACTGAAGAACCAACTGGCGCAGATGGAGGAGTACCTGGCCAGCATCGGGCGGGAGACGGCGCGCTCGACGAGAGAAGAGCAGGCGGCGGCGGCCGAAATCGAGCGGCTGGAAGCGGCGCGGCGGTCTCTTGCTGAAACCGTGGCGGCGCGACAGCTCGAATTGGAAGCGGTAATGGGCGAGCGGCGGCGCACCGAAGAGGATCTGGCCGCACGGCGGCAGGCGGCGGCCGAGCTGCGGCAGACCATCGACGAGGAGAAGACGGAGGTATCGCGGATTCGCGCGCGCAAGGAATCGCTGGAGCAGGTGCTGGCGCACCGCAGCTACACGACCGAATCGGTGAAGCGGCTGTTCGCGTCGCTCGAAACCGGCAAGGCCGGCGACCTGAAGCCGGCGGGCGTGCTGGCGGACTACGTGGAAGTGGACCCGCAGTATGAAAAGCCGGCGGAAGAGTTTCTCCACGACGAGCTGGAATACGTGGTGGTGGAAAGCTGGCAGCAGGCCGAGCGGGGCCTCGATTTCATCCGCGCCGAACTGGACGGCCGCGCCACGTTCCTGGTGCATCCGGAGCCGAACGGCAACGGCAAGGCGCGCCTGCCGGAGCCGGCGATCGGCCCGGAGACCGGGATCGCGTCGCGCCTGAGCGATTCGCTGCGGCTCACCAACGGGTTCCGCGACCGCGCCACGGACCTGCTGCCGCGGGTTTCGCTGTGCTTCGTAGCCGAGGACCGCGGCGCGGCGCAGCGCCTTTCGACGGCCTACCCGCACCTGTATTTTCTGCTGCCCGATGGCGTTTGTTACCACGGCCACACGGTGACCGGCGGCAAGAAAACCGGCGCCGGCCCGCTGGCGATGAAGCGCGAAGCGCGCGAGTTGACCAGCGTGCTGGCGGAGCGGCAGGCGGCGCTCGACGGGCAGGTGGCGCGGCTGGACGAGATCGGCGTGGAGATCGCCGGCCTGGAGACCGAGCTGGAACGGCTGCGCGGTCTGCAACAGGCGCGCGAGAAGGATCGCGTGGCGCTCGATCACGACGTTCGCAAGCTGGCCGAGGATCTGGCGCGCGCCAATTCGAAGGTTTCGGTGGCGCGGTTGGAACTGGAGCGGCTGCGCCGCGATGCCGAGAAATGCGCCGGCGAGCGCGAGCGCAACTGCGCCGCGGTGGAAGAGAAGGAACGGCAGCGCGCGGCTCGCGAAGAGGCGCTGGAGGCGGAGCGGCAGGAAGCGGAGAAGCTCGAAGAGCAGACGGTGGCGATCGGCGAAGAGCACGCCACCACGCGCGAGGCGCTGGCCGGCCTGGAAGAACGCCACCGGGGCGAGCGCAGCGCGATGGCGAAGCTGGAGCAGCAGTTCCAGGAGACGAGCAGCCGGCGCAACGCGACGGCGGCGGAAATTGAGCGGCTGGGCGAGCAACGCGCGCGGCTGCTGGCGGACAACATCGAGCTCGACCGCCGCGGCGGCGAACTGGCGGCCGGAATCTCACGCACGGAGGCCGCGGTCAACGAGATGGCGGTGGAGGATGCCTCCATGCGGGAGGCGCTGCGCGCGGGAGAAGACGAACTGAAGACGCTGCGCCTGGCGGCACAGGAATGCCAGGAGCGGCGGGCGCAGGTCGAAGTCGAGCTGGTGCGCAAACAGACGGAGCTGAAGTACCTGGACGAGACCAGCCGCAAGGAGCTGAACTGCCCGGTGGAGGAACTGGCGCCGGCAGGCGACCCGGTGCCGGACGCAGAGGCGATTGCCGCCGCCGAGCAGGGCGCCAACGAAATCCGCGAGCGCATCGACGGGCTGGGGGCCGTGAACCCGGCCGCCATGGAAGAGTTCCAGGAGGCGCAGCAGCGGCAGGAATTCCTCAGCGTGCAGCGGCAGGACCTGATCGATTCCATCCGCGATACGGAAAAGGCGATCCAGGAGATCGACCAGGTGTCGCGGCAGAAATTCGCCGAGGCGTTCGAAGCGATCAACGCCAACTTCCGCGGCATGTTCCAGACGCTGTTCGGCGGTGGCACCGGCGAAATGCGGCTTACCGACCAGGAGAACCTGGCCGAATCGGGCATCGATATCGTCTGTTCGCCGCCCGGCAAGCGGCTGCAGAACGTGCTGCTGCTATCGGGCGGCGAAAAGGCGCTGGCCGCGGTGGCGCTGTTGATGGCCATTTTCCGCTACCAGCCGAGCCCGTTCTGCGTGCTCGACGAAGTGGATGCGCCGCTCGACGAGGCCAACATCGGCAGGCTGACGACGCTGCTGAAAGAGATGTCGCTAGAAACGCAGTTCGTGGTGATCACCCATTCCAAGCGCACCATGGAAGCCGCGGAGGCGCTGTACGGCGTGACCATGCAGGAACCGGGTGTCTCGCGCCTGGTGGCCGTGCGGTTCGGCCCGGCGGCCGAAGCGGCGGCGTAGCGCGACTGCCGGCGGCCGGGCTCTAAGGGCACTCCGTGAGGGAACGCTAGCCGCCATATGGCAGACATCGAATAAGTGAGGCGGTCAGGTTATTCTCGGATTGCAGCCAAGCCCCATTAACACCGGGGAAGTCGCACTTAGTAAGTACTTACGGTGGAGGCTCCTGAATGCGTCCCCGGCGCCACCTCACTTTTTCGCTGGCGGTTCCCTTCCTTCCGCGGTGCAATTCACGGTCACGGTGAAACCGGAACGGACGTTCGGCGACTCGGGGCTGCATTTCATGGGTCTGCCCTCCGGGCCGGTGACTTTCACTTTGTGATACCCCGGAGCGACCACGAATGTGAAGGGCGTGGTCCGGCGCATTTGCTGATTGTCAATGGTTACAGTGCCGCCGAGCGGCGTTGATGTGATATATAGCTTGCCGGGCCGCTGCGGCATTTGCGACCGCAGAAGCCCCGGAGACAGGAAGAGGCAGCACAGGGCCAACCACAGCACTGGAAACAGTCGTTGCGTTTTCATGTTAGTCCCCCTTGCCTAAGTCTTGCATCACAAAGTCGGCGAAAAAGAAAACACCTGCCAGCAGCGTATAAAAATGTGCCGCCTTGGGCCATTGAACCAGGTCGATGTCGAGGGTCCCGACGGAGTTCAGGAGCACAAATTCGACGTTCTGGTAGTAGACATATCCGAAGTAGAGGGAGAGGCCTACACAAACTGCACTTAGGACGGCGGGCCACATTTCCCGCAGCCGATAGTGCTGTCTAGGCTTAGTGGTCAACAGGAACCCCATCGCGCCGAGGAGACCAGTGCCCAGGGTGATGAGGAGATTGTTGATGCCCTCATAGGCGTCCACGGCCTTGTCCAACTCCGGCTCACTGTCGGGCGCGACAGGGTAGGGCCTGGTATTGACGTAGGTCGTGACCTTCCACATTGCTACTATCAGCAGGATAGAGACGATATAGAAACCGAGTCTGGCAATTGGCAGGCGTATGGTCACTGGCTTCGCGGTCATTCAATCGATCCTGAGCGCTCAAGAGGCTGAAAGCGCTGCCTCCCAGCTTTTGGCGAGTATAACCGAACTTGGGTAGAGCGTCAATTCAAATTGACAAAGCCGCAAGCTCTGGCAGCGGGCAGGGAATACCGCAGTCTGGTTTGTCCAGAACATCCTGCGACTGTGCCGGGCCGGCGCGGCCGGTTACTGCGGCGGCAGGGTGATGGGAACGCGCCGCTCGCGGTTCAACTGGAGGGTGAGAGTGCGGTCGATCGAGCTGAGCGGCACCTCTTTCTCCTGGCGATCCAGCGTGACGTAGTGCAGCGTCAGACCGGCGATCCAATAGGAACCCGCCGCCTGAATTCCGCCACCCTTCAATGCAAACAAGTAAATGGGCGAGGATTCTTTCGTGGCGCTTCCGGTAGCGGCCGGCACCTCCTGCCCATACTCGTCATAGGAGCGAGTAACTGGATGGGCTGCACCCGTGTAGGTGTTCGGTGCCGCTGTTTGCGCCGGAGGATCCGCGGGAGCGTATGTTACGGCCGGGCCTGGCGCATACGCATAACCTGGATCCGTGTAAGTGTCGGGATAATACGGGTAATCGTTATAATACCCGTAATCATAATAATTGGGCCAATAGCCGAAACCGAGGCCGTACCCGGGATAACCCCAGCCCCAGCCGTAATACGGCCAATAGCCTCCGTATCCGTAGCCGCCGTAACCAAAGCCACGGCCATAACCGTAGCCTCGGCCGTAACCATAACCACGGCCGTAACCATAACCGCCATAACCATAGCCTCTGGCGCCGCCGTAACCGCCGCGATATCCGGAGCCAATGGATCCGCCGCCGCGGAATCCGCCGCCAATGCTGCCATGGCTAAAGCCGCCACCGCCGCCATGAAATCCGCCGCCACCGCCGCCGTGAAATCCGCCGCCACCGCCGCCGCCGTGTCCGCCACCGCGCTGCGCCATGCCGCACCAGGCCAGCACCATGAACGAAAGGGTAATTCTCAATAGGGCCCTCATCCGAGTACTCCTCTACTTCGCAGCTTACGCCCACTTAGGGACCAGCGCAAGGCGGCAGCAGGGGCCGTTAGGAATCAACGCGATATGGCACATGGGCTGGCTGGCAGCATCCCTCGCCGGCGGCCGCGCCCGGCTTCGCGGGAACAAATTGTGCTAAGGTGCACTGGGTAAGCTGTAAGCACAGGCAGATTCCGAAGTGAAACGATTCCCCTTTCTCGACTGGATGCGCGGGCTGGCAGTGGTGATCATGATCGAGTGCCACGCGTTCAACGCCTTTGCGCGCATGGATACGCGCGACGGCGGCCCTTACGTGCTGTCGCAGTTCGTGGGCGGCATGGCGGCGCCGCTGTTCCTGTTCATGGCCGGGATGACAACCGCGTTCCAGATGGAAAGCATGGCGCGGCGCGACGTCAGCCCGTGGCGCCGCTGGGTGACGGCAATGCGGCGCGCGGGTTACATCATGGTGATCGCGCTGCTGTTCCGCTTCACTAATTGGCTGGGCAGCCTTCCCGGCGGCAGCCTGCAGGAACTGACCAAAGTGGATATTCTCAACTGCATGGCGGTGGCGCTGGCTGTGTTTGCGGCGGCGGCGGCGTTCGGAGCCGAGGGGCGCATGCGCTTTGCCGTGTTCGGCGCCGCAGCCGTGGCCATGCTGTCGCCGTTAATGGCCAACCTTCCCTGGGATGGCGCGCCGCGGCTGTTGCGCGAGTACCTGGTACCGGGCGCGGGGCGCGGCCACTTTCCGTTTTTTCCCTGCGCCGCCTATGTTGGATTCGGCATTGCAGCCGGCCTCGCGGTGAAACGCACGGCCGACGCGCGCATGGACCGGCTGATGCAATGGTCGGTGCTGATCGGCATCGCGCTGATCTTCACCAACCAGTATTTTTCCAATCTTCCTTACTCGATCTACCCGAAGTCCAATTTCTGGACCGACAGCCCGACGCTGGTTCTGATTCGCACCGGCGTCATTCTGGCGTGCCTGGCTGGGTCCTACCTTTGGACCGAATACGGCGCGGGCGCCGGGTGGAGCTGGATGCAGACGCTGGGCAAGACTTCATTGATGGTCTATTGGGTGCACGTGGTTCTTGTGTACGGCGGCTGGACGAGGCTTCTGCACCACAACCTGACGATTTCGCAAACGGCCGTCGCCACGGTATCGCTGGGCGCGCTGATGGTCGGATTGGCCGCCGCCAAACTGTGGTGGACCGGCCGGCGTGCGGCGCGCCCGCAGCTTGTGCCCGCAGCCGAGCGGGCCTAGGCGGCGTCACATCGCAGAATGCCGCGCAGGCTCAGGCGTTAGCCGGAGAATGGGAGCAACCAGCATCATTACTTGATCTGCGATGTCCTCCGGCGCGCATCGATCGGTCGTTTGGGCCCACTCCTTGGCCGCGCCATAGATCGCCCAACTTGCCGCCGCCGCGATCAATTCGGGGCCGATCGCGTTCTCCGCAGGATGGCGTGTGAGCCCGTCGAGGAGCATCCGCCGCACCACCGCGATGATTGCCGACTCCATATGCGGCTCCAGTTGCCGCTGGCAGTTCGAACCCTGCATTCGAGTCAGATAACTGCAGACCGCCAGCACAATCCCCTTCAGAGCCGACGCGCAGGTGCCGTCGAACTGTACCTTTCGCTCCGCCAGCAGTTCGTGGAACCGGCTGCCTACCATACACTCCAGCAGTGCGAACTTATCCGCATAGTGGTCGTAGAAGGTAGCTCGATTTAGCATCGCTGCATCCGTAATATCCTGCACCGACAGTTGATCGAACTCCTTCTTTTTCAATAGCCTCTCAAGGGATTGCTGGAGTAGCTGGCGGGTACGCCGGATGCGCGGATCGAGAGTCTGGCAGCTTTTCTCAGCCATAGCTGGCCCCAAAGGTCCTCCGCTATCAGTATAAAACAACATTCGTCGTTTTTCCGTGAATCGACAGACGTCGTCTAAACATCAACTGTTGTAAAGGAGAAAACATCCGATGGCAACCCTTCTTCGAATTGATTCCAGCCCTCTTGGCAAGGACACATCATTCAGCCGCCAACTCACAGCCGAGTTCGTCCGGGAATGGCAGCGACAGCACCCGGACGGCAACGTCATCACCCGCGACCTGGCCAACACCAAACTGCAGCCGGTCAGTGCCGAATGGATTGGCGCTGCCTACACTCCCGAGGGCAGCCTCACGGCGCGCCAGCGGGAGATCCTCGCGGATTCCGATGAACTGATCGCGGAGCTCAAAGCGGCCGACGAGTATGTGGTCGGCGTCCCGATGCACAACTTTTCCATCCCCTCGGTCCTCAAGCTCTGGATTGACCAGGTGGTGCGAGCCGGGAAGACGTTCGTATACGAGAACGGCGCGCCGGTCGGCCTGCTTGCCGGCAAGAAGGCCACTTTTATAACCGCTTCCGGCGGCGTATATGAGCAAGGTTCGCCCTCGTCCGCGATGAACTTCGTTGAGCCGTACCTGCGGAGCGTGTTTGGCTTCATTGGTGTGACCGACGCACGCTTCGTGAATGCGGGCGGAACCGCCAAGATCCGCTACGGAGTCGATCGCGAGAGCATCTTGCAACCGGCTCTTGCGTCGATCCGCGCCCAGCTCCGGGCAGCGTAAGTCCCGGATAGGAACCTATTGAAAACCCACGCCGAAATACAAGTCAGTTCTGAGACGGTCTTTCCACATGGTCGATGACCAGGACCTCGACCGGGCCCTTGGCCGATTCGAGCTTCAGCCCGAGTTGTTCCTGGATAGCGGTGAAGATCGCCGGCGGGCCGGTGGAGTCAGTTGCGGCCGGGGGGCTTTCGGGATTGCCTGCCCCGGCGGAACGCGGCAGGCCGGCGGCCGCCTCATCCGGGGTAAAGTCCAGGCGGAGATCGAATGTTGCGGTGAACCCGGTACTGTCAACTACTGGGCGGCCCAACACCATCGAGAGCATCCTGATGAACTCCGGCATGGCCACCTTTCCTCCCTCCAGGCGTGCCCCAAACGCTTCACCATGCACCGCGACCCTGCCGCAGGGAAAACCGGGAGCAGGCTGTCCCGGCGCGGCCGAGGGGGGCGGCAACATCCCGTTCGGGCCAACTGGAATGCAACCACCTTCCTTCGGCGGTTGCAATTTGAGGCCGCTCTTCGCCACGGTAAGCGCATAGACCGGGAGTTCCTTCGTTTCGCGATGGAGCTTGAGCTGGAACCAGTCTTCCAGGAGCGATCGCAGCATGAGAAAAGTCTCGGCGCGGCTGGCTTTGCCGTCTCCCTTGGCCTCGATGTCATAGCCCTCGGATTGAATCCAGCTTGGACCTCCCGAGATCTGAAAGGCCTGAACGCTGTATGCGTTCTCGATCAGCATGATCAGCGGTGCGTTTTCCGCAAACAGTCCGCCGCCGGGACGCGGTCTGACGATCATATGTGTCGGGGCTGAGATATTTCGTTTGACCGATGCAACCTCGAATCGCGGCGTGGCATCGGACTGGCCGAACAGGCCGACAGCCGTGATGATCAGGAGAATCGCAGTGAGGATGATTCCCATCCCGGATCGGGTATGCGATGGCGGCCGGGACTGGCCCAGCAACCTCGCCACGCGGTCCGCCAGCGAACCGCCGTTGGCGGCGATGGTGGCATCAGCGTGGGCCGGGCGGTACGATTCCAGCTCCGCCAGGGCGCGCGCATAGGTGAGCGCGTCACCGCTCGCCCGTGCGGCAACATCATCGCAGCACATCTCCCGCTCGACGCGAATATGCCCCGACACCCACCAGACCGCGGGATGGTAGAACAGCAGCGCCTCGGCCACGCTTTGCAGCATGTTGACCAGATAATCGTGCCGACGGATGTGCGCCAGTTCGTGAAGCAGGAGCGCTTCCATTTGCTCAGCCGGTAAGCCGGTAAGCGCCCCCATCGGCGCCAGCACAACGGGACGAAGCCAGCCGACGACGGTCGGCACCTCGACCAGCGCGGACACCAACAACCGCACCGGGCGTGAGAGGCCAATCCGGGCGCCGAGTTCGCCGAGCGTCTGCCGCCATTCCGGCGGCGCAGGCCGAACCAGGGTGGATCGCATGCGCGCGGCGACGACCCATCCGCCCAACAAACGCACCCAAAACGCCATCGCGCCGGCGAGCCAGATCACAACCACCCAGGACAAAAACTCTATCGCCCGCGCCTCAGGAATGGCCGCGCTGACGGATGCGGGCAGAGCGATGGCCACCGCGGGAGCGGCAGAGACGGCGCGGCCGGCGAGGTGGGCCGCGATGGGAACCGCGTCCGCCGGGCGCATCAGATACCAGGTCGCGAATGGAGCAGCCAGCATGGCGGCGAGTGCCACGCAGGCGAGGATGTATCGCGTGTTCGGGCTGGACGAGCGCGGTATGCCTTTGCGGACGGCGGCGTAGAGAGCTGAAATCACTACACCCTGCCAGAGAAAGTGAATCAGGGTCCAGCCGAGGCGTTCCACCCAAGGCTGTGATGAGAGGAACTGGATGGCGTTCATCGAGAGCGTCCTTTCTTTTCCGCAAATTCCTCCAGCATCTTGCGGATTTCGGCTAACTCCTGACGCGAAGCGGGTTCCGCTGCGAGAGCGCCCATCACGAGGCTTTTGGCCGACCCATCAAAGGCGCGTTTCAGCAGGTCGCCGGCGATCTGTTTCTGAGTTTGTTCTTTGGGTACGCCGGCTTCGTAGACGTGCGAGCGAAAACGCTCGCTGCGGATGAGCAGGCCCTTCTCCATCATCAATTGCATCTGCTTCAGCGTGGTGGTGTAGCCACAGTCCTTGCCGAGTTCCTGGTGGACCTCGCGCACAGTCGCCGGTCCCATCCGCCAGAGAACGGCCAGGATGTCGATTTCAGCGTCGGTGGGAAGCGGCAGAGATTTTGGATCGTGATCCGAGCGGGTGAGTGCCATTTGCAGGAATCGTACAACGATTAAAAACGTATGTCAGCGATTTAAATCGTACGTGCGTGCTTTCCAGCACGATTCAGTTTTCCCCGGAGGTGGCGTGTCTATGGAGATGGATACGTGCGTGGTGGAGCGCCGGGCCGGGCATGCCCGGCCCCTACGGTTTGTCGTCGTCCTCGGGGAAAATCTGGTGCGTCAGGTCTTCGACTGGCTTTTCGCGGGAGGCGTCCCACCAGCCGGCGGCGAATGCGGCCAGGGCGAGGCCCCAGATCACCAGGTCCGTAACATCCAGCCCATGCCGTAACGCCACGGCGCCGAAGCAGATCAGGGTGCGAAAGACCCAGCCGTAGAGGCGCGATGGTTTCGTCTGGCCCTTGCGCACGCTCACCAGGACGCGTGCCGCCATATGCGCGCAGCCAATGCCGATGACGCCCACAACGCCGCGCAAGAACTCGAATGACATCTCCTCTTACCATGCCCCAGCACGCGGCCGGTTGCAAGCCGCGACGCCGATGCGCCGGGGTGTCCGACATCGAAATGGAATGTTCTTCGGTCTTGGCCAATTCGCGCGAGCCATTGTCACGTATGGAAATTTCAGCCCGACCGCGTCGCGCAGGCGCGCGCTGGCGGAGTATACTCTTTACGAAAGGAAAGACAAAATGAACCGTATCTGGATAGGCTGCCTCGCCGTGGGCATTGCCCTGGCGCAGGCGCCGCACTACACGAGCCCAGCCGCTACCACGACGGTGACTCTCGGGGACAAGCAGATTCGCATCAGCTATCACGCTCCTTCCACGCACGGCCGCAAGATTTTCGGCGGATTGGTTCCGTATGGCGAGGTGTGGCGTGCCGGCGCCAACCAGGCCACGCTGCTGCATACCGATGCAGACCTGACGATCGGCAGCCTCACGGTGCCCAAGGGCGATTACTCGCTCTACGTGCTGCCGGAGGAAAACCAGTGGACGCTGATCATCAATAAGGAAACCGGACAATGGGGCATCAAGATGGGCGGTGCCACCACCGAGGACCCGGCCAAGGACCTCGGCCGCGTGGTGATGAAGCTGAGCAAGCCCGCTGCCCCGGTGGAGACGTTCACCATCGCGCTGAGCAAGGAAGGCGACGAAGGCAGTCTGACGATGTCCTGGGCGGACACCGTCGCTTCGGTGGCATTTACCGCCAAGTGAGTGGGGCCGGTCCCCGACCTGCCAACGCCGGGCGGAAGCCAGACCGCTTGTGTCGTCCCCTGGCAAGATGTGTCTGATTGAGACAGCCCGGGCCGGCGGCAAGGGGACTGCCGGTGCCCCAGCGGCACCGTTTACTGCGCCTGCTTTTGAAAACGATATAACTCGAAGGTCGGCCGGCCGTGCGCGTCTCGTATGACCGCGAGCAAGCGGTGCTCGAAACCGGCGGCCGCGGCGAAACGGTCGAGCTTCGGGCGAACGTCCGGGAAGAACTCCATGTCCGGCACGTGCGTCACCCAGACGGCGTCCGGCGCAGCGATCATGCCGAGCAGCCACTGGCGGTCGGCCGGGCTCATGTCCGGCGCGGGGGCCGGGTCCATGCCGACGCGCAGCGGCAGCGCGCCCCGGTCGATTAGCCGCAGGCTCTCGAGGATGTTCCAGTCGGCACAGTAGACCGCGGCCGGGCGCATCGCCATCAAATCGGTGGAGAGCGGAAAGATGGCGTCGCTCCAGGTGCGGCTGCCGCCGTTGCGGACGGATTTCCAGAAATACTCGTTGGTGACCAGAACATCGGAAGCAACCAGCAGTGCCAATATGACGGCAACTGCCGGAATGCCGGCACGGCCCAGCCGGCGCGAAGCCGCGGCGAAGGAGACGGCCATGATCATCGCCGGCAGAGGCCACAACAGAATGGTGTGATGGACGCTGCCGCCGGCGGAGGGGGTAGTGGCCATCTCGATCCAGGCGACCGCCATGGCGATGAGCGCGAACAAGATGGCCCGCAGGTCCCGGCCGCGCGCCAGCGGCGCCAGCAGCAGCGCGAGCAGGCAGGCATAAAGCTGCAAGCTGCGCCGCGGATGGCCGAAGCGCTCCGAGATTCCTGCGCTGAGGCGCTGGGCCAGGGTGGCGGCGGAGCGCGGGGCGGGCGTTTGGTCGTCCTCGGCGAACATGTAGCCGAAGAGTCCTTCACCATCGATGGTGCGCTGAAGGATGGTGATCTTGCTGCGCAAGTCGACCGCGGTGCGGCCAGCGTTCTCGCGCAGCACCGCGAAGTGGTCGTGGATGCCGGAGAGCGCCACGGGCCACGCGCCGGCCAGGAAAGCGAGCGAGGCAATGGCCAGGCGCCGGCCGCTCCATGCCGCTCGAATTTCGCGCGGTATGGTTGCCAGGGCGCCAATCGCCAGCCCGGAGAGCATCCAGCCCGCCAGCATCTTGTCCCAAACCGCCAGGCCAAACAGGAAAAAGCCCGCGGCCAGAAAGAGAGAGTTCACTGAGCGGTGGAACTTCACCAGCAGCAGCAGGCCGGCGCCGATCAACAGGTGCTGCAGCGCCACCGGGCCCCAGTCGAAAGTCGTGGTCAGCAGGTACTGCGAATCGGCGGGCAGAATGACGCATCCAATGACCGCCGCGCGGGCGCCCACCGTCAAGCGCAGGAAGCGGTAGAAGATCCAGATGCTGGCGGCTCCGGCCAGCAGGGCGGGGAAGCGCAGCGGCCACACGCCGGTGCCCCAAAGATGAAAGATAGGGCGCCAGATCCATGTCTTGAGCGTGCCCAGGTAGCTCATGTGCATCAGCGGGATGCGGGCGTGGCCAAGGTGGAAGGCGTAATACCAATACTTTGGCTGGTAGAGCGGACCCGCCGGCAAAGCCTCATCCGCTTCGATGCCAAGGCTGCCGATAAAGGCCATTCCGGACAACAGGAAAAAAGCGATCGCGGCGGCGGCGCAAATTCGCTGGCGAATTTCGGCTTGATCGCGCAAAATTATTTCCTGGCGGAGTGTCAATTTCGACCGGGGTTGAAGTAAATATTGTAAGACGCGGCTGAAATTGCCGCTTCGAGGTAGGTGCGCGTGGCCGGGCGCGACAAACGCCGCCCTGGCGGAACGCCTGGCTAGGGGGCCTGGCACAGTTGCAGCCGGGTGTATACTGAATCCGCGGGCGGGCTTCCGCATCCAATTGTGAAGCGCGGTTTCGGTAAGCGCGCAGGGATGCGAGAGCCGGTTCCCGGTGGCGGCTCCGGCCAGCGGGACGGCGGGGGCATCGCCCGTAAGCTGGCGCCAATCCGTTGAGAGAATTGAGGGTTCAACCGCCTGGAGCGCTCCGCTGCGTTGCTGCATAGGCACTAGACTGTGCCGGTGTTGGGCCAGTTGAGGCGTGGCAGAGGGCGCCGGGCACGGGAAGTTTTTGCAGGCCGATCCCCCATTCACAGCTACTGAAGATTTTTTGGATTCCGCCGATAGAGAACGGGTGCGATTGCGTGGTTTACCCTGGCGGAAAGGAACGCACGCCGGTTTGGCATTCGGGTTGCTCAGTACGGACTCGCGTGGCCGCCACTAGCGTGGCGACGCGGTGGTAGCCCTAATGAGGGGGATGGCCGGGATGAAACTTTTAGCGGCATTTGCCGTCTATACAGGTACTGCAGGAGAGAGACCAAGGGAAAGAAATTAAAAGAAATAAACCATTGGCTGAAGGGAGAAGGACCATGAACAGGACAGAGTTGGCAAAATATCAAAGGGTGCTGGAAGCAAAACGGGCGGAACTGGCGGCTGGGCTGCGGAAGCGCGACGAGATTGCGATCGAAAAGACGCCGGATGCGCTCGATGAGGTGCAACTCGCGGGGGAACGCGAGTTCGCGATTCGCACGCTGGATCGTGAATCCAGTTTGCTGCGCCAGGTGAATAGTGCGCTGGCGCGCGTTGCCGACGGAAGTTACGGATCTTGTTTGCATTGCGAAGAGGAGATCAAGCCGAAGCGTCTCGACGCAGTGCCCTGGACGAAGTACTGCATTACGTGCCAGGAAGCTGCCGACCGTCACGAATTCGAATCCGATCCCGGCGACCCGGCAGACGAGTTTCTGGCCGACGCGGCATAAAATTCACTGGTTCAACTTCCTGGTTCTGGTGTCTGCATGAAGGGCGCGGGAACATCCCGCGCCCTTCGTGTTTTTGCGAGGATCAACTGCCGGTTGCCGCAGACGTGCGCGAAGTTACACAACACCCAGGCGCGCGGCATTAGATTTGGGGGTTGTGGCGCAACGGAAGCGTGTTATCTTCTGAAGAAAGCGAACGGCCGAGTGGAGTTTCTACACCGCGCGCCGGGCCAGCCTTTGCATGTAAGCATTCTGCCGGGCGCCTTCAACCCCGTCACTGTGGCGCATCTGGCGCTGGCGCGTGCAGCCTTGGCCCAGGTGGACGAGGTGGTGTTCGTGCTGCCGCGACGATTTCCGCACAAGGAATATACGGGCGCCGGGTTCGAGGCGCGGGCGGCCTTGTTGATGGCACTGGCCGTGGGCTCTCCCTCCTACTCCGTGGCTTCCGCGGAGGGGGGTCTCTTTATCGAGATCGCGCGGGAGAGTCGCGCCGCATATGGGGGTAACGTGCGTGTGTCGATGTTATGCGGGCGCGACGCCGCGGAGCGCATCGTTGATTGGGACTACGGCATGCCCGGCGCCATCGAAGAAATGCTCCGCGAGTTTGGTTTGCTGGTGGCCGCGCGCCGTGGTGAGTACGCTGCGCTGTCAAACCTCGCGCACGCCATCGGCCGGCTGGAACTGGATGGCGAGTTCGACCATGTGTCGGCCTCGGAGGTGAGGCGGCGGATTGCCGCCGGAGCCGCCTGGGAGCACCTGGTGCCGGCCGCAGTGCGCGATCAGGTGCGGAAGCTATACGGTTGAAAGTGGCGTTCGGCTACGGCGCGCATCAGAAAGTGTCGAGAGGACTCTCGACACAGCAGGCAGGATTGCCCGCGCCACAATTATTGGCCGGTCGGACCCTGCACCTGAATTGTCACCGGGTAGCTGACGAATGTGGCCTGGGCGATGGTGAGGATCGTGTCCCACTTGGTGGGCAGGTTGGCGTTGAGGTGCAGCTCCACCAGGAAAGTGGCGAAGGTGCCCGGCAGCAAAGTGGAGGTCAGCACGTCGGCGGACGTGCCGCCGGCTATGGCGGAAACAAAACAGCACGGGGTGTCGGGTTGCGCCGTGGGCGGCGCCCCGATGGGGTATATCGATCCCGTCGTGATCAGGCCCTGGTTCAGGGGGGTGATGATCGGCAGTCCCAGCCCGGTAGCGTAAACGTCGATGATCTCGCCCGCGGAAGCCGGGTTCTGCGGTGTGACCGGGGCGCCCTTGATATTGGCGCAGCAGAGGGCGGTGCCAAAGGGGGTCATGGTGGTGCTCGCCCCACTCGATGCGCTGGCGTTGTAAATGATACCGTCGCCATCGGGACCTGCCACGCGGGCCAGCAGGACAATGCGGTCGAAATCCGTGGCCGCATAGGCGGTGACTTGCGGATCGGTGTTGATCAGAGCCACCAGGTTGTCGCGGATGGAATCCAGGGTATCGCCGGGCGCCGTGGTGTAAGTGTAGTTACGGCTGCCTATGGTGACGGTTTCGGAGTCCCCGGCTGCGGCCGTGCCGTCAACTGAGACCACGCCGTGCGCCTGGCTCAGGGCGTGATAGGCCTGCGCTATCCGCGGATTGTCCGACATCGAAAATATACCCGGGTTGGCGGGAACGATGGATACCGCCACCGGTGACGTGACCTGAATGCTGCCGTCGCTCATCACCGAGCGCACATAGGCGTTGATGCTGTTGAGGTTGGTGGTTAAGGTGGTGGTGATGGGTATCTCCCACGGGATTTGAGCGTTGATTTGTGTCGGGGAAACGAAGTACAGCGGCGCCTGGATGCCGTTGAAATACACTTCCACCCCGCCCAATTCGGTGGGCAACGCTGGTTGCGACAGGTCGGCCGCGACCGTGTTGGGGCCGAACGTGAACCTCGGGTCGGAGTTGATGGTGACGATCGTTCCGGGCCCGACATTGGCCGCTCCTCCGCCGCCGGATAAGGTGCCATCGTTGGCGATGCTGGCCGTGAGTTGCGCGCCGGTAGAGGTAGACGCCGAATAGATGATGCTATTGCCGTTCGATCCGGGAACTTTGGAGGTGAGAACCACCTGGGAATTGCCCGCGTCCACGGCAGCAGTCACGTTCGGGTCGCCGTCGCCGCTGTTGCTCGCATTCATCTCCGCGACAATGCTGTTCATGACGTCCGCAATGGAGTCAGTGACCCCCACCTGGTAGGTGTAAGTTTCCGTGTTCGTCGATATGCATCCCTGACCTCCACAACCGGTGGTGACGGTCAGCACGTCGCCATCGTGGATGGAGCCGCCCATGGTTATCGTTCCGCTGGCGGTGACGCTCACGTTGGCGGCGTTGACTACCGCCTGGTAGGGGAGCGTGACGGGCATGGGAGTGTATACGTTGATGCGCCGGTTATACGGATCCGCAACGTAAAGGTTCGTCCCGTCCCAGGCCAGAGAGGTCGGGGTATTCATGGAATCGGTCGCGTTGCTCGCCTGATCGATGGTGCCGCCGAGTTGGCCGAGAATGATATCGGCGGGAAGGGCGTCTTTGTTCGGAATCTGCTCGTACTCCAGCACACGATCATTGCCGCCATCGGCGACGAATAGCCGCGTGCCGTCGGAGAGCGCGAATCGCGGAAAGTTCAGCGTGTAATTGCAGGAACCCGGATACGTAGGGGCATTGTTGGCATCCGTGCCGTACGCTACCTGGCAGAGCACCGGGACTTCCACGTCGGTGGACCCGGCCGTGGTTGCCGCAGTCCCGCTGTAAGCGTTATCCGCCACGGAACTGGTCATGTTCGGCTGGCCGATTTCCACATCGGCCGCCACGCCGTTGCTGGTGGGGATCGAATTCCAGATCAGCACCCGGTTGTAACCGAGGTCGGCGACGAACATGTGCGTGCCATCGGAAGTGACCGAGACCGGGTCCAGCATGTTGGAAGCGGTGGCGCTGGTGGACTGGTTGGCCACGGCGTTTGCGTCATAGGTGGTGAAGTTGGAAAAACCCACCACCACGTCGGCCGCTTTGCCGTTGGTGGTGGGGATGGAATTCCAGATCAGCACGCGGTTGTTCTGCGTGTCCGCCACAAACAGCTTGCCGTTTTGGATCCACACACCCTGCGGCCCGCGCAACGAACCCGCGGTAGGCGGCGTCGTCAGGGACAGCGACTGCCAGTTGGTGAAATTCGTCTGCCCCACCACCACGTCCGCCGGGGCGTTGCTGTAGGTGGGCAAGTGATTCCAGATCAGCACGCGGTTGTGGTAGGTGTCCGCCACCACCAGGTGGACGCCGTCGGATGCCACTGCTGACGGGAGGTCCAGATTATTCTGGCTGGCAATGGTATTGATCGTGTTGATAATGAAATCCGGCTGGCCCAGCACCAGGGTCGCGGTCCCTACGCAGACCGGGCAAGGGGTCAGGTAGGGCAGTTCGGCGTCCGGTTCGGGCAGTTGGCTGGAGATGTTCTGGAACATCAGCACGCGGTTGTTGACCGGCGCCGCTCCCATAATATTGGAATCCGCTACGAAAAGCGTGTTGGCCGCGAATGCGATGCCGTTAGCCGCGCCGAGCACCGTGTTGCTGGAATTCGGGTCAGCGGTGGTGAACGTTACCTGGCCGATGACGGCGCGGGCGGCCTGCCCGTTCACGAAATCGGCGGCGTATAAGGCCGCCGAGCAGAAGATGATTACCGGAATACACTTCATGAGCAATGTCTGAGGACGCGCCTCGCTGGCACTGGTAAGCTCCGATTATAGCAAGCGTTAGCTCGCGGCGTGATCGCAGGTAGTGTCGACCGGCGGCCACACGCGTGTGCGGATTTCGCACAACCGGAGGACCGGCAACCTTCCCGATTGGAACCACTTAAGCGCGCCAGACGGGGCACGGCGTCGGGTAGTGCACATAGTCCGCCGCTGCGGGCGGACGCTGGTCAGGGCCGGCAGAGAGATGGCGCCGTGCAAGACGGAAATCGTCGCTAAAGTGCCGGCTGTACCGATACGACTGCTATGTTCGAGTGGAACGCCAAGTTCAGCACTGGCGTTGCCTGACAACGAACGCCGCGGCCGCGAGATTCGGTGTCACCACGAAACCACTCGCTAACGCTCGCGGCTCCGAACGGCTGGCGCGCGCATCGCTAATTGAGCGGGCGGATCTTGATGTTCTTGAACCAGGCTTCATCGCCGTGATTCTGGAGCGAAATGGGGCAGCGCGTGCGCGGCTGCTTGACCAGCAACTCCCACACCCGCGAACCTTCGCCCCACCGCTTCGCCATGGCGCGGGCCACCTCGGGTGCGTCCAGGCTGGCATCGACAACCTTCTCGCCATTGAGCCAGTGCTCGATGTGCTTCCCCCGCACGATCAGGCGCGAGTGGTTGAATTCGCCTACCGGCCGCGTGCGGTCAGCGAGCGGAGGGAAAATGTCGTATAGCGCCGCCGTCTGATGACGCGAGCCGGCATGCAACGCATCGGAATTGCGGCCGTTGTCGGTAATCTGGTATTCGAAGCCGACCACGTATTCCTGGCCGCGGCTCGGGCGGCCGGCGGGCCGGTTGGCCAGCGCCCGGTTCACCATGTCCTCGAACCGCGCGAACGGCTGCCCGGTCAAGAACACGCGATCCTGGATGCGATACTTGAGGCCGCTGTTGCCGGCGGGAGAGATCTTCCAGTCCCACTGCAGCTCGAAGTCGCCGTAACCCTCCTGGCTGAAAAGATCCTCTACCATCCGCGGGTGCGCCACCGCTTTCAAGCAGCCATCTTCGATGACGAAGGAGTCGCCCGGCGGCGACTTTCGGGCCGGGTCTTCCCAATGGCTGAAATCGTGACCGTTGAACAGCAGTGTCCAGCCGGCCGCGGTTTCCTCCGGCGTCAACTGATTTTCGGCGGCCCATAAACCGGCGAGCGGCAGTGCGGCCAGGAGAGCGGCGGAGCAAATCGGATGCAACATGCTTTCATGCTATCAGTTACGCCGCGGTATTATCCAAAGCCAACATGGCGTGGGCGAGACATCGCGTGTCAGACTCGGAGGGTACGCATTCGCCGGCCTCGCCATGATCTTACGCGTGCGCAGAGAGTTCCCCACACCCTCGTTGGCAGTCTTCGTGTTTCTACAATTGCTGGATATCCTGACTACACTACTTGGGCTGCGGGTGGGCGCGCGGGAAGGCAGTTTGTTCATCGGACGCCTCATGCAGGTGGGTCCGCTGGCGGCGTTGCTGATCTCGAAAATAATTGCGGTCTGCCTGGTTGGGATGGCGGTGCGCTGGCACCGGCCGCGCGTGGTGGTGCTGGTGAACTACTGGGTGGCGCTGGTGGTTGCCTGGAACCTGTTTGCCACCTACGCCACCGTGCTGCTGCATTGAGGCGTAGACGGTTGACAGCGCCACGCTAGCCAAGGTCAACTGTTTCCGGTGCGCCCGAGTTTCGTATCCTGCGGCTGAGGAACCCGTGAAAAGGGCTGGGGTTGCCGAGCGAGTTGTGGTGTTGGAAACCGAAAATCCGCGGGCTGAGACGGGGCCGCTGCCCAGCAGCCCTCGAAGCCGAAGACGGCGGATAACGTCCGTCGTGCTAGTCGCGGTCCTTTGCTTACCTGGCGTGTTCTGGAACCTGGGCATGGCGATAAGCTGCGCGGCCGGCGGCGGCATCGACTTCAATGAGTTTTACTCGGCCAGCCGCCTGGCGGGCACCGGCCATCTGTACGACTGGGACGCTCTGCGCCACTTGGAAAAGGATCAGGGGCCACCGATTCCCTGCGGGCGCCTGCCGGTCGTATCGTTCGGCATGAAACCGCTGACACTGGCCGGCTACCTGCCGGCGCGTTTTCTGTGGCTGGCAATCTCAGTGGCGGCGCTGGTTGGGTTCGCGTGGATGTGGCCCGGCGTCAACCGAAAGGTGATGATGGCGGCCCTGGCGTGGTCCCTTGCGGCCGGCTACCTGCTGGTGCTGGGCCAGGACACGCCGGTTTGGCTGGCAGCGTTCGCCGCCGGCCTTCTGCTGCTGGAGCGCGGGAAGCCACGGCTGGCCGGCGTGGCCTTCGCGCTGTGCCTTTCGAAATACCACCTGGGGTTAGGCATCCCCGTGTTTCTGTTGGCACAAAAGCGCTGGCAGACGCTGGCGGCGGGCGGCGCGACCGTGGCGGCCCTGCTGGCAGCCTGCTTTCCGATTGAAGGTCTGGCGTGGCCCCTGCGATATTGGGAGACCGTGCGCAGGCCGATCTTTTCGGTAGCGGATGGCCGCATGCCCAATCTGCGCGGCATAGCCTACCGGTTGCCGGCCTCAACGGCCGTTGAAGTGTTAGCTGCCGCCGCGCTTGTGCTTCTGCTGTGGCGCGTCTGCCGCCACACAAGGGAACTCGGGGTGGCGGGAGCCGCTGCGGCCGCGTGCGGCCTGTTGTTGGGGCATCATGGTTACGCTAACGATTGCGCCTTGCTGATGCCGCTGGCGGTGGTGATGTTGTGGAAGCCAGGGCCTCTCTGGATCAGAGGCTGGGCCGCGCTGCTGCTCACACCCGTGGTTACGTGGCTGCTGATTTCGTCCCAACCGGTATGGGGCCAGGCGCTGGCGGTGGGTTTCGTTTTTGCCGCGCTGCTGGTGGAGGATCGAAGGGCCTCCAGGACCCGGGCTATACCGCCAGTTCAGCAGGCGCATCCTGCTGGCTGACCTCTTCCCGCGCGAATAATGCAACAGGATCGGGCATAGGCTCCCTGCCGCGCCCGCGTGCTATAACCGTGGCATGCCATATGGCGGGATGACGCGCTGACCCATGTTCCTTCTCGATCTCTTTCGCTCGTTTCTGCCGTTGCATAACCCGATCGGGTTCGGAGCGGCGGATTTCATCGAGTTGGCGTTGGCGGCGATGCTGGTGCTGATGGCCGCGCTGCGCGAGCGCATAGAGCCCGCCGCGCGCCGCCTGGCAGAGAGTGCAGTATGGTCCATGGTTTTTCTGGCGCTGCTGCCGATCGTGTTGCGGCTGGCGCTGCTGCCGCGGTTTCCGGTGCCCACGTCGAGCGGCGCCGACGATTTCAGCTACCTGCTGCTGGGCGACACGCTGGCACACCTGCGGCTGGCCAATCCGGTGCATCCCCTGCACCAGTTCTTCGAAGCCGTATTTATCCTGCAGCAGCCGACTTACAGCTCGATCTTTCCGCTGGGGCAAGGCCTGGCGCTGGCGTGTGGTGAGATCTTCGGCCATCCCTGGGTGGGCGTGGCGTTGTCGGTGGGCGCGCTGTGCGCGGGCTGCTATTGGATGCTGCGGGGTTGGACGACCGCCGGCTGGGCGCTGGTGGGCGGCGTGCTCGCGGCTTTGGAGTTCGGCCCGCTCAACCAATGGATGAACCTGTACTGGGGCGGCGCGGTTTCGGGCGTGGCCGGGTGCCTGGTGTGCGGGGCGCTGCCGCGCCTCCGCCGCGCGCCCACCACGCGCAACGCCGCGTTGCTCGGCGCGGGCCTGGGGTTGCAACTGCTCACACGGCCCTTCGAATTCGTGTTGCTGGCAATCGCGGCCGCGGTGTTTCTGCTTCCCGGCTGGCGCCGCTTTCTGCAGGCGCTGCCGATTATCGGCGTCACGCTGCTGCCCGCGGTTTCGCTCACCTTGGCGCAAAACAAGGCCGTGACCGGAAGCTGGCCCGCGCTGCCCTATATGCTCAGCCGCTACCAGTATGGAGTGCCGGCGACGTTCACTTTCCAGCCGAACCCGGTGCCGCACCGCGCGCTGACCCCAGAACAGGAGATGGACTACCGCGCCCAGTCGACCGTTCATGGCGACGGTCCCGACTCGCCGGCCAAATACATCGCGCGATTGAAGGAGCGGTTTCCCTTTTACCGCTTTTTCTTTTACCCGCCGCTGCTGGTGGCGCTGCCGGCCTTTCTAGCGGCGATTGCGCGGCGGCGCGGGCCGCTGCTGTGGGTATTGGGTGCCATCCTGTTGTTCGCGCTGGCGGACAATTTCTATCCCTACTTCTATCCGCACTACATCGCCGCGCTGACGTGCGTGTTCGTACTGGCGAGCGTGGCTGCGCTCGAATCCCTGAGCCGCTGGCCGGCTGGGCGCGCCGCGGCGCGGCTGATCGTGTTCCTCGCGCTGGCCCATTTCCTGTTCTGGTACGGCATGATGTGCGGCAACGAAAGCATGCTGCTTGCCGCCGCGCGTTATGACACCGCCGACTTCATCAATTACGGCGATCCCGAGGGTCGCATCGGCATCAACGATCAACTGGCGTCGCTGGCGGGGAAGCACTTGGTCTTCGTGCGCTACGGCCCGCAGCATATGTTTCACGAGTGGATCCACAACGCCGCCGATATCGACGCGGCAGACGTAGTTTGGGCAGCCGACCTCGGCTACACCGAGAATCAGAAGCTGATCGAGTATTACCCCACGCGACGCGCCTGGCTGGTGGAACCCGACGCCAGGCCGCCGCAGATTGTGCCGTACCCGTAGTTGACGCTCGCGGTTCCGAACAGAGCCGCGACCGTGAGGGAGTGGTTTATCGCAATGGCACAACATGACGTGCTCGTAGAGTCGGTTACAGCGTTCTGTCCAAATCGACAATTGCCGACTTACCAGCCGGCGCGGTGGGCGATGTAGGTCTTAATGGCGAGACCGGCCATCAGAACCCAAACCGCGTTGCGCAAGAGACCGCCATCGAGCGTGAAGCCTGCCAGAATGGCGAGCGCGGCATAGGTGGCCATGGCGGACGCGAGTCGCTTATTCATCGGCGCGGCATGTTGTAGGCGAAGTTGAGCTGGAGGACGACGCGCTGGCCTTTGAACTCAGTCGGCAGCGGGGGAAACGGGTTGGAGGCGCTGATGCCGGCCACGGCGGCTTCATCGAGCGACCGCGAACCGGATTGCTCCGCGTACACGAGTTTGAGCACGGCGCCGGCGCGACCGATGGCAAACTGAATCGACACGTGGCCGCGCAAACCGAGCTTGACGCTTTCCGGCATCACCGCCATCCAGTTGCGCCTCACGGCGGCCAGCACCTCCAACAGATACGGCCGGAAATCGACGCCCATGGGATCGCTCTTCAACTCCATATTGACGCCGGGCACTCCGGGTGCGGGCGACTGGCGAATGCCGCCGTATACGAACGGATCCGACGCGCCGGGATCGCCTACGACCAGCGATCCGCCGAGGCCCTGGCCGCGGGCCGCATCCTGGATCGCTTCCGTCACCGAACTGCGCGGAATCGGTATGCGTCCGGTGACCTGGCCGGGCGGCGCCGGGTGGCCGGCATTTTCAAGCGTCAGCTTGGGTTGTTCCGGTAGCTGGATCTGGGGTTGCACCTGGGCAAGCTGCGGCAGCTCGGGCTTGGGCGGCTCCTTGGTGGTGTCGATTTTGGGAGCTTCGGGCAGCGGCGGGGGAGGGGCTGCCTTGGCGGCGGGGGCCGAAGGCATGATCAGCGGGCGCGGCTTCTCGTGCACAACCGGCGGCGCCTGCGGCATTTCCACGCGCGGTCGTTCGGGGGAGGACCGCACCTCGAATTCCGCCGTCACTTTGCTGCGGTTGGGGGCCTTCTGGGTGAGCTCAGTGGGCGGCTCGATGAGCGGTGTAATGGTGTTCTCCAGCGCCCGCCGCGGCCCTTCGAGGATGTTCCCCGGCAGCGTGAACAGGACCACCACTACCGTCACGTGAATCGCAATGGTAGCGAGCGCCGCTTTGCGCCGGCGCGCCCCGGCGCCCGGATCGCTCCAGTCGGTCAGCAGGTGCAGTTCGGCGTCAATCGGTTCCGCGTTAATCGGTTGATCTGCTACGGTTTCCATCCCGCGCTCAGCGCGTGCGCGACCACTTGCGAGTGCTCCTTGATTTTATCAAGAATCGCCAGTGCCACACTCAAGGTTTGACGCGCCGCGGGTCCGGAACATTTCGTCACGCTGCGGTTTTCCACCGCGTCCAGAAAGGCTTCCAATTGCAGCTTGAGGGGCTCACCTTTTTCGAGCGCGGCTTGCTGGAAGCCGATCTGCCGGGCGTCATCGACCGAAAAAATGGCCAGGTCCTGGCGCGCGTAATCGAGCGACAAGTATTGCCGCGGCTGGAAGAGGCGCAGCTTGCGCACCCGCTCGGTGGAAACCCGGCTGGCGGTCAGATTGGCCACGCAGCCGTTGGGGAATTGGAGGCGCACGTTGGCGATATCCACTTTGGGCGAAAGAATACAAATGCCGGCGGCGCGAATTTCGGCGGGCTCGGCCGCGGCCAAAGCGAGCACGATGTCCACATCGTGGATCATCAAGTCGAGTACCACGTCCACATCCAGGCTGCGCGGGCTGAACAGGTTCAAGCGGTGGATCTCGAAAAACAGCGGCAGCGTGGCGCGGCGCTCCAGTTCCAGCACGGCTGGATTGAACCGCTCCAGGTGCCCTACTTGCAGAACGCGGCCATGGCGGGTGGCGCTGTCGATAATGCGGCCGGCGGCGGCGGCATCCAGCGCAATCGGCTTTTCGACCAGGACGTCGATGCCAGCTTCGAGCAGCGCGCAGGCCACGGCCTCATGCGCGCTGGTGGGCACGGCGACGATAGCGGCATCCACTCGCCCCGCCAACTCGCGCGCATCGGTGAGGGCCGCGCCCCCGTGCGCTGCCGCAGCTTCTTCGGCGCGCGACCGATCGATATCCACGATGGCGGCCAGTTCGGCGCGCTCCGCTTCCTTCGCCACGCGGCAATGGTTGCGGCCAAACTGCCCCGCGCCCACTACGGCTAACCTGATTTTCGGCATAGTAAATTCGCTTCGAGCCACGGATGAACACAGATAAACACAGATAAAGAATAGAGCCCAAACTCACTCCCTGATCGTATTTACTCGTAAATCAGTGTTTATCTGTGTTGATCCGTGGCCAATAGTTCCCTCGCTTCACGCCTACTGCGATTGCAGCACGCCGACTTTCTTGAAGTCGCCGGCCCTCACATAGCTGAAATCGGCCGGTATTAGGTGCTTGCGGAACGCCGAGTTCACCTCGTCCACGGTGAGCGTGTCGATTTTGGCTTCCAGCGCCTCGTCGAATTTGATGGTACGGCCGAAGCGCTCGCGGTTCAGCAGCAAGCTGGCCAGCGACCCGTCTTCGGACCGCTGCAACGTCAGCTCATCCTTCCACGCCTTCTTCTCCGCCGTCACTTCTTTCTCCGTGAAGCCGTCCTTCAGCGCACGGGCCAACTCCTCGCGGAAGTCGGCTTCCACTTTGGGAGCGTTCTGGGGAGCGCAAATGGCCCAGACCGAAACTGTGGCGCCGTCGTCCTTGCCGGGCACGCCGATCGAGGAACGGACGCCATAGCTGAGCCCGTCGGCGTCGCGAATGCGGCGCACCAGGCGCGAGGCGAAAGTGACGCCGAAAAGCCGGTTGGCCATCATCACGGCGGCGTAATCGGCATCGTCCATCGCAAGGGGCGTATTCATGCCGGCGGTGAATACCGCGTTCTCCTTATCGGGCGTTTCGACCTTGCGATCGATCACGCCGACCTTTTGGTATGGTTCCGGCACGCGCGCGAAGTGGCTGGCGCTCTTCCAATCGCCGAACAGTTCGGTCGCCAGCTTCTCGATTGCCGCCTCATCGAACTGACCCACGATCGCCAGTTCGCCGTTGTCGCCGCCGTAGAACTCCGCGTAAAACTTCTTGGCATCGTCGAGCGTGACTTTCTTCAGATCTTCAATTTGCTCGTCGAACGTGCTCACGTAACGCGTATCGCCGCGCGGGTAGGGTTTCAAATGGCGCTGCAACTCGAGCGGGCCGAGCGCCTGCGGCTCGGTCCTGGAAGCTTCGAGGTTCACCAGGCGCGGCTGTCGCGCCGGCTCGAATTCATTTTCAGGGAAAGAAGGCTCGCGCAGAACTTCGGCAGCCAGCCGCAAAGCGCCGGGGAGGTTGGCCGCTACCGTTTCGATACTGGCGTAGGCGCCGGTCACGCCGCCGCCCACGTTCAGTTGCGCCTTCAATTGGTCCATCTCATCCTGGATCTGCTGGCGCGTTTTGCTCTTGGTGCCGCGCATCAACAGGCTGCCCGCCATCTCCGCCGCCGCTTCCTTTCCTTCCAGCGTTTTTTCATCGCCGAAGCGCATGCCCAATTGCACATGAACCGTGCCGCCGCGGGTCTTCTTGGGCAGCAGCAGCAGCGTCATTCCGTTATTCAGCTTGATTTTTTTCGTCCGGGCCTCAATGTTGGCGGGCGCCGGATTGAATACCTCGCCTTGGGAGATCTGCTCGCCGCCCTTGTAGCCCTTGAACACCACGGCCAGATCGGGCGCCGCGGGGATCTCGGCGCGATCCGGCGTCTTGTCGGGGATGAACTCGCCAAACGTGCGGTTGGATTCCTTGAAATAGGCCTTGGCGACGCGCAGCACGTCCTCAGGCGTGACGTTTTTGATTTCGTCGCGCTCCAGGAACAGCAGGCGCCAATCGCCTTCGGAAATCACTTCGCTCAGCGCCAGCGCTATCTGCTGTGTGTCCGCCATAGCGAGATCGATCTGTTTCAGCAGCCGGGTTTTTGAGCGCTCCACTTCCTCTTTCGTGGGAGGGTCGCTGGCCAGGCTTTCGACGTTCTTCAAAAGAATGGCGCGCGCGTCGTCCAGGGATTGCTCCTGGCGTAAGATGGCGAAGGCCAGAATCACGCCTGGGTCGTGCAGCTCGAGATGAATCATGCCGGCAGCTGCGGCCTTCTTGCTATCGACGAGGGCCTTGTACAGGCGGCCGGACGGGGTGTCGCCTAAGAGGTCGGAAAGCACTTCGAGCGCCGCCGAATCCGCATGACTGCCGGCCGGAACGTGGTACATGACCGCCGCGCCTTCCACGCTTCCCACGCGGCGCAGTATCACGGAGCGCTCGCCATCCTGCGTGGGCTCGACCGTGTAGGTTGCCTCCAGCGTTCGTGCCGGCCGCGGAATCCGGCCGAGCGTCTCCGCCACCCACTGTAGGATCGTGGCTTGGTCGAACTTGCCGGCGATGGTCAGCACCGCGTCGTCGGGCTGGTAATACTTGTGATAGAAAGCAGCCAGCCGCTCGATCGGCACGTGTTCGATATCGGAGCGGTTGCCGATGGGAAGGTGCCCGTAGGCGTGCCACAGGTACGCGGTCTCGAGCAGCCGCTGGAACATCATGTTCAAGGGATTGTTCTCGCCCGCCTCGAACTCATTCCGCACCACCGTCATTTCTTTGTCGAGGATCTCCTTTTCGACGCGCGTGTTCACCATGCGGTCGGCTTCCAGCGCGAGCGCCCAGCGGAGGTTCTCGTCGGTTGCGTTCACCGTTTCGAAGTAGTTAGTACGGTCCCACGCGGTCGATCCGTTAAACTGCGACGAGTGGTCGCTTACGTCCTTCTTGATGTTGGTGCGCGTCTTGGTTTCGCGAAACATCAGGTGCTCCAGCAGGTGCGCCATGCCGGTTTCGCCGTAGCCTTCCTGCCGCGAACCAACCAGGTAAGTGACGTTCACCGTGACCTTGGGCTTGGACGCGTCCGGAAACAGCAGCACGTGCAGGCCGTTCGGAAACGCATACTCAGTGATGCCCTCGACGGAGGTTACCTTTTGCACGCCGGACGGTAGCGTCTGGCAGTAAGTAGCCGCGCCCAGGAAAAGGGCGGCGGCGATGATCGTGTACCGCGAAATATGTCGCATCAGTGCCTCGTTTCTATTTGCAGCGAGTGGTGGGGCAGGCTTCCGCCTGCCAATGTCCGCCAGCGGGCGCCTTCTTTCTTGTCTCTTGAGGATAATCGGCAAGAATAGTCCTCAATCAGCCTCAGGCCGGATTATAGCAAGTGCCGGGTGAGCCCAAGCTCGGTCCGTCAGGCTTCGATGCCGAAAATGGCGATGTCAGCCTCGTTGGCGGATTCAATCATCTCCGCGCGGTCGAGCAACAGGGTGCGCCCGGCCTCGACCGCGAGCACGGTAGCGCCGCACTCGCGCATCACCGGAATGGTCGCGCGGCCCACCGTGGGCACATCGAACAGGAGATGCTCGCGGCGGCGCGCCACCTTGACCAGCGCCAGGCGCCGGCCGTTGACCAACCCGGCGGCGCGGCGCAGCATGGCGTCGGTGCCCTCCATGGCTTCGAGGGCCACGCAGGCGCGCTGGGAGATCGCCACCGCTTGTCCCACGTCGAATCCTGCCAGCGCGTTGGCCACGCGGCAGCCGTATTCCACGTCGGCCATTTCCTCTTTGTCCGGTTTGCGCCGCGTCATGGCGCCCGCCGTGGCCAGCAGCGGCTTCAACAGCCAGGTGGAATCGCGCAGGTGAATGCCCTCGCCTTCGAGCACTCTCACCACGCCGCCAATCAGGCCGTCGGTATTGCGCGAGGGCAGGGAAGCCAGCAGTTTCACCAGCCGCCAGTCGGGCACGATCGACGAAAAGATCTTGGCGTGCTTCACTTGCCCGCACATCACGACTTCGGTGATGTCCTCGTTCTTGAGGATTTCGATCAGCTTGCTCAACTGCCCGAGCGAGATCCAGTGGCAGCGCGGAGCCATGCCGGCGACTTCCGGCGAGGCCTCTTCTTCGATTGCGATCACGGTCACGTCGAGCCCTAGCCGAGCAGCGCTCTCCAGCGCCAGCAGCGGGAAGCGGCCATTCCCGGCAATTAATCCGTATCGCATTTACTTAGTCGATGGTGTAGGCCGCGCAGGCATGATGTCCGTCAGCTTGACGAGCCACCGTGAAGAATGGAAATCCGAGGAGGATCAGTCTCACGCAACCGAATCAAGGCGAAAACCAGAGCGCCCTGCAGAACGACAAGAACACCGATAGGCAGCCAAAGAGCTGGTATCGGGCCGGAATCCCAACAACCCACAGCGCACCACCCGCACCCTACCCCAGAGATCGCACCCAGCAGGAGCGGAACGTCGAGGGCCAAGCAACAGAACAGCGCCACCCAAATACAAAACCGAGCGAATCTGCGCCTAATCTGGCCCATTTCACCTGCAATCTTAGCACCTGGAACCAATCGTTGACGCGTAGCTGCCGCGTGCAAGGCACATCAGTGCCTACTTAATAATCCCGCGCTCGGAGGCGCCGATGAAAGCGATCAGTTCCTCAATCTCGGGCAATGCCGGGACCTCGGCGCTGATGCGGTCGATGGCTTGCGAGGTATTGAGGCCGGCGCGCGTCAGCAAGCGGAACGCGGTCTGCAGCGCTTCGACCGTGGCCTTGTCAAAACCGCGCCGCTCCAGGCCGATCGCATTGGCGCCAAACACAGCCGATTCCGGCTTGTGGCTGGTCAGCGAATACGGCAGCACGTCCTGCTTGATCACGCTATACGGGCCGATGAACGCGTGCCGGCCGATGCGGCAGAACTGGTGGATGCCGCTGAACGGGCTGATGTCCACCCAATCTTCGATGATGACGTGGCCGGCCACACCCACGCTGTTGCCCAGAATCACGTGATCGCCGATGCGGACGTCATGCGCTACGTGCGCCTGCACCATGATCAGGTTATCGCTGCCGATGGAGGTGAGCAGCCCGCCGCCCTGAGTTCCGCGATGGATGGTGACGAACTCGCGTATGCGGTTGCGGTGGCCGATGCGCGTTTCAGCGCGCTCGCCCTTATACTTCAGGTCCTGTGACGCCACGCCCACCGTGCTGAAAGGGAAGAAGAGGTTGTCCTCGCCGATCCAGGTGGGACCTTCCAGGTAAAGGTTGGCCATCAGCCGTGTGCGGGCGCCGATTTCTACCTCCGCCCCGATCACGCAGTAAGGGCCGATTTCAGCGCTTTCCGCCACGCGCGCCCGCGCGTCGACGATCGCCGTCGGATGTATAGGCATCGGCTATGCCTGGGCGGGGCCGCCTTCGTCCTTGTCCGCCAACTTGCACATCACTTCCACCTCGGCCACCACCGCGCCATCCACCGTCGCCACGCCCGCCATTTTGGCTACCGTTGCCTTGCGCTTTAGCACCTTCATTTCCATGCGAAGCACATCGCCCGGCACCACCGGCTTGCGGAAGCGCGCGTTCTCCACGGCCACCAGCAGCACCAACTTGCTATGCCGGTCGGGAATGGATTTCAGCACCAGCACGCCGGCGGTCTGCGCCATGGCCTCGATGATCAACACGCCCGGCATGACGGGGAAGTCCGGAAAGTGCCCGGTGAAGAACGGTTCATTGTGCGTAACGTTCTTGATGCCCACCACACGCTCGGCCTCAAGCTCGATAATGCGGTCCACCAGCAGGAACGGGTACCGGTGAGGGAGAATCTCCCGAATCTCATTGATATCTAGAATGGCCATGGAAGTGAGTATTATCGCACACTAGGCGAGCGTCACCGCGTGCCCCCGCCGGAATCGAAGGTCCAGGTTTGGCGATTAAAAAGTCAATGCAACCGTCTGCTGCTCGCCCTGGTACGAAATCACCTTATCCGGGTTGTCTGTAACCTCCACGCCTGTGCCATGGCCCTTCCGCACGATCACGACGTGAAAAGTCCGCGCCTTCAACATGCCCGGGAAACTCCCCGTTCTGGCATCGATTCTGAGCTGTCGCCGCGCATCGTCCCAGCTAAATTCGATTGTCGAATAGACACCCTTCTCGTAGTCGTAATTGTCGTTCTCGTCCTCATACAGTGTGAAGCTGCCATTGGCGCCGGGGTAGATACGCAGCTCGATGGGGTCGGCCGGCCTTTCCGTTGAGTATTGAACAGATGGACCCATCGGTATGATGGATCCCGACCTGACCATGAGCGGGATTTTGTCGATGGGAGCATCCGCAACCACGCTTCTGCCGCCGGATAACACTTCTCCCGTCCAGAAATCGATCCACTGAGTACCGGACGGCAGATAAACAGTGCGTGTCTTCTGTCTCGGCTGGGCCGGCCTCTCCTCGCGGGCGAAAATCTCCGGCGTTTTCCAGTACATCTGGGCACGAAAGGCGCCAAGCACGGCGTTCGATGTCTCGAACGCGAAATCATATTCCTTTCCGGCGTGCAATTCGACAGGAACGGTGTGCGACTCCATCGAGTCGTAGTTGTGAGCCACCTCCTTGCCGTCCAGATACACTCGCCTCGGTCCGAAACTCTTCATGTTGAACCGGTACTTTCCGGTTTCGGTCGGAATCAGCTTGCCTTCCCAGCGCATCGAGAATTTGGGGCCGGTAATGAAACTCGGCCAGCCAGTGTACCAAAACAAATTGATGTCCGGCTCCACGGCTTCGTGACACAGCGTCTTGAAATCCGCATCGCAGTAATATCGGGCCGTCAAGCCCGGCTTCCCATCCTTCGTCCTGAAGTGCTCAGGCGTAATCAAAATCGTGTTTTCCGGCGGGCGATGGTACATATACTCCGTCACCGGAGAAACCATGATCGCAGGGCCGAACATGAACTGGTCGTCAATCGAATATGTCTTTTGGTCCGGGGTGAAATCCATCGGCAGGCCGCGCATGATGGAGTACCCGTCGTGAGTTACCCGCCACGCCAGAGAATAAATGTAGGGCAGCAGCCGGTACCGAAGGTTGTCGAATTTGACGAGCGAGGCGGTATAATCGCCAAACTCCCAGATTTCGCGCGGAGTCTCCGATCCGTGCGACCGGAAAATAGGGGAGAAGGCTCCGAGCTGAAACATCCGCGTGTACAGCTCCTGATATGCCGGGTCCTTGCCGCCGTTCGAGAACACTCCGCCCTGACATCCGAGCGAAAATGCGCCGATATCGAAGGTCCAGTAAGGAATGCCGGCCATGCTGTGATTGATCCCCGCGGAGATCTGCTTCCGGTAAACGTCCAGTTCGCGCCGATGTCTCCCGACCAGGTGGCTGCTGCAGCCCTTTGCTGGCCGGCGAATGTCGACCGTGTAAGAATGAAAACCCGCTTCTGGTCCGTCTCTTTCCGCTGATTCTTATAGACGCCTTCGGTGATGACGAGGGAGTAAGGATTGAGATATCTGGCGAACGAGCCAAGATGATTGTTCTCCACCCTCTTCATCTCGTACTCTTCCGATTCCTTGGTGAGAGCGTTGACGATGTCAGGTTCGGTCGAATCCATCCACCAGGCGTCGACTCCTTTGGAGAAGAGCCCCTGACTTGCATATTTCCAGTACAAATCGTCGGCCGCCGGATTGTATGCATCGAAGAACCGGAACCCGGCCCAGCCCACGGGCGAATACAGATATCCCCGCCGTTCCATGTCCTGGTAAATTGGCGAAGCGGGCCCGAGCCCGCCCCAGATGGAAATCATCAAGTGGAAGTGTTCCTGGTGCAGTAGATCGATCATTTCCTTCGGCCGCGGGTACTTGGTTTGGTCGAAGAACATTCCGCCCCACATGTCATTTCCGCCCCAGTAATTCCAGTCCTGGACGATGTTATCGATGGGAATCCGGCGCCGGCGGTATTCCTGCGCGATGCCAAGCAGTTCGTCGCGGGTTGCATAATGCTCTTTGCTCTGCCAGTAGCCGTAAGCCCACTTGCCATACATCGGCGCCTGCCCGGTGAGCTGGCGGTATCCGGCGATGGCTTGGTCGATCGTCGGGCCGTAGAGGAAGTAGTAATCGATATTGTCCGCCACTTCGGACCAGAACGACGTGGCTTCACGAGAGTCTGCGAAGATCGTCTTGGAATAGTTGTCCCAGAAGATCCCCCAGCCTCCGGTGGAGACCAGCATGGGCGTCACCGCCTCCGTGTTGGACTGCACCAGCTTCACGGTCCGTCCACGGTAATTCATATAACCGGACTGGTGCTGCCCAAGCCCGTACACTCCCTCGTCCGGAGTCAGCGTGAAGTTCTGTTGAATGCTGGACGCGGTCTTTTCCTGCTCGATGTGACATGGAGTGAAGACCGGTCGCCCCTGCTCTTTCAGAAGTACGTGGTTGTCATCGGCGAGGTACTGAATCGTCCCATCGCTCTTGTTCAGCCGCACTTTGAGCTGTCCCGAGCTGAGCGTGACAGTCGCGTCGTTCTCTTCGAATCGCACGCTCAGCTCCGGCACGTCCTTCTGAATCACCGAGAGGCTGGTTTTTTCCGGCGTGCCGCCGGCCGGCCATTTCACCACACGTACCGTGCCCTGGGAGTAGAACTGCACCCTGACGTTCAAATCGCCGGTCGTCAGTTGAACGCCGTTTCGGATGCGCTGCACTATCGGGGGAGCGTCGTTCGATGCAGCAGAATGGCCCTGGCAAACAGCCGGCAAGGCGCTCGCGCAGAGGGCGAAGCACACCGCCAACGCCCGCGGAGCGGAGATAGAAGGTTTCAGTGTCATGCTTCCTTTCGTGCCGTGCCCGGTGCCGCGAACCACGGTCACGTTGCCTTCCAAATTGAAATAGCTTTCATTTCGGAACGGCGAGTGTCGAAGACTCTTGACTACGAATCGAGCGCCAGTCTACTTCGCGGCTGTCCGCTTAGCGGCCCAGCGCTTCTTAACGGCGGCGATGATGGCTCGTCTGCCGGCCGCCGAAAGCTTCCGTTTCGGCTTCGCCGCTTTCGCCGCAGCTTGAGGCTTCTTGATTGCAGCCCATCTTTTCCGTTGCGCCTCGGCAATGCGCGCGCGGCCGGCCGCACTCATCTTGCGGCGCTTGCGTCTTGCGGGTTGCGGCGCGATGGCGGTCGCGGCGGGGCGGCCGGAGAGCATCTGCCGAAGCGCGGCGATCTGAGCGTCTAATTGAGTCTTTTGGGACTCGAAGCCTTCAATGGCGGCGGCGATGATTTCATTTGTCAGTTTTGTAGGCATAGGATTTAAGTCAGTCTTCAGCGTTTACGTCCAACTCATACACTAACTGATTTCACGTGACGATGGTCGGCCAGAGAACGAGGGTGGCGATTCAAAGAGACGTACCTTGCCGCTGGCATCTCTTAGCCGGTTTTGGTTTTGCGCGCGCGTGTCTTGGTGGCGACCTCGACTGGCGGGGCCGCAGCTTCGACGGAAGTGCCGGCTGCCGCGGTGGCAACCTTGGCGGGTTTGCGCTTTTCGGCCAGGCTCTTTTTCAGCGCTTCCATGATATCGATGACCGGCGCTATGTGCGCCTCGGGCGTCTCGACCACCTTCTTGCCCTCGATCTTGGCCTCGATCATCTGCCGCAGGTTTTCGCGGTAAGAGTCGTGGTATTTCTGTGGCTCGAACTCGGCCTCGAGCGACGTGATCAGCATCTTGGCCATGTCGAGCTCTTTGTCCTTGACCAGGCTGGTGTCGGTGCGGAACTCATCCACCTGGCGGATTTCGTCCTGGTAAAACATGGTGTGCGAGAGAATCCCCTTGGCGCCGGGCCGGAGCACGATGACATGCTCGCGGTTGTGCATGGCTACCTTGGCGAGGGCGAAGTAGTTCGATTCGCGCATGGCCTGAAACAGCAGCGCGTAGGGCTTCTCGCCGCCCTCATCGGGCGCCACGTAGTAAGAGCTCTCCAGGTACACCGGGTCAACGTCAGCGGCCTTGACGAATTCGAGGATCTCCATCACTTTGGCGGTTTTGGGCGCCACCTTCTTGATGTCTTCGTCGTCGATGACCACGTAGCGGTCCTTTTCGTATTCATAGCCTTTGACCAGTTCGCTGCGTGGCACGGGCTTATCTTCGGCCTGGCAGTAAGTGACCTGGCGGATGCGCGAATTGTCGTCTTTGTGGAGCTGGTTGAAACTCAAGGTTTCGCTGCGTGCGGCGCTGAACAAGCGCACGGGAAACGAAACCAGCCCGAATGTGATGTGCCCCTTCCAAACGCTCGATGCCATAAGCGCGGCTCCCGAACCGCGATACAACTCTGAGGCTCCCAACATACTACAATGCCCGATGAGATGTAAACGGCGTGCTGTAAAGGTACATATGCCGCTCGAAGAGTACGCGAAGAAACGCCGCTTCGGCAACACCCCGGAACCTGCCCCGGGAGGGCTGCAGGGCCCCGGCAATTACTTCTGCGTGCAGCGGCACGATGCCACGCGGCTGCACTACGATTTTCGGCTGGAGATCGACGGCGTGCTGAAATCGTGGGCGGTGCCGAAGGGCCCGACGCTCGATCCAACGGTGAAACACTTCGCGGCGCACGTCGAGGATCACCCAGTCGAGTACGGCGATTTCGAAGGCAACATTCCAGCGGGCAATTACGGCGCCGGCAGCGTGATGCTATGGGACCGCGGGACGTTCGAACTGCTGGGCGACGCTTCCGGCGCTGAACAACTGGCGCGCGGCGACCTGAAATTCCGTTTGCACGGCGAAAAGCTCAATGGCGATTTTGCGCTGGTCCAGATGAAAGGGCGCGGCAAAGGGAATGAGTGGTTGATCCTCAAGAAGCGCGATCAGTTCGCCGCGCCAGGCTGGGACGTCGAAGCCCACGCGACGAGCGTTCTCTCCGGGCGCACGCAGCAGGAGATTGCGCAGAACCTGCCGGCGCGCAAGAGCAAACGCAAGACCGCGGGCGCGGCGGACCGGGTGTGGAAGAGCAGCCGTCCGGCGCGGCGCGGCGCCAAAGCCTCGGCTGCCGCGCAACCGGCCGCGGCCAGAAAGAGGACTGCCGTCGATTGGGAAAAGATCCATGGCGCGCGCGCCGCCGAAATGCCGACGGCTTTGGACCCGATGACGGCCACGCTCGCCGACCGACCGCCGCGCGGCAGCGAATGGCTCTTCGAGGTGAAATGGGACGGCGTGCGCGCGATTACGTTTATCGAAGATGAGGAAATCCGCATAACTTCGCGCAGCGGCATGCGTTGCGAGCGGCAGTATCCCGAACTGGCGGTGATCCCGCACCAGGTGGCCGCCGCGCGCGCGGTGCTAGATGGCGAGATTGCGGTGCTCGACGCGAAAGGGGTCTCACAATTTCACCTCATTCAGCCGCGCATCTCCAACACCGACCCCAACACGGTGGCCCACATGGCGCGCTCGCATCCGGCCATCTATTTCGTTTTCGATCTCCTCTACCTGGATGGCTACGACCTTCGGCGAGTCAGCCTGAGCGAGCGCCGCAAGCTGCTCGAGCGAGTGGTTACGCCAGGCCCCGCGCTGCGTATCTCCGAAGCTTTTCCGGGCGCCGGCGCGGAGCTGTTGGAAGCGGCCCGCGAAAACGGTCTGGAAGGCGTGATGGCGAAGCACGCAACGAGCGTGTACGAATCGCGGCGGAGCCGGGAATGGCTGAAAATCAAGATCAGCGGCAACCAGGAATTCGTGATCGGCGGCTTCACGGCGCCCGAAGGCGCGCGGTCGTATTTCGGCGCGCTGGTGTTGGGCGAGTACGACGAGGGCGAGTTGCGCTGGGTGGGCAACGTGGGTACGGGCTTCGATCAGAAACTGCTGGCCGCGGTGCACGCCAGGCTGCAGCCGCTGGTCGCGAGCGCTTGCCCGTTTCGCGAACGGCCCACTCCGGATCGCGGCATCACCTGGGTGAAACCCGAACTGGTCTGCCAGGTGAAGTTTGCAAGCTGGACGCCGGAGCACCACTTGCGCGCGCCGGTGTTTCTCGGGTTGCGGGAGGATAAGCGGGCGGCCGAAGCAGCGCGCGAGCCCGAAGATTTCCTCGCCGCCGCCCAGAAAGAAGCGACGCGCGAGATCGACGGCCACACACTCAAGTTCACCAACCTAAGCAAGGTGTTTTATCCCGACGAAGGCTACACGAAGCGCGACGTGCTGAATTATTACAGCCGAGTGGCGGACTTGATTGTGCCGCATCTGCGGGACCGGCCGCTCTCGCTCAAACGATATCCGGATGGCATCAAGAAGGAATTCTTCTTTCAGAAGAACGTGCGCGAGAGCCTGCCGGACTGGCTGCGCACCGAGCTGATTGAATCCGACCACACCGCCAAACCCATCAAGTATTGTTTCGCGCAGGACCGCGCCAGCCTGCTGTACCTGGTGAACCTGGGCTGCATCGATCACAACCCCTGGATGAGCCGGTCGCCGCGGCTGGACTTTCCGGATTTCGTGTTAATCGATCTGGACCCGCAGGAATGCCCGTACGACCGGATCGTCGAAGCGGCGCTGGTGGTGAAAGGCCTGCTCGACCGTATCGGCCTGGCCGGTTACCCCAAAACCACCGGCGGCGACGGCATGCACGTTTACGTTCCCGTGGAGCCTGTGTACACATTCGAAGAAACCCGCACCTTCGCCGAACTGCTGGCGCGCCTGGCGGATGCAGGAAGCCCCGGCTTGTTCACCATGCCGCGCACGGTTTCCAAACGGCAGAAGGACCGCGTGTATTTCGACTATCTGCAGAACGCAAAATCGAAAACCATCGCCGCGCCCTACGTGCTGCGGGCCTATGCAGGAGCACCTGTTGCGACGCCGCTCGAATGGGGCGAAGTGCGGCCGGGTCTTCATCCGGCGCAATTCAACATCGACAATGCACCGGGCCGGTTCGCCGAAAAAGGCGATTTGTTCGGCGGCGTGCTCACCAAGCCGCAGCGCCTGGAGGAAGCCATCGAGCGATTGGAGCGATTGCTACGGTGAAGCGCGGGGCACGGAGATTTGTTAGGAACCGCGTAGTTAGTCGATAGCTGGAACGATCCATTATGCTGCAACGTCTCAACGCTGAAGAGGGCAGGGAACTCCGCGGTTTCTTCCGTGAATCCGGCTACACCAGCGATGCCTTGCAAGACCGCTTCAGCGCCGCCGGGATGCGCCAGCTTGACCTTTTGAAGCTCTATCTGCTCGGCCTCCCGCTGGAGAATTCGCGCTTGACCACTCTCTTCCGCTGGTTCTGGATCGGAGCTCCGGTGGAGACGGTTACGGCCGAAGAGCTGATTCCGGAGCGAATGCTCAGCCTGTTTCTCAAAGCGGGATTGTTGACCTCGCAGGAGGGCAGCCTGGTGTCGACCGCGCGTGTCTCTCCTTTTGCCGAATACCTGATTCTTTCCGATCACGCCGTGTCGAGAGCTGGAACCTTGAGCCCCGATACGGTCCTCTGGCCCACTCCCGCCACGCTGCTCTGTTATCACCTGTCTATCCAGACCCCGGTCGGCCGCACTCTCGACCTGGGCACAGGCAACGGAGTTCTGGCGCTGATGGCTGCATCGCACAGCGCTAGTGTAGTCGCCACCGATTTGAATTTCCGCGCCGGCGAGTTCTGCGTGTTCAATGCCGCCCTGAATGGCGTGGCGAACGTGGAGTTTCGCGGGGGCAGCGCATTCGAACCCGTGAGGGGCGAGCGCTTCGATTTAATCCTCGCCAATCCTCCGTTCTTTGTCACCCCGTCTGTTCGCCGCACATACAGTGACAACAGCATGGAGCTCGATGGCTTCTGCCGGAAGCTGATCCTCGAGGCGCCCGAGCACCTCAATGAAAACGGCTACTGCCAGATGCTGATCGAATGGGTTCAGGTGCACGGCCAGCCCTGGCAGGACAGGTTGAAGGAATGGTTCGAAGGCCTCGGCTGCGATGCCTGGGTGTTGGTGAATTATCGGAAATCGGCCGCGGAGTACGCCCTGCTTCGCATACAGGAAGACCGCGATGAAGTCCCCACGCCTGAAGCTCAAGCGGCCCTGGCCAAGCAGTGGCAGGCTTATTTTGAGAGCCGTCAGGCGCAGGCGATCTACGGCGGAATCGTCGTGTTACACAAACGAAAGGGCCGCAACTGGATCCGCATGGAGGAAGTGCCCCATCCCAAGCGCCCGTTCGGCGAGTTTCTGCGGCACACCTTCGCCAACCGCGATGTTCTCGAAAGTCTCGCTGGGGATGAGCAATTGTTGGCAACTCGTCCGGCCCTGCCCGCCTCCGCCCGGCTGCAAGAACAATTTGCAATCTCACCCGAAGGATGGAAATTGACGTCGGTGGAACTCCAGCTTGGCGAGGGTCTTCCCTATTCTCTGGCCTTACAGCCCCGGGTCGCCCATTTCATCGCGTTGCTGGACGGCAAGAAGAGCCTGGCGGAAGTCGCGGACCAGTTCGCCGCCCTGCAATCCGCCGATCCGGCCCTGGTCCGCCGGGAATGTTGCGCGATCATCAAACAACTCGCCGACCGCGGGTTGATCCATCTCTGACCGAAGGTTTTTTCGGGAGCCGCACACCTTGCGGCCGGGAACCGCATAGACTGGCACCCACCTAATCAGGGACGTTTCCCCTTGCCTCGTTGAGGCGCCGGAAGATGGCATCATAGCGGCCGCTCTCGGCCGCGAAGCGGAGAGGCTTGACATTCTCCACGCAGATCTCGGCCGCCGTCGGCTGTGTCTTCAGTATCTCCATCGCCTCTGCAAGGAACCTGTCCAGCGGCATCGCGTGCGGGTCGTAAGCCCCGTCCAAAAGCCGCGTGGCGACATAAGGCGGGATGAGTTCGAGGACCTCCACCGTCGACCCTTGGAGCTGCCAGCGAAGCGACTGTGTGTACGAATGAATGGCCGCCTTGGTGGCGCAGTAAGTGGGTGTTGGCGCCATCGGAACGAAAGCCAGCCCGGAGGAAACGTTCATGATCGCGGAGTAAGGCTGCTTTTCGAGCAAAGGCAAAAGCGCCGCTGTAAGACGGATGGGACCCAACAGATTGGTGGCGACGATCGACTCAGCGTCGGCGAGATCCTTCTGCTGGCTCCGGAGCTTTTCGAACCGCATAATGCCGGCATTGTTAATCAGCACATTCAGCGCCGGGTAGCGTGCCGCCAACTCAGCCACGAACGAGCGTATGTTGGCAGGATCTTCGATATCGAGCGTAAGAGATGTCATGCCGGGGTTCGCGGTAGTGGTCTCGTCGAGCACCTGCTTGCGGCGGCCGGCGATGATGACCTGGTTTCCCATCGCGTGGAAAGCTTCTGCAAGGCCGCGTCCAATGCCGGAGCCGCCGCCCGTGATCAGGATTGTGTTACCGGTAGTTTTCATTGCGATTGTTCGTTCCTGTCCGAATTATAAGATGCGGGTTGTCAACTCAAGGACGCGGCGACTCGCGCGCCTGTTACCGCCGCCCACAACGGAGTTATGATGAACCAGTGCCGCACGCGTCATCTTCTATTATGACCAACCTTCCGCAACGCGCCGCCCTTGCCGTAGCGCTCGTGTTTTCCAGCTTCGGCGGCGCGGCTTCGCTCCGCGCGCAGGATGCGCGGGCGCTCGATGGCATCGCCCACGTCGCATTGCGCGTCAGCGACGTCGCCAGGTCGCGCGCGTTTTACAAGACCCTGGGCTGGGAGCAGGCCTTTGAGTTCAGCGATGACAAGGGTACCACCACCTCCTACGTGAAGGTGAGCGACAGCCAGTTCATCGAACTGTACCGTCGGAATCACCCAACGGACCCGCTCGGCCTCATGCACATTTGCCTGTTGACCGGGGATGTGGATCGGGTGAGCGCGGCTTATAGGGAGTTAGGCCTCGCTCCAACCCAGCCGAGAAAGGCCCATGCCGGCAACGTGTTGTTCAATCTGCGCGATCCGGAAGGCCAGGTGATCGAATACACGCAGTATTTGCCTGGGTCGCTGCACTACGAAGATCACGGGAAACACTTGGACCCGGCGCGCATTTCCAATCACATGATCGGTGTCGCCATGACGGTGAAAGACGTCGATGCCGAGAAAGCGTTCTTCACCGGCAAGCTGGGATTTTCAGGCAGCGGCTACAAGCTCAGCGTGCCGGGAAACGCGGCTGAGACGATCGAACTCCGGCCGCCGGCCGCCGGCGCCATGCCGGAGCTCAGGTTCGCGGCCAACCCGAAGCAAGCCGCCGGGGAATTGAAAACGCGCGGCCTGGAGGTCAAGATAACCGGCGGAATTCCCGAGGTCCGCGACCCCGACGGCACGGTGATCTCCTTCAGCGAGCGCTGACTCAGTACATCACTTGTAAGTGCTGACCCGACTCCTTCGGTCGTAGGGGCCGGGCACTGCCCGGCCCGGCTATGCGCGTAACATCTCGTGCACTGCCTGGAATGTGAGAACGTGTCTTTGGAGCGACCGATTGCGACTAAATGCGCGTCACTATTCCTGGTGGTGGATCCGAGCCTCGCCCAAATCTGGGGCCGGGCACTGCCCGGCCCTACCGAACTCGCTTGCGGTAGTGGAACGTGTTCAGCGTGCGCTCGACGTCGAAGTTGCGCAGCATGGCGATTACCTCGGCGCCGGCCATCAGCGTGGGGCCGTAACCCTGCATGGCGCCGAGATCGGTGGGGCGGTTGTAGTAATAGACTGCGTCGTAAGCGGCAGTGGTGCTGACGCAAATCCCTTCGATTCGGCCGTCCGCCCGCACCCGCGTGGCCAGCGCCTGCCAGCCCGCCTGCGCCACCGGCGCGTAGACCGGCGAGAGCCAGCCCCGGTTCACACCGCGCGCGATGGCGAAGGTGAACATCGCCGAGGCCGAAGTCTCCAGGTAGCTATCGGTCTTGTCCAGCAATTGATGCCACAATCCCGTGCCGCCTTGCGCGGCCGCCGCTCCCTGTGCGCCGCGCCGGAAGATTTCCAGTACGCGCTCCCGCTCGGGGTGGTCCTCAGGCAGCACGCTCAGCAGTTCCGCCGCGGCCATCATCGCCCATCCGGATGCGCGGCCCCAATAGAACTTGGGGTCCGGCGTGGTGTTCTCGAACCAGGAGTGGTCCCATAGCCCGCTTGCCTTGTCCTGCAGACGCGCCGACGACTGAATCATCTGCCGGGCGCCGTCGTCGAACCAGGAGCGCTGGCCGGTGAGCGCTCCCATCTGAGCCAGGAACGGGACCGACATATACAGGTCGTCCGCCCAGAGCGAAACGGGCTGCGGCCGCCGGCGCGCCAGCGTGCCGTCGGGCATGCGAAATTGCTTGTGCGCGATGAACTCCGCGATGGCATCGATGGTGGCGCGGTACCTCGCGTCCTTCTTCTTGTTATAGGCCTTGATGAGGGCCGCGCCGATGGCGCCGCAATCGTCCAACTCGCGCATCTCCAGCAGGCGGCGGTAACCATAAGCTTGCGGGCCGAACTGCTTGGCCTGCGCGCGGAAGTAATCCAGGTGGTCGAAGATAAAATCGAAGTCCTTGAGCGTGTAATTCGAGTAAGTGGCGTCGCCGGTCACATCGGCGACGTGCAGCATGGCGGCCAGCACCACGCCCATCGGATAATCCCAGTCGTTGAACGGTCCGGGCCGCAGGTCGATGCCGGCCGTCCTGGTGGGCTTCGTCAGGTCCTCTACCGGCGCGCCGGTTGCGGTGTCGATGATGCGATCGGGCGTCGAGCGGACGAAGTAGTCGCGTATGCGGTCGAGCGTGGCCTTGACTTCGCCCTCCGTGGGCAGCACGTAATCCACGCCGGGCGCCCGCGAGGGCTGCGAGAATGAGGGCTCGCTCCGGCCAAGCGATTGGGCCACGGCGCGGGCGGGGCAGTAGAGACTCAGCGCCAGCAGCACCGCCGCCCACGCGACGAAAATGCGATCTCTGCTCAACGAGCCATCCATCCGCCGTCCACCACCAGCACATGGCCGTGGACGTAATCCGCCGCCGCCGAAGCCAGGAACACCGCCGCGCCGCATACGTCCTCCGGCTCGCCCCAGCGCCCCGCCGGGATGCGTTCCAGAATCGCCTGCCGCCGCTCCTCGTTCTGGAACAGCGGACGCGTGTTCTCCGTGCGCATGTAACCCGGCGCAATAGCGTTCACGTTCACTCCGCGCCCGGCCCACTCATTGGCCAGCGCCTTGGTGATCTGTGCCACACCGCCCTTCGCCGCCGCATAGGAGGGCACGTTGATGCCGCCCTGAAACGCGAGCAGCGAAGCGATGTTGACGATCTTGCCCCGCCCGCGCGGCAGCATGTGCGCGCCGGCCGCGCGGCAGAGCCGGAACACGGCGGTCAGGTTGATCTCGATCACCGCGTCCCAGTCTTCGTCGCCATGTTCCACCGCCGGCGCGCGCCGGATGATGCCGGCGTTATTTACCAGGATGTCCACCGCGCCCATGGCCGCCACGGCCTCTCCGATCAGGCGGTCCGCTTGCGCGCGGGAACTGAGATCGGCGGCCAGGCAGTGCGTGCGCACGGAGGTCTCCTCGCGGATGCGCTTCGCCGTCTCTTCGGGTGGCGCGATATCGTGCAGAACCACGTTCGCTCCGGCGCGCGCGAAACCGAGGGCCATCGCCGCGCCCATACCGCGATTGGAACCCGTCACCAGGGCGACTTTGCCGTCCAGACGAAACATCGCGCCTACCTCCCCGCCTGACCGCGCTCCAGCCCGGAGCCGCCGCCCGCGAACTCGGGCTGCACATTCACCACGCCGAACTGCCGGTCTTCGCTTTCGCGGTTGGCCGCCATCATCCATAGGAAATTGATTTGCGATCCCGGAGCCGCTACGTTCGGATGGTACCCTTTCGGCATGATCACTACGTCTCCGTCGCGCACGAACGTCGCCAGCTCCGGCTCGTTCGTATTGGTGTACACGAACTGCACGCCGAAGGCCGGCGCCGGCATGTCGATGTAGAGATAGGCTTCCTCCAGCATCACCGCATGCTCGTGCGGCGGCCACGACGTCCAGTTGCCCGGCTTGCTGAAGGTAACCCCCGCCACAATGCGCCCGGCCTGGACGTTCTTCCCGAGCAGGATGTTGATGGTGCGCTCGGAGTTGGCTCCTCCGGCCGCGAAATGCAGCCCGGGGTCTTTCTGGATTTCGGCGAACGAAACGAATTGAAGGGGGTAGGTGCGTTCGGCCGGAGCCGAAAGCTCGGCAAAGTCGCAACCTTCCGCGCCCGCGGTCACGCGGAACCGGCTCTCGTGCGGAATATAGAGCGCGTCGTAGCGGCTCATGCTATATTGCGCCGTTCCCGTCTGCACGTTGGCGCCGCCGCGCAGGCATATCAGCCCGGTTTCGCGCTTTCCGGTTTCTACCTCTACCGGCGCGTCGCCGCCATCAAGCACGATGCGCCCGTAGTAAAGATGCCGCGAGGCCGTGGTCTGAGGCGTGACGGACAGATGACGCCCCTTCCGCGCCCCCGTGTTCCTGACGACACACGTCTTGGTTTGAATCGCTGCCAGTTCCGTTGATGTCATATTGTCTCCTTGCTGATGCCTTTGCGGCCCTTTCCTCCGAATTCTCGCACCCTACCGCGGGCGAATCAATTTGAATTCGCTAAATAGTCGGGCGAACCATGCAATAAGATCGCGGCTGCCATCTCGTGTTAACTTTGAGAGTTCGTCATCGATTTGTCGTCTGCTTTGCCACTCACCCGCGCTGGCGGTACGGTTTGGTACTGAATCGCGATTGTCGGAGAGCGGCCCCGCAGTCTACGGCCCAGTCTGGCGTAACTCCGGGAGCGGACTCAGGAGGATAAGAGAATGCGCACCGTCATTCACCGTTTGCTCGCCGGACTCATGATCGTTGGGCTCGCCGGCGTCGCCACCGCACAGAAGGAATTCACCAGGTGGCCGGCCGGCACGTCGCCCGAAGTGGTCGGCAAGAAGATCGTGGAAAACATGCTGCCGCGCTGGATTCCCACCAGGCCTTCGGTCCACTACGCCGAGGACTCCACCTGGTATGCCGCGCTCGAGTTCGCCAGGCTCACACACGATCAGGCGATGACCGACGCGCTCGTCAAACGCTACGACCCGTGGCGGACCGAAGCGGGCCAGCAGAAGCTGGTCTCCTGGCAGCGCCATGTCGACCACGCTGTCTTCGGTATCGTCCCTCTCGAGCTGTACATAGTCACCAAGGACCCGCAATATCTCCCGCTCGGCAAGAAGCTGGCCGACGAGCAATGGGAGAATCCCACGCCGGAAGGGCTTTCCGGCGAAACCCGCTTCTGGATCGACGACATGTACATGATCACCATCCTCCAGCTCCAGGCCTATCGTGCCACCGGCGATAAGCTCTACCTGGACCGCGCCGCGCTCGAAATGGTCGCCTACCTGGACAAGCTGCAGCGGCCCAACGGCCTCTTCTATCATGGGCCGGATTTTCCCTTCTTCTGGGGCCGCGGCAACGGCTGGGTGGCGGCCGGCATGGCCGAACTGCTCATCGATCTGCCCAAGGACCACCCCAAGCGCGCCCGCATTATGGAGACCTACCGCAAGATGATGGCCTCCCTGCTGAAGTATCAGGACGCTGACGGCATGTGGCATCAACTGATCGACCACCCGGAGTCCTATCAGGAGAGCTCCTGCACCGGTATGTTCACCTTCGCCATGATCACCGGCGTGAAGAAGGGATGGCTCAAGGACAAGGCTTATGCCCAAGCCGCGCGCAAAGGCTGGCTCGATGTCAACAAGCTCATCGATAAGGATGGCAATGTGGACAAGGTCTGCGTCGGCACCGGCCAGACCAACAGCCTGCAGTTCTACCTGAACCGCCCCACCGAGAAGGGCAATCCGCACGGCCAGGCGCCTGTCCTATGGTGCGCCGATGCCTTGCTGCGCAAGTAGGCAGCGGGCCAGGCGGCGCGGTTTTCGGGTCCGCTGCGGATTTCGCCTTCCGGCCGCTGCGGCAACTAAATCCGCTATACTTGCGCGCCTCATCGTGCTAACTTTGACCGCATGAAATCGATTGCGATGTTCCTCTTACTCGCCGGCGCTTCGGTGGTGGCGGCTGACGCTCCCACTTTCGGTCTTTGGACCAAGGACAATGTCACTCAAGTGGCCCAGGAGCTTGCCGCCAAGCTGAATCCGCACGGCCTCGCCAGCCAGAAACTGGCAGACATGGGGAATTACAACTTCGGACTGGCGCTGCGCCGGCAATCAGGGTCGGTGGAAGTCCACCTGAAGATGGCGGACATCTTCGTTATCGAAAGCGGCGCAGCCGACCTGGTGACGGGTGGTACGGTGGTGGATCCGACGAACTCCTCGCCCACCGAAATCCGCGGCACCGCCATCAAAGACGGCGTCGTTCACCATGTCGTCGCCGGCGACGTGCTCACCATCCCCGCCGGGATGCCTCACCAGATGAAGGTGGCGCCGGGCAAGGAAGTACTCTACATGGCGATCAAGGTTGCGCAGTAACAGCACACCTGCGCGAGCTCGCCTCGATGACAATCGAAATCGATATGAAGACATTGGCCGCCGTGTTCGCTGCCGGCTGGTTCGTCGGCCCGGCCATCGCCCAGGATACGCGGAAGGTCGTCGAGCCTTCGATCCCGCCCGCCTGCGCAACTCTCTACGCGAAAATCGGCCGCGCCGCAACGTCGATCGCGCTTGGGGACGAAGGCAAGCTGGATACGGCGCGTATTCAGGCGGCCCTGGACGCCTGCCCGGCCGGCCGTGCGGTGGTGCTTGAGCGGGCATCGGAGCGGAACGACGCGTTTCTTTCCGGGCCGCTCCAACTGCGGCGCGGCGTCGCGCTGGTGCTCGCGCGCGGCGCGTATCTGTACGCCTCGCGGAATCCGCGCGACTACGATCTGCGCCCAGGCGTCTGCGGCACAATCACCCAGGAAGGCCACGGCTGCCAGGCGCTGATCAACGGCGACGGCGTCCCCGGCGCGGCGGTGATGGGCGACGGCGTCATCGATGGGCGCGGCGGTGAGACGATTCTCGGGCAAAACATCAGTTGGTGGAACCTGGCGGACATGGCGCGCGCCGGCGGCAGCCAGAACAACCCGCGCCTGATCGAGCTTCGCCGCTGCGACAATTTCACGCTCTATCGCATCACGCTCATGAATTCGCCGAACTTTCACGTCGGCTACAACGATGGCAATGGTTTCACGGCCTGGGGCGTCAAGATCTGGTCGCCGGAGCGGGCGCGCAACACCGATGGCATCGATCCCGGCAATTCGACCAACGTAACCATCACCCACTGCTACATCCACACCGGCGACGATCAGGTGGCGATCAAGGCGCCGCTGGGCGCGCCGACCTCTCACATGAGCATCGTCCACAATCACTTCTATACGGGCCACGGCATGTCGATCGGCAGCCTGACCGCCGGCGGCGCCAGTGCCATTCGCGTCTCGGACCTTTCCATCGATGGCGCCGATAACGGCTTGCGCATCAAGTCGAACATCACGCGCGGCGGGCTGGTACGCGACGTCGTGTACGAGGACGTCTGCATCCGTGATACGGCCAACCCGATCCTCATGGACACCACTTACAGCGCGCACGCCAGCAAGCAGGACTCACTTCCTCCCGTCTTTCGAGACATCACCTTGCGCAATGTGCGGGTGGAAGGCGGCGGTAAGGTGACGCTGGAGGGGTTGGATCGGACGCATCGCCTGGGAATCCGGTTCGATGACGTCGTGTTCGACGATCCGGCCGGCATCGTGGTGTCGGCGAAGCACGCCGATGTCAGCATCGGGCCGGGGCCGTTCAATCTCAATGTGGCCGGCACCGACGTTATGGTCTCTGGCCACGGCGGGAACGGCGGGAACGGCATCAACAACGCCTGCACCGGCAGATTCGTCGCCTTTCCTCTTCGGTAAGGACGGCATCGAGGAATGCGAGGCTGGGCCAAATCATTGTAGACTCGTGGCAAGGGCAGTGCGATGACGATCAAAGACGTCGCAAAGCGCGCCGGCGTCGGCATTGCCACCGTGTCCCGCGCGCTGCACGGCAGCCCGCAGGTGCGCCCTGAGACCGCGGCGCGCGTGCGGAAGGTCATCGAGGAACTCGGCTACCGGCCGAACACCAATGCACAATCGCTGGCCTCCGGACGCAGCCACATGCTCGGCCTGGTGGTTTCCGATATCACCAATCCGTTCTTTCCCGAGCTGATCAAGGGCTTCGAGGAGGTGGCGCTGCACAACGGTTACGACGTGCTGGTGGCCTCCACCAACTACGATCCCGCGCGCACGGCGCTGTGCGTGAGGCGCATGATCGAACGCAAGATCGATGGCGTGGCGATCATGACCTCGGAAGTCGATCCTTCGCTTCCCGACACCTTCGCTCAGAGGAAAGTGCCCCTGGTGTTTCTCGACGTGGGCGAGGTAGCGCGCGGCGTGAGCAACGTTAAGGTGGATTACGCCCACGGCATCGCGCAGGCGGTGGAGCACTTGCGCACGTTGGGGCACAGCCGGATCGCGTTTATCTCCGGGCCGCTGCGCCTCGAGTCCGTGCGCGAGCGGCGCGACGCGTTCCTCCAGCGCCTCGCTGACGCGCGGGGCGGCGGGCCGCACGAGGCGCTCGTCGAAGAGGGCAATCACAAAGTGGACGGCGGCTTCCGGGCGATGCTGCGTGTGCTCGAGCGCGCGCCCGCCACCACGGCTGTGATTGCCTCCAACGATTTGACCGCCATCGGCGCCATGCGCGCCATCCGCAAGCGCGGCTTGCGCGTGCCCGAGGATATCTCGGTGGTGGGATTCGACGACATCCAGATGGCGCAGTTCACCGAGCCGCCACTGACCACGGTGAAGCTGGTTCGCACCGAGGTCGCCCGCCTGGCCTGCGAAGCGCTGTTGCATTCGATCAAGACTCACGGGGCGGGCGCGGAATATCATATCGGCACTTCGCTGGTCGTCCGGGCCTCGACCGGCCGTGCCCGCCTGGATGCCCCCGGCCCCTCACCGCCAGCAGTTCCTGCCGGTTCCGAGTTGCCCCGCAAATGATGGCGCTGGCTTGAGCCGGCCTCCGCCGGGTGATAAGTTGATCGGCAGAGGCTTACCTAACATGCCGCGCCGAGTCGCCGCCACGGTCCTGCTACTTCTCCTGTTGCCGGCATTCGCTGCCAGAGCGCAAGCCTGGCGCGCCGGAGTCGACCCCCGGGTTGAGCTGATGAGCATTTTGTTCCGCCTGGCGGGGAATCCTGAATACAACCAGTGCCGCATTCCCGCCTACGACAAGGCGATCGAAACCTGGTTCGCGCCCTATCGCGACCATCAGGCTGTGAAGCTCGCGCACGGCCTCGACATCGGCTTCGAATCGCCCATGAAGCTCGCCGTTTATGTCACCGACGCGGACTCTCTCGCCGAGCGCGTCCCCTTCGACGCCCCCGGCTTTCATCTTTGCCAGGGATGGGACGCCGCCAAGGTACGCGCCTTCCTGAACGCCGCACGCGCCTTTGTCGTCGATTCCAAATTCAAGGAGTTTCTGACATCCCAGCAGCCGCTTTACCAGGCCACGAACGTGCGCGTGCGAGCCTTCGTGGAAACCAAAGCAGACCTCCCGTGGTTCAGCCGTTTTTTCGGTTCCTCTACGCTCGGCCGCTTCGCGATTCTCCCCGGCCTGGCCAACGGTAGCCCCAGCTACGCGGTGCGTTTCGTAGGGCCCGGCGGCGCCGAGGTCATCTATGCCATCCCCGGCGTGTGGACTTTGGATGCCGCGGGGCTTCCGCTGTTCAACGCCGATTGGCGCAGCACGGTCGTCCACCAGTTCGTGCGTTCGTACTGCGGCCCCCTGGTGGACAAGTTTGCGCCGGGGATGGAGAAATCCGCGCGCCGGATCTACGCGTCGGTCGGGGACGCCGCGCTGCCGCACTCGTCCGGTAACTGGAAAATGGTGCTTGACGAGTCGCTGGTGCGCGCCGTCGCCGTTCGCTACACGATCGATCATGACGGGGCCGCTGCCGCGCGCAATCTCGTGCGGGCGGAAAGTGCGCACTCGTTCGTCTGGGTCGGCGACCTCAGCAATCTCCTCGGCCAGTACGAGAAGGACCGCCAGCATTATCCAACCCTTGAGTCTTTCATGCCCCGCGTGGCGCAGTTCTTCGACGATCTGGCGCCGCGGATGCCGGCGCCTAAATGACACCTCGATTACCGCCGGCTGACGAGCTGTTCGTGATTCCGCTGGACGGATCCCAGTACTTGATTTATGCTCCGCTGCGTCGCGCGGCGCTGGTCGTCAACGCCGCCCTGGTGAGTTATCTCCGGAACGGGAACCAGGGCGTGGGCAGCGAAGAAATTTCTCCCGACGTGCTCGCCTTCCTTCGCGGCTCCGGCATCATTGGCGGTCCCGCCGCCGAGCCGCCTGCGACGCGTCTCTCGGGACCGCCGCGTCCGCTCACCGCCACGCTGCTGCTCACCAGCGCGTGCAATCTCCGCTGCCGCTATTGCTACGCGGCCTCGGGAGACTCCCCGGCCGCGTTCATGCAGCCCGAAACCGCGCACCGCGCCATCGATTTTGTGGCTGCCAACGCTGCCACCGCACACGCGCCGTCTTTCGAAGTGAACTACCACGGCTCCGGCGAGCCGACCCAGCACTGGACGCTGCTTCAGGAATCGCATCTCTATGCCCAGCGCTTAGCCCAGGCTAAAGGGTTACGGCTGCGGAGTTCGCTCACCACCAATGGCGTGCTCGATGCGGATCAGCGCGCGTGGATCACGTCCCATCTCGACAGCGCAACCGTCTCGTTCGATGGCTTGCCGGAGGTACAGGATTCGAGCCGGCCCCGAGCCTCCGGCGACGGATCGAGCGCCGCCGTGCTGGCCACCTTGCGGGCTTTCGACGCCGCCGGTTTCCACTACTCCATCCGCATGACGGTGACTGCCGAATCCATGCCGCTCTTGCCGAAATCCGTCGCTTTCGTCTGCCGGCGATTCAGGCCGCGCGCCATCCAGGCGGAGCCGGTTTACCGCATGGGGCGGGGCAGGGACGCGGCCAGCGCCGAAACCGCCGCCTTTATCGAAGCGTATCGTGCCGCCCGGCGCACTTCCGCAAAGGCGGCGCGGCTGCTGCGGTTCTCCGGCGCCCGCTTGGGAACGCTCACGAATCGGTTTTGCGGCGTAGCGCACGATAACTTCTGCGTCTCGCCGGCGGGCGCCGCCAGCGCCTGTCACGAGGTCGCGGACGAGCGCCAGCCTTGGGCGGACCGGTTCTTCTATGGCCGGCCCTCCGCCGCGGATTCCGGTTACGATTTCGACGAGCGCGTTTACACCAGCCTCCGTGAGCAGACCGTCGAGCACCGCGAGTTTTGCCGCGACTGCTTCGCCAAGTGGAATTGCGCGGGCGATTGCTATCACAAATCGCTCCATGCGGACTCGGTGGAATTCGCCGGCGCAGGCCGATGCGAGATATCGCGCGAGCTCACCAAGGACCAGCTTCTGGAGAACATCGCCGCCTCAGGCGGAGTCTTCTGGAAATATCCCGGCCGCCGCACCCGGCACTGACCGCCAACCGTGGCGCGCCAGTCCTGCGTGCCCTGATACAAGCCGGCACGCTTCGTCGGGCACAGCGAGTCGCCGCCGAACGCCCGGAGATTTACAAACTCACCGCGCCGCCACCAATGCCGGCGCTGGCACGCAGGGCCCGCGCCACGGCGCCTATTGCGCGATCGCCATCGTCACCGTGTTGCTTGCCGAGCCGAAAACGACCTGCACTGGAATATCGTCTCCCTTCGGCGCGCTTTGCGGGACGACTACATTGATTTGCCACAAGCCGGCGTAACCCGGTGCGAGGCCGCTGAAAGCCACGTAGGCGGGAAGGCCGCCGATGGTCACGGTCGGGTTCTGCGGGGTGCTCGAGAGCGGAGTAACCGGCGCCGCTTGTCCCGCCGCTACAGGCGGCGTTACCGCGCCTCCGCCCGTCGCGAAGATCATCACGGTTGTGCCGAGCTTTGCCGGCACGCCCGGGTCGTTCACGGTGTAATCCTGGTTCAGGATCGCCCCCTGGTTCTCCGGTAGCGTGAAGATTCCCGGAGCGGTGGCGGCTATCTGGACGCTGAATGTGCCCGAATCGATCGTGTCCCGTTCCACGCCTAACAAAGCCGCACCCGGATTCGCGAACGGCATCTGGAAATTGAGCTGGCCGCTCGAAACGTACAGCAGCGGCACCCGCGCCCCGTTCAGAGTAACCGTGGCGCCGCCCATCGAATCCGGCAGCGGATATGTCGTAGCGCTTCCCACGCCGCGCGCCAGATTCCGGCCGAAGATGGTGACCAGCGATCCGGGCGCAACTGGAGTGGCATAGCTGGCTGCGTTCAAGACGCCGGGTGCGCCGTCGACCGCGGGCTGCGGCGGCATCTGCGGAGAAAGCAGCCCGCGAATGCGGAAGTTCCGCAGGTCGGCAATGTAGAGGTCGCCGCCCGGGGCCAGCGCCAGCTCGGCGGGCATGTCCAGAGCCGCATATGGCCCAGGCTCGCCATCTCCGCTGAACCCCGGCGCCCCGGTCCCGGCCGCGGTGAACATCGTGCCGTCGCTGCCAATCACGCGAACGCGATGATTGAGCAAGTCCGCGACATAGATGTTTCCCTTGCCATCGACCGCCACCCCGGATGGATAGTTGAGCTGAGCCTGCCCGGCTGCCTCGCCATCGCCGCCGCTCCCGAATGCGCCGCCCGCCACCGTCTCCACCGTGCCGGAGGTCAGGATTTTCCGCACGCAATGGTTGTACGGGTCGGAAAAGTAGAGATTGCCCGCGCCGTCGAGCGCCAGGCCGTGCACGTAGCCGATTTGCGCCGCTGCCGCCTGCCCGCCATCGCCTGAGTCGCCGGACTGCCCGTTGCCGGCAATGGTGGTGATGGTGCCGTTCCGGTCTACCTTGCGGATGCGGAAGTTCCCCGAGTCCGCAATGTAGACGTTCCCCTCAGAATCAACCGCCAGCCCGTGAGGCTCGCTGAGCTGCGCGCCGGTGGCGGCGCCGCCGTCGCCACCGTAGCCGGGCACTGTCCCGCCGGCAAAAGCCGTAATCGTTCCGCCGGGCGAAACCTTGCGCACCCGTGAGCCGGAGCTGATGTAGAGATTGCGGTTTGTGTCCACCGCAACGCCATTGGGCCAGAGCAGGCTGGCCGATACAGCCGGGCCCCCGTCGCCGGCGTCCCCGCTGACCCCGTTGCCCGCAACGGTCGATACAATACCCGTCGCCGCAACCATCCGCACGCGCTGGTTCCAGGTATCCGCGAAGTACAAATTCCCCTGCGCATCCACGGCCATCCCGGAAATTCCGCCGATCTCCGCCGCGATCGCCGCCCCGGCGTCGCCCGAGAAACCGTCCGTGCCGTTGCCCGCTATGGTCACAATTTCGTCTGCCGCGGCGGTCTGGGTGAAACCAAACAGGGCGGCCAGAACGACTATTAAGAGAGTGAGGTCCGATATAATGACAGCGGCGGACACCGTACCATTGCGAAGCGCGGACCAGTTATGAACGGGCGATTCCACGACCGGCTTTCGGAATTCCCGCTGCCGCCGGACAGTGGCGACAGACCGGATGTCTGTGCCGTCGAGCGCGCACCGGCCGGCTGCCGCCTGACACGCCGCAGCATGGTCGGTTTGATGACGGCGGGCGTAGCCTCCGCCATGTTCCCCGCTGCCGCCCGCGCCGCTGCCTGTTCCACTGGCGCCTTCGCTCACGAGATCCTCCTTGGGAATCTGAGCTTCTTTCCCGATGGTACAACCCTGGTCACTGCCGGGCGTGACATGCTCGTCAAGTTCTGGACCATTCCGAATGGCGCTCTTTTCCGCACGGTTTCCGCCATCAGGGTTCCATACTCGCTGGCGGTTAGTCCCGACGGCAATTGGATCGCCTTAGGAATGGCTCTCGGCACTCTCCAGTTGTGGGCGGCTGACGGCAGCAACCAGCGCACGTTATCGGGACATTCGGAAACGGTGGGCGCGGTCGCATTTACGCCGAACAGCCAGAAACTGGTGTCCTCCAGCCTGGACGGTACCACCAAGGTGTGGTCCGTCCCGGACGCCACTCTGCTGCAGAGCTTCACCGATACAACAGGCGCTATGAGCCAGGTCGCGGTTACACCGCAGGGCCGCTTCCTGATGAGCGCCGGTACTCAGGTTTATTTGCGGCTGCTCTCCGACGGAACGGCGGTGAAGACCCGGCCGGGCACCGTGCTGGCTCTGAGTGCCGATGGCGGCTTGCTGGCAACTCACGACCAACAGAATCTGTATCTAAGCGCTCTTCCCAGCCTGGATCCGATCGGATCCGTGGCGGAAGCCATGACAGCCACCGCGCTCGCCTTCAGCGGTGACGGCAAGTATCTCGCGGTCAGCTACGGAAGCTCGGGGTCGCGGCTCTACTCTGTGCCCGCGCTCAAACCGGTGACCGCGCTCGGCCCTTCGGATGGACTTTCGCTGTCGTTGAGTATGGACTCCCTGGGCCGCTATCTCGCCGTAGCTTCCGGCAAAAGCATCCAGCTATATTCTCTGCCGCAGGGCAGTCCCGTGCCGGTTTGCTTCATGGATGTCTACGCTTCATCGTCCGCGGCCAGCGCAAGCCAGTACACAAGGAAGGGCGTCCATTACACCGTGCCCTGCGGTGTTTCGCTGCCGGCCGGGGCGGTCTGCACCTGTAACTGCGTGCCGGGATCCTGCCCCTGTGTGCAAGACACCGGTTGCGCCTGCGTATCGGATACCGGCTGCGGCTGCGTTTCGGACACCGGCTGTGGCTGTGTATCCGACACCGGCTGCGGCTGCGTTTCCGATTGCGGGTGTGTGTCCGACACCGGCTTCTGCGGCTGCGTCTCCGATTGCGGGTGTGTGTCCGACACCGGCTGCGGCTGCGTCTCCGATTGTGGATGCGTGGCGGATACGGGCTGCTCCTGCGTGTCCGATTATGGCTGCGGCTGCGTGTCCGACTACGGCTGCGGCTGCGTCTCCGACTATGGCTGCGGCTGTGTCTCCGATTCCGGCTGTGGATGCGACGGAGACACGGGCTGCGGGTGCGACTCCGACTAGGTCGATAAACGCAAGATTCCGTGCTATCGCGAAACCAACAGAGCCACGACCGTAAGGGAGTGGTCTGCCGGCTCGCCTGCGTTATGATGCTCTGCTGTTAGCAGAGCGGGTTTCCCAGGCCCAAGGAGACCATCCGGCAAACCAGATCGGATGATCTCCCCGGGAAACCAGCGTGTAAGTCATCTCCGTCCGCGTCAACGGAGCAAGCGCGCCCATCTTAGAACGCGTCAGTTACTCCTTCGGGTAGGCTGGCAGGTCGGGCGGACGCGGCGACAGACTCTTCGGGTGCTGTTTGATGTCCTGCATCACCAGTTCGACAGCCTTCTCCAGTTGCGGGTCGTGCCCTTGCATAACCAGGTCCGGCCGGTTGTCCACCGGCACATCCGGATCCACGCCGTGGTTCTCCACCACCCATTTGCTGTCCAAGTCGTACAGTGAGAATTCCGGCCGGGTCACGTAGCCGCCATCCATCAGCGGAACGTATCCGCGAATGCCGCGCACTCCGCCCCAGGTGCGTTCTCCCACCACCGGACCGAGTTTGTACTTCTTGAAGAAGTAGGTAAAGAAGTCGCCGTCCGACGCGGTGTAGCCGTTCGCCAGGCACGCCAGATAGCCGTGAAAAGCGGGGTCCGGAATCGTCGTGCTCTGCCAGTTCCGCGCCGACTGCATGCCCGAAAGCACGCGCCGCAGCCGTTCGAAGACCAGGTCATCCACAAACCCGCCCCCGTTAAAGCGCACATCGACGATCATTCCCTCCTTGCGGACCTGCGGGAAAAACTGCTTGACGAACTCGTTGAGGCCCGGCGCCGACATGTCCGGCAGAAACATGTAACCGACGCGCCCGCCGGTCATTTGGTCCACCTTGCGGCGGTTGGACTCGATCCAATCCAACTCGCGCAGGCCGAACTCGTTGGCGATGGGCCGCACCAGTATGCGGCGCGCTCCCTGCTCGTCCGGCCGGCTGTTGACCGTCAGCGTCACATCCTGACCCACCGTGTTCACAAATAGCTCGTACGGATTCTGCGGGGTCCGCAGTTCTCGCCCATTCACCGCCAGCAGATAGTCGCCCGCGTGGACGTTGAGGCCGGGCTCGGTAAGTGGGGAGCGCCGCTCGGGATTCCAGTTTTCGCCGGGATAGATTTTCTGGAACCGGTACCGTCCGCTCGCCGCGTCGACCTCGAAATCGACGCCCAGCATACCGGTGTTCACCGGTTTCAGCTCAGGATAGTCACCTCCGCCCACGTAGGTGTGGGAATTGGATAGCTCGCCGAGCATCTCGCCGGTGATATAAGTCAGGTCGTAGCGGCTGCCTGCATGCGCCACCAGCGGCAGATATTTTTCGCGCTGCGCCTCCCAATTCACCCCGTTCATGGCCGGTTCGAAGAAGTAGTTGCGTTCCTGGCGCCAGGCCTCGTTGAATATCTGCAGCCACTCCTCGCGCGGATCCACTTCAACCCGCAAGGCCGAAAGGTTCAGTGCGCCCTCGCCCGCCTTGTGAGCTTCCTTGTCCGGCAGCTTGGCGTCTATCAGCCCGAAGGTGCGTTCCGTCGGCCCGAATTCCTCGAATGCGTTCTCTCCCGGCTCCGGCGATTTGCGGGCCGCGTACAGAATCTTCTTGCCATCGAAAGAAAGCGCGAAGCCCGTGGCGCCGCTCACCACAGTGCCTCCCTTGCGTTCCTTCAGGTCGTACCCCGCTAACTCCGGCTTCTCGCCTGGCAGAGGGCCGGAAAGCCCGAGCACCGGCCGCGACAAATAAAACACCGTGTCCTTGCCCGCTAGCAGGTTGGTATAGTTTCCGGTCGCGACCGGCAATGCCACCAATCGCTCCGGCAGGCCGGCCAGATCGACGCGAAACGGCGTGGCCGCAGCCTCCGGCGTCTTCTGACCGGCTTCGTCGCTGCGAGGAGCCACCGGCGAAGGCAAGTCGTTCCGCAGCGTCACCGCGTAGATCCGCGTGGACTTGGGGTTGGAGAACTCCATGTCGTAAACCCCAAGCACCTCGTTGTAATCGCGATTCGACAGGAAGTACAGGTACCGCCCATCGGGGTCGAATACCGGGTTCCAACTCTGCGTCGTGGCGTCGGTCACCGCCGTAATCTTCTGGTCCGCCACCGAGTAGAGTTCGATCACTGAATTGTGATCCTCGGCCGGTTTCCCATAAGCCACCCACTTGCTGTCGGGCGACCAGTTATAACCCTGCATATCGTCGTACTTGCCCTGGTCGATCAGCACCGGCTGCTTGGTCTGGATATCGACGAAGAACAGCCGCACCGTATTGTCCGCGTACAGCAGCTTGTGGCTGTCGGGCGACCAGACCGGCCGCAGCAGGAACATCTTGCTGCCGCTGGTGATCTGTTCTTCTTTCCCCATGCCGTCCTGCGGCACGATGTACAACTCCTGCTCGCCCGTCCGGTCGGACACGTAGGCGATCCACTTGCCGTCCGGCGACCACGCCGCGTCCTCCTCCCGCACGCCGGGGCTGTTTGTCAGGTTCCGGATACTGCCTTGTTTGGCGGGAACCGTATATACGTCGCCGCGTGCCGTAAAGACGGCGCGGTTGGCATCCGGGGAGAGATCGAACGAGCCGATCAAATCCGACACCGGGGCCCAATGCTTGCGCGCCAGGGTGGAATCTCCCGGCAGGTAGACTGTCAGCTTGCGGGATTTTTCCGTCTTCAGGTCGAACACGTACAGGTATCCGCCGTTTTCGAAAACGATCGAATCTCCTCCCAGGCTGGGCCACTCCACGTCGAAATCCTTGAAGTCGGTCAACTGGCGAATCCGGCCGCCTTTGAAATCGCGGCTGTAAAGGTTCAGCCGTTGCTCCGGACCGCGGTCCGAGGCCCAATACAGCATGTCGCCGCGCCACATCGGAAACGTGTCGGAGCCGGCGGAATCGGTAACCGGCTCGGCCTGTTTGGTTTTGAAATTGTAAGTCCAGATATCCTGGTGCATTCCGCCTTTGTACCGCTTCCACGTCCGGAAGTTGCGGAAGATCCGGTTATAGGCGATAGTCGAGCCGTCCGGCGAGAAGGCGAGCAGCCCCCCCTTATCCAGCGGCAAGGCCTCCGGTAACCCGCCGTCCACGCTCACCGTGAAGAGCCGCCCGAACCACGTATTGAAAGCGGCGCGCCTCGAGAGAAAGACGATCTTACTGCTGTCCGGCGTCCACGCGATCACTTCGTTGTTGGGACCCATCCGCTCCGGCACCGAACCGATATCCGGCAGAAACGTCAGTTGCTTCGGCTGGCCGCCCTCGCTGGGCATCACGTAGACATTGAAATTTCCGTCGTACTGGCCCGTGAATGCGATCCACTTGCCATCCGGAGAGAATTTGGGAAACAATTCGAGACCGGGATGTGTCGTGATCCGGTTGGCCGTTCCGCCTTGGCTCGAAACCAGCCACAGGTCGCCGCCGTAGCTGAAAACCACCCGTCCCTTCTGGATGTCCGGAAAGCGCATCAGGCGCCCTTCCTCCATCGGCTGCGCGCAGAGCAGGCCGGCGGTGGCCCCAAGAAGCATCGTCAGGGATACTACCGTGGCCCGTACACCAGGCTTTTGAAGCATTCGATCACCTCTCCATTCTCGCCGCACCTCCGCCGCTGCCTCGGAACTGCCGTCTGAATTCTGTCGTGGAGAAAGCGGAGCTGCCGGACGCGAGTCATCACCTTCGACCTGATTGTACAGCACGGCGGGGAGGTGGTTAAGGCCACGGGCGTGTGGCCAATAAAGAAGATGGTGTTGTGCGGAGACCACCCGGGCTAACGCCGTTGAAACCGGCCCATGCACTGCGTTTCCGCCAGGATGTGCCCTTTCATGGCCGCCAACAATTGCCCGCGGCCCACTCCGGGCCGCAGTCCGAGACTGGCGACATCGAGCGCATACAGCCGGAAATAGTAGCGGTGCGCCGATCCCTTGGGCGGACACGGGCCGCCGTAGCCCGGCCGGCCGAAATCGTTGGTGCCGCTCACTCCCGCCGAGCCGGGTTTGAGACCTTGTGCCAGATTATGCGAGTCCGGCGGAATATCGTATAGGAGCCAGTGACAAAACGTGCCGGAAGGCGCATCCGGATCTTCGACTACCAGCGCGAAGCTGCGCGCGTCTCCCGGTTCGCCGCTCCATTCCAGCGACGGTGAGACGTCGGCGCCCTTGCAAGAATGCAATTCCGGGATCCATCCACCTTCCGCAAACGACTTGGAGAAAAGCTGAAAAGACATAACAGGAGGCCTACTATCCCAGATTATCGCGCTGCCGGACATTCCGCGGCCGGATTCCACCGGGTGTACACTCGTACTGCCGGCGCGCCCAGCCGGGCCCTGGCCCATGTCATGCCCGTTGCGAACTTCCGCTTCTACGCGGAACTCAATGACTTTCTTCCGCCAGAGCGCCGTTTCACGGAGTTCGCGCATAGTTTCCTGGATGTCGCAACCGTCAAAGACCGCATCGAGTCATTCGGCGTGCCCCACACCGAGATCGATCTCATCCTGGTCAACGGGCAATCGGTGGATTTCGCCTACCGGGTTCGCGATGGCGACCGGATCAGCGTTTACCCGGTCTTCGAGGCGTTCGAGATCGCCGGATTGAGCCGGTTGCGGCCGGAACCTCTCCGTGATGTCCGGTTCGTCCTCGATGTGCACCTCGGCCGCCTGGCCGCATACCTGCGGATGCTCGGGTTTGACACTCTCTATCGGAACCATTGCGCCGACGAGCGCCTGGCGGAAATCTCGCGCGACGAGCGCCGGATTCTGTTGACCCGCGATGTGGGTCTCCTCAAGCGCGGCTCCGTGACGCATGGCTATTGCCTCCGCGCCGCCCAGCCGCGCCAGCAACTCGTGGAAGTGGTCCGGCGTTTTGATTTGGGGCGCCTGGCCAAGCCCTTCTCGCGCTGCCTGCGATGCAACACGCCGCTGGCCCAGGCGGGCAAGGACCAGGTGCGCCATCAACTTCCCGCCCAAGTCGCTCTGGTCCACGACGAGTTTCTTCGCTGCCCGGATTGCGGACGCGCGTACTGGAAGGGTGGACACTACCGCCGCATGCGGCAATGGATCGATACGAATATTCTGGCGACTGCGCCCCGTTGACTCTCATTTGGCGCCCGTCCGCCGTCTACCATATCAAGAGGAAAAGGATCGGCCGGTGCCCATCTTCGGAGTCCTCCATCTTTCCTTGCTGGCGGTGATCGCCTCGGCGGCGTTCGTGCTGGCGCTGCTCTGCCGTACTGGACGGTTGCCGAAACGCGCTGCGCGGCTGACCCTCGGTTGGGCGCTGGCAATCAATGAGATCATCTGGTGGGCGTACCGGTATTCGCACGAAGGCATCCACCTGAGTAACCTGCCGCTCCAGATCTGCGACCTGACGCTGTGGGGCGCCGTCTTCGCCTGTCTGACGCTCTCGGCGCCCATCGTCGAGTTCACCTACTTCGCCGGGCTCGCCGGCGCCGGCATGGCCCTGCTCACTCCGGACCTGTGGTCGCCCTGGCCCACCTACCCGGCGATCTATTTCTTCCTGGCGCATGGCGGCATTGTGATTGCAGTCGTACTCCTCGTCTTCGGCGGCATCGCTTCCCTTCGCCCCGGAGCATGGCTGCGCGTGTTCGCCTATCTGCTCGCCTGTGCGGCCGTAATCGGCGCCGTCAACGCCGCGCTAGGCACCAACTACGCCTACCTGTGCCGCAAGCCGCTGCATGCGTCCTTGCTGAACCTGCTGGGCCCCTGGCCGGTTTATCTGCTCGCCGGTGCAGCCGTCACTCTTGGGCTGTTCTGGCTCCTCTCGCTGCCGCTCCGGGCATTGGCACGGGTTGACGGACCGGATCGCTGAAGCCTTTCGGAGCCACGACCGTGAGGGAGTGGTCGAGGGCGTATGGCAACGCTAGCTGATGCGCCTGTCAATGATGCGTGACGGTAACCACGGCGGTCCAGAACCCGGAGTTCTGCGTGAAGCTGTCGTCGTTCATGCCGAGATAAAGTCGGCCGGCGGACCCTGGTGGCACGTTTCCGTTCATGCCGATTTCGAAAATCGGTCCACCCGCTCCCACGCGGCCGATCAACGACCAGCAGCTCAGTTGCGGCGCGGGAACCGGCCCGGGCGGCAGGCCAAACAGTTTCCTGGGCGTGCCGCAGTTCGGAACGAACCCGCCCGGCTGCCGCAGGCCAAGCTGGCCGTTGGCCGCGATCCGGATGGTTCCGCTGGCAGTGATGGCAGCCGTGTCGCTAGCGTTGAGAACGATGCCCGTATCGGTCCACGGCTGGTTCGACTTCACGATGACGCTCAGCGTGGTCGGCGGTGGCACCACCCGCACCACCGGCTGGCTTGCGACCTCCGCTGGATGCGGGGCCGGCGGTTTGTCCGTGCTCCCCGCACTCTCCACGTGCGCGGCCGGCGTGGTTTTCGCGGCTGCCTTGCCCGTTTCCACTGGCGCGACGGTCTTCGGCGTCGCTTCGTTATGCGAAGGCGGATGCAACTCCGCCTGAGTGGCCGGCGCCGGGCCTTCGCTCTTTTTCTCGATTGGCACCGCCGGCGGAGCGGGCGTGCCGCTCGCCGTCCCTGCGCTTGGGCTGCCCGCCGAAGGTTGCGCCTTTTGCGCCTGCCTGCCCGCCAGGTTTCGCAGCTCAGGCCAGAATCTGTAAGTTGCCGCCCCAGCCACCGCCAGCGCCAGAAATACCGCCAGCATAGCTAACGCGCGGCGAGGGCCGCGGGATGAAGGCACGGGCGCGGGCTCCGCCGCCGCGGGCACCGTAGCCCGCAGCGCCATATCCAGCGCGGTGACGAATTCCGTGCTGTTCGCAAAGCGCTCTTCCGGACGCGCCGCCATTTCCCGCCCCAGCACTCCGTCCACCGTGTCCGGCAGCAGTGGGTTGGCCGCCTTCGCCGAAGGCCGCTGGCCGTAAACGATACTGTGAACCACCGAGGCGTACGTTCCCCCCTGGAACGGAACCGCTCCGGTCAGCAGCTCGTAAGCCACCACCGCCAGCGAGAACTGGTCGGACCTGCCATCCACCTCGCGCCCTTCGATCTGTTCCGGAGACATGTAGGCGGGCGTGCCCATTACCAGGCCGGTGGCCGTGTATTTCGGCGCGGTGGTGATCTTGGCTATGCCGAAATCGGCGATCTTCACCTGGTTGCCCTTGTGAAGCATGATGTTGGGCGGCTTGATATCGCGGTGCACGACGCCGTTCTCGTGAGCGTAATCGAGCGCCGCGGCAATCTGCCGGAGTATCTCCACCACCTCGGCGATTTCGAGCTTTCTGCCCGATTGCAGCACTTGCTGCAAGGAGGGTCCGTCCACGTACTCCATGGCGATAAACGCCATCGCGCGGTCCTCTCCCACGTCGTAGACCACCACGATCCCCGCATGCGACAGCGCCCCAGCCGATCGCGCTTCGCGGAAAAGCCGTTCCCGCAGAAGCTGGGCTTCACCCGCTCCCGTCAGGAATTGCAGGTTGATGACCTTGATTGCAACCCTTCGCCCGATGGCGGGATCGGTGGCCTCGTAGACGATTCCCATCCCGCCCCGTCCCAGTTCGCGCACCACCGCATAGCGCCCGATCCGCATCGACGCTGCGGTCTCGCCCGGCGGCGCCGGGTCGTACGCCTGCGTTTCTTGATCTTCCGCTGCCATCACGGCTCCCGTTTCAGTTGTGAGAGTTCTCGGGACTTCGTTTCGAACGCCTCACCCTGGCCTTCGATCATTCGCATCAGTATATAGCCGGACGGAACCGAAGGAAACAGGCAACCGCCCTCGTCGGGCAGGTTCCGGCGACGCGGAACCGGAGATGAGCTGATCCTCGAAATGATCGGGCAGTTTCGGCCACTATTGTACAGTACCCGGTCCAGCCGGTGCTTTGCGGAGCCACGACTGTGAGGGAGTGGATTGGGGCGCCCGCGACAACGTCTAATGCCGTGCAGCATCGAAACCAGCAAGTCAGCTCTGAGAGGAGCTGAAAAGCGATCGAGTTATGGTCACCCACGCGCCCCCCAACCAACTGATGCCGAACCGCTTATTCCAATTGCGCCGGGCGCGGCGAATTCGTCTCCGCCACTTCGGAGCGGCGGACAGCACCGGGCGCCCATCTCCGGGCGAAGACCCTCCTGAATGAGCTAGTACGACGAAGCTTGTTTCGGAGGATCAATCGGGTGTATATGTTGACTACTCGGACGCGGGATGACCATCCGCCAACACGGGAAAGGAAATATCATGAGTGACCTGAGAAGCCGTCTAGGTTTGTTGCCGCAAAGGGCTCGGGCAATAGCGGTTGCATTACCCCTTGTTTTGGCTGCGGCCCTGTTTGCTCAGGGCCATGAGCCAAAGGGCGGCGGCGCTCATCCGGCGGCGAGAAGCCAGCCCGCGCATGGACCTCAGGCGGGCCACAACGCAGCCTCGCGACCCAACACCGCCGGCCGCGGACCAAGCACAGCGTCCCACGGTTACAACCGGCCCGGCGGCGCGGCGGGTGGCGCGCAAAACCGGGTCAATCGTCCCGGCGCCCGGCCCGCAGGCGGATACCAGAACAGGGCGGCCGGCTCCAGGCCCGGTTCGTCCATGAACCGCGGCTCTGCCCGTCCAGGCGGATTCAATGGAGCGCGCGGGGGCCCAGGCCGCTCCATGGTTGCCCGAAGGGGCAACGCCACCGTTTATCGCGGTCCGGGTGGTGAGCGGCGAATCGTCAACCGGCTTCCCGGCGGCCGCATCGCCGTGGCCAACGGGCGCGGGCACGGTTACGTGCAACGGTCGGTCTATGTTCGGGGACACGCGTTCGTGCAGCGGACTTACTACGTTGGCGGCCGCCCCATGGCCCGCTTCTATCGCCCGTACTACTATCGCGGCGTCGCCTTCAATATTTACGCTCCGCTCCGCTTCTACACGCCTGGATTCTACGCCTGGGCGTACAGTCCCTGGGCCTCGCCGGTCTATTATCGCTGGGGCTGGGCAGGGAACCCGTGGTTCGGGTTTTATGCCGGTTACTTTGCTCCCTACCCACAATATGCCGGCCCCAATTTCTGGTTGACCGACTACCTGCTGGCAACCTCGTTGCAGGAAGCGTACCAGGAGCGGCTGGACGCGGCCACGGCCGCTAATGCCCAGGCGCCGCCGCCGCCGGCCGGCAACACAGCCTCCGGAGGTCAGGTAACCCTTACTCCCGAGGTCAAACAGGCCGTCGCCGATGAGATCCGGCAGCAACTGGCGCAAGAGAGCGCCGAAAGCCAGGCACCCCAGCCACCCCAGGCGGCTCCGCAGACCCCCGCGCCGGCTTCCAGCGCGCCGCCTCCGGCCTTAGCGCCCAACAAGCAACACGTCTTCATCGTGAGCAGCATCGTGGTGGTCAGCGCCAATGGGGAGCAATGCGCAGTTACCCAAGGCGACGTGCTGCAGCTCGACCCCGAGCCGGTGTATCCGGACCCGACCAATGCCAAAGTGCTGGCCAGCAAGGTCTCGGACTGCCAGAGCGGCAGGGCGGTTCAGATCGCGCTTACGGACTTACAGGAGATGCAGAACCACATGCGCGAGATGCTCGATCAGGGCCTGGGCGAATTGCAGTCCAAGCAGGGCCAGGACAATTTGCCGGCGCTCAGTGCCTCGCTGCGCACCCAGACGCCCGCTCCGTATGCCGCGGACTTGCCCGCACCGGATCCGAATGTCGCCAGCGAGCTGCAGCAAAGCGCCCAGGCCGGCGGCGGGAATCCGCCGACAGAATCCGTTGCCATTGGCCAGACCATCGATCAAGTGGTCGCCGCCATGGGCCAGCCCGTTACCGAATTCCACTCGGGACAGAAGACCGTTTACATGTACAAGGACCTCAAAATCACCTTCATCGGTGGCAAGGTCACTGACGCTCAGTAAGACGCTTGGTCCGAAATAGCAGGCCAGCGGCTGGCTTGCCCGCCGGCGCGGGTTGATGACAGCGCGAAATACCGCATTCGCGGCTTCAGGACGCCAGCGCTTCCAAAACCGCCTCCCGGGTACTGACGGTCAAGGCAGGCCGGTCCGGCCAAACTGTTCCGCACCGCCGCTTCACGCTAAACTTGAGAAGGCTTCGCCAAGAGTATGCCTGGCATTTACGCCCGCTGGATCGACAATTGGGAACGCAAGCTGGCGACGCGCGATACCAACCGCGTGGTGCGGCCGTTTGAATGGGGCTTGGACTGGCTCCGCGCGCTCGATTTTCCGGCGTTGCCCGAATGTGTGAACGGCCACGCCCGGGAAGCGCTCGACGGCTTCGCGCGAGAGGCGCTGGCCGATTCGGATCGCTTCTTCCGCTACCAACCGCCGGCCGATTATCGGCTGCGCGAGGGACATCTCACCTTCACCAGTCCGGTCGAGACGCCGTATCCGGAGAACAACACCGTGCACGCGCTGTGGTTTCCCGTGGAGCGCGAGCCGCGCCGGGCCGTGCTGGTGCTGCCGCAATGGAACGCCGGCGTGGATGGCCACGTCGGCCTGGCCAAGCTGTTGAACCGCTTCGGCGTCAGCGCACTGCGCATGAGCATGGCGTACCACGCCGAGCGCATGCCGGCCGAGCTCGAGCGCGCCGATTATCATGTCTCGAGCAACGTGGGACGCACCATCCACGCTTCGCGGCAATCAGTGATCGATGCGCGCGCGTGTGTGGACTGGCTGGCCGCTCAGGGCTACCAGCGGCTGGCGATCCTGGGCACCAGCCTGGGGTCCTGCGTGGCCTTCATCGCTGCGGCTCACGATAGCCGAATCAAGCTGGGCATTTTCAATCACGTCTCGATGTATTTTTCCGACGTGGTCTGGACCGGCCTTTCCACTCAGCACGTGCGCAAAGGGTTCGGCAGCGATGTCTCGCAGGACGATTTGCGCCGCTACTGGTCGGTGATCAGCCCGGCCGCTTACCTGAGCCGCATGGAAAACCGCAACATGCCCAGCCTGCTGATCTGGGCGAAGCACGACACCAGCTTCCTGCCGGTCTATTCGAAGCAGGTGCTGAGCGCCTTCCGCGAGATGGACCTGCCGCACCAGGTCTACACGCTTCCTTGCGGCCATTACACCACCGGCCGGCTGCCGTTCAAGCTCATGGATGGCCTCGCCATGTGCCGGTTCGCGGCGCGAAATCTGTAACCGCAATACTACATATCGCGGCGCATTACGCAATGAGTACTGCATATGGAAAACAGTATTGACTTTGGGGCGCCTCCCATGCGAATATTTTTTTATCACTGGGAAAGGAGGTGGTCCAGAGAAGATGGAAAGTAACAAGCGACCGCAGGAGGTGGCCGACTGTTAAAGTCGAGCCTCTAACGTAGCCGACGCTCGCCATCCAGTTGGCGGGGTCAAGTTCCTGTGGACCGGCTGCCTCTTGCGCAACCAAAGCCTCAGGTTTCCTTAGGCTATCAACCCCCGTGGATCTCTAACAGGGCCACGGGGGTTTCATGTTTTGCTATACTGAAAGTCTCGAAAGGATCCCCCGCAACAAAAATGAAAGCTGGAATTCATCCTGCGTATGCCCCTGTAAACGTGATTTGCGCCTGCGGCCACACGTTTAAGACCCGGTCCACGCACAAAGGCGACATCCGCGTGGAAATCTGCTCGTCCTGCCACCCGTTCTTCACCGGCCGCCAGAAACTGGTGGACACCGCCGGCCGCGTGGACAAGTTCGAGAAGAAATACAAAGTCTCCCGCGCCGCCAAGAAGGCAGTCCAGCCGACCACGTAAGCCGCTCGGTTCCGAGTGGCTTTCGAAAACCGCGTTTCAGCCCCGAAATAGCGGATTTGCTGGTGCGGCGCAGCGTGTTCGCGCGTACAATGGAAGCATGACTCTCGCCGTAATCCTGTTCCTGCTTGTCGTTGTTTTGGCCGTTATCCCTTGCAGGCTCCTTTTGCGAATCGATCGCAACCTCACACAAGCCAATTGCATCCTGGAAAAGATTGCATCGGCACTTCAGGCGAAGCCCTGATACGGTGAGCGCAGCATATTGACGCTTAACGCCCCAGCTTGAGAAACGCCGCCCGCAGCCTGTCATGCCGCTGCATCAGCCGCAGGTAGCGCGCTTCGGAGCCGTGTTCCTTGGCGTGCAGAATCGCTGCCACGGCCCTCTTTTCCGCCGGGCTCCAGTTCGCAATGCCGGGAACTACGCTCAGCACCAGCGCCAGCCCGCACGCCGATTCCACTGCGAAATGGCGAGCGGCGAAGCGGCTTGCGGCTTGCCGCATACGCTCAGTATCGCTGCCGAACCGCGCCGCCAGCGCGCGAGTTACCGCGAGTCCCACATTGCGAATCATAAAGCGGTCCCACTGGCCGGCCTCGGCTCCGGGGCCTTCGAACAACACATATCCCTTGGCCAGCCGTTGCAGCGTGCGGCGAGAGCTGCGATAGCCGGGAGTGCGCGCGATGCGCTCCTCTTCGCGCCGGGCGAGCACGGCAAGGTTGGCGTCTACTGGCCGGAATCCCAGTTTGCGATAGAACCAGAAGGCGCCTGAATCGATAGCCTCGGCATTTTCGTCGCCGATCTGGTAAGGGTCCACTGAGAAACAGTTCACGCCCAGCACCTGGCGGAACAGATGCAGCGGCCGCGCGTAGAGCCACGCCGATTCGCCTTCGCGAAAGGTGTAGTACAGGTTGAATCCCACCTCGGCGCGATCGAAGAATGAAAGCAGCTCGACGTAGCCGGCGGGGACGCCGTTCTTGAAGAACATGCCGGCGTGATAGGCGCGCAGTGGAAGCCGCCAGCGGGGCGGCACGCCGAAGAAGACGATTTCGACGCCGCGGCCCGCGTCGGCACTGAAGACGTTGGCTTCGTCCGGGTGGCTGAAGCCGTACAGCTCGCGAAAGCGCATCGCCGAAGTATCGAGAATCAGATCGAGCATCCGGCGCGAGTCGCCGGGCGCCAGGCGCTGAATAGCGAGCGGCGGCGCGGCCAATTCGCGTTCGAGCGACACTTCGCGTCGCGCGATCAGCGGCTCGGTGTGACAGAACAGGCCGCGCATCGGCGCCCGCTGGCGGGAGCGCGAAATGCGGCGGCCGATCTCAAAGGTGAGCGGCAGCCCCATCGCGTTGTACCGCTCCGGCGCGCGATCCGGCGCGATTGCCCGCAGGCGCTCCAGCAGCCACGGCAGCTCGCTTTCCGCGGGCGGGCGCGCCGCCGCTAGCCAGCGCTCGAACGGAACGTGCGCTTCCACCGGCCACTCTTCGCGGACCAGCGGCGCGAACTGCGGTGCTTCCGGGCCCACACGGTCGATTTCGTCGTGCGCGTCCCAGGCCAGGTGAACAGCACGGCCGTGCCGCATGACCAGGCTGCGCGCCACCTCGAAGCTGAATACCGCAGTTAAATCCGTGCCGGCGATGCCGGAGACTTCCGGCTCGGCGAACGGCTCCAGGTCGACGCCCGCGGGCAGGCGAGCCACGCGGCCGGCAAACGCGAACAGGATTGCGTCAGCAAGGCGCGCCACCTCCGGCGTGCGTGGATAGGCCCGCAGAAACAGCAGCGTCTCATGCAGGCGAATCAGGCCGGCGGCGTCGCGCACGCGGTATTTCGCCGCTGCGCCCAGCAGCCGCTCCAGTTGCCCTGTCTCCGGCGGGCCGAAGCGGCGTCTCCATTCATCCAGCCTGTCCAGCAGGTTCGGCATCCCATTGAGCTTAGCTTATGGATGGCAGAGTGCGCCGGGCCGCGCGCCGCACCGTGTGATACTATACGCCGCCATGGTTACCAAACTCGTTGTGCGGCGAATCGGCGCTGTTTCGCTGGCAAAGATTCAGGGCGCGTTGTACGCCCTTCTCGGTCTTGTCTTCGGGGCAATCTTTTCCCTGATTGCGCTAGTCGGGAGCGCACTCCAAACGGTTTCGAGCGGGACCGGTTTCCCCAGCCAGTTTGGAGTGCTGTTCGGAGTCGGCGCCATAATCATATTTCCGATCCTGTACGGAGCGTTTGGATTCATCTTTGGGTTGATCCTCGGCGGACTGTATAACCTCTTGGCCGGCGTTGTCGGCGGCGTCGAGATCGAAGGCCTGCAGACTCAGTCTCAATAAATGGAGTCGCGAGCCTCGCGGGGGCGCGGCCTCAGCAGCGAAATTCCATGTCGCACCCGTCCAGGAAATCAACCTTGGGCGGCTGTACCCCAAGCTGCCGAAAAAGCGCAGTCACCTGGCCGCGATGATAACTCTGGTGGTGGAGCAGGTGCTGGACCATGCGCCACAACGAGTAGGTCCACGTCTGCCCTCCGGTATTGACGTAAGTCACAGGCCGCTCGAACGCCTCTTCACTCAAGCCGGCCATGTACTCTCGCATCTCGCGCTCCACGATCTGCCAGCGCTGCGATAGAGCAGCCAACGTGGGCAGTTCCCCGGGGCTAAGCAAGGTGCGCGGCGACCGGCCCCGCCAGCGTTCCAGCCACAACCACTCCACCGCGAGCAGATGCGTGAGCGTGTCGCGCAGCGAAGGGAAGCTGTTGCCCAGCGGGCGCAGGAACTGCTCCTCCGTGAGGCCCGCGCAGGCTTGAAGCTGGCGGTCCCGGGCCCAGTAGTTGTAATCGAACATCTCGTTCAGGGTGGCCAAAGACTTCGGTGTGCTCATAGCCGTTCCGTACCCGACTATTGTAGCTACGCCGAAGATGTGGGCGCGGGTTCAGCATCCCACTGAGCTTAGCCTATGAATGCGCGCCGCGCGCGGCAAAGGTCGATTTCCGCACCATGTCGGGTTGCAATTCGAAAACTGAGATGATATACAGGTGCTGTGTCTGGGGAGGGGTCTCTCAGAACCGACAAATGCCGGCATCGTCCTGAACACTCGCGAGAGACGAACCTGATCTGACTTGAGGATGCGACTGAGGCTCGATCACTCGGAACTTCTCCGCCATCTGCCCGATACGCCCAATTTTCTTGAGACTCGGGCGATGCTGATCGAGCGCCAACATTGCGGAATCGGTGGCGTGTCGTGTCACAATTCTGTCGTCTGGGGCCTGGACGCGGGGCTCATGACCATGATCGGCCGGCCTGATGCTTCGCTCATTTGCGACACCCTGGCCGCTTGCGGACAGATCGTCACTCTGCTGGCCGCTGGCGATCAAGCGGAAATCGGCGCGGCCGCAGTCCCGGAATGGGAAATCGCCGGAGCGCGACGCCTGGTTCACGTGGAGAACCGCGCCTGGCAGCAACCCAGATTTGCCCGCATCGCGATGCTCGCGCCCGGCGACGAAGACACCATCATGAGCCTGCCTGGGGACATCCGGCGAGACGTCGCACATGCGATCATGGGCGGCGCGGCCGCGGGTGCTTGGGTGGCCGGACAAATAGTTTCCGTTTGTTACACCGGTTGGCAGACTGAATCGTTTTGCGATCTCGCCATCTTCACCGAGATGGAGCATCGCGGGAGAGGCTACGCCAGAGCTGCCGCCTACCATCTGATCCGGCACGTCCGTGCGGCAGGCAAGGTCGCCTGCTGGTTTACCGACGAATCCAACGTCGCGTCCTTGAACATCGCTCGTACACTCGGTTTCCGCTTCTCGGACCGGGTAACCGTATTTCGCCAGCCACTCAACTCAGGAGACGGATTCACACATGGCAGCAAAAACCAGGACTCACGATAGACACCATATCCCAGCGCCCGTTACGGGAACGACGCAACTCACACCCAACGGCGCCATCATCTTAGCCGATAAGGCGTTTCTTGACGGCTTTAAGGAACGCATTCACGAACTGTTTTTGACCCTTGGCGGCCTGCCGGGCCACGTTGTCCAGCAGGAGATGAATCGTCTCAACAATTCCGGGCTCGCGGATGACCGCAAAACGCTGATCGGTGACGATGCGTTCGCCCAGATAACCAAGGCAGCGGAATTCGCCGCATTCAACTTCCCGCAGCAGACCTTCACGCTCGCCAATGTTGGCCGCACTTACTATATCGAACGCACAAACGGGAAACTGATCGCTTACAAGACCTAGAGCTTGCACCTTACAGCCACGCGACGGCCGAAGGGACGCGCATCGTCTCGCGCGCGGACTCGTGCCGTTTTGCGGAAGACCGGCGGGTTTCCGTTTGGACGTCGCGCGCCCCACTCTCCCGCGTAACACTCTCCCCGCGTAACGCCAGCGGTTTTCGCACGGCTGTTATACTCATAGGTTCCCGTGTTCCACTCCATTGAAAAGCAAGTCGCAGACGCGTTTCGCGCGCACATACAGGCACGCTACGGCGTGGACTTGAGCATCGCCATCGAGCAGCCGAGGCAGAGCGATTTCGGCGAAATCGCGGTTCCGGCGGCGTTCCAGCTTGCTAAACAATTACGCCAGCCGCCGAAGAAAATCGCGGCCGGGCTGGCGGCCGAGATCGGGCCAATACCGGCCGTGGCGTCGCTCGAAGTGGCGGGCAACGGCTACATCAATATCCGCCTCGACCGCGGCGCATACGCCGGGGCGCTGCTGCGGGGAGAAGCCGAAGCCTTGGCGCCGGCCGGCGGCAAAATCATCGTCGAGCACACCAACATCAATCCGAACAAGGCGGCGCACATCGGCCACCTGCGCAACGCCACGCTCGGCGACACGTTCGTGCGCATGCTGCGCGCGTGCGGGGCACGGGTCGAGGTGCAGAACTACATCGACAACACCGGCGTGCAAGTGGCCGACGTGGTGGTGGGTTTCTATTTCCTCGAAACCAAGACGACCGCCGATGTGGAGGCGCTGCTTGCCGACCCCGCAGTGCGCTTCGATTATTACTGCTGGGACCTGTACGCGCGCACTTCGAGCTATTACAAAGAGCAGCCGGATTCGCTTGCCTGGCGTAGCCAGACGCTGCACGCGATAGAAGCCGGCAAAGGCGAGCTCGCGCAGATGGCGCACCTGGTGGCGGACGCGATCGTCCAGGCGCATTTGAAGACCATGCTGCGGCTCGACGTCGAGTACGACGTGCTGCCGCGCGAGAGCGAGATTCTGCATTTGCAATTCTGGGCCGCCGCGTTCGAACAGCTCAAGCAGCGGCAAGCCATTTACCTGGAAAGTGAAGGCATAAACGCCGGATGCTGGGTGATGCCGGGACTCTCCGAAGAAGGCAAGGTGATCGTGCGCTCGGATGGCACGGTGACTTACGTGGGCAAGGACATCGCCTATCAGCTTTGGAAATTCGGCCTGCTGGGCAAGGACTTTCACTACCGGCCGCTGATGACTTATGCCGACGGGCGCGTGCTGTGGGTGAGTACGGATACGCCCACCGCCGGCGAACACCAGTTCGGGCATGGGTCGCGCGTGTACAACGTGATCGATGCCCGCCAGTCTTACTTGCAGGACGTGGTGGCGGCCGGGCTGCGCGGCTTGGGATATGCGGCGCAGGCGGAACAGTCGATCCACTTTTCGTATGAGATGGTGGCGCTCTCGCCGCGCTGCTGCGCCGATCTCGGGATTCCGCTTTCCGAAGAAGACAAGCAACGGCCGTACGTGGAGGTTTCCGGACGCAAGGGCCTGGGCGTCAAAGCCGACGACCTGATGGACAGCCTGATTTCGAAGGCGTTGCGGGAGGTGGATGCGCGGCACCCGGATAAGCCTGCCGCCGAGCGGCAGCGCGTGGCCGGGCAGATCGCAATCGGTGCGCTGCGTTATTTCCTGCTCAAATTCACGCGCACTTCGGTAATCGCTTTCGATTTGCAGGAGGCGCTCAGCTTCGAAGGCGAGACCGGACCTTACGTGCAGTATGCGGCAGTGCGGGCGCGCAATATTCTGCGCAAGCTGCAAGAGCGCGGTGAGACGCTGCCGGATTTCGCGGCCGAGCTTTCCCGCGAAGCGCTGGCGCGGCAATTGCAATCCGAAGATTTCTGGCAGGTGCTGCTGGCCGCCTCCAAGGCGGACTCGGCGTTGGCGGGAGCCTTGATCGCGGGAGAACCGGCGCATGTTGCCAGATACGCCTTCCAACTGGCGCAGGCCTTCAACAACTTCTATCATCAGTATCCGATTCTCCAGGAGGAGAATCGCGAGAAGAAAGTTTTCCTGTTGTGGATGACCGATTTCTTCCGCCGGCAACTGGAGCGCACCGCGGGCATTCTGGGGATTCAGATTCCGGAATATATGTAGGGTCCGCGAGAAATTGAGGCAGGTCCCGCGCGCGACGTGACTCGATTTCAGAATTTGGAGGACGTGAAAATGATTCGGCGCCGCAATTTCGTCAAGACGGCTATGCTGGGATCGGTGGCTGCGATGGCGTCTCGTGCGCCGTTGCTCGCCGATCCGACACCTCAATCGGCTGATGCGACGAGTCTTCGCTTTGGGTCGAATTATGTGCCGCGCAAGCGCTGGTGGTACGGCTGGCAGGATTGGGATCAACAGGCGATCGCGGACGACCTACAAGGTGTTGCCGATCTCGGCTTGGACCATGTCCGAATTCAGTGTCTATGGCCAATCTTCCAGCCGGGAATCAACACCGTAAGCGACCGGGCTCTGGCCAACATTCACTTGCTGCTGGAGGCGGCCGACAAGGCGAATCTCGACGTCGAGATCACGGTTCTGAACGGATGGATGAGCGGATTCGCTTTCATGCCAGCGTGGGTTGCGCCTCTCGCAAATTCAGTCAATGACAAAAACCGGAACATGTTCGTCTCCCCTTTGATTATCGAGGCGGAAAAACTGCTGTTTCACAGAATTGCCGATACCGTTGGCGGGCACAAGCGCTTTCTTGGCTTCGACATTGGGAATGAGCTCGGTGTGCTGCAAAACGCCCGTAACAATCCCGTTTCGCAGAAAGACGCGGACAGGTGGGCTACCGAGCTGCTTGGTTACTGCGATGAGATCGCACCGGGTAAGTTTCACGTCAATGGAGTCGACCACTCGCACTGGTTCAATGACTTCGGTTTCAGCCGGCCAAACCTTGCAACCGCCGGCCATGCAAGCGTTGTGCATTCGTACATTGTCTTCACCGGCGTGCTCCAGCGCTATAAATACTCGGATCCCGCCTCACTGCATCTGGCTGAATACATGATTGAACTTGCCTATGCTTATCAGACCGACCTTGGACGCCGCGTATGGGTGGAAGAGGTTGGTGTGTCGCCGGAGGACATGCCCGAAAGTTATATGCCGCAGTACATGGACCACACTGTCCGAAACGTGGCGGCGACGGGCAAAGCGTGGGGCATTACCTGGTGGTGTTCGCACGACATCGATCCGGCCATCAAGGGCTTCGACCGTGGTGAATACCAGTTAGGGCTGCTGGACCTCGAGAACAAGCCGAAGCCTTTGGGACGGAAGTTCGCAGCGCTTGCATCGGAATTAAGGCGCTCCCCGCCGGAGATAGTGCCGCGAAAAACCGCCTTGGTGATTCCCGACCGGGGACTGTCCACCAAGCAGTGGCCGCCTGACTGGAGGTACGCGAAGCCTTACATGGACCTCATCGTCCGGGGAGAGACACCAGCCATTGTGCTGGAAAGCCGCGCCAGAGATCAAGACTACCTCAAGGCACGCGGAATCACTAATCTTATCCCCTGCTCGTGTTAGCAAGAATGCTAAGCGGAGCGGGTGCGGTGGTGAGCTGCAAGGGCGCGAAGCGGGCATTCCGCTGTCGATTGATTAGTATCGGGAGTTCTTGGGCACACTACGGGCTTGAGGAGTGGATGAAACGATGAATGCGTTGCGGGTGGCCGGGGCTTCGCGGACTTATCGCCGTGCGTTTCGGCCACCCGATGGTTTGAGTAGAAACTTCAATGTATTGGCCCGCTTTGATGGCGAGCATTGCCTGGTCGATTCGTTTCTTACTCTCTGCTATCCGGCGGGCGGCAATAGTAGCTATCCGTATACCGCCGGCGGTGATGGATTCCAGAATCCAAAGTCTTCCGTCGGGAGTCCAGCCCAAGGGGGACCCCGCATGCCGTTCACGGGCGCCGGAAGTTCAGTACCAACTAAGTGCAACGCTTCGTGGCCACGAAGTAAGGACTAGCAGCGGAGCCTGGCGCCACAATCCCAATTACAGTATGCAGGGTGTGTCAAGAATTTGGAATGGTAGATGTGGGCTAAGTGATTGAGTTAGTGGGAGAGTGGAGTGGTGATTGGGGTTGTCACCGGCACGAGGGGAGGCGCGGGCCGGGCAATGCCCGGCCCCTACGGAATAAACACAACCGGCCGGGCTTCGCCCGGGGCGGGCGACAGCGCGTACCCCAACGATTGCTGGCACGCGCTGGCTACCGGCGAGCCCCACAGATGGCGGGCCGCATGCGGCATACCTTGGTGCTCCCAAAGCCGTTTGTCGAACAGGCAGTCCCGTCGCGACGGCCAGTGCACAGCGATCCGGCGGGGTCTAGCCGATCTGTAATGGTTGGGCAACCGCACGCGCAGCCATCATTTGGTGCGGTCTAATTGGAGGAGGGCACCGGCCATATAGTCGGCCACATGCTCTTCCTCATAGTGGTTGGCATCGCTGCGATTAAAATCGACACGCAACGGTGCCAACTGCAGGTGGATCAGCTCGTGAACGATGGTGAACTCCATGTCCTCCAGCATCTGCTTGGCCGGCAGGCGATAGTCGGCGGGAGAGAGTATCCGAATGACTGCGGTCTTTTGATCCAGATGCCAGTGAATGTTGCCGAGTGTCTCCGGCCGCAAGTCCTTGGCGGGCGAAAGCACCACCGAAATCTTCCAGTCGCTCAGGTTGAGTCGCTTCTGCCAGACCGAGAGTTTTTCCGAGGCAAAACTCTGCGCCGCCGCGGTGCGCTCACTCAACGAAGCTTCGCTCGAAACCGGTTGAGCGAATGATACCGGAACTACGCCCGGGATCACAAAAAGGAAAGAAAGAATCCCTGGAAAACCAAGGGGGAACCGCCCGATCATGTAATCTATTTTACCTGCCGATGGCGGTTGGCCGCAACGTGAATGTCGACGGCCAGACGGCTCTCGGGACGAAGCACCGTGGCCGGCGATCCGGAGAGGCCGTCCCCAAAAGCGGCAGGGACGGCCCCAGGGGCCTTACTGGACTTCTATCGCTTCTACCTTTATCGTGTCGTCCTCCCCTTTCTTTGGTCGAAGGTGTCCCGGCCGTAGTTGCAGGTTGGAGGCGGCGGCTGGATTCATCTTACGCTACTTTCTCCTTGGAAGGCTGATTGGTGGTCTTGGTCTGTCGGCCGAGGATGGCCGCCAGGCTC
>Ga0187884_10000124_pt1 | contig 76779 bp, 59 predicted proteins | sample June2016WEW_20_4_FD_132983 | JGI IMG/M metagenome (GOLD analysis project Ga0187884, IMG submission 132983) | Peatland microbial communities from SPRUCE experiment site at the Marcell Experimental Forest, Minnesota, USA - June2016WEW_20_40 | ecosystem: Environmental > Terrestrial > Soil >...
TGCGCAGTTTGGCTCGGCCCACTCGCCGACCACAGCGGGCCGCCCGGCCGGCGTCAGCCGCCCGCAGCGGCGCCCAACGCGCCGGATCGCGCGCGCCGGTGCGTTAGCGCCGGATTTGGGGCAGCCGCGCAGGGCTCGCTTCGGCAGCCAAAACTTGCTAAGCATAAGCAGTCTTTGCGCCTTGACGGAAGCGCAGGGAGGGGGATCGGCTACGGCGATTGGGAGGCGGAATCCCATCAGCGGCTGAGGATCCCGATCGAGAGGGTGAGTGGAGTAGTGGGGAAAGATCTGGCGCTGCGATGGGACGATTTCAGGCGACAGTACGAATCCTCGACGTGACGGAGCCTGATGCGCCGACTGCCGTGCGCAGGGTGGAAGAGCGGCTGCACAAGGCTGGATTCAATCGTTGGCAGCTCGTGAGTCTACACCCCCAAGCCGTCCGCATCTCTGCTCGGCGCCCGCGGAGGCGAACGATCCGTCGCGAAATGAGCCATACCTACGGCGCCATCTTGCTCGGCGCCATATTTGCCTGCGGCCTGTGGTTTCTGTGGTTTATGGCAAGCTGACCGCGCCGCCCCGCACGCATAGTGGATTGAAGTTTTCTCACCACTGGTGCATCGTCTAGGGTATGAAACCAACCCGCGTGTTGCCCTGGTTGCTCTTGATCCTGTTGCTGGTCTCCGGCGCTGCCAGCGCCACCGACTTCCCCAACCCGTTTGGCTTCCTCGGGCTGGGCAAACCGCAGCCCCCGCAGACGCCCGTCCCTGAGCGCTTTTCAGGCGCGGCGCCGCCGCCCTCCTCGTTCGCACCCATCGTGCGGGCGGTGAAGCCGGCGGTGGTCAACGTGTCGACCACGCAGACGGTACGTTCGCAAGGGCAGGGGTTCGGTCCGCCGGGAATGAGCCCGCAAGACCCGTTCTCCGAGTTCTTCCGGCATTTCTTTCCCGAAATGCCACGCAGCTTCACGCAGCGCAGCCTCGGTTCCGGCGTCATCATCGATCAAGACGGCTACATCGTCACCAACGCACATGTCGTCAAGAGTGCGGACAAGATCGTCGTCAAGCTCGACGACAAACGGGAGTTCGACGCCCATCGCGTGGGCATCGACGAGAAGATGGATGTGGCGCTGCTCAAGATCGCATCACCACGCGACCTGACGGTGGCGCCGCTCGGCGACTCCGATACGCTCCAGGTGGGTGACTGGGTGCTGGCCATCGGCAATCCCTTCGGGTTGTCGGAAACCGTCACCGCCGGCATCGTCAGCGCCCTGGGGCGTGTCATCGGACAGGGTCCGTACGACGATTTCATTCAAACCGACGCCTCCATCAATCCGGGCAACTCCGGCGGGCCGCTGATCGACATGCGCGGTCAGGTCGTCGGCATCAACGCGGCGATCTTCAGCCAGAGCGGCGGCAACATCGGCATCGGCTTCGCCATTCCGATCAGCTCCGTGAAGAGCGTGCTCGAGCAGCTCAAGACACACGGCAAGGTGATCCGCGGCTGGCTCGGGGTCGCCATCCAGGACATCACGCCCGACTTGGCCCAGTCGTTCGGGCTGAAGAAAGCGCAGGGCGCGCTGGTAGCCGACGTGACGCCGGATAGCCCCGCCGCGCGCGCCGGGCTCGAGCGCGGCGACATCATCATCAACTACGAGGGCACGGATATCGACGAGGCGCATCAACTGCCGGTGCTGGTCGCCGACAGCAAGGTCGGCAAGACCGTGTCGATCACGGTCTTGCGCAACGGCGAGAAGAAGACTCTGCATGCGACAGTCGCGGAAATGCCAGCCACCACCGTGGCGGGCGGCCCCGGCGGCGAGGAAGAGGCGGAGCAGGCCTGGGGATTGACGGTATCCAACATCACGCCCGATGTCGCCCAGCAGCTGGACCTCGAAAACACCAGAGGTGTCGTCGTCACCGAAGTGGATCCGGAGGGCCCGGCCAGCGATGCCGGCATACAAGCCGGGGACGTCATTACCCAAGCCAATCGCCAGCCGGTGCACAATCTGGGGGATTACCGCAAGGCGATCGCGGGAAAGAAGAATGAACTGCTGCTCTTGGTCACTCGCCAAGGCCAGAGCTTCTTCGTGGCACTGCGCAAGCCGGAGTAAATTGAACGACTACACCACATCGCTCCTGACCAACCCCCTGCGCGAAGGGCAGCGCCTGCAGGCGCCGGTGGGGAACTGTGCCATCGTCATCTTCGGTGCGTCCGGCGACCTGACGGCGCGCAAGCTCATGTCGGCGCTGTTCAATCTGGCACGCCGCAACCAGCTGCCCGCGGGCTTTGCCGTCGTCGGCGTGGCACGCACTCGGATGAACGACGAAACGTTCCGCCAGCGCATGCAGCAGGCGGTCAGCGAGTTCGGAGGCGAAGCGGTCGCGGGGCCGGTATGGGACGGCTTCGCGCAGAACTTCTTCTACATCAGTGAGGACTTCGCCGACCTCCAGGGCCGCTCCGCCGTCGCTGAGCGCTTGGCAGACATCGATCGCCAACGCGGCATCCCGGGAAACCGGCTCTTCTATCTGGCCACCCCGCCGAGCGCGTACATCGGGATCATTCGCTCCCTGGCCGAGCGCGGCCTGGCGGGACCCAAGGCGCCACCGCAAGGCTGGAAGCGCATCATCGTGGAGAAGCCGTTCGGCCGCGACCTGGACTCAGCGCGCGCACTTGATCAGGAAGTGCTGCGCGTGTTCTCCGAAGAGCAGGTCTTTCGCATCGATCACTACCTCGGCAAGGAGATCGTGCAGAACGTGCTGGTGTTCCGCTTTGGCAACGGCATCTTCGAGCCGATCTGGAACCGCCGCTACATCGATCACGTGCAGATCACCGCCGCCGAGGAACTGGGCGTGGAAGGCCGCGGCGCCTACTACGAAGAGGCCGGCGTCGTGCGTGACATGATCCAGAACCACATGCTGCAACTCCTCTGTCTGGTGGCCATGGAGTCGCCGGTGGTCTTTGATGCGGAAGCGGTGCGCAACGAAAAGGTCAAGGTGCTGCGGGCGCTGCGGCCGCTGCTGTCGCCCAACGATGTCGAGCAGTTCGCCGCGCGAGGGCAGTATGGCCCCGGTTCGGTGGGTGGCGCTGGCGTCGCTGGCTACCGGGAAGAGCCGGGAGTGTCGCCGGCCTCGCAGACCGAGACCTATGCCGCGGTGAAGTTCCTCATCGACAACTGGCGTTGGGCCGACGTGCCGTTCTACGTGCGTTCCGGGAAGCGGCTGCCCAAACGCGTCACGGAGATCGCCATTCAGTTCCGCCGCGCGCCGCATCTGCTCTTCGGCCGCAGCCCCGCCGACCGCATCGAGGCGAACGTGCTGGCGCTCCGCATACAACCCGACGAGGGCATCTCGCTGAAGTTCGTCGCTAAGAGTCCCGCCCAGGGGTTGCACGTACGGCCGGTCGACATGGATTTCCGCTACGGCGCCGCGTTCGGCGTCGAGCCGCCCTCGGCCTACGAAACCCTGCTGCTCGAATGCCTGCGCGGCGATCCCATGCTCTTCGCCCGCGGCGAATGGGTCGAGCGCGCCTGGGCCCACGTGATGCCGATCATTGAAACCTGGGCGGCCGCCCCGAGCGATTTCCCCAACTACGAGGCCGGAAGCTGGGGACCACAGGAAGCCGATCTGCTGCTGGCGCGCGATGGCCGCATCTGGCGCCGGTTGTGACATGGAACCACAGCAGCCTTTTGCCCTGGGTGCTCCCACCGCCGTGGAACCGAACGCGATTGCACGCGGCCTGGCGGATCTCTGGAAGCGTGCCGACGAGGAGCTGCGGGACACGGGGCAGCACGCACTGATCCGCTCCTGCACCCTGAACTTCGCCGTGGTGTTGCCGCGCGCCGAGCTGATCCAGCAGGCAGCCGCCGCCGCCGCGGCACTGACGCTACGACACCCGTCTCGAATTTTTCTGGTGAGCGCGGAGCCTCAGGCCGAAACGAGCAAACTGGAGGCGTCCGTGTCGGCCCTGTGCCACCTCGCTGCACCCGGCGGCCGCCACATCTGCTGCGAGCAGGTCACGGTGATAGCGCTGGGCGATGCCGTGCGCAGGCTCACACAGTTGATCCTCGGGCTGCTGATCCCTGGCGTCCCGCTGGTGGTGTGGTGGCGTAGCGGCCTGTCATTCGATCTGCCCCTCTTTCAAGGGCTCACACATATCGCCGATCGGCTGATCGTCGACACTGCCGAGTTCGACACACCTGCTGCAGCGCTGACGCGTTTGGCGCAGCTGCTCAAACAACGCCCGCTGGCATTGGCGGATCTCGCTTGGAACCGCCTCACGTGCTGGCGCGAGTTGACCGCGCAGTTCTTCGATGCAGCGCAGCAACGGCCGTATCTCGATCGGCTGGATCGCGTCGCAGTCGAGACCGGCGGCGGCGCGCTGCCTCCCGAAGGCCTGCTGTGGCTCGGCTGGTTGGCGAGCCGGCTCGGATGGACTCCGACCGGCGCGCACGCGGCGGACGGGGGATACGTCTGCACGTTAGAATCGCGCGCCGGCGGGGTGAACGCGGAAGTTCGCAGCAGCGGCGCCGACAGCCGGACGGTGCGGCGGTTAGAGCTGGCAGCCGGGGGCGAGGCACGGTTCACGGTCGAGCAGCAGCAAACCGGCTATGCGCGCGCCACCACGCACTTCCGAGAGCAGTCCATGCCGCTCCGCACTGTACCGCTTCGCAGCTACGACACTGTTCAGCTCCTAAGTGACGAGCTCGACTTCATCGGCCGCGACCGCGTCTATGAAGATGCGCTGAGAGTGGCGGCGCGCGTCGCGGAGTTGCTGGTAGAATAGAGACATGCCACGATCACCGGTGCTAGGTGCCGATGTTGGTGGGACCAAGGTCAACCTGGCAATCTTCGAATGGCGAGACGGGCGGCTCTCGTGCGCGCGCACAGCGTCGTACCACAGTCTCGAGGTCGATGGCCTGCCCACCGCGCTCGAACTGTTTCTGGGCCGCGGCGTGCCGGCGCTGGACGCCGCGGTGTTCGCCGTGGCCGGCCCGGTGCAAAACAACCGCGCGCAGATCACCAATCTGCCGTGGAGCGTGGACGGCGAAAACCTGCGCAGCGTTCTTGGCATCCGGCGGGTCAAACTGATCAACGACTTGGAAGCGACCGCGTACGGCGTCCTGACGTTGGAACCGGCGGACGTGCTGGTGCTGAACGCCGGGACCGCCGTAGCGGGCAACGCCGCGGTGATTGCCGCCGGCACCGGACTCGGTGAGGGGCTGTTGTTCTGGGATGGGACACAGTATCACCCGGCGCCCTCGGAAGGCGGCCACGCGGATTTCGCTCCCCGCAACGATCTCGAAGCGGAATTGCTGGTGTTCTTGCGCCGGCGTTACCAGCACGTGAGCTACGAGCGGCTGCTGTCCGGGCCCGGCCTCGTCAATATCTACGAGTTCTTGCGCGACACCGGTCGTAGCGACGAGCCGCCGGCGTTGGCGCGCCGGCTGCAGGAGGAGGACCCGGCCGCAGCGATTTCTCACGCCGCGCTGCAGGGTGCGCCGCCGCTCTGCGTGCAGGCGCTAGACCTGTTCACCGCGATCTATGGCGCCGAGGCCGGCAACCTGGCGCTCAAGGTAATGGCCACCGCCGGCGTCTACGTCGGCGGCGGCATCGCGCCGAAGATCCACCCGAAGCTCACCGACGGGACCTTCATGGCCGCCTTCCGCGATAAAGGACGGATGGGCTTCCTGATGGACCTGATGCCCGTCCGAGTTATATTAAGGGAAACCACCGCTCTGAACGGGGCTGGCTATTGCGCGGTGCGCTTAGCCCAGAAGGAGGAACACGATGACTGAGAGAGTCCGAGAGATTCTAAGCTGGTACAGCAGCGACACGCCCGGGACGCGGAGCAATATCGCTCGCTTGCTGAACCATGGCCGGCTCGGCGGTACGGGCCGGCTCGTGATTCTGCCCGTCGATCAAGGCTTCGAACACGGCCCGGCGCGAAGCTTCGCGCCCAATCCGGCGGCATATGATCCGCGCTACCATTTCGATCTGGCGCTGGCTGCGGGATGCAACGCCTACGCGGCGCCGTTGGGCTTTCTCGAAGCCGGCGCGGCCGAGTACGCCGGCGAGATACCACTCATCTTGAAACTGAACAACTCGGACAGCCTGTTGGGTGGCAGCGATCCCTGCCCCGCCGTCACCGGCAGTGTCGACGATGCACTACGTCTCGGCTGCGTCGCCATCGGCTTCACCATCTATCCGGGCTCGTCCTTCCGCAACGAGATGTACGGACAAATCCGCGCCTTGGCGGAGGAAGCGAAGCGCAAAGGGCTGGTGGTAGTGGTCTGGTCATATCCGCGCGGCTCCGGCCTGTCGAAGGAGGGTGAGACCGCCATCGACGTGGCGGCCTACGCAGCGCAGATCGCGGCGCAGCTCGGCGCGCACCTCATCAAAGTGAAGCCACCCACGGCGCACATCGAGCAAGCGGCTGCCAAGAAAGTGTATGAGAAGGAGCGCATCCCCATCGCCACACTCGCCGAGCGCGTCCGCCACGTTGTGCAGAGTGCATTCAATGGGCGCCGGATCGTGATTTTCTCCGGCGGCGAAGCGAAAGAGACCGGCGCCATCCTGGACGAGGTCCGAGCCATTCGCGACGGCGGTGGTTTCGGTTCCATCATCGGCCGCAACTCGTTCCAACGGCCACGCGAGGAAGCCATAAAGTTCTTGAACACGGTGATGGACATCTACGCCGGGAAGACAAAGTAGGCGCGCTGCAGCCGACGATGGCACCTGGCTCAGCACAAGCGGCGCGCCGCGGAGTGTGCCTGGCAATCGTGGCCTTGGCGGTTGCGTGGCTGCTGCCTCGGCCGGCGTATGCGGAACGGTGGACGCGCCAGTATATCAACTCGCTGCCTGACTCCGCCTTCGCTGTGGTCGAAACCACGCCCGACGGCAAGAAGCTACGCCACCTGCCTCACCACGACCGTTCCGGGGGCGTCGATGTCCCCCACCTGCGTAACGCCATGAGCCGGCTGTCGCAGGTCAAGTGGGCCGACCCGCAGCACGCCGCCATGGCTCGGGAGCACCTCGAACGGCACTTGCGGGAGCTACGCACGCCGTCCAGCGGCACTGAGAGTGGACGTCATTGATGATCGACGCTCGCATGAGGAAAAGGCTGATCACTTCGGTCTTGTCATTGGCCTCTGCCGGCTCCTCGCAGCCAGGAGTTGGGAACTGGGGCCTGACGCGCGCGGTGGATGTCGCGGTTTCCGTCTTGGCTCGCGCCATACCGGGTGGGCGCGCGCTCTCTCATGGGTAGTGTCCGTGTCGTACACACCTCTCGTGCGCTCAGCTTGACGTTTTGGGGTTGCAGCTGTATACGGCTGCGGGAAGCGCCTCTTTTGTTGGTTGTGGGTCGGGAAGTTACTCTTTGGATGATCGGGACGCGTGGACACCTATCGAAAGGGGGAGCAACGATGCGAACGGGCAGTGCGGTCGGGGTGAGTCTAGTGATGGCAGTCCTCCTCGCGGGTCCGAGGATGCTGTGGGCCGAGGGATTTGCCGATATCGGCGTCGGTGGCGCTATCACGCAAAACGCCCAGATCACGACAGAAAACAATGGAAACCGCGCCGAGGGGAGAGCCCACTTCGCGGACTCAGTCACCGTGGGCGGCAGGATCGGTTACTGGTTTGAGGGGGCACCGCTCCTCGGAGTGGCTGGAACCGTTTCGTATTATCAGCCGGGCGCCTCAGGGAGTACCGCCAAAACAGAGGTGGTTCCACTGACCCTATTGGCGATGGCGCGTTGGCCCGTGTTGGAAAGCAATGAGTTTCCGAACGGACGGCTGCAGCCGTACGTTGGTGTGGGACCCGGCTTCTTCATCACAGATGTCTCGGCCCCGGGCTTCTCAGACACGAGCAAGGAAGCTGGGCTCGACGTGCGCGCCGGAGTCCACTGGCTGTTTACCTCGCACGTTGGGTCGTTCGTGGAGTATCGCTTAACGCACGTTGGCACAACCTTCCGCGACCAAGGGGAGCGAGTGGAGACCTCCCTGACTACGCACCATTTCCTGACAGGAATGGCGTATCACTTTTAAGCGCGGGGTCGGGAGCGCTACAGCCGGTCGCTTGCCCTGACGGGAATGGCCCGTCTTTCCTCGTCCGGCGATCAGGTCACAGGACCGCGGGGCGCTGCGCCCTAGCGGGAGGCGAAGCATCGCGATTTGCTTGCCGAACTCTCCCCTGATTGGCGCCGTTGCTTCATAGGCTGCGGGTTCTAGACGGCCACCAATCTGGCGGAGGTCTTCACTCAAGAGATCGGCCATGCGCCTCCGAGAATGCGGAGGGGCGGAGTCCAGCGTCGCGCGACGCTACCATGCGTTACCTGGCTCATTTCGGTGGTCGCGGCGCGAGCGTGCCGTTCGCGGCGTCGGAAAAACACCGGCCGCCGAATCTTCGCCGACGCGCGTCATATCGCACTTCAGTGCCGGAGTGTTGTCTCTGCTTACCGCACACCACGTAGCGGGTGCGGACGACCACCGATTCGGGGTGCCTTTCGTGCTGGTACGTCTCTTGCGTTTGACGGACGCGAATACGCTCAAAGATGGTGCGCGAAACGGCATTGCGGAACTCCGAACCCATCTTCGAGAACTTCGGGATCTGATGCTTTCGAACTCCTCGCAGGCGCAACGTAATAGTGACCCAACCCCTGTCAGCACCGGGGTGGATCTGGCTGGGTTGGGGAACCGCTTCCTCGGGCTGCTCGGTCGCAAGTGGTCGCGCCGCGCCTTCGCTGCGGAAATGGCCAAACTGCTGGCCGTGGCCGCTGGGGCGAAAGCCGCCGCAGTTTTGGCATACGAGCGGCGAAGCGGGTCTCTGGTGCTCCTCGCTGATCATCGGCTCTCGGACGAGGCGCGGGCTGCGCTCGGCAGCGGCGCCGAGGGGGCCTGGGACATTCCGCTTCGAGGGCTGCAGAACCGGCGCATAAGCGTCATCGAGGCGGCACACCACAATCCCTTTGTCCCTCGAGCGCTGCGCCAGTTATGTCCGACGGGGCTCTGTATCGTTTCCTTGCCGGTCTATTACGATTACGACCCAGTCGGCGTCGTCCTGCTGTTTGCGGCCCGCAGCCGCGCATTTGCCGACGGGCAAGTGCAAACGCTGAGTCAGGCCCTGCGCGTGTGTGGCCGCGGTCTGCGTGAGCGCGAGAGCCCGATCGCCCGAATCTCAACCGCAACCGTTGCACCAGCCGTCAGCCCCGCCGAGGCGGCCGCTGAAGCCGCACACCGGGAGGAGCCGACGCTGAGGCTTCTCGGTGGCGGGCAGGTCGAACCGATTCAAGAGAGCCAGCCGGAAGCCGCCGTCACCGAAGCCCAACGTGTGCAGCAGGAACTCGGCCGGGCACAAGCTGAGATGCAGCGCCGCAGCGAAGCGGTGCGCAGCGTCGCAACGGCTACGCGCCTCCTCAGGACCGAGCGTGACCGTCTGGCTCAGCAACTGACGGAGTTGGAGTACCTGCGCAAGAGCGAAAGCGACGAGCTGCGCGCTCAAATAGGCGCCTTGGAAGAGCGGCTGCTCGCGGCGGAATCGGAGCGGCTGCGCTATCAGCGCGCCGCCGAGGCGAAGCACCAGCGCACCGAAGAGTCCATCCAGGCGCTGCAGGCAGAGCGTGACGCCTTGTTGGAACGGCTGCGCGCGGCCGAATCGAGTGGTTCCGAGGTGCAGACGGTACTCAATGCGGCACGCCAAGAGCGCGACCAGCTGGCGGCGCAGATGCAAGCGGAGCTGCAGGAGGCCGCCGCCACGGCCGCGCAGCTCCGTCAACAGCTGCAGGATAGGGCCGCGGCACTCACAACGAGTGATGAACAGCTGGCCGCTCTCAGGGCTCAGCTGGAGCGAGCGGGCATCGAACGCCAGCAAGCCGAGCGCGTCTTCGAGGATGGGCTCGCGTCGGCGCGCGCGGACCTCGAGCGGCTGACGGAGGATACCTCGGGGCTCCGAGCCCAGCTCACGCAACGCGACGCTGATTTGGCGCGCCTGCGCGACGATAGTGAACGGGCACAGCAGGCGCAGAGCGCCCTACACCAAAGTACCGGCGCGTTGCGGGCAGACGTGGTCAAGCTGACGGCTCAGCTCGAGCAGGCGGCGACCGCAGCCGCCATGCGAGAGTCGGAGCTGGGCGCCGCGCTGGCCCAGGCGCGAGCCGAAGCCGAGACCTTGCGCCGGGCGAGCGCCGATCGGGAAATCCTCGCACGCACAGCGACCGACCTCGGCGACAAAGCGGCAAGCCTGGAGCAGATGGTCGCCAGCCTGCGCGAGCAGGTCGCCCTCGCGCACGCCGAAGGCGCACGTGGCGACCAGCAAGCGGCGGACCTGCGTGCGCAGCTCGCAGCCGCGCAGCACACCTACGAGCAGGCTCGTGCCGATGCCGAACGTGAACGAACGGAACTCCAAGCCGCAGCCCAGGCAGCGGAAGCCGCGGGGCGAACCGCAACGGCCGAGACCGATGAGCTTCGCCACACCGTGCATGATGCCCTGCAGCGCCTTGAAGAGGAACGGCTGAAGCACGCCGCCGAAATCGAAGCTCTGCTCGAAGAGTCGGCGCTGCCGCTCTCTGGCGCAACCACCGAGGCCCCAACGGCAACGCCAGAGGAGGTGCAGGGTGGCGATGGGATTGAGATGCCGGAGGGACCGTTGGTCATCGAGCGCTCGGCGCCGCTCGCGGCTGCGGCCGATACACTAGCCGAGGCTGCCGAGAGTCCAGAGCCGCTCATGGAATACCAGCCAAGAGCCGCATCCGTCGACGAGTTGGTCCTGCTCGACCAAGGGGCGACCGCCGAGCAGGCGTGCGCGGCGCTTGCGGACGCTGGTTTCCAAGTGACACTATTCCCGTTCGGAGAGACTACGGTAGACGAGCTGGCGCGACGGAAGCTGAAATGCATCATGCTGAACTTGGCTGCCGGCGCAGCCGCGTGGCGGACGCTGAAGCTGCTGCGCGAGCGCGTCGGCACGCGTAACGTGCCGGTCTTGGTATACGTCATGGCGCCCGATGTCCCGACCGGCTTCTGCTTCGGGCGGACGGATTTTGCGCTGTGGCCGCTCGAACCCGGTCGCATGATCGAGCACCTCGGCCGGTTGCGTCCGAAATTGCACCGTTTGCTCGCTGTCACCTCGGACGTCGACGGCATGAGCCAACTGCGAGAAGCGCTGGCGCGGGCCAAGATCTCGACATCGATCGTGCTCGACGCCAAGCAAGTCATGGATTTCGCGACGATGATAGACCCGGAAGCGGCTATCCTGCACATCTCCCCGAGCTGTCCGTCCGCCGCTCGCGCCCTGCAGGCTTTGCGTGCCAGTGATTCGACGCGCGAGCTGCCGTTACTCGTCCTGCTCGACAAGTTCGCGGGGGATGACGAGGCGTTCTTCTCCCAGGCGAGCCAACAGCTGCTGAGCAAGGCGAGGTTTCAGTTCTCACGGCTGCCGGAAGAGATCGGTCGGTTGATCGGCTGAATCATGGACGACCTCACGCTAGACCTTGCGCCGCCACGCATCGTCCCTGTCGCGAGGTCACCGGCGGCACCTTGAGTCACCGCCCCTTTGGGACGTTCGGGACTGTTTGGCCGTGAATGCTTGCTGTTGTGATTGCTGGCTCTCTCAAACATTCATAGGATTGGATACACGTTGACTTTTTCCCTTGTCGATGGCAATTTAACACGCTAGTGTCTCTGCTTTTGGAGGTGAGGTGCAAGGGCAAGGCGGCAGAGGGTGAATGAAGTCCACTTGCAGTCTGGCGCGGGCGGTACGCGAAGGCGGCGACATGGGGCACGAGGTGGTGCGGATGGTGGGGTATTTTCGGTGGTTGAGGGCTAGCGAATTGCGTGCGCTGCATCACACGAGGCCGAATCGAGCGTGGACAGAGGAGAAATGTATGGAGTCGCGTGACGCAGAGAACTCTACCAATACGAAACAGCAGCTGCTCAGGCGCGCGGGGCGGGGCGAACCCACTCGCGGCCTTGTGCGGGCGGGGCTGATTGCGGCCGGTTGCTTGTATTTTGCATTCCTGGCTGCACCGGCGGTGGCAACCGAGCTCGTCAGCGTCAACATCCACGGAGTTTCCGGGGACGGCTCCAGCAGCGGCGTGGCGATGAGCACGAATGGAAACATCGCCGCGTTTTACTCCGACGCCGACGATCTGGTGCTCGGCGATACGAACCAAGCCCGTGACGTGTTCGTGCGGGACAGCAACGCCGGGACGACCGAACGGGTCAGCGTCAGTAACTCCGGCGCCCAAGCCAACGGACCAAGCCAGACCCGCGGGCTGGCCCCGGCCATCAGCGGCAACGGCGAGATCGTGGCGTTCTATTCTGATGCCAGCAACCTCGTCCCTAACGACAACAACGGCACCACCGACGTGTTCGTTCGCGACCGGCAGGCGGGCACAACCACACTCGTCAGCGTCAATCTGAGCGGCAAATCCGGAAATCGGCCGAGTCTCTTTCCCAGCATCAGTGCCGACGGCAGCCTTGTCGCCTTTCAATCCGCCGCCTCCGATCTGGTCCCGGGAGACACCAATGGAGCAAGCGACATTTTCGTGCGGGACTTACAGGCCGGCAGCACCGTACGGGTCTGCGGGGTCCAGCCAAACTCCTCCAGTCTCAATCCGCAGATCAGCGGCAATGGCCGCTTCGTCACCTTCGTCTCTGCGGCCACCAACCTTGACCCCAACGTCACGCCCGGGATCCTCAACATCTTCGTGTGTGATCTGACCACGGGTATGGTCAAGTCGGTCAGTGTCAGCAGCGCGGGTGTCCCGGGCAATGGCGACAGCATGACACCCGCCATCAGCTTCGACGGCCGCTTCGTTGCGTTCAAGTCCGAGTCCAACAACCTGGTGCCGAACGATAACAACGATCTCTTGGATGTGTTCGTGCGCGATACGGTCGCGGGCACGACCGAGCGCGTCAGCGTGAGTTTAACCGGCGGCGACTCCAACGACGTCTCGTTCCCGCCGGCCATCAGTGATGATGGGCGTTTCGTCGCCTTCGGATCGGCGGCCAGCAACTTGGTGCGTAACGACGCCAACGGAGCTGCCGACGTGTTTGTCCGCGACCGGCTGGGTGGTGTGACTTTGCTGGTGGACCTCGGTGCCGACGGCCAGCAGGCCAACGGCGGTATTCCGGACATGCCGCCCGCCATCAGCGGCGACGGGACGCGGATCGGTTTCGCGTCATTCGCAACGAACCTCGTGCCGAATGACCAGAACCAGATGTCCGATGTGTTTGCGAATGAGAACCCGTTCTTGTGCGGGACCTGTCCGGAGGGGTTCATGTGCGTCAACGGCTTTTGCTTGCAGCCCACCCCTACGCCGACGATGACGTCAAAGACCCCGAGCCAGACCCCGACTCCGACCCCAACGGGCCCGACGTCAACGCCAACCGTAACCGTGACGCCGACCATGACCCCGACCCCGATTCACTGCATTGGAAACGAGGACTGTTCGTTTGGGCAAGTCTGCGTCGGGGGATTGTGTGTGTTCCCGACGCCGACGCCGACGCCGATCGCCTGCACTGACTCGATCACATGTCCGCAAGGTTTGATCTGCCTGAACGGAATCTGTCAGCCGGCGCAATCGCCAACTCCAACCATGACCCCAACGCCCATCCCGACGTGTTCGACCGATGCCGATTGCGCCAGGACGTGTGACAACTGCCGCGCCACTCAGGACTGCGTCGGCGGCCAGTGCAGCCCGGCCGACCGCTGCGTTGACGGCGTCTGCGCCCCGACGCGGCTGTGCTCACCGGACAACACGACTGCCTGCATTATCGACCGCGAGACCTGCCTCAACGACACGTGTGTGTGCGGCGGCGACTGCAACCAGGATGGGTTTGTCTTCGCCAACGAGATCGCGGAGATGATCTGTATTATGTCGGGTAGCTGTCCGCTGAGCGGCTGTGAAGCGGGAGACCTCAACCAGGATAATGAGATCGAGGGCAATGAGATCTGCGATGCAGTGACCAATCTCGGCGTTGGTTGTCCGTTGGGCATCCAAAACGGCGCCGCTGTCATGCCCGCTACAGCCCAGGCGACCCGGACGTTGACGCTGATGGGTCCCCCCAACTCGGTCTTACGTGGTCAGACGATTCCGATCGACGTCAGCCTCAGCGGTGGCCCGGAGGGGGTCACGGACGTGGCGACGGCACAGTTGGACGTGCTGTTCGACACGACCGTACTCAGCTTCAACGAGTGCACGGTCAATCCGCTGCTGAGTACGACCGACGTCTCGTTCACCTTCATGCCGCGCCGGCCAGACACGGCGCCCAACGTGGAGCGCTTGCGGGTGTTCGTCGCGGACTTGGATGTGTGCAATCCGAACTTCACGCCCAGCAGCCCGGCGATCGGCAACGGGGGACTAGTGACCTGCACGTTCACAGTCAACCCGACGGCGCCGTTTGGACAGTCAGAGGTGGAGGGCGACCGCACGAACCTCGGCGGTTTTCTCGGAAACGTGATCCCGTCGACCCCAACCACCACGGACATCACTGTCGCCCAGCAGACGTGCACGGCCGATACCGACTGCAATCCGGGCCTCCATTGCCGCGCCGGTGTTTGCACGGGGATCCGTCCCTGCGTCGGTTCTGCCCAGTGTGTGGTCGGCCGGGAGGCATGCGTGCTAGAAAACGGCACTGGTGTCTGCGAGTGCGGCGGTGACTGCAACCTGGATGGGTTTGTGGAGGGAAACGAGATCCTTACTATGGTCAGTATCTTCGGTGGAGCTACGCCGCTAGCGAGTTGTCCTGCTGGCGACATCAATGGAGACCTGTATATTGAGGGCAATGAAATTTTGACCGGCGTGTATAATTTCGGCGCGGGGTGCCCGTAGAACGGATGCGTCGGCAAGATGATCAGACGAATTACCACCCCGCTACAGGAGGGAATATGAGCATGGATAGGGTAGCATTCGCACCAGGACCGCACGCGTACGTCTCGATTAGGCCATTCCTTGTCGCGGTGCTCGCACTGGTGATAGGTTCGGTTGCCGGCGAAGCTCAGCAGGTTCCCACTCTGTCGGTGGGGAATGGAACCGGGGGCTCGGGCGGCAGCGTGCCGATCGTAATCGGCATCAGTGACGTAACCGGACAGAACGTCGGATCCGCCACCGTTGACGTCCTCTTCGATAATACGAATCTCATCCTCGCGAACCCGGCGCAGGACTGCGTTCCGAGCGTGGGTAGCGATTTCAGCGCGTCGGCAAGCATTGCAACGACCCCGGCGCCACCGGCGGGAGAAAGTCGGCTGCGCCTTGGCGTATTCAATATCAAATTCGGTTCCACCCAGACGGTTGAGGACGGGCCGCTGTTCACATGCACCTTTCAGATTTCGCCCGGAGTGACTCCTCCTGCGAGCTTCACGCTGACCCCAGATCCGGATTCGCCCGAGACTCAAGTTGCGCAAATCGGAGGCGCCGTTCTTTGCAGCGGCCCGCAGACGCCTTGTGATACCACGCCTGGCCAGATCACGGTGGCTGAGGCCACGGTGACGCCAACGCCCGTGACAACGTGCGTCTACCAGAGTGACTGTCCGGGGCTGATCTGCCAAAGCGGGGTATGCACCGTGGTCCCATGTACCACGACCGCGGACTGCCCGATCGGCATATGCTCCAACAATAATGTGTGCACGGGCCAGCCTTGCAACACCAGCGGTGATTGCCCGCCGAGTCAGGTCTGCCTCAACCAGGTGTGTTCGCAGGTGCAGTGCACCAATGGTACCGGGTGTCCCTCCGACGCGATCTGCCTCGATGGGACTTGTGTTGCAGCCCCCGCACCAACAGCGACCGAGACGCCGACCTTGATACCGACGAGCACTTCGCTGCCGACGGGCACGCCGACTCCGCTGCCGACGGGCACGCCGACTCCGCTGCCGACGAATACGCCGACTCCGCTGCCGACGAATACGCCGACTCCCACCGCGTCACAGACCGCGACGGCCACGCCGAGAGCCACCGACACGGCCTCGCCGGTGCCGAGCGCGACGAACACGGGCGTAGTGCCGGCGCCAAGCTCCGCCGATAATGATGGGTGCAACATGTCGCAGTCGGGCTCAGGGGGCGCGCTGCTGTGGTTGCTGGTCCCTGCCGCTCTCATGGTGTACCGCCGGCGAAGGTAGCCCTTCGGGGAGCAAACAGCGGCTCTGCACACGAGAGGAGGCCTCCGCGCCTCCTCTCGCTTTTGGGGCACAGCAATGGCGGGGCAGGTTTCTGTGCTCGCCCGGTGGCGCCGGCAGCAACGCCTGCTGACGCGGTTTTCTTCGGGGCGGCCCTGCGCAGCCCGCTAGCTTGGCGGCGGATTAGTGGGTATGGTGTCGGCGCCATGCAGGACGATCCGTTCACCACCCTGATCAAGCGACTCCAGTCACGCCAAGCCGTCGTCGGCATCATGGGCCTCGGCTACGTGGGCCTGCCGTTGGCGGCGACCTTCGCGGAGGGCGGCTTCACGGTGGTTGGCTTCGATATTGCGGCCCACAAGATCGAGGAGCTACGCGCCGGCGGCAGCTATATCCGGCACGTCTCGGCGGAGCGCCTGCGCAACATTGTCCGCTCGGAGCCATTTCGGCGCGGCGGCCCAACCGGTTTCTACCCCAGCACGGAACACGCCCTCTTGCCCGAATGCGATGCCATCCTAATCTGCGTGCCGACCCCGCTCACCGAGCACCGCGAGCCCGACCTGTCCTACGTCACCGGAACTACCGAGGCGATCGCCGCTCACCTGCGGCGCAACCAACTCGTCGTGCTTGAGAGCACGACCTATCCCGGTACCACGGACGAGGTCTTGCGCGAGATCCTCGAGGCGGGCGGCCTACGGGCGGGCGAGGATTTCTACTTGGCGTTCTCGCCCGAGCGCGAAGACCCAAACAACGCGCAGTACAACACCAAGACCATCCCGAAGCTGATCGGCGGCTACACGCCGCGCTGCGGCGAGGTGGCGGTCGCCCTGTACGGAGCGGTGCTGGAGAAAATCGTCCCCGTGTCTTCGGCGCGGGTGGCCGAAGCTGCCAAGTTGCTGGAGAATATCTACCGCAGCGTCAACATCGCTCTGGTCAACGAACTGAAGCTGCTCTTCGAGCGCATGGGTATCGACGTGTGGGAAGTGATCGACGCTGCGGCAACTAAACCGTTCGGTTTCACCCCGTTCTACCCTGGGCCGGGCCTGGGCGGTCATTGCATTCCGATCGATCCCTTTTACCTGACGTGGAAGGCGCGGCAGTACGATCTGACCACCCGCTTCATCGAGCTGGCCGGCGAGATCAACCACGCCATGCCGGCGTTTGTCATCGAGAAGCTCACTGACGCGCTCAACGAACGCCGGCGCAGCCTTGGGGGAGCGCGGGTGTTGGTGCTGGGGGTGGCCTACAAGCGCGATTTGGATGACACGCGCGAGTCGCCGGCACTCAAACTGCTCGATCTGCTGGTCAAGAAAGGGGCGGAGGTCGGCTACCATGATCCGTACGTGCCGGCGTTGGGACGCTCGCGGCACTACGATTTCCATCTCCAATCGCTGCCCCTGACCCCAGAGGAGCTACGACGCTGGGACGCCGTGATCATTGCCACTGACCATACGGTTTTCGACTATTCGATGATCGTCAGGGCCAGCGCGCTGGTCATCGACACACGCAACGCGACGCGCTCGGTCACGAAAGACCGAGGGAAAATCGTTCGGGCCTGAGCCGGAAAGGGCGTCGGCGGCGACGGAGATCGGCCCTCCAGAGCACTGCGCAACCCCTCCAGCCCTGCTCCGGAGGCAAGTGAAACGGCAAAAATGGCCCTCTTGACCCATCGCGGCCCGGTTTTTGCGTTGGCGGGGAATCAGTTTTCGGCCCGGAAGCAACTTTTCCATGACGTTATTCTTGACAATACGCCGGATTTTTGAGTATGTATGCGCGCACTTAGGTGGTGCGGAGAGCAGCCCGGCCCCTGAGTGTTGGGACGAAGGCACTAGGAGCCAGTGAGCAGGGAAGGTCGACTGGAAAGGAGGAGGGCAATGCGAACGGTGAAGTGGAACGCTTTACTCTCATGCCTCTGCGGACTCGCGGTGGTGTTGGGAGGCGTGGCGGTTAGCGCTCGAGCTGACGTCACGACGGAAAAGGGGGCATCGATCCTCATCTTTCCCAAGGTGCGCGCCGACGGCACGTTCGATACCATCATTCAAATTGCGAACACCAGTAACAGCATGAGGTATCTACAGTGCTTCTACGTGAACGCGTCCTTGCTGGACTCGCTCACGCATTTGCCGTGCACGGTCCCCAGCGCCACCTGCGTACCGCAGTGCCAGGAGACGGATTTCACCATTTGGCTCACTAAGCAGCAGCCAACACATTGGAGCGTGAGCGAAGGCCGCTATTTCAATCCCAATGCGGGATTCGGCACTTATGATTCGGGCTTCGTGCCTGGTCACATCCCGCCGGTGACCGACTTCGTCGGCGAGCTGAAGTGCATCGAGGTGGATGCTTCCGGCAATCCGTCCATCTCCAACAGTCTAAAGGGTGAGGCCACCCTCGTCTCGCTTGTGACCGGGGGGGGCAGTACCTTGAGCTCTAATCTCACCGCTGAAGGCGATGTCGCCAAGTATAACGCGATCGGCATCCAAGGTAACCCGGACGTCGCGCCGGTGAATCCGCTCTTGCTCGACGGGGGCGCGACGTACAATGCCTGTCCAGCCAAGCTGATCTTGAACCACTTCACCAGTGGCGCGCCCGACATTGTCGTGAGCGAGCTCACTACCGATACGTCGGCAGAGTTCACCGACTTGACGCTGGTGCCGTGCAACGAAGACTTCGAGAATCAAATCCCGAAATCGGTGACCGTGCAGTTCCTCGTTTACAATGAGTTCGAAGAGAGATACTCGACGAGCATCACAGTCTCTTGCTTTTTGGAGACCGAACTTGCCAACATCGGCCAGGTGTTCACATACGGGTTTCTCGGCACGGAGGTGGCGCAGGCCATCATCACTCCGGTCGTGCAGGCCGATGGCTCTTCCGGCGGCCTGGTAGGCATCGCGGAACGGATCACCACTGTTGAGGTAGCGTCGCCGGCGACGGCGGCACGTGCGGCGTACAACCTGCACAGCGAAGGCAGCTTCATTCCTCCGATTGGGCCGGACCAGATCACGCTGCCGGCAGAGCAGTGATCGCTGGCACAGAGGCAAAGAGGGGAAAAGGCAGTGGCTGGTTTCTCCCTGATAGGTGAAAGGAGAAGGGCAATGCGTACGGTGAAGTGGAATCCTTTTCTCTCGGGTGTAGCGATGCTCCTGGGAGGGGTGCTCCTATGGGCGGGTGCTGCGCACGCCGATATCTCGTCGACTAACCCGGCGGCGATCGTGGTGTTCCCGAAAATAGTGGTCGATACGGGCGCTGTGATATCGGACGCGAAAATCGACACCGTCATTCAACTGACCAATACCGCCCCCCAGGCGGTGAACGTGCGGTGCTTCTACGTCGACGCCAACGGGCACTGCTCGAACGCCCCGACTGCATTCTGCGATCCGGGCCAGCCGGCGAGCGACTACTGTAGCAGCCCCGGCTATTGCATACCGGGCTGGGTGGAGACTGATTTCTCTTTCCAGCTGACGGCCAATCAGCCGCTCGTGTGGACAGTGTCTGCAGGCTTGGCCGGCGGAGACTTTCCACTCGCCTCGTTGCCAGGTATAGGCGGTGAGCTCAACACCGGCAGCATCCCGCAGGCGGCTGAGGATCCGATGCTCGGCGAGCTGAAATGCGTCGAGGTCGGCGATGACGAGATGCCGGTCGATACGAACGACCTCAAGGGCGAAGCGACAATAGAGCTCCTGACCGGGGTAAATATCGACATCGAGGGCTACAACGCCGTCGGCATCCAGGCGATCCCAGGGAGCTGCAGCGGCGACTCCTCGATATCGTGCACCGCCGATACGGACTGCCAGCCGCCGGCAACGAGTGCTGATGACACGCCGTGCATACACGTGAACAATTTTGACAACACTCTGGTGATCGGCGGGCCGAACGCGGAGTACAACGGTTGCCCGAACACCCTCATCCTTGACCACTTCTTCGATGACGCGCCGGTGCTTGGGAGCAACGTCGATACGTGGCTCACGTTGGTGCCGTGCTCGGAGGACTTCTTCACACAGACCTGCGTCACAACCACCGTGCAGTATCTGGTGTACAATGAATTCGAGCAGCGCTTCTCGACCAGCCGGCCGCTGACGTGCTTTAGCGAGTTGCAGCTTTCGGACATCGATACGCGTCTTGGCAACGACCCGCCGAACAACTACACCTCGATCTTCAATGTCAATGTTGAGGGGACGCTGACGGGGCAGACGGTTATCCGTGGTGTCGCCGATTCCGACCCTACCATAACGCCTGGACACGGTCTGCTCGGGGTCGTACATGAGTTCCACCAGCTGAACGGCGGATCGGCCCCCGTCTTCTCCGCTGCGTATATGCTGGATCTGAGTGGCTCACGGACGCAGGCCGACATCGTGCTGATGCCGCCGCCTTCGCCACAGTAATTGCATCGAGTAGCTTTGGTGAGCGCAAGGGCCGGGCGGTCATCTCGCCCGGCCCTTCGCTTTTCTGGCCCGGAAGACCCCCGGCGCTTTCGCCACCGCTACGCGTTCCCGGCGAAGGGGACGTTGACGCGGTAGACGTAGGCGCCGCGGCGAATGGAGACCAGAGCGCCGCGCGCCGAGCGCACCTCGATCATTGTGCGGCGGAAATCCTCCAAACTCCGCACTGACGTGCCCGCGAGCGCAACGATAGCATCGCCACTCTCAACCCCGATCCGCGCCGCCGGGCTTTGTGGCCGCACCGCATCGACGCGTAGGCCGTTCCGCGCGTCCGTCAGCCGCACCCCGATCAGTTGCCAAGCCAGAGCGTCAGCCCTTTCCGGCGGGAAGCGGCGTGCATGCAGGGTCAACCGGCGTGCTCCGCTGTCTCCCATGACGGTGAGTTCAATTGCACTGCTCTCGGCGTGGTCGCGAATGCGTTGGTCATACTCTTCCGCCGAGTGCACATCGCGGTTGTCGACGGCGGTGATCACCTCTCCCGGAGTGATGCGGGCGTCCGCCGCCGGACTGCCGGATTCGATGCTCCGCACCACGACGCCGTACCGGCGCTGCGTCTGCATTTCTAATTGCGCGGCAAGCTCGGGAGTCAGATCCTGTACGATGGCGCCGACCCAAGGGACGTGCACTTCGCCGTAGCTGATCAGATCGGTGACGATGCGGCGGGCCCGGTTGATGGGGATGGCGAAGCCGATGCCCTGCGCCTTCTGATAGATCGCGGTGTTGATGCCGATGAGATCGCCGCTGAGATTCAGTAGTGGCCCGCCGGAGTTGCCGGGATTGATCGACGCGTCGGTCTGGATGAAGTCGTAATAGGTTTGCTCGCCGGTCTTCAGTGAACGGCCGAGCGCGCTGACCACCCCTGTCGTTACCGTGTGTGAGAGTCCGAAGGGATTGCCGATGGCGATCACGGTTTCGCCGATCATGAGGTCGTCGGAGTCGCCCATGTTGATGTACGGTAGCGAGGTGTCGGTCTTGACCTTGAGCACGGCCAGGTCGGAGTCCGAATCCGCACCAACCAATTGCGCTTCGAAGTCTCGATCGTCCGCCAGCGTCACCTTGATCTCGCTGCCGTGCAGGACGACGTGCTGGTTGGTCAGTATGTAGCCGTCGGGCCGGATGACAACGCCGGAACCGAGGCTGGTTTGCTTGTAGCGCTCCACCCGTGGCTCGGAGAAATCGTGGAAGAACTCGTCGAACAGCGGATCCCGAAAGGCAGGGAACGGGCTGGTCTGGCGTGCCACGATGGTTTCCGTGGAGATGTTAACCACGGCCGAACTGACCTTGTGGACCGCTTCGACAACCGGCGTGCGCCGGATCGGAGAGACGTCGGCGTGCGCTGCCAGCGGCAACGCGAGCACAGTCACAAAAGCCAACAATAATTGTAGCCGCATGGCCAGTGAGTGCAGCACGGATGCCCGCAAGTCAAGGAGGAGAGACCGACGTCCGCAAAAGCAGGTTCCTCCCCTTACCAAGGGGAGGTCAGGAGGGGTTGCAAGCAGCGCCGCTGTTATGAGCTGAGCGCCGATTGGATTGTTACCGCCTATTCCGCGAACACCGCGGCGGCCACCACGGACGTCCACAGCCCGTCCTTATCACCGATGGCGGACTGCGTGACATTGCGCGTGACAACAATCTCGGTCGACAAACGCCACACGTCCTTGCGCTCGTCGTAGCTCTTGTTGGCGTCGAACTCGACACCCAGGAGCGTCGCCAGCATGGAGGCGGCGAGGTCTTCGGCGTAATCGCCCGCCTTGTCGTCGGTCTGCCCGAAGCTGTGGTGCTCGGCCAGATAACCGTACTGCGTGCGGTCCTTGGGGATGGCGACGCCGACCGAGGCAGCAATCAAACGGTGCGGTTCGTTGGTGGCGTTATCGCTCATGACGACGTAAAGAATCTGGCCGGGTTTGAGCAGCGTCAGGCCTTCCTGCGCGGTGATCAACTTGGCGTGAGGCGGGAAAATGCTCGAGACGCGAACGACGTTGAACTGTGCGATCTTGGCGCTGCGCAGGGCCATTTCGAAGCTGGTCAGCTTCTCGCGATGCTTCCCCACTCCTCGGGTGAGAAAGATCTTCTTGGCCACCATCGACATCGCTACTCCTCCTTCCCCAAGAGCCACCGAGATTGCGGCGCGTTTAACACGATTGCGGCGCGGCTACAACCGCAGCCTCGGTACAGTGGAACTGCCGACACGGGGCGCAGCCCGCTACATCGTCACCGAAGGCTGGTATTCGCCAAAAACCCGGCGCATCGCGTCCGCGATCTCGCCGAGCGTGGCATAGGCCCGTACCGCATCGAGAATGGCCGGCATCAGGTTGCTGCCGCCGCGTGCACTGTCCTCGACCTGCCGAATCGCACGCTCGGCGGCGGCCTGGTCGCGTTCGGCCCGCACGCCAGCCAGTTTCACCCTCTGCCGTTCCTCCAGCTCGGGATCGATTCTCAGCAGCTCCGGCGCGGGTTCGTCCGCCAGCGTGAATTCGTTGACCCCGACAATGATGCGCGACTTGCGCTCGATCTCCTGCTGGTACTGGTACGCCGCGTTGTGAATCTCGCGCTGCTGGTATCCCAGCTCGACGCCCCGCACCGCACCGCCCAGCTTGTCGATGGCGGCGATATACTCCTCCGCCTTGCGCTCCAGCTCATCGGTGAGCGCTTCGATGCAGTAAGAGCCGGCAAGCGGGTCGATTGTATCAGCGACGCCGCTTTCATGCGCGATAATCTGCTGCGTCCGCAGCGCCAGGCGGACCGACTCCTCGGTAGGCAACGCGAGCGCCTCATCTTTGCTGTTGGTATGCAGCGATTGCGTGCCGCCGAGCACCGCCGCGAGCGCTTGGATCGTAGTGCGCACCACGTTGTTGTCAGGCTGCTGCGCCGTGAGTGAGGATCCCGCCGTTTGCGCATGCGTCCGCAACATCATGGAGCGTGGATCCTTGGCGCCGAGGCGGTCCTTCATGATGCGCGCCCACAGCCTCCGGGCCGCCCGGAACTTAGCGACCTCCTCCAGGAAGTTGTTGTGCACGTTGAAGAAGAACGACAGCCGGGCGCCGAATTCGTCCACACTCAGCCCGGCTTTGACCGCCGCTTCTACGTAGGCGATGCCGTCCGACAGCGTGAAGGCGATTTCCTGCGCCGCGGTCGAGCCGGCCTCACGGATGTGGTACCCGGAGATCGAGATCGTGTTCCAGTTGGGAACTTCTTTGGTGCAGAAGGCGAAAATGTCGGTGATGATGCGCATGGAACCGGCTGGCGGATAGATGTAGGTTCCGCGTGCGATGTACTCCTTCAGGATATCGTTCTGGACCGTGCCGCCGACTTGGTCCCAGCCGACCCCCTCCTTTTCCGCCACCACGAGATAGAGCGCCAAGAGAATGGCAGCGGTGGCGTTGATGGTCATTGAGGTGGTGACTTTGTCGAGCGGGATGCTGGCCAGCATGGTCTCCATGTCCGCTAGCGAGTCGATGGCCACGCCGACGCGTCCGACCTCGCCGCGCGCGCGCGGATGATCCGAGTCGCGTCCCATTTGTGTCGGTAGGTCGAACGCCACACTCAGCCCTGTCTGTCCCTGCTCCAGCAGATAGCGGTAGCGGCGATTGGACTGTTCCGCGGTGCCGAAACCGGCGTACTGGCGCATCGTCCAGAAGCGCCCGCGATACATCGTGGGTTGTACGCCACGGGTGTACGGATACGCGCCCGGGAATCCGATCTGCTCCACATACTGCTCGTGGGTGCGATCTTGCGGTGTGTACAGCCGCTTCACCTCGATGCCGGACGTGGTTTCGAATCTCGCGCCGCGTTCGGGCGCGCGCGACAGCGTGCGCTTGAGCACTTGCTCTTCCCAGGCCTGCTGTCCTTTGGTGGCGTCGTCCATCGCACTCATTCGATCACCGCCAGCGCCTGGCCTGCCTCCACCGCTTGCCCCGGCTCGACCAGCACCTCTTTTACTTCGCCGGTGGCAGGTGACTTCACCTCGTTCTCCATCTTCATCGCTTCGATGACCAGTAGTCCCTGGTCGCGCACGACCACATCGCCGACCTGGATCAGCACTTCGACGACTTTACCGGGCATCAAGGCGCGCACCTCGTGCCTGCCTTTCTCCTCTTCGGGCTCGCCCAACATGACTAGCCGCCGGCGCTCATCGACGATGCGTAACCGGAAGACCTCGCCGGCGATCGACACGGTGTAGTGATCGCCATCGATCCCAACGTCGGCCACTACCGAATGCCCGTCGATGAGCAGCGAGTACGTGTTGGGTCCGATGCGCCGGCTGTCGACGGTGCGCGGCACGCCGTCGATTTCCACCGTGAAGGCGGAATCGCCTGCCGCGTGCACCTCGATGCGGTGCGTCTGCTGCTCGAGTTCCGCCAGGTACGCCATCAGTTGCGCAGTCCGTCGCGCCGCGCTGCGTCCTTCCAGCGCGAGCGCTGCTGTTGCGTCGGAGCCGACCGGGATAGCCGCGTCGTACGTTCTACCTCGTGTTCACGCTGCGCCAGCGCGGCGACCGCCAGGGCGGCTTCGCGTCGCGCCGGCTCAGTAGCGGCCTTGAAGGAATGGAACTCCTGCGGGATGAAGTTGGTGTCGAAATCGCCGGCCAGGAAGCGGGGATGCCGCAGGACCCAACGGTGCAGTGCCAGATTCGTCACCAGGCCGTGGATGCTGTACTCCTCCAAGGCGCGCCGCATGCGCCGGATCGCTTCCTCGCGCGTGCTGCCCCAAGCGATCAGCTTGGAAATGATAGGGTCGTAATACACCGTGACCTCGCAGCCCGAGTAGACCCCGCTGTCGTCACGAATGCCGATGCCGCCTGGCGGCTGCAAAAAGGTGATCTTGCCCGGCGACGGGAAGAAATTGTTGTACGGATCCTCGGCGTAGATTCGGCATTCGATCGCGTGTCCGCGCCGAGTCAGATCCTTTTGCCGGAACGGCAGGGGCTTGCCGGCAGCCACCTCGATCTGCGTCTTCACCAAATCGACGCCGGTGATCATCTCGGTCACCGGATGCTCGACCTGGATGCGCGTGTTCATCTCCAGGAAATAGAAATTGCGATCGGCATCGACGAGAAACTCGATCGTGCCTGCACCGACGTAGTGCACGGCCTTGGCGGCTTGCACCGCTACGCGCCCCATCTCCATGCGGATGCGGTCGTTGATCGCCGGGCTGGGGGATTCCTCGATCACCTTCTGGTGCCGCCGCTGTATGGAGCACTCACGCTCGAACACGTGCACGGTGTTGCCCAGCCTGTCCGCCATCACCTGCACTTCGACGTGGCGTGGCTTGGTGACGTACTTCTCGACGTACATGCGGTCGTCACCAAACGACGACTTCGCTTCCGAGCGTACGGCGCGCAGCGCCGACTGCAGTTCCTCCGCCTTGTGCACCAGCCGCATGCCCTTGCCGCCGCCGCCCGCCGCGGCCTTCAGCATCACGGGAAAACCAAGGCGGTTGCAGGCCTCGGTGACCTCTTCGGGAGTGTCGAGGGTGCCACCGGAGCCGGGGACCACCGGCACGCCAGCCTTCTGCATCAGCGTCCGGGCCGCGACTTTGTCCCCCATCTGCTCCATGGCTTCGGCGCTCGGCCCAATGAAGACGATGCCGGCGTCGTCGCAGCGCCGGACAAACTCCGGGTTCTCGGCGAGAAAGCCGTAGCCGGGGTGGATGGCGTCGGCGCCGCTGCGGCGCGCCGCACTCAGGATGTTGTTGATCGCCAGATAGCTGTCGCGTGCCGGCGCCGGACCGATCGGGTAAGCGTAATCCGCCTCCTTGACGTGCAGCGCGGCGCGATCGGCTTCGGAGAAAACCGCTACCGTTTCGATGCCGAGTTCTCGGCACGCGCGGATGACACGCACCGCGATCTCGGCGCGGTTGGCGATGAGGACGCGCTTAAACATTATCGTGATTCGTGCTCGTGAATCGTGCTCGGAGAGTCCAGCGGTGCTGCGCACCGCTGCGGCTGCTCGCTCTGTTCCACGAGCACCACTCACGAACACGACTCACGATCTTACAAGGGAATGTTGCCATGCTTCTTGGGCGGGTTCTTGTCGCGCTTGCTTTCGAGGATCTCGAGGGCGCGAATCAGCTTCGGACGCGTGTCCTCTGGCATGATGATCTCGTCGACGTAGCCCAGCTCGGCGGCCTTGAACGGGTTGGCAAAGGTGCGGCGATACTCGTCCACCAAGCGTTCTTTTTCGCCCACCGGATCGCCAGCGCGATCGAGCTCGTTGCGGAACACGATGTTGACGGCGCCGTCGGGCCCCATGACCGCGATCTCGGCGGTCGGATACGCGAAGTTGATGTCGCCGCGGATGTGCTTCGAGGACATGACGTCGTAGGCGCCGCCGTAAGCTTTGCGCGCGATCACCGTGACCTTGGGGACAGTGGCCTCGCAGTACGCATACAGCAACTTGGCGCCGTGCGTGATGATACCGCCGTACTCCTGTGCCGTTCCCGGGAGAAAGCCCGGCACGTCGACGAAGGTGACGATCGGGATGTTGAAGCAGTCACAGAAGCGCACGAAGCGCGCCGCCTTCTTGGAGGCATTGATGTCGAGGCAGCCGGCGAGGAAGGCGGGCTGGTTCGCCACGATCCCGACCGAACGCCCGCCCAAACGTCCGAAACCGATCACGATGTTCTTGCCGTACTCACGTTGCACCTCGAAAAAGTGGCGATCGTCGACGACCGCGGTGATGATGTCGCGAATGTCGTAGGGCTTGTTCGGGGTGTCCGGCACTATCGAACGCAGTTTCTCATCGCGGCGCAACGGATCGTCGTCGGTCGGCACAAACGGTGGATCCTCGAGGTTGTTGCTTGGGATGTAGGAGAACAGTTCGCGCACCATGGCGAGGCATTCGCGATCGTCACGGCCGGAGAAGTGCGCCACGCCGCTGCGAGTGTTGTGCGTGACCGCGCCACCGAGATCCTCCTTCGTCACCTCCTCGTGAGTCACTGCCTTGATGACGTCGGGGCCGGTGATAAACATGTAGCCGATCTTCTCGACCATGAAAATGAAGTCGGTCATGGCCGGCGAGTACACCGCGCCGCCGGCGCACGGCCCCATGACGACGGAGATCTGCGGGACGACTCCGGATGCCAGCACGTTGCGCAAGAAGATGTCGGCGTAGCCGCCCAGGCTGACGACGCCTTCCTGAATGCGCGCGCCGCCGGAGTCGTTCAGGCCGATCACCGGCGCGCCCGTCTTCATCGCCAGCTCCATGATCTTACAGACCTTCTCCGCGAAGGCGCCGCTCAAACTGCCGCCGAACACGGTGAAGTCCTGCGAGAAGACGTACACCAAGCGGCCATCAATGGTGCCGGAGCCGGTGACCACGCCGTCGCCCGGTATCTTCTTCTTGTCCATGTCGAAATCGGTGCAACGGTGGGTTTTGAACTTGTCGGTCTCCACGAAGGAGCCGGGATCGAGCAGCACATCGATGCGTTCGCGGGCGCTGAGCTTGCCTGAAGCGTGCTGCCGCTCGATGCGATCGTCACCACCGCCCAGTTCGGCTTCCCGGTGCAGGCGCTCGAGTTGTTCCAGGTTCTCTTTTAGGCCCATAAGAAAGCTTGTCCCCACCTGCGGGCCGGGACGCAGCCGTCTTCATATGCGTCCCGCGAAGGGAATTCAAGGATGCGGCTCAGCGCAGTTTGCCAACTTCGGCTATAGTGGGGCTGCGCATGCTCGGCCCGTTCGCCGCGTAAAATGCGACCGAGGCGCTGGAGGCACCGGCCAGGAATAGTGTATACTACGCCCCGAGTCCGACGGAGGTGACGGTTGTTGGAGGTCGAAAAAAGGCAATACCGCTTCCCTGCGATTTACTTTGAAGCCACGCGGTTGTGCAACCTGCAGTGTTCCGTGTGCATGTCCGCGAGCAACGACGCGGAGCGCGTGCGCGCCAGTCGCAGGCAGGAATTGAGCTTCGAAGAGATCCGCGATCTGGTGCTCATACCCGCCAAGCGCCTCGGCGTGCTGGCCATCGGCTGGAGCGGCGGCGAGTTCCTGCTGCGCAAGGATGCCTTCGACCTCTTTCGGCTGACCATCGACCTGGGCTACCAGTGCAAGCTGTGCAGCAACGGTGAGCTGCTGACGCGCGATGTCTTGCTGCAGATCAAAGAGGCCACTGGCGGGCGGGTGACCATCGCCCTTGGCCTGAATTCCATCGATGAACACAACGTCTGGAGCCGCGACGCGGCGCCGGACCGCACGCTGGAAGTGTTGGATCTCTGTGACGAGCTGAAGATCGACCGCCACGTCATCATCACCATCGGTAAACACAACGCCGAGAGCTTCGAACGCACGGTGAAATACCTGGTGGATCGCCACATCTCCTACAACCGCTCGCCGCTGGTGGCCCGCGGGTCGGGCTGCGATGCCTTCATGGAGAAGGCCTTCGATCGAAAGGATCTGGAGGCAAAATTTCACCCGGCGCTGCGCCGGCATGTCAACGGCTACGTGAGCTACACGCCGTTCTTTCTCTCGCCGGAGCTGCACACCGAGGTCTCGGGCGGCGTGCGCAACGGTGCCGTGCCGCACAACCCGCCGATAGGCTGCTGGGTGGGCACGTGGCTGACGTTGAACGCCGAGGGTGACGTCTCGGTGTGCCCGGTGCTGCTCGACGTGCTCTCAGCCGGCAACGTGCGCGAGAAGCCGCTCGATCGCCTGGTCAACGAAAGCGAGCTTTTCGCCACCATTCTCGACCGCAGCCAGCTCAAGGGGCGCTGCGGCCGCTGCCGCTACCAATACACCTGCGGCGGATGCCGGGCCATGGCCTACTTCCACACCGGCGATTACATGGCCGACGACCCAACCTGCTTCTTCGACCCGGTCGACAAGACCACGGTCAGCGAGCACGAGGAAGAGACCAACCGCTTCTTCAAGAAATACCTGATGATCGCCCGTTACGTCGGGCTGTATCAGCGGCCCGAGCGGAAACCGGCCCACCTATCCGAGCGTGCGGAGGAGCGCCCCGGCCTCAACTCGTAGCGGCGCAGCATGCTGCGCCGCTGGCGTTTGGACGTTATCAGGCTATATTCTGCTGAAGTGCCCAGAATATGGCGACGGAGCCCAATCGTGCGGCGCGACCAAATCGCCCAGGGCAGCGCCCTGGGCTGATGGCTGGCGCCCCTTTGCGGCTTGCTTTTCTGGAGCCCTGAAAGGGCGGAGAGTCATGAGCCCCGGGCAACGCCCGGGGTGGCCCGGAAATCATTCCCGGCTCTGCCGGAGAAAGGGACATAACCATGAGTGACACCATCCTAATTACGTGGCTCGGGCACGCGACCTTCCGCATCCAGAGTGCGAACGGCAAGATGCTGCTGATCGATCCATGGATCCGCGGCAATCCGGCCTGTCCGGACGCCGAGAAACAGACTGGGCCGCTCGACGCCATGCTCATCACGCACGGCCATTTCGATCACATCAGCGATGCCGTCGAAACCGCACGCGAAGCGAAGCCACACGCAGTTGTGGCGATTTACGAGACCACGGCCTGGCTCGAGCGCAAAGGCGTCGAGAACTGCGTCGGAATGAACAAGGGCGGCACGGTCGAGGTGGCGCCCGGCATTTCCGCCACCATGGTCTATGCCGATCATTCGTGCGGCATCTTGGACGACGGCCAGATCATCTACGGCGGCGACCCGTGCGGCTACGTCATCGAGTTCGAAAACGGGAAACGCGTCTACCACGCCGGCGATACCAACGTCTTCGGCGACATGAAGCTCATCCGCGAGCTCTATCGGCCCGACATTGCCCTGCTGCCGATCGGCGGGCTCTACACCATGTCGCCACGCGAGGCGGCGCTGGCGGTCAAGCTGCTCGGCGTCAAGCGCGTCATCCCCATGCACCACGGCACCTTCCCAGCGCTCACCGGCACGCCGGAAGGGCTGCGTGCGGCAACCAAGGGGATTCACGGGTTGAAAATCGTCGACTTGAAACCCGGCGAGTCGACCGAGTTGTGAAGACTCTCTCCGCAACGCCGTCCGCTGCTGCTCCCTCCAGATCGAGCGTAAGCATCAAGGCCTTCTCGAAGCTCATCGAACTTCTCCCGGACGGGCAAGGGACAGGCCTGTCGCGCTAGCGGGTATGGTCGGTCAATCGAGCAGTGACCCTCTCCACCCAGTGCCGCAGCAGTGCGGCGTGCTGGGGTAAGCGCCCCGCGATTTCCTCCGCCAAGTCTTCGTTATAGGTGTGCACGGTCAGGTTGCGATCGTCGGCCATGGCCAGTGCGAGGCGCGTCTCGTCTTCGTCGAGAATCCCGACCTCCAGCGACGCCCGAGCTACGCCCTTGGGTGAACCGAGATCGAGGCCTTCCACTTCCCGGAGGTAAAGCTGAACCGCCTTCCAGACAGCCTCGAAAGTGTACTCGAAACGTTGGATCGCTGCATCCCGCTCGACCTTTGACCGCTCCCGTTTGTGCGCCAGCTCATCGAGCGTGGAGAGGACCTCGCGGGCCGTGGCGACGCGTTGGGTCAATCGTTCCACGGAATGCCCTCAGCCAGAATTCTACGGCGAAACGCCTCACTGACGGTTGAAAGGTCGATGACCTCGACCCGGTACGGGATGTCACTCTCTTCCAGCGCCTCACGCAGACGGGCCAGCGTCCCCGGAATCAGCGGGGCCTCCGGTAACACCGCCACGTCGATGTCTGAAGTGCGGCGCGCGTCGCCGCGCGCGCGTGATCCGAACAGAAACAGCCGGGCGCGTTGCGGCGCAAGAAACTTCACGACGATCCGCCGCGCCGCCTCCACATCGTCGCGTTCGCCGCCCGTGTGTGCGTAGGCCACAGCGGCAGTATTAGTCCTGACCACACAGCCGGTCAACGGCTGCCGCGCGCCCCGTGCCGCGGCGCTAGAGTTCCTGGCTTTTACCTTGTCAATGGCATAGAAGGGTGTCCTCGTTTCCAACGGCCCGAACGGCCATGACCTGCGAACCACGGTGGAGACGCCGCCATTCGACCACACGGAAGAGTCGACGGTCCCGGCGTCGCTTCCCAGGGTCGCGCTGTTGCGATGGGAGGAGGAACGATGACGCACACGCGTAGGTGTCTGACGGGCGAAGAGAGTAACCCCGGAAGGTGGCGGGTGGCACTCGCAGCGCTGGTTGCATTGCCGATTTGCACGGCGGCCATGGGCGTTGCTGACACCGCAAGCCTCAACATCAGCCCGTGCGTCGTGGGCACCGGCACGGGGGCGAGCTGCACCGAGACCGCGCTGAATGCCTGCCTCCCAGGCGGCGGGAGTTTCGACGGCACCGTGACCTTCAACTGCGGTGGCGCCGCCACGATTACTGTCACCAGCACCAAGAACATTAGCGCCGATACCACCATTGATGGCGGGAGTCTGATCACGATCAGCGGCGACAGCGGCGGCGGCATCTACAACTCCTCGGGCACGGTCACCGTCACCAACACTATCGTTGCCAATAGCACCTCGGGCGGCAATTGCGGCGGCAGCGTTCCTGTCACTGATGGCGGCCACAACATCGACGACGGCCCGACGTGCGGTTTCACGGGCACAGGCTGTACCGCCACGACCGGCACCTCGTTCTGTAACACCAACCCTGTTCTCGACCCCACCGGGTTCCAGAACAACGGCGGGCCGACGCAAACCATCGCGCTCCAGGCGGGCAGCCCGGCGTTCAACGCTGGCAATGAGTCCGTGTGCGCGGCACCGCCCGTGAACAGCCTCGACCAACGCGGCTACGTCCGGCCCGGTACGGGCGCAACAAGCTGCTCCATCGGCGCGTACGAGTACAACTCTGGAATCTCATGCGGCTCGGGCGCGTGTGTATTTCCCCAGGTGTGTGTTGTTGGTCAGTGCGCCACCCCGGCACCGACTCAGACGCCGACGAGTATGCCGACGCAAACGGCAACCAATACCCCGGTGGTGACCAACACTCCGGTGGTGCCGACTGCCACCCCGGTAGCCACCAACACCCCGCAGACCGGCTCGACCAACACGCCGACCACGTGCGGCAGTGCCACCAACTACACCGTTGGAACCAATCCGCATGGCGTGGCCGTGGGCGACTTCAACGGCGACAAAAAACTCGACCTCGCCGTGACAAACGAGGGCTCCAACAACGTCTCCATCCTGCTCGGCAACGGCGACGGCACCTTCGGGACGGCCACCAACTACAACGTTGGAACCGATCCGCATGGCGTGGCCGTGCGCGACTTCAACGGCGACGGGAAACTCGACCTCGCCGCGGCCAACAACGGCTCCAACAACGTCTCCATCCTGCTCGGCAACGGCGACGGCACCTTCGGGACGGCCACCAACTACAGCGTTGGAACCAATCCGAATGGCGTGGCCGTGCGCGACTTCAACGGCGACGGGAAGCTCGACCTCGCCGTGACAAACAACGGCTCCAACAACGTCTCCATCCTGCTCGGCAACGGCGATGGCACCTTCGGGACGGCCACCAACTACAACGTTGGAACCAATCCGCATGGCGTGGCCGTGGGCGACTTCAACGGCGACGGGAAGCTCGACCTCGCCGCGGTAAACAACGGCTCCAACAACGTCTCCATCCTGCTCGGCAACGGCGACGGCACCTTCGGGACAGCCACCAACTACAACGTTGGAACCAATCCGCATGGCGTGGCCGTGGGCGACTTCAACGGCGACGGGAAGCTCGACCTCGCCACGGCAAACAACGGCTCCAACAACGTCTCCATCCTGCTCGGCAACGGCGACGGCACCTTCGGGACGGCCACCAACTACAACGTTGGAACCAGTCCGTTCAGCGTGGCCGTGGGCGACTTCAACGGCGACGGGAAGCTCGACCTCGCCGCGGCAAACAACGGCTCCAACAACATCTCCATCCTGCTCGGCAACGGCGACGGCACCTTCGGGACGGCCACCAACTACAACGTTGGAACCAATCCGCGTGGCGTGGCCGTGGGCGACTTCAACGGCGACGGGAGGCCCGACATCGCCGTGGCAAACAACGGCTCCAACAACGTCTCCGTGGGGCTCAATTTGGTCTGTACTACGGCAACCCCGACGTTTCCCACCAGCTCGCCGACCAACACGCCTACCAACACCACGGCGCCCACGGTTACGCCGACGTTGGCAAGTACGCCCACTCAGACTCCGACGCCAACGAACACGCCGAGCGCGACGCCGACACAGACGCTAAGCGCCACCAGCCCCCCTACGTCGACGCCGGCGGTAACGGCCACCAGCGCGACCGCCACGCCAACTCAGACGCCGACGAGCATGCCGACGTCAACCGCGACCAATACCACGACGACCACACCCACCAACACGGGAACGGCTACACCGACTGGCACTCCCACAGCGACCCCCTTGCCCCTTGTCGTCAGAGGGACCTGCATGGAACCTAGCTCACAGGGCCTCGCCCCCTGCACTGCCGGCACGGTGGTTACTGCCTACCTGTGCACGGACCCAAGCTGCGCGGCGTCGACGCTGATCACACTCGAAGTGACTCAAACGGATGCGAATGGACAGTTCGTCTTCGTTCTCAGCCGCGGGCAGGTCGCGGGCAAGCGGCTGGTCTTTGACGCCACCATCGTACAGGCCGGAGGTGCCCTGACAACCAGGGGCCGCGCGGCCAGCGACACCACCGTCGATCTACAAACCATCGATTTCGGTCCCATTGGAGCGGCGACGAATTTGAGTGAGCTGATCGATCTGACATCGGAGGCCGCGGTGCAGCTGGTGGACGACAACGGGGGGGCGCAGCACTACAGCGATCAGGGCATCAAGGATATCATCCAAGCCGTGCGAACAGCCGACAGCGGCATCAACTTCGCTGGCTTGACCGCGGCCGCCGCGGTTACCCTGGCGACCGAGACGGCAGGCAACGATCCCGCGGTACAAGCCGCGCTGCAGATGAAGTTGTGCACCGGCGATTGCAACGGCGACGGCACGGTGACGGTTGATGAGATTCTCACCATGGTGAACATCGCCCTCGGCATTGAGGATGTCTCCACCTGCCTCCCCGGGGATGCGAACAATGACAAGATGATTACCGTCGATGAGATCCTCACGGCCGTGAACGACGCGCTGAACGGGTGCGCGCCCTCCTGATTATTTTCGGTCGTCGCCTTTCACCCACAATCCCGACCACCACCCCAGGGCCCTCGGCGACAATTACACCAGCGGCGAGCAGGTTGCATCGTACCGGCAACCTGCGCCACAATCGCCGGCCGCAAGATTGAGACGAGTGCGCAGTGCCTGCTGACCAGCATACCATCAACGATAGCGATCGGGTTCCCGCCGGCATTCTCTTCGGCGACATGAAGGGTTCGACCGAGGAGGCCGAGCTCGACGAGAAGTCCACAATCGTCAAGCTGCGCGAGTACGAACGCATCATCAACGAGATCGCCAATCGCTTCGGGCCGAACTTCTACAAGGTCAAGACCGAGGGCGACGGCTTCATGGCGACCTTTGCCAGCGCGCACATCATGGTGGCGTGCGGCCTCGCCGTACAGCAGGAGTTTTGCCGCCGCGGCTGGCAGGTCCGCCTGGGAGGACACTACGGCGAAGTGTTTCGCAACAAACAGGGCGACGCCTTCGGAGCCGACGTCAATCGCGCCGCCCGCATCATGTCCGCCGCGGACGCGACCTCGGGCGAGTTCCTGGTGTCGGACGCCGTGCAAGTGATCGTGCGCGACCGACTACCGGACGCGCATTTCGAGCCGCACGAACCGATCCTCGCCAAGGGCGTCGGCAGCCTGGTCGTCTTCGCGGCCGTCGCCACCGGCCAACCCTCGCGGCCACCGGTGAGCCCGCACGTGGGAGCGGCAAGCGCGAAACCCGGCAGGCTTCCGCCGCCTCCGCCGCGGCGCAATCGGCCCCGAATCGGCCCGGCCGCTGCCTTCACCGTCCTGCTGATGCTCGCCGGACTGGCTGGGGGCGTGTGGTATTGGCGCGGCATGGCACGGAAGACGCTGCCGCAGAACATCGGCGATCGCAGCGGCAAACCAACGGATGTGATGAGGCCGATCGCGGTCATGGAATTCGAGAATCAGCGTGCGGACGATTCGAAGGACGACTGGTACGCCAAGGCGCTGCAAGCCGCGTTCAACACCGAGCTGAGTAAGATCCCGACGCTGCCGGTGGTCGCTCCCGAGCTGATTCAGCAAGTCGCGAAGGAAACCAGCCTCGATCGCATGGCAGCGGCCAAGAAACTGGGGGTCACCCGGTTCGTGACCGGTTCGTTTGCGGTGGTCGGCGACTCCATCCGCATCGACGCGCGCATCGTCCAAACGACCACCGGCATCCAGGAGGCGGCGGAAAACATCGAAGGGCGTCAAGACGAGTTCTTCGCCCTGCAGAAAAGCCTTACCCTGGCCACGCTCGAACACTTTCGGGTCCGACTCACCAAGAGCGAAGCCGAGTCGTTCAAGCAAACGACCAACTCGCGTCTCGACAAGTACAAGATGCTGCTGGACGCCGAAGGCGTGACGAAGGGCAAGAGCGGCGGTGAACCGGAAACCAAGGCGTCCGATGCCCAGGCCTTTGGCAGTGCCGGGAGAGAAGTCATCGGAACCTTCGCCGCCGCGCGCGTGTGGTCGTGGGTGCTCCCAGCGCCGGCGGTCGCATTGGCGCAGGCGCCGCTGGAAGCCGCCGCGCGCGAGGTCCTTGAGGAGTATCGCCGTGCGCACGAGCGCGGCGACCTCGATCAGCTCGCGAGCCTGTATGTCAACTTCCCGGCTGCTCAGCGACAGAAAATCGATGCGTATTTGAAGGGGATCACTGACCTGCACGTGGAGCTGGCCGACGTGAAGATCCAGCCGCGGGAGCACGACATCGCCGTTTCCTATATCCGGCGCGACAAATTCGTCGACAAAGAAACGGGCGAACCCGTCACCCTCGAAGTGCGCCTCACCAAGTTCCTGGTGCAGGATGGCGCCAAGTGGAAGTTCGCCGAGGGATCGTGAGATGTCGCGTGCGTGGCGTTTGCTGAACCGACCCTTGTCATGAGCAAGGTGGCCGGCGGTCATCGGCGCGCGATAGAAGTAAGGGGGCGGGAGAACATGCCGAACCGGTGTCGAGGATACTGGCTTGTGGTATCCATGGCGGCTCTTGTCTTGTTCGGGTTGCCGCTCAGTGTAGTGCCGCGAGCCAACGCCGCCGGGAATTCCAACCAGTTCGGTGGCCAAGATCGCGCCGCGGCCGCGGCGCAGATGATCGTGCTCGGCGTCCAGCAGGGCATTTCGTCCCTGCCGCCGACCTCGGGCCAGTCGTTTGCGTACCAATTCGATCCGGCGTCGGACACCTACGTCCGCAGTGAGCAGTTGGGACCGACCTCGTTCCGCTCGCCGCAGACCGTCGGGCCCGGGAAGTTCAGCTTCCGCTTGGCGACGTCCTACTTCGAGCTCGCGGACACCAAGGCGCCGATCCCTTACCTCGTGAGTTCGCCGCCCGGCACCGCGCTCGGGGTCGGCGCTTTGGGCCTGCAGGCGGATGCGAAAGTGGCGCTCGTCAACCTCTCCGCCAACTACGGCTTTACCAACCGCGTCGAAGTGACGATGAACCTGCCGGTCGTCGTCGTCGATGCAAGCGCCAAGCAGATCTTCAGCACCAGCCAGCCCACCGGGCCGCCGCAGCAGGCGCCGTTCAGTGGAACTCCCATCGTGACGGATTCTACGGGCAAGCCAGATCTGGCGGCGAGCGTCGGGTTGCTGAACCAAGCCATTCAGGCCGGTGCCCTCCATCTGCGCAAAGAATCATTGAGTGCTCTGGGCTTCAGCTTCAACGATGGCACCCACGTCGGCGTCGGGCGCATTAGCCTAGGTGTGAAGGGTGTGCTCTACGCTGACAAGATCGTCCAGCTCGCCGCCGCTCCCGAGTTCTACTTCCCCAGTCCCAACCAGGGCGAGTTTGCGGGCTCGGACAGTGCGGCGATCCTGCCGCGCCTGGTGGCGGCGTTCAGGTTGGCCGATGCCGTCAGGTTGCACATCGACGCCGGGTACGACTACGACTTCGACAAGGACGAGCTGCGGCGGTTCGTGTGGAATCTCGGGCCGTCGCTGGCACTGGGCCGGGCGACCGTGGATGCCGGGGTGGGGGGCTCGAAGTTCAATACCGGGATCAAATGGACCCCGACCACCGCGCCCTTTGTCGACAACTCAGGCAACCCCGGCTCGATTCGGGCGTTGGGCGACAACCGGCTGGGCAGCAACTTCATCGACGCGCTGGGCGCGGTGAAGGTGCGGCTGGGGACCAAGTCGGTGCTCAGCGGAGCCGTCAACGTCCCGTTGAACAACGAAGGCTTCCGCGCCGCCGCCGTCGGCACGCTGGCGGTCGAGCTGCATTTGTAGACCACGGCCGACGCGCGCCCCGTGCCGCGGCGGTAGAGTTCCTGGCTTTTACCTTGTCAACGGCATAGAAGCGTCCTGGTTTCCGACGGCCCAAACGGCCATGACCTGCGAACCACGGTGGAGACGCCCACACGAAAGAGTCGACGATCCCGGCGTCGCTTCCCAGGGTCGCACTGTTGCGATGGGAGGGCGAACGATGACGCACACGCGCAGGTGTCTCACGGGTGAAGAGAGCAAACCCGGAAGGTGGCGGGTGGCGCTCGCCGGTCTCGGTATGACGGGGGACGGGTTTGCTCAAGCCGACGTCAGTCTCGTCTTTGGAGACCCAACTGCTTTCCCCGTCGCCGCCACCGCGGCGCCCGAGGCAAGCGGCAGCGCGGCTTTCGATGGAACGAACTTTCTCGTCGGCATTCAGACGCAAACTACAGTTGGCGCGCAGCTCGTGTCGCCAGCGGGTGTGACGCTCGGTCCTCTGATCACAACCAATCGCAGCGGTAATGAGCCGGTGCTCGCTTTCAATGGGACCAATTACCTGTTGGCATGGGCGACGCTCGATGCAAGTCCCTTTGCCTACGGGCAGTTGGTGAGTCCGTCGGGAACTACCGTCGGCTCCCCGTTTCAAATCAGCCAATCCAACACCGTCATCCTTACCGGAGTGCAATGGTCGTTGGGCGGCATTGCCTCGGACGGGACGAACTACCTGGTGGTGTGGACCGATTCACGGCTTTCCCCGGACAAATATATCTACGGGCGCGTGGTTGCGGACTCCGGGAGCCCCGTCGGAAGCGACATCATGATCAGCGAGAGCCCCGGCGCGGAAGCCCAAGTCGCCTTCGACGGCAACAACTACCTCGTCGTCTGGCACGGCGAAGACTCCAACAGCTCCTTGGTGATGGGAAGATTCATGGACCGAGCGGGGGCACTGGTTAGCGCCGAATTCGTTGTGAAAAATGGCCCGGCTCCGAGCGACAATCCCAACGCCGTCGCGTTCGGCCGAACCAACTACCTTGTGGTGTGGCCGGACGAGGTGGACTCGAGCAGCCACCAGTGGAACATTTTCGGGCAATTGGTGACGCCTTCCGGCGCCCTCACCGGAGAGGTGCTCCAGATCACCAGCGAGCCCGGGGAGCAGTTTTACCCAACCCTCGCCTTCGACGGTCGCAACTACCTGGCGACCTGGACGAACTTTACGTGCAACGTGTCTGCGGGCGAGACGTGCGGAGATGTGCACGGCCAATACCTGAGTCAGTGCGGCACGCCGATAGGCGCTGCATTCCCATAGGCGCGGGAGCTGGCACCCAAATGATCTCGCCGGTGGCGTTCGGTGCCGGTCAGTACCTGGTGGTGTGGAATAGTGATGCCACCATCAGCCACAGCGGGATCACCGGCGGCGATGTGTACGGGACGTTCCTCGCGCCGGTGCCACTGGCCTGCGCCGGTGACTGCGGCGGCGACGGCCAAGTCACCATCGATGACATCCTCACCATAGTGAACATCGCGCTGGGCAACACCACCCTTTGCGCGTGCGAAGCGGGCGACGTCAATGGCGACGGCCAAATCACCGTCGATGAGATCCTGACGGCGGTGAACAACGCGCTCAACGGGTGCGTGCAAGGGCCGTGAGGAGTGAGGGCCTGAACACCTCACGCTGCGTGGCGGCGGCGCTCGAGCTTGCGCAGCCGTTTCTCGTGGTCCGCTCAGTCGCGGTCGGCGCGGGCGTAGTAGCGGCTGAACTCGGTCAAGAACGACAGCGATTCCATCGACCGCATGCGGTCAAGGAAGACCTTGCCGATCAGATGATCGCATTCGTGCTGCACCACCCGGGCGTAGAAATCCTTGGCGACGTAATTGAGCTTGTTGCCGGCACGATCGTAAGCCTCGACGCGCACGAGCGTATAGCGCGGCACTTTGCCGCGCAGGTCCGGAAGGCTCAGGCAACCCTCCCAGTCCTCGTCCGTGTGCTGTGACAGCGGCGTGATCTTCGGATTGATGAGCACCGTCAGTGGAATGGTTTCCGCGTCCGGATAGCGTGGATTGCCGTCGACTTGAAAGGTCAGAATCTGCTGCGAGACATGCACCTGAGGCGCCGCCAATCCGGCACCGTCGTACTCGATCATGGTCTCGATCAAATCGTCGATGAAGCGCTGGACCTGTGGGGAGCCGATTGCTTCCGGCGGCACCGGTTCCGCCACCTTTCGCAATACGGGATTGCCCAAACGCGCAACCTTGAGAATGGCCATCGGATAATCCCGTAGCGGAGCAGCAGGCAGTTTTCCAGGGTTTAGAGGGCAGCTTTCAGCTGTCAGCGTTCAGCTTTCAGCCAAGAGCATGGCTTACTCACCAGCTGGAGTAGGTTGCTGACAGCTGATCGCTGACGGCTGCCCCTACGCGTCTTCGGTCTCGCCGAAGCTGACGTCGTCCGGGGCAGCACGGCTCTCGAAGCGAGTATACTCCGAGATGAACGTCAGGGGTATCACGCCGGTCGGGCCGTTGCGTTGCTTCGCCAGGATCAGCTCCGCCTCACCTTCGTCGGCATTCTTGTCGTACACGATCGGGCGGTAGAGGAACCCGATCACGTCGGCGTCCTGCTCGATGGCGCCCGATTCGCGCAGGTCGGCCATGATCGGCCGCTTGTCGGCCCGCGTCTCGACCTGCCGGTTCAGCTGCGAGAGGGCGACGATGGGGACGTTGAGTTCCTTGGCCAGCGCCTTGAGCGAACGCGAGATGTTCGAAATCTCCTGCTCGCGGTTGTCCGCGCGCTCATGGCCGCGCATCAGCTGCAGATAGTCGACAATCACCAGCCCGAGGTTCGCTTCACGTTCACGTTTCAAGCGCCGCGCCTTGGCGCGCAACTCGAGCGCGCTCAACCCCGGTGTGTCGTCGATGAAGATGTGCGATTCGGAGAGCCGGCTGGCGGCCTTCGCCAGCTCCGGAAAAGCAGTGGCCGGGACGTAGCCTGTGCGCACCTTGGACTGGTCGACCCGGGCTTCGGAGCACAGCATGCGCAACCCGAGCTGCTCCTTCGACATTTCGAGCGAGAAGAGGGCGACCCCTTGCTTGCCGGTGATGCCGACGTGCTGCGCGATGTTCAGCGCGAAGGCCGTCTTGCCCATGCTCGGCCGGCCCGCCACGATGATCAGGTCGGAGGGCTGCAGCCCGGCCGTCAACCGGTCGAGATCTTTGAAGCCGGTGGACACACCGGTGACCAACTCCTTGCGTTCGTACATCTGCTCGATGGAACCCATGGTGCTAAGCATGATGTCGCGCAGATGAAAGAAGGCCGGCCGGATCCTGCGTTCGGAAATGGCGAAGATCTGCTGTTCCGCTTGGTCGAGGAACCCGTCGACGTCGGCGCCGGACTCGAACGCCCCGCGGGCGATCTCGGTGGCGGTATCGATGAGGCTGCGCAGCACCGATTTCTGATGCACGATGCGGGAGTAGTAGGCGACGTTGGCAGACGTCGGTACCTTGTCTGCCAGCTCGGCGAGGTAGGCTGCGCCGCCGATCTCCTGCAACTCGCCGCGCCCCTTCAGTGCCTCGGCCAACGTGATCAGGTCTACCGGCTCGTTGCGCTGGTTGAGGTCGATCATGGCGCGCATGATCTTGCGGTGCGCTTCACGGTAGAAGTCTTCCGGCGAGAGAATCTCCAGCGCCCGGTCGAGCGAGTTGTTGTCGAGCAGCACCCCGCCCAAGACCGACTCCTCCGCTTCAATGCTCTGCGGCGGCAGTTTGCGCAAGGTTTCTTCGATGGCGTCCATGTGGGAGCGCAAAGATATCAAAAGCGGCGGTCACGGAGCAAATAAGTTTCTGCGATGGGCACCCAAGTTCCAACGTAGCGCAGTTGCGCAGGCACTAGAACCTCTCCTCCGGCCCCTCTCCGACACGGGAAGGGGAGCGAAAAGCCGAGCCTTTCCCCCCCTTCCCTCGCAGGGAAGGGGGGCAGGGGGTTAGGTTTCAATGCGAGCGGCGTCAAACTAGGACTGCGATGGGCAGGCGCCGCTTGTAAGCCTCTGTCATTTTATGTCCTCGCCCGGTATCGTGGGTCAGTGAGGAGAACACGGCCCCTACATCGGAGACGCTTTGCTGCTATGGTGTACCTGCGGTGATCGCAGATGGACCTGGACTTCATCACTCGAGCCAATCCGGACTACGTGGACGGCTTGTACCGGCAGTTCCTGCGTGATCCGAGCTCGGTGGACGAGCAGTGGGCTATGTTCTTCGCCGGTTTCGAAGCCGCTGAGGGCGATGGCGCCCGCGCCGCCAAGCTCGAGATCGAGATCGCCCCAGCGGGGATTGCCCGGCTGGAGCCTGCCCCGAGCGAGCCCCCCGCGACGGGGATTGTTCCCGCTGCCCAGTGGGGTCTCGGTGTGTTTGAGTTGGTCCACCATTACCGCGAGTTCGGGCACTTGATTGCCAACCTCGATCCGCTCGGCCACAACCAGTCCAGCCATCCGCTGCTGGAGCCGAAGGAGTTCGGCTTCACCGCAGCCGATCTCGACCGCGCGGTGGAATGCACCAGTTTCTTGGGTTGCCGGCGAGCAACCATCCGCGAACTGGTGACGCTCTTGCGCGCCACCTATTGCGGCACCTTCGCCGTCGAGTACATGGACATCGCCGACAAGGCACAACTCGATTGGCTCCAGGAGCATATGGAGCCTGCGCTCAACAAGCCGGAGCTGACCGCGGAGGCGCGCAAGCATATCCTCTCGCGCCTCATCGCCGCCGAGGGCTTCGAGCACTTCCTGCACACCAAATATGTCGGCCAGAAGCGCTTCTCCTTGGAAGGAGCCGAGTCGCTCATCCCCCTGCTCGACACGCTGATCGAAGAAGCCGGCAAGACCGGCGTGGAACAGATCATCATGGGCATGGCGCACCGCGGCCGCCTGAATGTTCTCGCCAACATTCTGCACAAGCCGTATGCGCTGATCTTCGCGGAGTTCGAGGGCACCTTCCTGCCACCCAACGTCCAGGGCGACGGCGACGTGAAATACCATCTCGGCTACGCCTACGACCACACCACCGAGAGCGGCCAGACGATCCACTTGTCGCTGTGCTCGAACCCGAGTCACCTCGAGGCCATCGATCCGGTGGTCGAAGGCATCGTGCGCGCCAAGCAGTACTATCTCAAAGATTACGAACGCAGTCGGGTGGTGCCGGTGCTGATCCACGGTGACGCCGCCTTCACCGGGCAGGGGATCGTTTCCGAGACGCTCGCCCTCTCCGAGCTGGAGGCCTACCGCACCGGCGGCACGATCCACATCATCGTGAACAACCAGATCGGCTTCACCGAATCGCCCCCGGAATATCGCTTTACGAGATATCCGAGTGACATCACCAAGATCATCCAGGCGCCGGTGTTCCACATCAACGGCGACGATCCCGAGGCGGCCATCCAGGCGGCGCGCCTGGCGGTGGCTTTTCGCCAGAGGTTCAAGAAGGATGTGGTCATCGATCTGGTGTGCTACCGGCGTCACGGCCACAACGAAGGTGACGACCCGACCTTCACTCAGCCGCTGATGTACAAGGAGATCGCTGCGCACCGCAGCGTACGCGACCTGTATGCCGAGCGCTTGCAGTCCGAGGGCGTGATCGGAGCCGAGGAAGTCGCGGCAGCGGGTACAGCACTCCGCGAGGTCTTCGATGATGCTCTAAATTATGCTCGCGACTTCATGCCGCGCATGCAAGTGTTCGCGCTGGACGGCGCCTGGAAGGGCCTGCAGTGGGCCGGCGACGACTGGAGCGCGCACACAGCCGTCCCGCGGGAGATGCTTGAGCGCGTGATGCAAGGCCTCGAGCGCGTGCCCCAGGGCTTCACCGTGCACCCCAAGGTCAAGCGCCTGCTGGCGCAGCGCGCCGAGATGCTGGGCCGCGAAGGCGAGATCGACTGGGCCGGCGCCGAAATGCTCGCCTTCGGTACGCTGCTCCTCGAAGGCACCAAGATCCGGCTGAGCGGACAGGACTCGGGCCGCGGCACGTTCAGCCAGCGACATGCGGAGTTGTTCGACATCAACACCAACGAGCGCTACGTGCCGCTCGACCACCTCAGCCCGGAACAGGGCCGCTTCGTTGTTATCGGCGGCATGCTCTCCGAAGAGGCCGTGCTCGGCTTCGAATGGGGCTTCAGCTCCGCCGACCCACGCAATCTGGTGGTTTGGGAGGCGCAGTTCGGCGACTTCGCCAACAATGCGCAGGTTATCATCGACCAGTTCATTGCTTCTTCGGAATCGAAGTGGCAGCGCATGAGCGGTATCGTGCTGTTGCTGCCGCACGCATACGAGGGGCAGGGGCCGGAACACTCCGGCGCCCGCTTGGAGCGATTCATGCAACTCTGCGCCGAGGACAACATGCAAATCTGCAACTTGACGACGCCGGCGCAGTACTTTCACGCTCTGCGGCGGCAAATGCATCGCCAATTCCGCAAGCCGCTCATTGTCATGTCCCCGAAAAGTCTGCTGCGCCACAAGCTGGCGGTGTCCTCGCCGCATGACCTTAGCGACGGCAGCTTCCAGATGGTGCTCGGCGAGGGCGACCCGATGGATGCGGCGAAGGTGCGCCGTGTGCTGCTCTGCAGCGGCAGAGTGTACTACGAGCTGCTGGTGGCGCGCCGCGAGCGTGACATCGACGATATCGCCATCGTTCGAGTCGAGCAGCTCTATCCCTTCCCGGGACGGGAAATCACCGCCGCGCTGCAGCCGTACGTTTCGGCGCGCGAGGTGCTCTGGGTGCAAGAGGAGCCGTGGAACATGGGCGCCTGGCACGATATGCGTCGTCGCTTACGCCGCATCCTTCCACCAGGCCGCTTCATCGGATACGCCGGCCGCCCCGCCGCGGCCAGTCCGGCGACAGGCTTGTACAAGGTGCACCAGACTGAAGAAACGGATCTCATCAACAACGCCCTGAGGAAGTCCTATGTCCGTTGATGTGCGTATACCAACACTCGGTGAATCAGTAAACGAAGGAGTGATCGCTCGCTGGATGAAAGCGGACGGCGCGGCGGTCAAAGTCGATGAGCCGCTGCTCGAACTGGAAACCGACAAGGCGAGTGTGGAGATCCCGGCCGAACGTCAGGGTGTGCTGAAGATTCTCAAACCCGAAGGCACCAAGGTGCGGGTCGGAGAGGTGGTCGCACGCATCGAAGAGGGCGCAGCCGCACGGCCCATGCCGCCTCCAGCAACGCCCCGGGAGGCCGGAGCACAACCAGCCGCGCCGGCGCCCGAAAAGAAGCCCGCCGAAGAAATGTCACCCACCAGCGCCGTTCTCAGCCCGGCCGTGCGCCGCCTCGTCGAGGAACACAAACTCGATCCGCGCACCATCAAGGCCTCGGGGCGCGGCGGCAGGCTGACCAAAGAGGACGTGCTCGCGCATCTCGAGGCGGTTGGCGCAACAGCGCAGGAAGAAAAAACAACTTCTGAGCCCACGGCCCTGAGCCCTCAGGACGTGGCCGCGCCCGCTCCTCCGCCCCCACGACCCACGCCGGCAGCCGCCGATGAAGAGGAGCGGGTGCCGATGACGTACCTGCGCCAACGCATCGCCGAACGTCTGGTGGAAGCGCAGCGCACGGCGGCCGTCCTCACCACCTTCAACGAGGTCGACATGAGCGCGGTGATGGAGTTGCGAGCGCGCTACAAGGCTCGGTTCAGCGAGGTGCACGGCGTCTCGCTTGGGCTCATGTCCTTCTTCGCCCGTGCCTGTATCGGGGCGCTGCAAGACCTGCCGATCGTGAACGCTCAAATCGACGGCGCCGACATCGTCTACCACAAGCACGTCCATCTCGGGATCGCGGTTGGCACCGAGCGGGGCCTCGTAGTCCCGATCATCCACCACGCCGACCTGATGTCGTTCGCCGAGATCGAGAAAGAGATCGAACGGCTGGCGGGCCTGGCCCGGCAGCACAAGCTCAGCATTCACGATCTCAGCGGCGGCACGTTCACCATCTCCAACGGCGGCGTGTACGGCTCGCTGCTGTCGACGCCGATCCTCAATCCACCGCAGAGCGCGATCCTCGGCATGCACAAAATCGAAAAGCGGCCGCTCGTCGTCAATGATCAGGTAGTCGTCCGCGCCATGATGTACCTGGCGCTCTCCTACGATCACCGGCTGGTCGACGGCGAACAGGCGGTGACGTTTCTGGTGCGGATCAAGGAACGCGTCGAAGATCCGACGCGCATGATGTTCGGCGTCTGAACCGAGAGCACGAGCGCAAACAGGTTCCTTCTCCCTCCGGGAGAGTGTCAGGGTGAGGGGGTAAAATGACTCCGCGACCGCCAGTACTTAGCAATCAGAACCCTTCAACAGAGATCAGGACAGGCCCAGGAGCCAGCACGGATTTCGACCTCATCGTCATCGGCGCCGGACCGGGCGGCTACGTTGCCGCCATCCGTGCCGCGCAACTCGGGATGCGGGTTGGCTGCGTTGAAAGAGCAGCCACGCTCGGCGGCACCTGCCTCAACGTCGGCTGCATCCCCAGCAAGGCACTGCTCGACTCCAGCGAGCAGTACCACACCGTTCGCCATGGCTTGGCCGCGCACGGCATCAAGGTCGGCAGCGTGGAGATCGACCTGGCAGCCATGATGGCGCGGAAGGAACGCGTGGTGAAGGTGCTGACGCAGGGCGTGGCTGGGCTGTTTCGCAAGAACAAGGTCGAACGGTTCACCGGCACCGCTCGCATCACTGCCGCCGATGCTGTCGAGGTTGCAAATGGCGCCGGGCGCCAGACTCTTCGTGGCCGCCGCATTCTCATTGCCACCGGCAGCGCTCCAATGGAGTTGCCGGGGCTCCCGTTCGATGGGAGGTCTATCGTTTCGTCGACTGAGGCGCTGAGCTTTTCGCAGGTGCCGCCGCGGCTCTTGATCGTTGGCGCCGGTGCCATCGGTTTGGAGCTCGGTTCGGTGTGGAACCGGCTCGGATCGCAGGTACTGTTTGTGGAATTCATGGATCGCATCGTGCCCGGCATGGATCGTGGGATGGGCGAGCAACTGAGGAAGTCCTTGGAGAAACAAGGCATGACCTTCCGCTTGCGCACCACGGCGCGGCAGGCGGCCGTGAGTGACGGCAAAGTGCGTGTGACGTTGGAATCGGAGGGCAAGACGAGCGAGGAGGAGTGCGACGTGGTGCTGGTTGCCGTCGGGCGGCGGCCGTTTAGCGAGGCGCTAGCGGCGCGCGACGTTGGAGTCCAGTTTGACGACCACGGGCGGATCACCGTTGACGCGCACTACCAGACAAGCGTTCCCGGCGTGTACGCCATCGGCGACGTGATCACCGGCCCGATGCTGGCGCACAAGGCTTCGGAGGAAGGCATTGCGGCGGTGGAAAGCATGGCCGGGCAATCCGGGCACGTGAATTACGACGCCATCCCCAATGTGGTTTACACCTGGCCCGAGCTGGCCAGCGTCGGCATGACCGAGGAGCAGGCACGCAGTCAGGAGATGCAGTTTCGCGTCGGCACGTTCCCGTTCATGGCCAACGGCCGCGCCCGCTGCATGAACGAAACCGAAGGGGGGGTGAAAATCCTCGCGGACGCCAAGACCGACCGCATCCTGGGCATCCACATCCTAGGCGCGCGTGCTTCCGACATTATCGCCGAAGCGGCTGTGGCGATGGAGTTCGGGGCCAGTGCCGAGGACATCGCGCGCTCGGCGCACGCGCACCCAACGCTCCCCGAGGCGGTGAAGGAAGCGGCGCTCGCCGTAAACGGGCGCGCGTTGCACATCTGATTCGCCCAGGGGACCTCCCGTAGGCTTCGGCGGCAGAGAGTCGCCGCTCCCGAACGCCGCAGACCGGCGCTTTCCAACCGCCCGTTAGGCTAGAGCCCGTGCTCGAGCGAGCGCTGGGTGAACGTGTCGTCTCCGAAACCGGGGTCGTACGTGATCTCGCTGAAGTCGGCCACGGTATGACTCCCACCCTGTTCGTTCATCATTTCCATGCGAAAGGCCGTCGGAATCGCCCCGACAGTGCGGATATCACGAAGGGTGAGCGATTTTTCCAGCCGGCCGCCCTTATCGTACATCTGGAACTTCACCATCACGAGATCGTCGGCCGTTAGCCAGGTGAGGATCTTGCTGTACGTGAGGTCCTTCCCGGTCGGGGTGAACTCGATGACATGGCTGGGGCGGCCATCCAGTACCTCGTCGCGCAGCAAGACGGCACGGGCATCCGCGTCAGTCCAATCGGTGATGTCCCCGATTATGGCCAGATCGTCGTAACTGAAATCCGTCCCCATGAAGCTCTCGTGCTTGGCGCCCGCGCTGATTTGTCGGACGCGCTTCAGCTCGGGAAGATACAACCATTGCTCATCTTTCCCGTGTGGGTCGGCCCACTGCAGGAAGCCAACGCCTTTGACCTCCGGCGGCGATTCGAAGAACAGGATCGTGCGGCTGCGGTCCTCAGGATACTTCTTGGACTTGATGACGAGCTCGCGATTCCGCTCGCCGCCCCGACGGTCGACGATGCGCAGCTTCAAACGCTGCAGCCGATCGTTCCACTTGCGTGTGGTCTCGGCCAACAGTCGCGTCTGGTCGAGCAGCTCGCGCGCGGTTGTCGCCGCTGCGGCAGGCGCGGCGACGCACGCGAGGAGCATCAGGAAACCAAAGGTTCTGCGCATGTGACGTTCCTCCTATGTCATGATGTCGGCGAGGCCGGCCTCGTGACCGCCGGCGGTCAACCCACCGCCGCATTCCCACAGGCTGCGAGCTTATTCGCACCTCCCGACTTCTTGCCGAATTTCACAGCTTGTACTCGAGCCGGACGAAGCCTTCGTCGTTGCGCCGATATTGACCGATTAACGAACCGGCGCGTCCCGCAATGAACAAGTAACCGACCTGGGCATTCAAGTTGTCTGTAAGGCGGTACAGAAGCGTGGGGCGGATGAGCGTGTAATCGCTTTCAATTGCATGCATGCCGATCAGCTGCGTTTGCAATCGGTCCGCCAGAAAGCTCTTGCGCAAGTTGGCAAGCAGCCGCGTCTCGACGTTTTTGATCAATAGGTCCACGTCGTTGTGCAATACATCGGTTTGGTTCACCTGCAGGAGCAGGAGGTAGCCTTCGTAGACGTAATCGACCCCGAGGCCCCACTCGGCGGCGGAATGGATGACGGTGGCGGGAGGCAGCAGCACTGTTGCCTGGCCGGCGCCCTGGGTGAGTGCCGTCAAGGCATTCTTGATTTCGCCGGCGAGGGCTTGCGGATTCGTCACCAAGTCCCGCAGGTCGCGGGGGAAGGGGCGCCCGCTGACAAAAGCCCCCTCCCCGCGCACGGTGAAGCGATCAAACGCGTATGCGAAGTCCGCCCCCCATGAGTCGATCCGGTGGAATTCGGGCGACAGGGTCGTGGCGCCGGACAAATCCTTCACGTGAAACGGATTGGCAAGGCTCGGATCGGGCTGGCCGAAAACCTGCGCCGTCAAATTGAACCCCGGCTCGATGTCGAAGCCGTGAAAGTAATACAGCGCCAGATCGACGTCGCGGATGAGCGCCGAGTAACGCACACCGACCGTGCTGTCATTCAGACGCGTCGCCGGCGGCGCCACGTTGCGCACGCGGAAAGCGAGCGGCACATTGAACCCCGGACTGGGGCTCCCGTCGGGCAGAGTGATGAGGCCCGGCGGCACGAAGAAGTTGGGCGTCGGCACACCCGCCGGGGGAAACCAGCGTTCCGCATCGCAATGCGAGGCGTTGCCCTGGACATCACACGTCGCCAAAGGGAACCGAGGCGGCACATACTTCGGCACCCAAACGACGGTCAGACGGCTCTCCGGCGGGATGGCGGCGGTCTCCGGCAGATAATACGACGCCTGCAGGGCGGGCACACCGATCCGTTCTTCGGCTTCCTCTGCTAGGAACGGATCGAAGTAGGCGATGGGGTTGATCAAATTGTTCGGCTGCGTGCGGTCGAGCTTCCCCCAAGCCACCTTCTGGATGCCGAGGCGGAGATCGACGGAAGGGAGGACCATGCTGAGGTACGCTTCGTCGAACTCCACCGCGGGTGATATGTCCTGAAAGACGCCATTCCACGAGTAGACACCGGCGCGGTCGGCTTTCAGCGTCGGGCCGCCATTCGTCCCGACCGTCGTCGCATCGAATCGGACCCACTTGGCCAGCTCCACACCGACGTGCAGGCGTAACTCCTCCAGAGTCCGTTCGTGCTTGGTAGCCCCGTTCTCCTCGACGACTTCCCGGACGCGCAGGGTTCCGTCAAGATCAAGCGGCCGGCCGCCGACGGTCGTTTGCATCGGCCAGACGGCCGGGGCCGCTAACATCCAAACAACCACGACCAGCACCAACCAGATTCCTATCTTCGCCGGCATCCACCCTCTGGCCATCGTGTCCACGGTTCTGTCATTTCCTCCTGGTCAAGGCCTACGCGCCAGGTGCGAAGTCGCCCCACCCCGTGGCGCGGGCCGCAAACGCTTTTGGGCTTGAAACGTCGGACACGCTTTGCATAACTCAGCTGTCACTGTCAAGCGGAGAAAACCGTCCGTGAGAGACGACCAGCTGTCGCCGGCTCGCGCGGAGTCCTGCGGCCACCAAGCCAGTGACAGGCAGGATGGCAGATCGCGCTACTGTACCGAGGGGAATTTCGCGCCCACGGCCTTGATCATGGAGGGCGACGCCGTCAGCGTCGATGTGACGGCGTCATCGTGCGAGCGATTGGAAATCGGGCGCCTCGAGCTCGGCGAGCGTCGGATTCCACAATCCCTGCTTCCGCAGGATCCGGACATTGTGGACGTGAATTATGAGGGACAGCCCCAGGACATGCCCATCCTTGCCGTGGAAGAGCTTCACCGCTTCGCGCGGCACAGAGCGGAACTCTGCCCCCAGATCTGCGTACGCTTGGAGAAGATTCTTCCAGATTAACGCAAACCGCTGTGGGTTCCAGCTGACTGCCGCCGAGGGCTCTGGGGAGTGCTTCGCCAGCACTGCCACACGCTGCAAGAAGGCATCGGGAGTATAGAGCTTATTCAGTAGCCACTGTGTTCCATATTGCAGCTCATGAACTGTCATTTGCTTGGGAATGATATTGGTACCCGTGTATCCGTCTTCCTCATTGAGCGTCCGTAACCGGTGCTCAGCACGGAGGCGCCGTTCGAGGGGCGTGCCCTCCGGCGCCACCAACATGTTGACCAGTACCGCAGGAATGCCCGCCTGTTGAAGGAACTCCAGCTGCACGCGAAAGGAGTCCTTGGTGTCCGCATCGAAGCCGGTAATGATGCCAGCTTCAACCGAGATACCTCGTCGCTGGAAGGCGCGGATGTCAGCGATCAGATCGGGTCGCAGGTTCTGCTGCTTTCTTACCTGGCGCAGCGCTTCGTGGTTGGGCGTCTCGATCCCAATGAAAGCCTGCCTGATACCCGCTTCGGCAGCGAGGTCCAGCAGCCCGGGATCACGCGCAGCGTCGATCGACACCTGGGCTGCAAAGGTGACGCGTTCGGGCTTACCGCGGTTCCACTGGCGAATGGCTTCCAAGATGCCCTTGGCGTGCTTGCGGTGGGCGGTCAGGTTGTCATCCGCCAGAAAGCCCTCGCGGTAGCCGAGCTGATAGAGTTGCTCGATCTCGGCGACTACGCGCTCGGGTCTCTTGTATCGCTGCCGGCGGCCGAGGTAGACGATCACATCGCAGAACTCGCATTCGAAGGGGCAGCCGCGACTCGTCTGGACGATCCCCACCCAGTACGCTCCACGCTTGACCTTGCCCATTGCCGGGAGCGGCGAGTGGTTGAGGTCGACCGGATTCCGCTCCCGGTACTCCGACTTCCAGGAGCCGGCACGGAGATCCGATAGAAACTGAGGCCAGGTCCGTTCGGCCTCGCCGATGAAGAGAATGTCGGCATGGGGACGCACGGTACTGGATGACAGGGTGGCGTACGGGCCGCCGATGGCCACTAGGTTCCCATGCTGGCGGAACACGTCCGCCAGCTTGAGCATACGATCCCTGTGCGTGATGTAGCCGGTGATGCCGACCACGCCCCAGCGTTCGCTCAAATACGGCTCAATGCTTTCGAGCTGCTCGTCTACGATAGTGACGTTGACATCACTGGGGGCCAAGGCCGCCAATGTAGGCAGCGCGATGTTGGGCGTGTACGCCGCACAACCGGTGATGTCGGCGGTCTCATTCATGGAGTACAGCGACGGCTTCTGGCCCGGGCTCACCAACAAAACTCGCACCGCGTACTCCTGAGTTGACACTGCACCTAGTGCCCCTCTGAGCCAAGATCAACGAAATCGGCGCGAGACCTCACGCTGCCGTAGCCGATTTGCCAGGCGGAACGAAGCTCAAGGGCCCGAAGATCGAGTCGCGGGAATACCATCAAGACGATGCGACCTTGCGAGCACGTGCGTAGCGGAGCGGGCGCGACTCCATCTCCGTATGTGCTTCAGGTGGAGTGGATCGACCGCCCGCGTCGCACGGCGGCAGATTGACGCAAAAGCTGCTTCCGTGGCCCTCGCGGCTGTCAACAGTGATAGAGCCACCGTGCTCGCTAACGATTTGATGAGCGATGGCCAAACCCAGACCCGTCCCCTTGCCCTTCGTGGTGAAAAAGGGGTCGAAGATGTGTTCGAGCTGGTCTGGTGGGATACCGACGCCCGTGTCTTGGATCTCAATTTGACCGAAGGCGCCATTTTGATGATCGACGCAGCGAGTGGAGATTGCGACGACGCCGCCGGGTCGGGTCGCCTGAATCGCGTTCAGGACCAAATTGATCAACACCTGCTTGATTTGGTCGCCGTCGGCATTGACGAGCGGAACATTTGCCGAAAGCGCGCGCGTCAGGGTCAGATTGTGTTTTCGCGCTTCCGGTTCGAGCAGCGTCGCCACGCGCTCCACCAGCTCGTTGAGATTCACGGCGGCCAAGGAAGGAGTGCTGGAGCGAGCGAAGGACAGCAATTCCGTGATCAGGTCGGAGATACGTTTGACCTCATTAGCGGTCATGCCGAGGAAAGTGGTGAAGAACTCCTGGTCATGCAGTCGCTGCGGGGCCAGTTGGAAAAACGTCTGGATCGATACCAGCGGATTCCGCACCTCGTGCGCGATGCCGGCTGCCAGCGTGCCTAGTGCGGACAAGCGGTCCGCGCGGCGGATGATGTCTTGTGACTTCTTCAGCTCCTCGTACAGCCGTGCGTTTTCGAGCGCGACCGAAGCTTCAGCGGCGAGGGTCTCGAGCAAATCGAGGTCCTCCGCAGAGAAGGCTTCGAGGTTTCGCTTACCGCCCAGGCCGATGAACCCAAGAAGCTTCTCACCGAGGATCAGCGGGATGCAAACCTCCCAGCCGTTACGGCGGCAGAGCTCGCTTACGGCTGTGCGCGCCGCCACGTCGGTGCCGGCCACCAGTTCCTCACGCAGCACGACTTCCCGGCTGTGTGCCAGGGAGCGCACGAACTCATCGCTTTCGGCAAACTCGGCCTGCGCCGAATTCTCACCGAGCTGGTAGCGCACCGAATATGTTTGCCTCATGTCGTCCCGCAGCCAAACGCCGACCCGGCTCACGTGCAGTGTGTAACTCAGGGTCGAGGCGATCTCGCGGATGAGCTTCTCGTGTTCCAAGATCCGAACGATGGAGCGAGCGAAACTACCGAGTGCGGTACGGTATTCGCTCTTCTCGCGGAAGAAGGTCTGCTGAATCCGGGACTGCGCTTGAATCCGAAGGACAGGGAACAGCACTGCGATGGCCACGAACATCAACAGCACGGCAAACGAGAAATCCGGTTGCACGTGGCCGAAGGCGAGCCGTTGTAACCACACCATGAGCGCGAAGGCTGGCCCGATGAGAATGCAAGCCACTGCGGCGTAGGCTACCCCTTTGCTCACGACGACATCGATGTCCATCAACCGGTGGCGCGCGATTGCGTAGGCGATGATCGCCGCGTACAGCGCGCTGCCAAAATGACCGAGTGGGTAGATCGGAACGCCGAAGATCGGCAGGAAGTTGGTCAACCCCGTGGGAAGGACGGCGGCAGCCAACAACCAAAACCGTACTTGCAGCTTGCGCCGCGGGGAGGTCGTGGTGTGGTAGTGATGGATGAGCACGCCTAGCGCCAAGGTGCATTGGATGACCGCTGCGGCGATGAAGACGCCGTAGAGACGTGTGCCAACGGGGTAGAGGCCCCACGCGTAGTGCCGTGCGCCAGAAACGAGGAGCCCGAGCGCGTTGGCTACGATCAGCCCAGCGGAAACGGAATAGCTGCATCCGAGCAGCCAACGGGACAGCGATTTTGGGGTACCCGCAAGCGTGAGCGCGAGGTGCAGAACGGTAGCTGGCACGAGTATCGTGCCGGGCCTGAGGATACTGCCCCACCACAACGCGCGGCTGGGGTCGGGTATGGCGTAGAATACGAAGTTGTTCAGGTTCCAGAGTGCCAGCGCCACGCCCATCAGCACGAAAACCTGATTGAGGCGTGCGCGCCGGTCACGCGCGAGCACCAGGACGCCCAGCAACAGATTGAGCACGGCGGAGATCAGCGGGACGAGCCAGTGATACTTCATCGCGCGCTCGTGTCCTCACCAGCCGGCGCAGCGAAGGCCGCGTTCAGCAGATGGTTGGCGGCGGCGTAGCGCGCCGGCAGGTCGACCATGTGCAGCCGCATCAACAAGTGCGGTACCCCACCGAAGGGCAGGTAGGGAATATTCGGCGGGGTCAGCGCCTCGAACAGAATGGACTCGTACATCTTTTGTACGGTTGGCACCGCGCAGATGAAGATATCGTCAATGTTCTGCATCTGGCAGACATCGTAGAGGAGCCGAATCAGGCCCAGGTAAACCTGCATCGCCCGCGTGATGCGCCGAAACGGCGCAGCGATGCAAAGGCGCGTGGTTTCCCCCGGGGGGTGTCCCGGGCGGAGGAACGGCGTGAGATCGAGGCTGGTTTCCATTTCGAACGGCCGCCCCGTAGGGCCCAGCAGGCGGATCATTCCCACCGCCTCACCGGCTTCCGACATGGCGAGCAGATGAATCGCGCGCTCGTCTATGGGCCCCCACTCTACCGCCCGTGGTCCGTAGCCGAGCTCGTCGCCGTAAACCGCTTGCCGGAGCTGCAAGATTGCCTCGCGTCGGTGTGGCCCCGCAACCTCGAAGCACAAACGCCAGGATTCCACGGGGCAAATCGTATTATGCTCTGCTGTTGACTTCAAGGAGCACGTTGGACGATATTGTCACTCTCTCTTCGTCGAGAGTTATGATCCAAGAACCGGCTCAACAAGCGCCCTCGATAGAAGAAGTCAAAGCAACCCTGCGACGGCTCATCGGGGAGATCGGGGATTTGGACGCCGATTCGATCACCGATTCCTCCACGCTGGATGAAGATATTCCGCTGCCGTCGATCCAGTTCATCGAACTGCAAGTCGCCGTTGAAGACATTTTCGATATCCAGCTCGACCCGGTAGAGATCGTTGAGCGAAATACATTTGGGGCGATTGCTGCCCTAATCTGCGATAAGGTCCGTGCAAGTTGACTACCGTGAGTGCCGTGTGATTTTGCGATGAGAGAAGGCGTACGGGCCGTGCGGCGCGTGGTGATCACTGGGATAGGCCTCATTGGACCGACCGGAGTTGGGCTTCGGGCCTTCTGGGAGTCCCTGCTGGAAGGCCATTCAGGCATTGGCCGCATCTCCCGCTTCGACCCGAGCCCGTACCAGTGTCAGATTGGCGGCGAGGTACGTGACCGGAGTTACGAAGAGCTGCTGGATCCGCGCCAGCTCCGCACCACGACGCACGCCACACAGCTGGCCCTTGGGGCGGCCGAGCTGGGGCTTCGGGACGCGCGCCTCTCACCAACTTACTACGACCCGGCCCTCATCGGGGTCAGCATCGGCACCGCAATAGGTGGTTGGCGAGATCTCGCACAGCAACACGCTATCCTGCTTGAGCGCGGCGCCCGCCGCGTCAACCCTTTCATCGCCAACGGCACCCCGAATCATACCAGCGGCGTCGAACTTGCCGGCGCGTTCGGTGCGTGCGGAGGCCACTTCACCTTTTCGTGCGGCTGTCCGTCTAGTCTCCAGGCCATCGGCCACGCGGCAACCCTCGTTGCCACAGAAGAGTTGGACGTCTGCTTGGCGGGCGGTACGGAGAGCCCACTCACCCCAATGATCTTCGCCGGCATGGGCCGCACCCAGGAGCTGTGCACAATCAACGACGATCCGCAGCACGCCAGCCGGCCCTTCGACCGTGCCCACGCCGGCATCGTTCTCAGTGAAGGCGCCTGTATCTTGGTACTGGAGTCGGCCGAGCATGCCGCTCGACGAGGCGTGGCACCGTACGCGGAAGTCGTCGGTCACAGCTCATCCTGCGACGCCAAGGGTTTGTACAATTTCGACCCGAGCGGCGAAACCGGCGCACGGGCGATTCACCGACTCCTCCAGCGGACCGGTGTGCCTGCAACGGAGATTCACTACGTTTGCTCACACGCGAACTCATCCCCGGCATTCGACCGCAAAGAAACGGTCGTCATCAAGAAAGCCTTCGGCGAGTGCGCCGCGCGCCTGCCGGTCAGCTCGATCAAGGCCGTGCTAGGACACCTGTTCGGTGCCTCCGGCGCGTTCCAAGTGGCTGCGGCGGCCTTGGCCATCCGCAACCAAACTGTACCGCCGACCCACAACCTCGAAGTTCCGGACCCGAAATGCGATCTGGACTATGTGCCCCGACAGGCACGCCCGGCACACATTCGCAACGCGCTGGTCACCAGCTATGGGTACGGGGGCGTGAACTCGTACCTGCTGGTAACAGAGACTCACTGAAGCCGGGGAAGTGGCTGCTCACAGCAGCCGCGCCGTAGCAACGTGGTGAATCTGGTTCGTGCCCTCGAAGATCTGCATCAGCTCGGCATCGCACACAAGCTTCCGCCCGCCCTTCGAACATGCTCAAGGTGAGCGGACAGCGTTGTCGTAGGGACGTGCCGGTTAGCTCCGGTGGCGCAGGATACTACGAGGCGGCCTGACGGCGAAGCGCGTAGCCGAGGGGAGCCGATTCGGCGGCTGCAACTGACTGGCCTGCCAGGGCGGACACGACTTCCTCGACGTACGCCGGGAGATTGACGAAGACGGTTGTCCCCCAACCCTCGCGGCTCTCCACGGTAATGGAGCCGGCGTGTTCAGTGACGATCTGATGCGCGATGGGCAACCCCAACCCCGTTCCCTTGGCCTTCGTAGTGAAGAAAGGGTTGAAGATCTCTTCCAAGTGCTCCGGCGCGATGCCGGCCCCGGTATCGCGGACCTCCAACTGCACCAAATCCGCGTTGCCATTTCGCACCGTCCGGCTGCTGATCGATACCGCGCCTCCTGGCTCCGTGGCCTGAATGGCGTTGAGAATCAGGTTGATCAGCACCTGCTTGATCTGATCGCCGTCGGCGCACACGAGTGGGAGGGCCGGCGCCAACCCGCGGGTCAGCGTCAGCTTCCGGTTCTTGGCTTCCGGCTCTAGCAGCGTGACGACGCGCTCGACGGCTGCGTTGAGATCCAGCGGCCCGAACGCCGCTGTCGGCGAACGGGCAAACGACAAGAGTTCCGTGATCAGATTCGCAATCCGATTCACCTCACCGGCTGTAGTGTTCAGAAAGGTGGTGGAGAATTCGTGGTCATGCAGACGTTCCGGCGCCAACTGAAAGAAGGTCTGGATCGACACCAACGGGTTGCGGATTTCGTGGGCGATGCCGGCAGCCAAGGTGCCCAGGGCGGAGAGGCGGTCCGCGCGGCGGATTATATCCTGTGACTTCTTGAGTTCGTCATACAGACGGGCGTTTTCTAGAGCGATGGCTGCTTCCGCGGCTAGGGTGTTGAGCAACTCAAGATCACCGCTGGAGAAGAGCTCGAGGTTGCGCTTGCGTCCCAAGTTGACGAAGCCGACGAGCCTGCCGCTGATCGTCAACGGCATCGACACTTCCCAGGCGTTGACTCGGTAAGAATCGCGAATTGCGGCGAGCTCCGACGAAGCTGCTGCCGCCTCCAACTCCTCGCGGAGGACCGTCTCGGCCCGCTGCGCTAGCAAGCGCACGAGGACATCGCCCCTCGCAAACTCTTCGGTTGTCGGGGCAATTCCCGCGCTATGCTGCAGGTGGTACGCTTGATCCGGTGCTTGCAGGAATATCGCCACCCGGTCCAACTGCAGCACCCGTATGAGTGTATCGGCCAGCTCACGTAGCAGCTTCTCGCGGTCCAAAATGCGGACGATGGTGCTGGTGAAGCCCGCCAGGGCCGCGCGGTACTCGTGTTTTTCGCGAAAGAGAGACTGCCCAACGCGTCGCTCGGTGCGGCCGCGTAACAAAGGAAACAGGGCGGCGACCAAGAAGTACGAAACCAAGAGAGCTGTGGAAAAGTTGGCGTCAAGGTGGCCGAAGCTCTGCTTCTGGATCCAAACAATCAACGTGAAGACCGGGGCGATCAGCGCGAGGGTGCCCAGGGTGTAGCCCACACCCTTTGTTATAACGATGTCGATGTCCATGAGGCGGTGCTGAACCATGGCGTAGGCCATAAGGCCCGTAAAAGCGGCGCTGGCGAGACTTCCGAGCGGGTAGATGGGCACGCCGTACACGGCCAGCAGGTTCGTGGCACCGAGCGGTGCCGCAATCGCCAACGCAAGAAGTAAGAAGCGGGCTTGCAGACGTACGCGGGCTGAGCCGCTATGCTGATATGCGTACGTGAGCACGCCCAGAGAGAGTATGGCGTTGCCAGCGAAAGACGCTGTGTGCAGGGAGTACAAAGGTTGCGGGCGCGGGTAATAGCCCCACTGCACCCACTCCACGCGCGAGACCAACATGTCCAATGAATTCGCGGCAACCAGCACGATCCCGATTGCGTAGCTGACCAAGAGTACCGGGCGCACCCACCGCGCCTTTGTGTCGGTAAAGACCACCGCACAGTGCAGGAACGTCGGCGGCATGAGCACCATCCCGACGCGAAACAGTCGAGACCAGAAGAACGCCTCCTCCGCCGTAGAGGCGTAGTCCAGAGAGAAGATGTCCATATTCCAGAGCACAATCGTGAGGGACATCAAGGCGAAGGTTTGGTTAACCTGGCGCTTTTTGTCGTGCTGGTAGACAAAGAGGCACAGCCACAAGTTGGCCAGTGCCGCCACGAGCGGGGCGACCCAGTGGAATTGGGGAGCCCCGTCCGTCACAGCAAGTCCTGTGCGCCAAGCAGTAAGAAAGCATTGACGCCACCGTAGCCAAAATTCGATATCAGAGAGCGCCGAGGCCGCAACGATCGCGGGACGTTGGGGACGTAGTCCAAATCGCACTCCGGATCGGGTTCGATGAAGTTGATAGTTGCCGGAAGGATGCCGCGGGTCATCGCGAGCGCCGTTGCGCCCACCTGGAACGCACCTGCCGCGCCGAAAGAATGGCCGAGCATCGACTTGATCGAGCTAATCGGGATCTGGTGGGCGCTCTCGCCAAAAGCGCGCTTTAGGACTCGCGTCTCCTTGCGATCCCAGTTCGGACACGAGCTGCCGTGGGCGCTGACGTACTCCACCTCGCCTGGAGAAACCTGGCTGCGCCGCAGCGAAGCCAGCAGTGTGGCGATGGCGATTTCACCCGTCGGCTCCAAAGCGTAGGCGTCCTGGGCCTCCGATCCAATGGCGTGCCCGAGCACCTCAGCGTAAAGGGGCGCGTCGCGCAGCTTAGCATGGGCCAACTCTTCGATGACCAGCACGGCGCTGCCCTCGCCGACGACAAGCCCCTCGTGGTCCTTATCGAAGGGGCGCGATGCCTCCTCGGGCGCGCCGTTCTTCTTGGCCAAGTCGCCTGCTCGGCACATTGCGGCAAAGACCAGCGGTGTTACAGGGCTCTCAGCGCCGCCGACAATGCACACGTCAAGAACGCCCGACCGGATCAGGTCAGCACCCGCCGCGATGGCACAAAGGCCAGAGGCACACGCTGCTGACTGCGTGAAGTTTGCTCCCGCCGCCCTGGCTTCGCTCGCAACCTCGCTTACGGTCGAGTGATAATACGTTGCCAAAGTCAGAAACGGGTTGATCCGATTCGCCCCGCGCTCGAGCAGTATGGTGTGTTGCTTCTCCGCGTCGCTCAAGCTGCCAAGCGACGTTCCCAACACCACCCCGGCCCGCATCGGGTCATATCGCGGGCGCTCGAGGCCGGCGTCATTGAGCGCCAGGCGCGCTGCGCCCACTGCCATACGCGTCACGTGTGGCATGCGCCGGGCGCGTTTCGGCTCCAGAAGATCCACATAGCTTTCGTCGATGACCTCTGCTGCAATCCGCGAGGGGTAGCCCGAGGCGTCAAAGCGGGTCACCGGACCGACGCCGGAACGCCCTTCCATCAACCCCGACCAGAAGGCTTCCTTCCCGATACCGGTGGGGCCAACAACGCCGATGCCCGTAATGACGATGCGTCGCTGCACGCTAGACTACCAGGGAGCGAGGCCACTGCACTTGGCGGCTGCGCTCGTCGACTCGCACAATAGTGGGCATGCGGAGACGCTTGACCTGCATGCTTCGCCCTCAGCTCACTCCGGACCAAAGTGTACGGCGACACGGTTTGCACTGTCAAGCGAAACCGTACTTGCGAAGCCACGGCAGCCCCGGCTTGGGGCTGTGAGAAACGGGAAGGTTAGTTCCCGGCGGTGGCTCGTATGCGGGCGGTGACAGGCCAGGCGTAGCCCATCGGTACCGCACCTAACATCTTCGGCCGCGTCGTGATGAACAACGCCGGGATGATCGTGAGCGTGGCCAACGCGCTAACGCCCATCATCAACGCCGTGAGCACGCCGAGATGAATCCAGGCGCCGAATCCCGAAAGCGGCAAAACCAAGTAGCCCAAGGCGACCGCTGACGAGACGAAAAAAATTGCCTTTCCCGAGGTGAGCAGGCTGGCACGCAGCGCCGCCGCCAGATCGCCATCGTGCTGCTGCAGCTCTTCCCGAACCCGGAAGATCAGGTAGATGGCGAAGTCGGCGCCGATGCTGATCGCCGTCGAGGTGATGGCCGCCGTCGCCAGACTCAGCCAGGTGTGCGACCAGCCCATGATCCCGAGATTGACCACCACCGAAACCGCCAGTGGCGTTAGCACAATCAGACCACCGACGAACGACCGCAGGACCAGCGACGAAAGCAGAAAGATGATCACCGTCACTTGTATAACGTTCAGGATCTTCTCGCGCACGATGACCTCGTTCATCGCCGTCTGTACGCCCAACGCGCCGCCGGCGAGATGCACCTCCGCCGGCAGTCCCTGAAAACGCTGCGTCACATAGGCGCCGAGATCGTTGAACAGCTCACGTCCAAACTCGGCACCGTCGGTCTTGGCGTAGGCGCGGATGACGGAGAGGCGGTGGGACGAATCGATGACCGAGGTGAAGTCGTTCGGTCCGGAGAGCGAATACAGAAAGAGGTATTGCGCGATCAGCCGCTTCGTATCGGGAATGGCGTAGTAGGCCGCGTCGTCATTGTTCATGGCCCGATGCATGCGTTTGACGTAATCCGCCATCGAGGTGGCGGCACCGATTCCCTGCCGCTTTTCGAGAAAGTCCTCCACGTCGCTCATCGCCCGCAACACGCCGGGATCCTCGATGTCCCCTTCCTCTTGTCCCTCGACCAAGAGGGTCAAGGTCGACGTGCCGGCCAGGTGCTGGTTCAGCAACGCGTCCGCCTGGCGCACGGGTGAACTTGCGGGGAACCAGCCCTTGAAACTGTTATCGACCTTCAGTGACAGTGCCCCGATGAAGAACAGGACCACAACTGCCATGGAGACGAGCAGCACGGCCTGGGGCCGTCGCACCACCAGTGCGGCGATCCATTCCAATCCCGTCTTGAGAATCCACCCTTCTTTTTCGCGTGCGACCTCACGCCCGCGAGGGGCCGGCAGCATCGCCCGGCAGGCCGGCGTAAAGGTCATCTCGATTATCAACGCACTGACGATGCCGCAGGCCAGCAGCAAGCCGAAGACGCGCACGCTGGTCACGCCGAAAGCCACCAGCGACCCGAATCCCGCCGACGCAATCAGTCCCGCGGTCAGCATCACCGGCCCGACCGCAGTGACCGAGCGGATGACGGCGAGCTTGCTGTCGCCTACCTGCGCGAACTCTTCATAGTAGCGCTTCAGGATCTGTACGGCATGGCCCGCGGCGATGGCGAGTATCACCACGGGGGTGACGGCGCTCCAGGTGTCCATTGGCTGACGCAGCCAACCCATGATGCCCAACGACCAGATGACGCTGAGCAAGGCCGTGGCCAAGGGCAAAAACACCGCCTGCAGGGTGCGGAAGGCTTCGTAGTGCACCAATCCGATGACCATGACGGCGATCGGAAACAGAATGGCCATCATCGCCGTGTAGCGTGCGGCTGAGGCGCGAATCATCGGCGCGCCACCCAACACCACGTCCGCATCCGCGTCCCGTTCGCCCGCGACCACCGATTCCACTTCGTCAACGATGGCCTCACCCGTGAGCTCGCCGTTGAAATCGACGACGATCAGTGCCGCGCTGCCGTCGGCGGCGACCAAGGTCCCCTTGTAGAGTTTGTCGCTGAAGACTTCCTCTTTCAGCTGCGCGATGGCGGCGTCGTCGTGCGGCGCTTCGGCCATCAGCGGGCGCACCTCCATGCCGTCAGCGGTACCCTTGATGAATTTCACTCGCTCCGCTGCGATGCTCAGGACATTGTTGGCCACCGCACCCGGCAGTTGCCCGACGAGGCGCGTAATGCGCACAATCTTCTCGAGGATGGGCGGGGTGAAAATGTCCCCGTGGCGGGCGATGACACCGATGATGAGTGTGGTCTCTCCGCCGAAAATGTCCGCGATGCGATTGTGGACTTGAACGTACGGATGACTCTGCGGCGTCAGCGCCCGCTGGCGGATCTCCAGGCGCACGTGGGGGAGCTGCGTCGCGAGCAGCGCCGTAGCCGTCAGAACCGCCATCAGCACCGCGAGGCGATGCCGCACGATGAACGTGACATACCGCTCCATCACGCGCTCCGAGCTTTTAAACTGAGCGCACATACTACTTTTTGGCTCCGTCAACAAGGATAACTTGTACTCGCTGCCTGCGTGGGGCCGTCACAGCCTTTCGATCGCGGCGGCGATTTCGCGCGTGACGCCGTCGCGCACGGCCTTGGCTGCCACCTTGATAGCGTTCTTGATGGCGCCGGCGTTTGAGCGGCCGTGCGATTTGATCATGAGGTGCTCGAAGCCGAGGATCGGCGCCCCGCCGTACGCGGCGTAGTCAGTGAGATCCCGCAAGCGGCCGAAACTGTTCGCCAACATGAAGAAGCCCAGCTTCCAGCGCCAATTGTCGCGGCGCGCCGTTCCCGCTAGGTCAACGACCACTTCGGCTAAGCCCTCCAGCAACTTTAGCACAACATTGCCGAGCAGCCCCTCGCAGACGATAACGTCCGCCTTGCCTTTGGCGAGGTCGTTGCCTTCGATGTTGCCGACGAAGTTGAGGTCTGGAATGCGCTTGAGGTAACGGTGCGCGTTGACAAGGGCGTCGCCTCCTTTGGTCTCCTCGGCGCCCATGTTGAGCAGAGCCACCCGTGGGCTCGGTACCTTGGAGACGTGGCGCGCATAGGCACTGCCCATCAAGGCGAACTGCACGAGTTCCGTGGTATCACAACGGATGGTTGCGCCGACATCGAGCAACAGCGCCAGTTGATCCTGGCCGGGGTACTCGGTCTGGCGCGGATACACGCTGGCCAGCGCTGCCTTGCGTACGCCGCGGACTATCTTGAAGTGTTGTCCGCAAGCCAGCACGGCGGCGCCCGTGTTGCCGGCGGTCACTACAGCGTCGGCCTCCCCTTCGGACACCAATCGCGCTGCCACCAGCACGGAGGCGTTGCGCTTCTGCCGCAGCGTGCGCTTCGGGTCCTCCGCCATGGAAATGAAATCGCGGGTGTGGTGGACACCGATGTGCGCCGGGTTGTAGGGAACGCGATCGAGAGCGGCCTGGATCTGCGCCTCGTCGCCCACTAGCGTGCAGTGGATGTCAGTCTCAAGCGAAGCCTGCGCCACACCTTTGACTACCTCTTCGGGAGCGAGATCCCCGCCCATGGCATCAACAGCAATGGTCGGCATAGCTGGGAATGACTCCTCAACGGCTGTTTGCATACCGTCAGCCGGCGGAGTTGACAATATTGCGTCCTTTCTCTAACCAAGTAGTTCGTTCGGCTGGAGACCAGCATGAGCTATGCAGTGATTCGTACCGGCGGGAAGCAGTACCGCGTGGCCCTCGGAGACGTCATCCGAGTGGAGAAGCTAGGCGGCGATCCAGGGGCGGAAGTCGAGTTCCGGGAAGTGCTGATGACCGCAGATGGCGATGCGGTGCGGCTAGGCACGCCGCTGGTGGCGGGCGCGCGGGTCGCCGGACAGGTGCTCGAGCACGGCAAGGCCAAGAAGATCATGGTCTTCAAGAAGAAGCGGCGCAAGAACTACCGTCGGCATCAAGGGCACCGGCAGGAGTTCACTGCGGTACGGGTGACCAACATCGAAACGGGGGCAGAGAGTCATGGCCCATAAGAAAGGGCAAGGCAGTACTCGCAACGGACGCGACAGCCACGGCCAACGCCGCGGCGTGAAGGTCTTTGCGGGACAGTTTGCGAAAGCCGGCAACATCCTCGTGCGCCAGGTCGGGACGCGGGTGCACCCGGGCAAGAACGTCGGTATGGGCCGCGATTTCACGCTGTTTGCCAAGATCGACGGCATCGTTAGCTACGAGCGCGTTGGCAAGGACCGCCGTCAGGCCCACATCTTTCCAGCATAGCTGCATTTGTCATGCCCGCGAAAGCGGGCGTCCAAGCGCAGGCGGCGCCCTCCAGGTCGAAGCGCGGGCTCGCCGCTTTCCTTTTCGGGGTGTCGTCGCTAACCTCCGCTAGCAGGCGAGATGAAATTCATCGATGAAGCCGAAGTCGACGTGCGAGCCGGCGACGGCGGGCGCGGGTCTCCTCTTGGACAGGGGACAGGGCGAAGGTGAGGGCCTGCGGTGAGTAGCCAAGCGTCCTCCAGCTTGCACCTCACGCACAAGCAGCGCCTGCTCAAGCGCGTCCGCCGCGCTGTCATCAAGATCGGCAGCAGCATCCTCTCCGGCCAGACCGGCATCAATCGCCTGCGGCTGCGCTCGCTGGCAGAAGAGATCTGCGCCCTGCACCAACGCGGCGTAGAGTTGGTGGTGGTGAGTTCGGGCGCGGTCGCGGCCGGGATGGCCCGCCTCGGTGTGACGGAACGCCCGAAGAGCATGCCGCAACGACAAGCCGCGGCGGCCGTCGGGCAGATCGATCTGATGGCGCTGTACAAAGAGTACTTCGCGCTGCACGCGACGCAGGTGGCGCAGATACTCCTGACCCACGACGACCTGGCGGACCGCAGTCGCTATCTCAACGCGCGGCACACCATCGAGACCCTAATCGCGGCTGGCGTAGTGCCCGTAGCCAACGAAAACGACACGGTCGTGATCGACGAACTGATGAGGAATTTTGGCGATAACGACAACCTCTCTGCGCTGATTGCTGGCCTGGTAGAAGGGGACCTTTTGGTGCTGCTGAGTGATGTTGCTGGACTGTATACGGAAGATCCGCACGCACATCCCGACGCCCAACTGGTGGCGGTGGTCGAGGATGCCAGCCGGGCCGCTGCCTCCTGTGCCATGGACGGGCGCGGCGCGCTCGGCACCGGCGGGATGGCATCGAAGTTCGCGGCCGCCAGAAAGGCGGCGGCGGCCGGCATCCCGACCGTCATTGCCGACGGACTGCACGCCGGAGTGCTGCCGGCGGTGTTCGACCCTCGCCAGGCAGTGGGTACACTCATCCTGCCCAGAGGCGACCGGCTGGCTCGGCGCAAGCACTGGATCGCGTACACGCTGAAGCCCGCCGGCACGCTCATCGTCGATCAAGGCGCGTTCGAGGCGATCGTGCAGAAGGGGCGCAGTCTGTTGCCGAAGGGCCTGAAGGAAGTGCAGGGGAAGTTCGGCAGCGGCGAGTGCGTCCGCTGCGTCGATCTATCCGGCCGTGAGTTCGCGCGTGGCCTGGTGAACTACAGTGCCGGCGATCTGGAGAAGATCAAGGGCGCCCATTCGGCGCGCATCGAGAGCATCCTCGGTTACCAGCTCACCGACGAAGTCATCCACCGCAATGATCTCGTCCTGACCGGCAGTCCGGAGTCCTGAGCGCCGTGTCCTGAAGGGGAATCACCGGTCAGGCCGTGAACCGTGTGGGGGGGGGCGTTACATGACCCGCAGACCGGCAATCTTCACCGCTCCACGATGGTAGCCCGAAGGGAACAGCTTTTCGAGCTCGTCGATCTCCATCCCGCACTTGGTACAGGTTTCAAGTACCGTGGGCACAATACCGGTGCGGGCGTGCTCGTCCCGTAAGAAATGAATGACCTGCCGGTGTGCCTCCGTAAGCTGGCCGGCGATGCCCAACTCGGCGGCTTTGCCGGCGGCGAACCTCTCGTCCCACTCGGACGGGTCCCGCAGAAAACCCATGGCGTTCACCCGGTAAGTCTTCTCCTGGATGCCTCCGGCGCGGGCTGGCTCAGCCGTTGTGACCCGTGGTTCGGTCGTCACTCCCTCCAGATAGGTCAGACCGGCCAGCTTGCAGGCTCCCCGCAGGTAGCCGGTCGGAAAGAGACGTCCCAGATCGGCGAGCTTCAAGTTGTTCTGCCGGCAGGTCTGGTAAACCAGGGGGCAGCGACCGGTCTCTTTTGCGGCGGCGCGCAGAAAGCGAATCACCTTCCAGTGCTCTTCCGTCAAACCCTCCGACATCCCGAGTTTGAGGGCCATTCCCCGGGCAAAGTTTTCGTCCCATTGTTCGGGAGCGACGAGAAAGCCCAAAATATCCGTCTCATAAGTTTTGCCGCCGTACTGAAATTCCATGTCAGCCTCCTGGGGGAAGTGTTCTTGTTTCGTTCATCGGGTCCCAAGCCGTCAGGCGCGTTCACGGATCCGAGCCACCGCCTCCAGGGCCGCATCCACTTCAGCCTCGGTGGTCGAGTATCCCAGGGAAAAACGCACGGTCCCGAAAGGCATGGTCCCGATGGTCCGGTGAGCCCCCGGTGCGCAATGGAGGCCGGTGCGGGTCAGAACCCCGAAACGCACATCCAGGAGGAAACCGACGTCAGTCGGCTCCATGCCATCCACGGTGATCGAGACGATGCTCACGGCTCGGTCGGCCTCCTCAGGACCGTAGACCCGCACGTAGGGGATCGCGCGCAAGCCGTCGCGGAAACGCCGCCACAAAGCCATCTCGTGGGCACGCACTGACTCTACGCCCCGCGCGAGGAGGAACTCCACACCCGCCTTGAGGCCGGCCAGACCATGGCCGTTGAGGGTACCGGCCTCGAATCTGTCGGGGAGGAATCCAGGTTGTCTGTCCGATTCGGACACCGTGCCGGTGCCGCCTCGTTTGAACGGTTGAATGCGGGGGGCAACGTCGGGATGGACCACCAACCCTCCGGTCCCCTGCGGCCCGAGCAGAGACTTGTGGCCGGTGAAGGCCAAAACGCTCAAACCCAACTCCTGAAAGTTGACGGGATAGGCCCCGCATATCTGGGCCGCATCAACAATGAAGGGGATTTTGCGGCTGCGGCAAGCCCGCGCCACCGGTTCGATCTCCTGAAGGCTCCCCATGACGTTGCTGGCCCAGACCATGACCACGAACTGGGTGTCGTCCCTAAGGGCCTGGATGATCTCGTGGCTATCGCACAACCCCCGTTCATCAGCGGGCACGGTAATGATCCTGCACCCGTACCGCTCGCGTAGGTCCGCCAACGGGCGACGCACGGAGTTGTGCTCGAGCATTGTGGTAACGATGCTCCCCCCGGGCTCGGCCAGGCCATAGATGGCCAGGTTGAGCGCCTCGGTCGCGTTGAGCCCGAAACAGACCCATTCGGGGGCACCGGCCCCCAGCAGCCTGGCGAGAGCCTCCCTGACCCCGTCAAGGAGTTCCGCAGATTCGATGCTCTTGCGGTGGGAGCTGCGCCCTCCTGAGCCGCCGATCTCCCGGGCAAAGGAGTCCATGGCGGCGTAGACCGACTCTGGCTTGGGAAAACTGGTGGCGGCGTTGTCCAGGTAAATGACCTGGTCGTTTCCCTCGTGACTCATGGATTTGGCTTCTTCTCCTTTATGAAAGGACACTACTCTACGAGCCCAGATGCTGCTTGACCATGGTCAGCATCTTCTCCCTATCTACGGGCTTCGACAGGTAGCCCTCGGGCGGCGGCACCTGCCGGCGGGTAGAGATGAACCTCTCGAACTCCGTGGAGATGCCGGTAACGATGATAATTGGAATGCTCTTCCACTTCTCGCTCTCTTTCATGTCCCGGTAGAACCTGACGCCGCTCTTGTGGGGCATGGTGATGTCCAGGGTGATGAGGTCTGGAGGGCTGGCCTTGACCTTTTCGAGTGCCTGATCGCCGTCCTCCGCTGCAACGGTGTCGTACCCGGCGTCCCCGAACAGTGTGCTGAGGTACGTGACGGTATCGGGCTCGTCTTCAACGATCAGGATAGTCTTCTTATTTTCGGCCATGTTTGTCTCTTCCTTCAGTCTGGGGAGACCCTCACCCGGGGTGCTCCGTGGGTTTTCGCAAGGCTACCGCATCGATGTTCAAGTATCCAGGAGGCGGAGCAACGCCTCCGCGTCCACGGGCTTTCCCAGCACGGCATCGGGTCCCCGAATGCCCTTGTGAAAGGAGAGGTAGGATTTGCCGTAGTCTTCCAAGACCCGGTCATTGCCCGTAACCACGATCACCATGAGGTTGCTCCAGCGCGGACTGCTGCGCAACTTAACCAGCAGGTCCAGCCCCGACCTGCCCGGCATCAACACATCCATGATCACCGTATCGGCCGGGAATTCCTCGAGCTGGGAGAGAGCTTCCACCTCGTCTTCCGCGGCGCGCACCTCGTATCCCTTGTCCTCCAGCAGCACCGACAGATAGAACGCCGTGTCCCGGTCGTCGTCCACCACGAGGACTCTCCCTCTTCCAGTGGATACGCCAGACATGCTGCTCACCCTGGTTGTCTTCCGTCGCCTATTGTTCGCAGGCGCTCGGCTCGTCCACCAACGGGACGCTCGGGCGCGCTTCGAGAGGAAAGCGTACCAGGAACCGACTGCCGCGCTGCGGCTCCGAACTCACGTCGATGCGGCCGCCGTGTTTGCCAACGATCTTGTTCGCGATGAACAGGCCGAGGCCGGTTCCCTTGATTCCCTTGGAGGTGAAGAACAGGGAAAAGATCTTCTCCCGCGTCTCGCGGTCCATGCCTATGCCGTTGTCCTCCACGTCGAAGGTCATGAAGGGGGGCTCGCGGCCAACGTTCACTCTCACGAAGTGCTGGTCTTTACGCCGGTCGGCACGGCAGGCGTCCAGAGAGTTCTCGACGATGTTCAACAGCACGGCTCGCACCGCCATCGCGTCGCCAGCGAACGTGCCAGCGTCGGGGGCGACGTCGATGGTCAGCTCCGTGTCGATGTCGCTGGCCTTCTTCTGCAAACCGTTCTCCAGGTCCGCGAACAGCTCGGCAGGGTTGACGTCGACCAGCGAAAGCTCTCGGTCCTTGGCATAGTAGAGGATGTCCATCACCATGCTGCGGATACGGTCGACGTTGCGCTGGACCATTTCCCAGCCTCTTTCAATCCGGGCTCGATCGTCACTGGCGAAGCCCGAGTTGACGAGGTAGATGCCGCCATCCAAGCCCATGAGCAAGCCCTTGATCCCGTGTGAGATCGAGCCCACGAGCAGGCCGATTGAGGTGAGCTGCGACTGCAACTGCCGGATCTCCGTGATGTCGGCGGACATCTCGATGACGGCCTCGGGCTTGCCTTCGGAGTTGAAGATCGGCGCGGTCGTGGCCAGCACGTTGATCCTCTCTCCCGCGGCCGAGGTCACGACCTCCTCGGTGCTCCGGCACTGGCCGTCCTCCAGGGTCAGCCGGGCGGCGCACACCAGGCAAGGCTCCTCGCGGTGCTTGTAAACCTTGTAGCAGTAGTTCCCCACCGCCGGCCCGAAGGTCTCGCGAAAGCGCCGGTTGGCGTTTCGGATCATCAGGTCCTGGCCCTGCACGGAGATGTAGCACGGGACCTCCTCGAAGAGCTGAGCAAAGTGCTCCTGGCTGCGCTGCAGGAGGTTCTGGAGTCTCTTGAACTCGTCGATCACTGTGAGCATCTCCATGACCGACACGATGTTGCCACCTTCGTCGCAACAAAAGGGCGTAGTATGCACCAGGACGTGCCTTTGCTTGCCGTGTCGCGTGAGCAGGAGTTGCTCGTTCGAGTGACTCTTCCCGTCTGTGAAGGTCATCTCGACGGGGCAGTTCTCACACACATCTTCTCGCTGCTTGTACACGCGGTAACAGAAGTCGCCGATGATGCGCTCGCCGAAGTCCGTGCGAACGCGGCGGTTGGCATCGATGATGCGGAAGTCCCGGCCGTGGACGGACAAGTAGCAAGGCATCTCCTCGAAGTACTGCTCGTAAGTAATGATCGTGGGAATTCGATCGTCCATGCTGTCCTCCCGCGGTGCCAGCATGTGGTGCTGGCCGAGCATGCGCCGGTGTTCCCTCCCCGGCCGGGCAGGCGGAGCACCCGGCGTCAGGCCATCAGCCTCGGGGGTGTGGCTTCATCATAATCCTCGAAATACTCGAACACCTCGCGAACAGCCGTGCGCCTTCGCTTTGCCCCGGCGCAGAGCGCCCTACTCCTTTTTGTCCCGCAGCTCGAGGATCCGGTGCACCCCAGTGACCAGATCCTCGGGGCTCACCGGCTTGTTCATGTAGCCGTCGGGCTTCTCGGCGTGAGCGGCGTAGATCACCTCGCGGAACTCCGGGTGCCCGGTGACCACGCAGATCAACATCGCCGTGGTGTCCGGGCTACCGCGAAGCTCCCGGAAGACCTCGACACCATCCTTGCCCGGCATGGAGATATCCAGAGTGATGAGGTCCGGCTTCTCCTTTCCTGCCAGCTCGATGGCCTGGTCGCCGTCCGTGGCCTCGATGATCGTGGCGCCGGCATCCGCGAGCACGGTGCTGATGAAGGTGCGGGCATCGTCCTCGTCGTCGACGACCAGGATTTTCCGGCCCTGGAGGGGCAGCCCGGGTTCCGGCTTCGCGGCGGCTTTTTTCCTGCTCACGGCACACTCCTCCAACACCAGCGCTCCCGCCACAAGGTCTACCAGTTGCACCACCTTGCAATCAAGCTTGTAGTGCCTGATGACATCCGTGAGACCGTCGACGCAATTGTGGCACGAGGTGACGACGATCTTGGCGCCGGTGGCCGCGATCTGGTCTGCCTTAACCCTCGCCGACTTCAGGCGACGAGGCGTGTACTCGGACATCGACATGGCGCCGCCGCCACCCGTGCAGCAGTAGTTTTCGGTGCGGTTGGGGTGCATCTCGCGGAAATCGCTGACCACCATGTTCAGAAGCTCTCGAGGCTCTTCGTAGAATCCGCAGCTGCGAGCGTTGTTGCACGAGTCGTGGAAGGTGACCGGGATGGAATTCCTGGTCTTGTCCACCTTGATCCGACCTTCCCTGATGTAGCGGATCATGGTGACCACCGAGCTTTCCATGACGAAGTCCTGATCTGTTCCCGACCAATTCGGTCCTTCGCAGCGAGTCGATCGGTAGCCATGGCCGCACTCGGAGATCACCAGGCGCTTGCCCCGCAGTTCTTTGAATTTCTCCTCCAGGTGCTTCCAAGAGGCCGCGCCCATGGCATCATCGCCGGAGAAAAGTCCGAAATTCGTCTGATCCCAGCCCCAGGAGGGCATGGTCCAGTTCTCGTCCGCGGCGTAGAAGATCAAGGCGGCGTTGTTGATCGTGCGCGGGTCGTACTTCGCCTCACGTGGGTTGATTGTATAGACGACCTCAGCGTCCAGCTTGTCGACCGGGATCGCCGCCTGCTCGTCGCCTCCCACCTGGTCCACGAGCTCTTCCGAGACCCACTCCAGAGTCTCTATGTAGTCCTCCTCGAGCACCCCCATCTGGTTGCCGATCTCCCAGGTGTCTTTGCTGACCACTCGGACACCTTCCGGCATCACGCCAACCCGGGTCAGCAGGCCGCGCATGATCCGGTTGAGGGTGGCGGTGTCCACGCCCATCGGGCAGTTGAACGTGCAGCGCCGACAGTTGGTGCAAGTCCCGAAGGCGATGTCTTTGAGTTTATCCAGATCCTCATCCGTCACGGGGGGATAGGCATTGACCCACCGGGGAAACACCCGGCCGGTCCAGTCGAAATGCCGCTTGAAGATTTTGCGCAACTGATCCGCCTTGTACGAGGGCGTCATCTTGGGATCGTCGGGATGGGTCAAAACGTAATGACAGGCCTCGTTGCACATGCCGCAATGCACACAACCAACCAACGAACCCACTACCTGGCGCGTTAGCTTGGGCGCCAGCAGCTCCACCATCTTGTCGACTTTGTACGACCTGTTCTGATCGGCCATGGTTTCCTCCTTCAACCCCTGGCAACCGCCGGTGGCATGCTCCCCCGGTGGCCCAAAGTGCGGCCGATCCAGTACCGCGTGAAGGGGTAGTACAGGTAATGAGAGATTTTCGAGAATGGAACGTAGATCAGGAAGAAGCTGGTGGCAAAAAGATAGGCCACCCAGTAGCCTTCACCCTTCAACAACCCAGCCGTGTGAGCCGCGGCTGCAACGCCCACCCCGAACCAGATCGTCAAGGTAATCAAAGAAAAGTAATCGTCCGGTGTGCTGATGAGGCGTAGGACCGGCCTGGCGAAACGGCGTATGCCCCGGCCCACCGCCACCACGAAGGCGGCACCTATGAGCACCATGAGCACATACGTAACAACCGGGATCTCGACGAACGGTCGGTATGCGGACCCGACGATCGCGAAGAATATGCCTGCCGCCACACCGATGTGAAAGACCACGAAGCTCAGATAGAAAGGAATATTCTTGCGCGTGCTCTCCATCACCCATGGCATGCCCACGTTCGCCATCGAGTACAGGGCCGGGTAGAGAGATGTATCACCATAGCGCTCGCCTGGGCGCTGCCGATCTCGGCCCGCTTTGAATCTGAACAACCAGAACAAGCGTATGGTGTACACCAAGACCATAATCGTCAGGGCGGTCCAGTGAACCGCCTCTGCAACGTGAAGGAGGCCGCTTGGCCCTGCTTGCTCCATCCCTATGCTCCTCCCTGAATCTTGGCCTGCAACGGCTTGAACTCCCGCGTGTCAAGAGCCACGAACAGCACCTCTTTGAGGCCGCCGCCCCGCTTCAAGTGCTCCTCTACGGTGTCCACCATCACCCGCGCGCACAGGTCGAGCGGGACCTGGTAGAGACCGGTGCCGACCGGCGGAAACGCGAGCTGCCTGATTCCCTTTTCCTCGGCCCGCTGCAGGGCCGCCCGCGTCGCCCGGCGAAGTTTTCCTTCTGTATCTGGTTCAAAGTACTTCGGGCCGTTGACATGAATGATGTGTTTGGCCTTCATCTTGCCGGCCGAGGTGATGATCGCTTCGCCAGTCGGGCAGCTACCAATCTCGGACAGCTCCTTCTGAATGGTCGGGCCACCCCTTTGGGAAATGGCTCCCCCGTATCCCGCGCCTAGCTTTGCGTCCGCGGTGATATCGTAGACGAAGGCCTCCACCTCCAAGTTCGTGATGTCACCGCGGACCAAGCGTATCACCTTGTCCCCAATCTTCTTCTCCGCCATAACTCAATCCTCCGAGCTTGCTTCTGCCATGCTGTTGCTGTTTCGCAGCGAGCTACCTGCTCTCTTCGGAGGCATGCATTGCAGGACAACCGGTGCTCCCGGACCCTGACCCGGCCGGGTCCCTGTTCATCTGTGCCAGCTCGGCCAGCGACATGTTGTTCAACACATTCACGATCTCATTGTTGATCCGCTCGTAGACCCACCGGCACTCACAGTAGTCCGACTTCAGACAAACCTCGGGGCAGCGAACGCATTCGACCACGTTGATCGGTCCGATGGCGGCCTCGATGATCTCGCCGACGGAAATCTGCTCGGCAGGCCGGGCAAGCTGGTAACCACCGCCCCTCCCCCGCATCGATCGCATGAGAGAAGACACCTTCAGAGCGAGGGCCAGTTGGTCGAGGTAACGCTTCGATATCTTGGTATTCTCCGCCACGCGGCCCAGGCTGACGAGATCCGTCCCTGGCCTTTTGGCGATCTCGATCATCATCCGCAAGGCGTATCTGGCCCGAGTTGAGAGCTTCATAAGGCAGGCTGGTCTTCAGATGCCGCTACGCTAATAGAAATACCGATCGCGAGGGAATGTCTAGTAATACAATCGGAATATTCCTGCAAGGAGTTTCTCCACGTCCGGCGATCCGCTCGGTGGAGGTAGGGTTAGGCTCAATGCCAGTCAGTTAAGGATTGTACGAGGATGGCAGGCACCCTTTGAGACGGCCGCTGAGAAAACGCGGCCTCCTCAGGGTGAGCGGCAACTTGTTTCGCTGCAATGCTTTTCCCGCCCATCCTGAGGAGGCGCCGTCTTTCAGGCGCCGTCTCGAAGGATGCGATCTTTGCAATATGCCGCCTAAGTGACTGGCATTGCGGCTCGTCCGCCAAACACTTTGGTTCGGTAGGAGCACCCAAACGCAATTGCCTTCGGTTACCGCCGATTACGCCAACGCCTTGCCTTCCGCCGTTGCCGAGAAGGTTCCGTGTTTCACCCCCCGAGTCCCGATCAGCCGGTCGGCGATCTTCTTCAGCTCGACGGCTTTCCCCCTGACGACCATGACCTCCAGGCAATGATGCGGGTCGAGATGTACGTGCAAGGTAGAAACGATGCGCTCGTAATGGTGGTGCTGCAGATCGGTCAGCTTGTCGGTCAGTTCCCGGGTCTCATGGTTGTAAACCAGCGTGATGGTGCCGACCGCTTCCGCCGTCCCCATCTCCCACTGCTCCCGGACAAGGTTGTCGCGGATCAAATCGCGGATCGCTTCGGAACGGTTCGTGTATCCCTTCCGCTTGATCAGACGGTCGAAGTCGCGGAGCAGTCTCTCGTCGAGGGAAATGCCGAATCGTGTGAGCCCTGTCACGTGAACAAACCTCCTATCCCGGCGCTAGCAGCGCTTGATTCCCACGCCTGTCCCCGTTGAGCCTAGTTCCATTCGGAGCTGCCCGCAGCGAGCCAACGGCGAGCGGACCCGCCGAACTGACGCTGGGCGCAGCCCTAGTCATCCGTCCCGTGCCGGTGGCTGAAAAAATGAAAATGCGAATGACGATGACTTTCCTGGCCGTGGTAGTGCCGGTGCTCATGTATGAGATTGGTCCGTAGCAGCAGGTCGGTGTCGCCAAGGATTTCCGCCGCCGCTCCAACTTTCTCCACCTGGTGACTCTCCGAGAGCAGCGCCACCCGCATGCCCAGATCGTCCACCAACGACAGGTCGTGGGAAGCGATGACGATGGTCTTGCCGGCCTCGTTCAACGACAGGATGAGTTCGACGAGGAACGCCTCCGTCTTGGGATCCAGTCCGTTGGTGGGTTCGTCGAGCAGCAACACCTCCGGATTCATCGTCAGGACGGAACCGATGGCCACACGCTTTTTCTCTCCCGCTGAAAGCATGTACGTCGGGCGGTCCTTGAGGCCATCGATGCCCATCATCTGCATGACCTGGTTGGTACGGTCCGTTGCCTCATCTTCGGAGAGATTGAGCTGGAGCGGGCCATAGAGCAGCTCGTCGAGAACCGTGGGGCAAAAGAGCTGGGCGTCGGAGTCCTGGAACACATACCCCACCCGCTCCCGAAAGAAGCGGAGAAAACCGGCATCCCGAAGGGAAGCTTCTGTAACCTCGCGGCCGCGAAAATTGAAGCAGCCCTCCGACGGGAACAGGAGCCCGTCCAGGATGTGGAGCAGGGTGGACTTGCCGGTCCCGTTGGCGCCGATGACGGCTAAGCGCTCTCCCTCTTCTATCGAAAGGCTGACGCCTCCCAGGGCAGGGATCCTCCCGAAGTAGTCGTAGCGGATCCCCTCCAGTTCGATCAGGCTGCCCACCTCACCACCTCAAGAACAGGACCCCGATCCCGAGCTGCGCTGCCGCCATCCACCAATCCCACGCGGCCATTTTTCCAAGGCCTCGCAGCCTGACTTCACCGGTGAATCCCCGCGACATCATCGCCTTCAATATTTCCCCGCACTGCGCGTGGGTCTTACGGTAAAGCAACGTTATGCGCTCCGCAACCCAACTTCGCGCCTCCCGGCCACGGACTGCCCCAAGGAGACGACTCTTCTTGGCGAGGTGCATCTCCTCAACGGCACGTATAAATACGAACATGTACTTGTAGGACAGCGCAATGATGATGATAAATGCGTCGGGGATCCGGAATATGCGCAGTGCCTTGACGATGTCGGTCAAGGGCGTGGTGTGGAGCACGAGGAGGGAAAGCGCCAGGGAGTTCGTTACCCGGAGGAAGAGCAGGGTGATCTCCTGGACCCCCTCGCGGGTGACCCCAATGACCGCGGGGACATGATAGGTCCACAGGTCGTAGGAGCGCGCGAGACGAATCACCGGGAACAGCAGCTCCCCGTCGGACACCAGATTGAGCATGGAGGGAAATGGGACCAGCACGCCGAAGATGAACCCGAAGACAAGGATCCTCCGGTAGACGACAAAGACCTCCAAGCGCGAGAGAGCGAACAGCAGCAACACGAACGCCGCGATCCCCGCCTCGGGCGCGATGGCGTGCTTCAGGCTCACGATGACCAGAAAAAAGGCGAGGAACAGCACCTTGACCCGGGCGTCGATCTGCTGAAACAGGCCATCGCGGCGCGAGAGCTCCCAGTGCGCGTACCCGGACTGGATGATGTTCGAGAGGCGGTGGAGGCCCTTCTCGAGGAAGGGTACCGACAGCGCGCCGTGCGTGTGCGCCGGCGGGTTAGGAGAACGCCGCTCCAGCAGGAATGCCGGGAGGTGATTCACCGCATCGGCCTCAGCGAGAGTTACCATGCGCTCGTCTGTGATGGGAGTTGCTTGTAAATGGAAACGGGAGCCATGACCCTTCTGAGTAGTTCAACCACAGAGCGCTGCGGTGACAGCCGCAGCCAGAAGGGAGGCTCCCA